>ENA-OWNT01000068-OWNT01000068.1-seawater-metagenome-genome-assembly--contig:-NODE-68-length-317450-cov-7.364259_pt1 | contig 317450 bp, 296 predicted proteins | sample MGYA00238136_ERZ651165 | MGnify/ENA primary metagenome ERZ651165 (study PRJEB26861, sample SAMN08777766) | seawater metagenome | isolation source: coastal seawater | place: USA: Florida | collected... | reverse complement strand
TCATCCCCAAAAGCTGGTCTGTTCCCACAAAGGAAGCCCTATTAAAATAGTAGGCCGGAACCTTTAATCTATCGCATCGGTCCAATACCTGAGCGGCCCTTTTATTGGTAAAAACGGCAGCGACCTTCGCGGTTTTGCGTTCTTCAAAATAAGTAATGATTTTTTCGGCATTGGATCCGCTTCCGGATGCCAGGATCACTATCCTTTTTAGCTTGGGTTTCTCCTGCAAATCGCTATTCATATTAAAAGGCTAAATTACTGCACACGTAGGTAATATGTTTAATTTGAGGTACATTTTATCGACAAATGGTGTATTTAAACCAAAGTTTTATATTTTTGCCCCGATTAAATTTTTAAAACCGATATAATTATGTCAGACATTGCATCAAGAGTAAAGGCTATCATCGTTGATAAACTAGGTGTAGATGAGAATGAAGTAGTAGCTGAGGCTAGCTTTACCAACGACTTGGGTGCGGATTCCTTGGACACTGTTGAACTTATCATGGAGTTTGAAAAAGAATTTGACATTCAGATTCCTGATGATCAGGCAGAAAACATTGCAACTGTTGGTCAAGCCATTAGCTATATAGAAGAAGCCAAGTAATTTTATGATATTTTACTAAAGAGTTTAAATTATCCATGTGGTGGTGATCACATGGATAATTTTTTTTTAATTTAGGTTCATAAGGGTAAAGAATAGTTCAATGCAGATAAAGCGAGTTGTGGTTACTGGAATGGGTGCCTTAACACCCATAGGTAATAATTTGGAGGCTTATTGGGAAGGACTAAAAACAGGGAAAAGCGGTTGTGCTCCCATCACGTACTTTGATACGGAAAAGTTCAAGACCAAGTTTGCCTGCGAACTTAAAGGCTATAAACCTGAAGATTATTTTGATAGAAAAGAGGCCAGAAAACTGGATAGGTTTGCCCAATACGCCTTGGTTTCATCTGATGAGGCCATTGTGGATTCCGGTATCAACTTGGATACCGTGGACAAATTTAGGGTAGGAGTGGTCTGGGGTGCCGGAATCGGAGGCCTTGAAACCTTCCAAAACGAGATGATCGGGTTTGCCGGAGGAGACGGAACCCCAAGGTTCAATCCTTTCTTCATCCCCAAAATGATAGCAGATATTGCACCTGGAAATATTTCCATAAAGCACGGTTTTATGGGCCCCAACTATACTACGGTATCTGCTTGCGCCTCTTCTGCCAATGCAATGATAGACGCACTCAATTACATTAGATTGGGCCATTGCGATGTTATAGTGACCGGAGGTAGCGAGGCCGCCGTGACCATTGCAGGAATGGGAGGGTTCAATGCCATGCATGCCTTGTCAACACGAAATGATAGCCCCGAATCTGCTTCCAGACCTTTTGATGCCACTAGGGACGGCTTTGTTTTGGGGGAAGGAGCTGGAGCCCTGATTCTGGAAGAATATGAACATGCCAAAGCAAGAGGTGCCAAGATCTACGCAGAGGTTTTAGGGGGCGGTCTCTCTAGTGACGCCCACCACATGACAGCTCCACACCCTGAGGGAATTGGCGTGGTAAGGGTAATGGAAAACTGCCTGCAGAATGCAGGACTGAAACCTGAAGATGTAGATGCCATCAATACGCACGGAACATCTACACCTTTGGGAGACGTGGCCGAATTAAAGGCCATCTCCAAGGTGTTTGGGAAACATGCTCCCAACATTAATATTAATTCCACTAAGTCTATGACCGGGCATTTATTGGGTGCGGCCGGGGCCATAGAGGCCATTGCCTCCATTTTGGCCATGCAACACAGTTTGGTTCCTCCAACCATCAACCATAGTGTGGTGGATGATCAAATAGATCCTTCGTTGAACCTTACCTTGAACAAGGCTCAAGAACGTGAGGTTAAAGTGGCCATGAGCAATACCTTCGGGTTTGGAGGCCACAATGCATGTGTTTTGTTTAAAAAATTAGGGTAGTTTCAAGATGAAATTCACCTCCAAAATATTCAATTCCCATCCAGATACGGATGGGGATTTTTTTTTGGGGATCAAAAAGATACTTGGGTTTAAACCTAGGGACATTGAAATCTACAAAAGGGCGTTCTTACATCGGTCCGTGAACAAAAAGGACACGGATGGAAACCCCATGAATTATGAACGTTTGGAGTTTTTGGGTGATTCCATGCTGGGGACCATCATCTCTAAACATCTCTACAATGAGGTTCCCGAAGGGGACGAGGGTTACCTAACTAAAATGCGCTCCAAAGTAGTGAGCAGAAAGCACCTGAACGAACTGGGAAAAGATTTGGAACTTTTGCAGTTTGTGGAAAGCCGAATTCCCAAGTCCCATTTCGGGGAAAATATACACGGTAATGTTTTTGAAGCACTGGTAGGGGCCATTTACTTGGACCGTGGTTATCCCTATTGCGAAAAGTTCATTAATGAACGGGTTATAGAACCCTATGTGGACATTGATCAGTTGGAAGGAAAAGTGATCAGTTACAAGAGTTTGGTCATAGAATGGTGCCAAAAACAAAAAAAGTCGTTCCATTACAACGTCTATGAAGACACCGGGAACGATGAGTTGAAACACTTCGCCGTAAAACTGACCATTGGCGACCGAATTTTGGCGAAGGCAAGGGCCACCTCCAAAAAGAAGGCGGAAGAAAAGGCCTCCAAAAGGGCCTATTTTGCCCTTCAGAACAAAATCGAAAATCAACAAGATTAAATAAAGGTAAATTCAAACGTTTTCGTTTGGTTTCTGAACGTATTGTACCGTTTCAGCTAGGCAGTCAAAGGGATTAAGAGTATATTTACATTTCGTGTTAAAGGCATGTTGACAACGCACAAGATATCGGCAGACTTTTTTGATGACAGTTTTGGGCTTATTGCCATCCACAGCAATTTGGAGGACTATGCCTTGGCATATGGCATCAATTTTAATTGTTCGCTGTATCTGAAGAGAATGGAAAATGATCTTCATTTGGACGGAAGTTTCTTTTTTTCCGTATTTGATTGGGAGGATGAAATAAATGATGTGTATTGGACCTTGATTTCCAATACCTGTACGATTGAGGAAACTGTTCCATCCGATGGCCTGTTTGGAGGCACTTCCTCTTTTAGGACCAATCACTTGGTCAAGGAACGAAAAGAAATAGACTATTTTTTAAAGGTCGATGGCGCCGATGAAATTGCCTTGCAAGAGAAAGTCAAGGCCATCAACAAAATTTCCAAGGTGGTAACAGCATACCCATTGGAAACACACACATTAAAATCAAAAAGAAATTTAATCTTTTAAAAATGCCAACTAGAAAGAAGACGAAAATTGTAGCAACGTTGGGACCTGCAACCAGCACTAAGGAAACCCTTAAAGCAATGATAGAGGCAGGGGTGGATGTTTTCAGGATAAACTTTTCCCATGCTTCCTATGACGATGTTACGGAACGCATCAACATGATACGTGAGTTGAATGAGGAATTGGAGGTACATACATCTATACTAGCAGATTTACAAGGCCCTAAGCTCAGGGTCGGGGTCATGGGTGGTGAGGCCGTGGTTGTACCCGGGGACGAGGTCACTTTTGCCACGGGTGAGCCTTTTGAGGGAACGGCACAACGGGTATATATGAACTACCAAAGCTTTCCTCAGGATGTAAAACCGGGTGAGCGTATCCTTTTGGATGATGGAAAGTTGATTTTTGAAGTAAAATCCACCAACGGAAAGGATGAGGTAACAGCCACGGTGATACAAGGAGGACCATTGAAATCCAAAAAAGGAGTGAACCTTCCCAATACCAATATTTCATTGCCTGCCCTTACCAAAAAAGATATCAAGGACGCCATTTACGCCATTGAGCACAAAGTGGATTGGATTGCCCTGTCTTTTGTACGCCACAGCCAAGATTTGATAGACCTTCAGGACTTGATCAGTAAGCATACCGATCATAAAATTCCAATTATTGCCAAGATAGAAAAGCCGGAGGCGGTTGAAAACATCGATAAGATTGTGGCCTACTGTGATGGACTTATGGTGGCCCGTGGCGATTTGGGTGTGGAAGTTCCGGCCCAGGAAGTTCCCTTGATCCAGAAGAAATTGGTTCTTCAGGCCAAAAAGGCCAGAATTCCCGTGATCATTGCCACACAGATGATGGAAACTATGATCACCAGCCTTACACCAACGCGTGCGGAAGTGAACGACGTGGCCAACTCTGTTATGGATGGAGCGGATGCAGTAATGTTGTCCGGAGAAACCTCGGTTGGGAATTATCCCGTTCAGGTGATTGAGAAAATGGCCAGTATTCTGACCAGTGTTGAAAACTCAGATTTGATAAAGGTTCCCCAGACTCCTCCCCATATCCGTACCAAGCGATACATCACCAAATCGGTATGTTATCATGCGGCACTGATGGCCAATGAGATTCAGGCCAAGGCCATTTCAACCTTGACCAATAGTGGGTATACCGCTTTTCAGATATCGGCATGGAGGCCCAGCGCCCATATTTTGGTGTTTACCTCCAACAAAAGAATACTCACCCAGTTGAACCTATTGTGGGGCGTTAAGGCATTTTATTATGATCGGTTTGTTTCCACGGATGAAACCATCGAGGATGTAAACCGAATTGCCTGCAAAAAAGGATTTTTGGATGTGGGGGATATGCTCATTAGTTTGGCGGCCATGCCCATTAAGGACAAGGGAATGGTGAACACCCTTCGGGTGAGCGAGATAGAAACCTGCTCGTTTTAATACTAGGATTCCCATACCCCAGTAAAAATTTATTGAAAAATCCCAGATTCCACCGAATCTGGGATTTTTGTTTTCCAGTCTGTAAGTATGCTGCAAACAAGAGGACTAAGAAGAGTATAACCTCATTTTAGTCCAACCTTACCCATGGTATACGAATTCAAGGATGCAAGATTAGGGGCCATGCTCCGGCTGGTGGAAGACATTAAAACCGATTGTCCAAAACACTCTCCCATACCCAACAACATTAAATTTTTATGGAACAGAAATGAGGCCCCCCTCACCATTATGGTAGATGGGATGGCATTGAAGCTAATGCCCAACCAAATGGTAACGGTCACGTACCTGCAACATGTTTCTTATACCGATACCGAGTTACCGCTCGCCGCCATTTTTTTCAATAGGGAGTTCTATTGTGTCTTTGATCATGACAGTGAGGTTTCCTGTAATGGGATATTGTTTTTTGGCACCCAAGATCTGCCCATAGTGACCATCCAAAAAGAAGAGCTTCGCAAGTTCAATCTGTTGTATGATATGTTTGTGGAAGAATTTTCAACCCCGGACAACATCCAGGGAGAAATGCTACAGATGCTCTTAAAACGGCTGATCATCATGACTACCCGCTTGGCCAAGGAACAACTCATTGTAAAAACTTTGGGCAACGATCAAATAGACATTATCCGAAGGTTCAATTATCTGGTGGACCTGAATTTTAAGACCAAAAGAAAGGTAAGTGAGTATGCCGAAATGTTGTACAAATCGCCCAAAACACTTTCCAATCTCTTTTCCATCTATAATCAAAAATCGCCTCAACAGATTATCTTGGACCGTATTGTCTTGGAGGCAAAGCGTCTGATAAACTATACGGATAAACAAAATCAGGAGATTGCCTATGATCTTGGGTTCAATGATCCTGCCCATTTTAGCCGATTCTTCAAGAAAATGACCCAAATGACCCCTTCAGAGTATAGGGAAAACCAGCTGGTCCCGGCCTAAGGGAAAAATGGGCAAGTCGTCGGGAAATTGTTCCTAACACCTACCTGCCATTTCGCAACATCTTTGCACTGTAATTTAAAACAAACCAAAGATGAAGCATACAGGAAAAACCCTTTTCAATCTTATCGAAATTTTTAGGACACCACAAAGAAGAGTGGTCCAGACTGTCATTGCCAACGATCATTGTGAGCAAAACCACCATCACGATTTCTATTGTGATACGGAAAGACCATTTGTACAAAATAGATAATCAAAATAATAATTCATTTAAAATTTTTAGATCATGAGCACATTTAATGTACCCAAAAGAGAAGAAGTAAGCGGGGCCAATCAGGCCATTTTTGACAACTTGGAAAAGGCATTGGGCTTTGTTCCCAATCTATACGCTACCTATGCACATTCCGAGAATGCATTAGGCAATTATTTAACCTTTGCCAATAGTAAGACCTCATTGAAAGCCAAGGAAAAGGAAGTGGTAAACTTGGCTGTTAGCGAAGTGAACAACTGTCTGTATTGTCTATCGGCCCATACGGCCATTGGAAAAATGAACGGTTTTACAGAGGCCCAAATTTTGGAACTGAGAGCGGGAAAAGCTTCTTTTGATGCCAAGTTGGACGTTTTAGCTCGATTGGCCAAAAACATTACCGAGAACAAAGGGACTACCGATTCCAATGTTTTGAATAATTTCTTTGCTGCCGGATGGACCAAGGAAAACTTGATTGATACCATTTTGTTGGTGGGAGACAAGACCATTTCCAACTATATCAACAACACATTTGACGCCCCTATCGATTTTCCAGTGGCACAGCCTTTGGAAGAAGTGGAAGCTTAAAACTAGTTTTAGGAAGAAGGACCCTTTCAAACTTTTGGAAGGGTTTTTTCATTCTACATCCAAATCGGCAAAAAGGGAGGGAGCTATACTTTTGGCCATAAAAATGGGCCAGTCATTTTTAAAAAGGTGGCTTTCGGTTATGGCACTGTCGTATAAAAGATAAAGCCCACTGGAAATTCTTTCAATTTCCGCCTTGGAGAGATTGGCGATATTGGCCCCAACCACTTCGCCCAGAAAAAGCAAAAGCTCCTTTTTCTGTTTTTGGATCACTTCAAGTATCTTTTTCTCTTTAGGGGACAACTCTCCTAAAGTCTTAAGCCCCCAACAACCACAAAAGTGGTCTTCCCGGTATAGGTCTTGTAGAAAATCGAAAATGGCCAAAAGCTGGTTTCTTCCTTTTTTTCTACGTCCTACGAACTCTTCAAGGGATTTCATGAAGCCATCATGCCTGTGGTTCAGATAAGCGATGCAAATATCTTCCTTGGATTTAAAATGACCATAAAGTGTGGCTTTGGCAATGCCGCTTTTAGCTATGATCTCATTGATTCCCGTGGAATGGTACCCATGGATATAAAACAGATTGCTTGCCGTATCAATGATTTTCTCGTGGATGGATGTCTTCATCCCATAAAAGTAGACAAAAGACCGGTCTGTCTAGTGGTTTTTTAATCATTTTTTAGCATAAAGGGGTATACTACAACCCATTTTCAGCAGTAATTTTGCGGTTTACTGGAATTACATGATTTTCGATTTAATAATAGCCATGTTTTGGAGCCTGTCTCCCTTTGGGGAATCCAAGGTGGGAATTCCGTATGGGATAGGTAAGGGAGTTAACAGTTATGTGGTTTTTGTGGCCTGTTTCCTGTCCAACCTGCTCGTGTTCCCTATGATGATGTTTTTCTTGGAGAACGTTAATAAGCATTTGGCGAAATGGAGGCCTTATAAAAAATCGGCACTCTTCGTGGCCCGAAGGGCAAAGACGGGCACAGCGAATAAAGTGCAAAAGTATGGCTTCTTTGGATTGGTACTTTTTGTCATGATTCCGTTGCCCGGTACTGGTGTGTATGCGGGAAGTATTGCCTCTTATCTACTGAAGATTGAAAAGAAAAAAGCCTTTCTGGCAAATGCCCTGGGCATATTTTTGTCATCACTGATCATTTATGGGGTCACGGTCGTTTCGGTGAGGTAGGAGTTAAAAATCGAACCTCAACTGCACGGAAACTACTTCTTTTTCTGAAACCTTCTCTTGTTTTTCGGTATTGAGGTTGGCCAATGAGATACCCAATAACCGCACTGAATTCTCTAGGGAGGATTGATACAGAAGTTCTTTGGCCGTTTCCAGAATAAGGTCTTTGCTTGCAATATAATAGGGGAGGGTCTTGCTTCTGGTCTGAAGGGTAAAATCACTGTATTTGATTTTTAGGGTCACGGTTTTTCCGGCGATTTTGGATTTTTGAAGTCTTCTTTCCAACTCCCCAGCAATGTTCTCCAATTTTTCCAGCATAAAGATTTCACTGCTCAAGTTTTCAAAAAATGTACGCTCTGCCCCGACCGATTTTGGGATTCGATGGGGCTTTACGGCACTGTGGTGTATGCCTCGGACCACATGATAGTAGTAGGAGCCGCTTTTCCCGAACTTTTCATCCAAAAACTCCAGTGATCTTTGTTTTAGATCCTTCCCGGTAAAAATGCCCAAGCGGTACATTTTTTCTGCCGTTACCTTGCCCACGCCATAGAATTTACGAATGTCCAGATCTTCCAAAAACTGGATGACCTCTTCGGGGTTCACCGTTTTTTGGCCATTGGGTTTGTTGTAGTCACTGGCCACTTTGGCAATGAATTTATTGATGGAGATTCCGGCCGATGCCGTAAGCCCGGTTTTCTCCAAGATTTTTTGACGGATTTCCTTGGCAATCAAGGTAGCGGACGGATTTCCTTTTTTGTTTTCGGTCACGTCCAAGTAGGCTTCGTCCAAGGAAAGGGGTTCCACGAGGTCTGTGTATTCGAAAAAGATACTCCGAATTTGATAGGAAACCTCTTTGTAGCGATCAAACCGGGGTTTTACAAAAATCAAATCCGGACAATTTCTTTGGGCAATGGATCCTGCCATGGCACTACGTACCCCAAATTTACGCGCCTCATAGCTGGCAGCGGACACTACCCCCCGCTTTGAGCCGCCGCCTACGGCAATGGGTTTTCCCTTCAGCTCGGGGTTATCGTGCTGTTCCACTGAGGCATAGAACGCATCCATGTCCACATGAATGATTTTTCTTAGGGGAAAATCAAAATCCATACTCAAATTTAGGGTATATTTAGTTTGATGGAACACTTGGAAATAGAGCGAAAGTTTTTGGTGACCTCAGATGCATACCGGCAAGAAGCCTCATCTAGCGTCCGCATAGCACAGGGGTTTTTGAGTACGGACCCCCAAAGAACGGTACGAGTACGAATTATGGGAAGCCAAGGTTTTTTGACCGTGAAAGGAGCCAGTAACGCATCCGGAACCTCCCGATTTGAATGGGAAACCGAAATCAGCACGGCCGAGGCCACCAATCTGATCGATCTGTGCAAGGATGTGATTTTGGAAAAAGTACGTTATACGGTGCCTTTGGGCAACCATGTATTCGAGGTGGATGAATTTTTGGGGGAAAATAAGGGACTGGTGGTTGCCGAAGTGGAACTTCAACATGAAGACGAATTTTTTGAGAGACCCAGCTGGTTGGGGGAAGAGGTCACCGGCCAGAAGGAATATTACAATTCGCAACTGAGTCAAACACCATTTGCACAATGGTAGACCGTAGAAGACAAAGAACAATTAATCTGGTAAGCCTGGTATTGGCCATACTTGCCATGTGTACCGAGTATTTGGGACATAGAATGGCCTATGTGTTCTTGAAGCCACTGACTACCATTTCAATACTATCGCTCTTACTTTTTATCCCGAGGGGATTATCCACCAAGTTTACCAAGCTTATCCTTGTGGCCTTGGTTTTTTGTCTACTGGGGGATGTACTTTTGCTTGATCCAGCCTATTTTGTCTTTGGATTGGTCGCTTTTTTACTGGCACACCTTCTATTCATTGTGGCATTTATCCAACATAAAGGATTTTGGTTCCATTGGATATCCTTTGTAGTACTTTTTGTGATTGGAGGAGTCATTTTCTTTTGGTTAAAACCAGATTTAGGAGATTTTATGATACCGGTCCTGTTCTATGTTTTAGTGATCACTTCAATGGCATGGCAAGGAATAGGCTTATATCTAAGGGACAAAGGAAAAGCATACCTATGGATAGCATTGGCGGTGCTATTTTTCATGCTTTCGGATACCATGCTGGCCATTAATAAATTCAAAGCACCTTTTGACTATGCCAGTGTTCTTATTTTGGTAACGTATTGGCTTAGTATTGCTTTGATTGCCAATGCGGCCTACAACATTGCTTTAGGGAAGAAATCTTAGTTTGAATCAATCCAGTTTTTTGTCCAGCACCAAAATAGTATTGAGCAAGACATTGGCACCATTGGCCATGTCTTTGGCTGAGGTGAACTCTTTTGGTGAATGGCTGATACCTCCCTTACTGGGCACAAAGATCATCCCGGTTGGTGCAATCCGTGCCATGTCTTGGGCATCGTGTCCTGCGCCGCTGGGCATATATTTAAAAGTAAGTCCCAAATCTTTGGCAGAGTTCTCTATTTCTTTTTGAATGCCTTGGTCGGTCAAGGCGGGATCTGCAGTAGTGTCCAAGGGATTGAATTTGATCTCCACACTGGAATCGGTTGAAATTTCCTTGGCCTTGGCCTGAATGGCCTGAAAAACGTTTTCAATGACTTGGGAAGAGAGGTCTCGGATTTCCAAACTGGCCACTACGTTTCCGGGAATAACGTTGGGAGCACCGGGTTCAGCCTTTATGCGTCCCACGGTACCCACTTGACTGCCCTCAAAACTATTGGTGACTTCATTTACGGCAACAATGAATTTGGCCGCGGCCAACAAGGCATCCTGCCTGGCATCCATAGGTGTGGTTCCAGCATGGTTGGCAAATCCGGTAAAGGTCACATCCCACCATTTCAGTCCCACAATACCTTCCACAACACCAATGTTAAGACCTTCTTTTTCCAAGATACCGCCCTGTTCAATATGAAGTTCCAAAAAGGCTGCCATACTTCCTTTTTTACGGATGGCTTCCATAATCCTTGTGGTATCTCCTCCCAATCGCATTATGCCCTCTCCCATGGAAAAACCAGTGGAATTGACCACTCCAAATGCTGTAGTGCTTAGGTTCCCGGACATGGCCCTACTTCCCATGACACCACCTTCCTCATTCGGAAAAACAATGACTTCCAAGGGATGCTTGGTCTTCACCTTATTCTCCTTAAGTACCTCCATGACCTCCAAAGCAGCCATGGAACCCACACAACCATCATAATTTCCACCATGGGGAACCCGATCTATGTGTGAGCCAAAGGAAATGGGCTTTTTTGAGGTATCAGAGCCTTGGCGTTTTCCAATGATGTTTCCTGCAACATCCACGGTAACGGTCAAGCCTAAACTTTTCATGGTTTGAATTACCCATTCCCGGGCAGCAATATCGGCATCACTGAAAGCAACTCGTTCTGTTTCTCCATTTTTCTGTAGTCCAAAGTTTGCAAGGTCAAAGATTCGATGTTCCAGGCGATCTTGATTGACCGTAAAGGACTTTTTTTGGGCATTTGTGGAGATGCCGAGTATCAATGCCATAAAATATAGTACTGTAGCTAAGGGTTTGATATGCATGGCTTTCTGTTTTTCAGAAAGGTACATATTTATATGGAGAAGTAGTTGGGGGCTATGATTAAAGAAAATTATGGACGAGTAGCTCTCATAAGGGGAGTTTTAATGTAGCCTGTAAAGGATAGCCTAATGAAAAGTTCATGCACTATAGTTTCAAAATGTTTTTGGAAATTTTCCACTTTTTGGATTGCTCCCAAGAATAATGGGGTTGTTATAGGAGACCCAATAAGTAATACTAATCCTCAAAGTATTCGTTTCCCAATTGGTCTATATACCCAATTCTTTTGTGCTGAACAATAACAGCTAATCCATTATGAAAATTGGAAATGGATTGATCATATTTGGGTAAAATCACCTCTTCTCCCTTTACATTGATAAATCCCCATTTATTTTGAAGTTGAATAGGAGCCAGCCCTTGATAAAACTCTCCTGCGTTTTCATATTTAAAAGAAATTACGACACTATTCTCTTTGTCAATAAATCCATATTTCCCTTTAAGTTCCGCTGCAATGAGCCCGTCCTCAAAAGAATAATCAGAATGTCTTACAATATTATCATACTTGAAGGGGATTACGTTTTTCCCTTCTTTATTGAGAATGCCATACTTGTTATTTAATAGAACAACGGCTAAGCCATCAAGAAAGTTTATGGCAAAATCATATTTGAAGGGAATAATTATCTCTTGAGCTTTATTGATATACCCATAGTTGTCTTTTAGTTTGTCCCTAACTACCGCCAACCCTTCATAAAAGCCATGGAACCTATCATATTTGGAAAATAATAACTCTTCTCCTTGTTGGTTAACATAACCATTTTGTTGATCAATTGATATTGTAGCCATTCCATTGCAAAAACTTTCTGCATAATCATACCTTGCAGGAATAACTATTTCTCCTTTTCTATTGATAAATCCATAATGCCCATCCAACACAATTGTAGCCAAACCTTCTTGGAATTTATCAACATCATCATATTTTAGTGGGATGGTCTCGTTGGCATTTTTATCAATAAAGCCCCATTTATCTTTGATGGATACTCCTAAGAGATCATCTGTAAACCTGCCAAAGGTTCTGTCGTAAATAGGAGGGATGATCCAATTGTTTTCTTTATCGATAAATCCATACTTACTTTGTTGTTTTACTCTAGCAATTCCCTCATAAAACGGATCTACTAGTTCGTATTCAGTTGGAATGATTTGCTCAAGGGATTTATCTACAAAACCCCATTTTTCCCTTTTGCGATATGGAATTAGACTGCCCATCGTTATAGTTTTTCTGCTCAAATCTGATTCGCGGATCAATCTTGATCTGCTTTGAAAGCTTGTTTCATAATATACGGGGCGATGCTGGTCCTCAATATAGAATATATTACCGAAGATAAGGGTTTGAAAATAGATACCTTGCTGTTTTTCAAAAAGGTATACATTTAAATGGGAAGTAGTTCTGTCTTGTGATAATGGAGGAAACCCCAGATCAATGGCTTTCGTGGGGGCAGTTTTGAAGATATTCCAACGTAAGGATCCCTCGAAGATTATTGACAATGATATGGTCCAGCAATTCTTGGGCGCTGTATTGTTCAAACAAATTGACTCTTGAATATAAGGTATCTTCCAGTCTCAATAAAAAAAGGTCGCAGACCAATTCCACATTGACATTGGGCCTGACTTGCCCCAATTTTTTGGCCTTGACCAATAACGGGTGTACCACGTTCCAAACAATATCCTTTCTAAATTCGGAATAGACCCGAGCCGCCTTTGTATAGTACTTATTGATGCCGTAAAAGAAAGTGGGGCTTATCCCTTGCAGGTGGCCAACCCCCAACTTGTATATATACACAATGGTAAGCAAGGGCTGGTCCTCATTAGGATTCTCCTGCATATGGTCATCAATGGTGCTTCGTACTTTTTGTAAAAAGCATTGTAGACTCTCCATGACCAGCTCTTCCTTACTTTGAAAGTGTTTGTATATGGTTTTTTTTGAAATACCCAGATCATGGGCCAACTCGTCCATGGAAAAGCGTTTGCTCCCAAATTTTGAAAAATTGGAAAAAGCACACTCCAGTAATTCTTTTTTATTTTCCATGGCCTATTTTTTACTGCCAGCCTCCTCCCAAGGCCCTATATAGCTCCACTATAGCGTTCAATTGCCCGTATTGGGAATCCACATAGCTCAATTCTGAGTTCAGGGCATTTTGTCTGGCGGTAAGTACTTCCAGATAGTTGGCCAGACCATTGTTCAGCAATTCTTCCGAGTAGTCTTCTGCAACGGTATAGGCTTCCAGTTCCTTGGCACGGGCCTCTAATTTTTGGGCTTCGGCATCATAGCTGTAGAGTGCGTCCGAAACTTCTTTTCCTGCCGTCAACAAGGTTTTCTTGTAGGACAACAAGGCCTGCTCCTGCTGTGCTTTGGCGACTTCCATTTGGGTTCGTAGCCTACGGCCGTTGAAAATAGGCTGTGTTAGCGAACCTACCAATTGGGAAAACAGGGAGCTGGCATCGATCCAGTTGTCAAATTCCAAGCTTTGGAACCCTCCTGATGCGGTAAGGCTCAAGGAAGGATACATGCTACTACGGGCCACATTGGTCAATTCAAAGGCATTGATAAGGCCGAACTCGGCTTGTTTTACATCAGGGCGATTGGCCAACAACAAATAAGGTACCCCAGTTTGCAAGTCGCTTTCTATGGATTGATCATCCAAACGAGATCGTTCCACTTCATGGGGCGGCTCACCCAATAGAATACAGAAGGTGTTTTCCAGTAGTTTAATGTTGTTCTCCAAGTCAATAAGGATAATTTCCGTAGTATGGACTTGGGCTTCGGTCTGTTTTACGGCCACTTCGGTCAGTTGCCCTGCATCCTTTAGGGCCATGGTAGTTTCCAAACTTCCTTTTCGGGCAGTCAAGGTCTGTTCCGCAATGCTGTATTGCTTGTCCAACGCCATTAATTGGTAGTAGGTATTGGCTATGGCAGCTACCAAATTGGTCTTTACCGCTTGGTGTGCAGCCACACTCTGTAGATAAGAGGCACCCGCAGCTCTTTTATTGCTTCGGATCTTGCCCCAAACATCTGCTTCCCAAGAAAGGGCGCCAGAAAGTTCATATTGTTCCAAAGGCCTAGTAAAAAAACTTCCAAATTGGCTGTTTCCCGAGTTTTTGGTCCGGGTAAAACTAGCTTTGCCGGTAAGGGTAGGGAAATATCCTGCCTTACCTTGTTTTACATAGGCTTCGGCAGCAGTAACATTTTCCAGGGCAATACGTATATCCAGATTGTTTTCCAGACCTTTTTCAATATAAGATTTCAAATGCTCGTCATTGAACAGGTCCTTCCATGAGATGGTTGCCATGGAGGTACTATCTGTGGGAAGGTTATCGGTCCTGTACAAACTTTCCGTTTCCATTTCTGGTCGGGAATAGTTTTTGGCGACAAAGCAGGATTGCATCAATAGCGTTGCTGAAAACAGCAGGGTGATTTTATATATGGATTTAATTTTCATGGGTGATATGCTTTGTTCGGTCATTGATTGTTTAGGCATGGCTTTCTTCATTGAGTTGTTCCGGCTTTCCTGAAATTCGCTCTTGAAGTGCTTGGAAAATGACAAATAGCACAGGAACCACGAACACTCCAAATATGGTTCCTATGAGCATTCCCCCAACGGCACTCAATCCTATGGATTGATTTCCAATGGCACCGATTCCTGTGGAGAGCGCCAAAGGCAACAGCCCAAATATGAAGGCAAAGGAGGTCATCAAAATAGGACGTAACCTGGCCCGTGCCCCATCAATCGCAGCATTGAACAGGGAGAACCCTGCCTTTCTTCGTTGTAAGGCGAACTCCACGATCAAAATGGCGTTTTTGGCCAAAAGACCAATCAACATGATCAAGGCAATCTGGAAGTAGATGTTGTTTTCCAATCCACCCAAATTCACAAAGAGTATAGCCCCGGCCAAACCAATAGGCAAGGACAACAATACAGAAAGTGGTACGATGTAACTTTCATACTGGGCACTTAGTAGGAAGTACACAAAAATCAAACTCAAGATAAAAATGAGTACGGTCTGTGAACTGGCATTGCTTTCTTCCCGGGTAAGTCCAGAATAGTCATAAGTGTATGAAGTTGGTAGCACTTGGGCAGCCACTTCCTCAATGGCATTGATGGCGTCTCCCGTACTGTAACCGGGATTTGGTACACCGCTTACTTTTACAGAACTCAATAGGTTGAATCGTTCGACCACTTCTGGACCGTAAATCTTCTTAAGATTTACAAACTGACTAACTGCTACTGATTCCCCAGTGCTGTTCCGAACAAAGATTTGGTTCAATGAATTTTCATTGGCCCTGTCTTGGGGTTTTGCCTGGATCATAACACGGTATTGTTTTCCAAATTTGTTGAAATCCGTTGCATAGATTCCGCCGTAATACCCTTGGAGCGCATTGAACACATCGGTGGTGGAGAACCCTGCCATTTTTAGTTTTTCCACGTCGATTTCCAAATCGTACTGTGGGAAACCGGGATCAAATTGTGAAATGGCATATTGAATTTCTGGTCTGGCATTCATGGCTGCCAAGAATTGATTCTTCACCTCATTTATGGCCAACCAATCGTCCGTTCCCTTGTTCTGAAGCTGTACTTCAAAACCAGAGTTGGTACCAAAACCTTGTATGCTGGGAGGGGTAAAGTATATGATCTGCGCATCTTTAAATTGAGCCGAAGTGGCATTCAAACGTTGCATGGTGGCACTTACGGAAAGGGAATCTTCCTTTCTTTCGTTCCAATGCTTCAGTTTCATGATGGAGAAGGCATATGATCCCGCACTTACCCGGTTCAAAAGGCTGAATCCGGCCACACTCATCCGCGCTTCAACCACATCCATGGATTCATAAATGGAATCCAGTTTCATGATGGTTTCTTCGGTTTTTTCCAAAGTGGTCCCTGGAGGCATGCTCACATTGGCAAAGATGATACCCCTATCTTCATCGGGCACAAACCCAGATGGAGTGGATTGGAACAAGTAAAGTGCCAGTGCACTAAAACCTAAAAGTAGGGCCACAGTGATCCACTTACGTTTGACCAAGTTGCCTACGGCGCCGGTATATTTATTGGTAATGGCCATAAAACCAACATTGAATGCCTTGAAAAAACGGGTCATTAATCCTGATTTATGCTCTTTATCCGGATTGTGGGGTTTTAGGAAGAGCGCGGCCAATGCAGGGCTGAGGGTCAATGCATTTACAGCAGAGATTAAAATGGCCACAGCTAAGGTAATTCCAAATTGTTGGTAGAACACCCCGGATGATCCTTGGATAAAGGAAACCGGAATAAATACGGCAGACATCACCAAGGTAATCGAAATAATGGCCCCCGAAATTTCTCCCATGGCCTTTTTGGTCGCGGTCTTTGCCGAATCTGCCCCTTCTTCCAATTTGGCATGGACAGCTTCGACCACCACAATGGCATCATCCACCACAATACCAATGGCCAAGATCATAGCAAAAAGCGTCAACATGTTGATGGAATAGCCAAACAACTGCAGGAAGAAAAAGGTTCCTACAATGGCCACAGGCACGGCAATGGCTGGAATCAAAGTAGACCTAAAGTCTTGCAAGAATAGGAATACCACAATGAAAACCAAGATAAAGGCCTCGATCAAGGTCTTGACCACGTGATCAATGGAAGCATCCAAAAAGTCCTTGGTATTGAAGGGGATCACATAATCCAGTCCTTTGGGGAATTCCGATTTGCTTTCCACCAAAATTTGTTCAATTTCGTCAATAATATCCTTGGCGTTAGATCCTGATGTTTGATATACCCCGACAGCCACACCTGGATTTCCCATACCGTAGTTTTTTCGGGCATAGTTAAAAGCACCCAATTCTATCTCGGCAACGTCCTTTAAGCGAAGAAAACCACCATCATCTGTTGTTTTTAGGATGATGTTTTCGTATTCGGCCACTTCGGAAAGTCGACCTTTGTATTTCATGACATACTCAAAGATACCTTCCGAATTTTCACCGATCTTTCCTGTTGCCGCTTCCCGGTTTTGTTCTTGAAGCGCTGCTTGTATGTCTGCAGGTACCAAATTGTAGGCGGCCATTTTATCTGGGGAAATCCATATCCGCATGGAATAATCCTTGGCCCCAAATACGTTTACATTACCTACCCCTTTGATCCGTTGTAAACGTGGCACCAAATTGATTTTGGCGTAGTTTTCCACAAAAGTGGCATCGTAATTATCGTTATTGGAGAAAATAGAAAAGAACAATAAGGCACTGTTTTGTGCCTTCCGCGTGGTTACCCCGGTCTGGATTACCTCTTGGGGCAATAGACTGTTGGCCCGAGCTACTCGGTTCTGTACGTTTACCGCAGCTATATCTGGGTCTACGCCAAGTTCGAAGAACACACTTATGTTGGCGGCACCATCATTACTGGCCGATGAGGTCATATAGGTCATTCCTTCCACCCCATTGATCTGTTCTTCAAGCGGAATTACCACACTTTTCAATACCGTTTCGGCATTGGCACCTGTATAGTTTGCCGAAACTTGGACCGTGGGAGGAGCAATCTCTGGATATTGTTCAACCGGTAAAGTGGCGAGTCCCAAAATTCCCAAAATCACGATTATTATGGAAATTACTGTGGAAAGTACGGGACGTTCTATAAATTTTTGGAACATACTTTTTTTCTAAAAACGTTGGCAATATGATTATTACTTGACAGGATTTATGGTCTGTCCGTCCCTGAGCTTGGATACTCCCTCGGAAACAATGGTAGTACCTTCATCCAAACCTTCAGAAACAATAAAATCCGTATCTGTTTGCGCCACAATGTTAAGCGGCTTGGTAGAAACAGTATCGCCATCATGGAGGACGTAGACCATTTTGTTCCCCTGTAGATCAACCGTTGAAAATTGTGGGATTACCCACACATTCTGATAGGTTGAAGGAACCCGTATCTGTCCGGTACTCCCTGAACTTAGCAATTGGTCTGGATTGTCAAAGTCCGCCCTAAGGGTCACACTTCCTGTTGCACCATTGATGATGTTGTTCACCATGGCTATTTTTCCTTTCTGGGGATAGGTCTGGCCATTGATCATGACCAATTCCACCTCTGGAGCAGTGTCTGTGGTAAGGGAATTGCCATTGGAGGCCATTCGTTGTTTCATGTCCAATAGTTCTTTTTCATTCATGGAGAAATAGGCCCGTACACTGCTGATGTCCGAAACGACGGTCAGAGGCTGTGTCATGGCATTGCTTACCAGTGCACCTTCCTTATAGGGAATTTCACCAATGAACCCGTCCACGGGACTGTTGATGTTGGAATAGCCAATATTGGCCGAAATACTTTGATAGTTGCTTTTCGCTTGGGCCAATCTTGCCTTTGCCGTTTCCAATTGCACATTGCTGATAATTCCTTTTTCTACCAAGGGAACCAGCTTGTCCACTTCTACTTGGGCCACATTCACGGCAGCTTTGGCGGCATTGGCATCTTGGGTAAGGGTCTGGGTCTCCAATTTAAAGAGCAATTGGCCCTTTTTGACTTTTTGGCCCTCTTCCACATATATTTTTTGGACAAAACCGGAAACCTTTGGCCAGATTTCCACGTTTTGCTTTCCTTCCATGGAAGTCGCATAGACCTTATAAATGGTAATATCTTGTTTTTTTAGATTGCTCACCTTTAAGCTAGGTGGTGGGGGAGCGGTTCGTTGTTGGGCTTTTTCCCCACAAGAGGACAGGATCAAAGCAGTCACTAGGGTTAAGGCTATATGCGTTGTTTTCATGACTTTATTTCTGGTGTTAAGGTTTTTGAATAGTTGGATGAACATTGTTTTTTCAGTCTAGTATTTTTTCAAGCTTTTCGATGGACTCTCTTAACAGCTTTTCATTTTTGTTGACATAGTCCAAATAGATATGGGTTCTTTCTTGACCCTCCTTGAGTTTTTTTGGACTACTTTTTTTGTGGTGCTCCAGGACCAAGGTGATGATGGATTTTTCCTTCTCCACCCGTTTAAGATTCTCCTGGAGTTTGGCAAGGAAAAAAGTCTTCTGCTTGGCGATGGAGAAATAACGTCTTCTATCACCGGGCTTTGTAAAGTAGGTAATGATCCCCATGTTTAGGAGGAGGTTCAACGAGGTAGAGGTTGAACTTTTGCTGGCCCCTCTTTTTTCCAGACAGTCTTCAAAAGTAAGTCCGTCCTCATCGGTTAAAATAAGTATGGCGTAGATTCTAGCAGCTAAAGGAGGCAAATTGTACTCCCCTTCCAGATGAACGCCTAATGTTTCTATTAGTTGTTGATTTGCAGTTACCATAAAATGGATTTAACGCCGCAAAATTACAGTTGGTTCGGAAGTTACCAAACTAAACGAACTTAAACTTGTGTTAAAAAACCATCAAGAGATAAAATTTATATTTAACACAATGAAAATAAGATAGTTAAAGAGCGCTTTTGAACTGCTCCAAGAATCGTACATCGTTCTCACTCAACAACCTAATGTCCGAGATTTGATGCAATAACAAAGCAATACGGTCTATTCCCATACCAAAGGCAAATCCTGAATATACTTCGGGATCTATACCACAATTGCGGAGCACATTGGGGTCTACCATACCACATCCCATAATCTCCAACCAGCCGGTACCCTTGGTCATCCGGTAATCGGTTTCGGTTTCAAGTCCCCAGTATACATCCACCTCTGCACTGGGTTCGGTGAATGGGAAATAGGAAGGTCTTAGTCGGATTTTGGATTTTCCGAACATCTCCGAAGTAAAATATTGCAAGGTCTGTTTTAAGTCGGCAAAGGATACATTTTTGTCCACATACAATCCTTCCACCTGATGGAAAAAACAGTGCGAACGAGCAGAAATGGCCTCATTTCGATACACCCTTCCGGGGGAAATGGTCCGGATGGGCGGTTGGTTACTTTCCATATACCTAACCTGTACGGATGAGGTATGGGTGCGCAGCAGGATATCTGGATCGGTTTGGATAAAGAAGGTGTCCTGCATGTCCCTGGCAGGATGGTACTCCGGGAGGTTCAAAGCCGTAAAGTTGTGCCAATCATCCTCTATTTCAGGGCCTTCCGAAACATTGAAACCAATTCTGGAGAAAATATCGATGATTTGGTTTTTTACTATGGAAATAGGATGTCTGGCCCCAATTTCTATGGGTTCACCAGGACGGGTTAGATCTCCGAACTTGCCAACCGTTTCCGCTTGGTTCTCAAGGGCGGCCTTAAGTTCGTTGACTTTCTCCGTTGCCGAATTTTTCAATTGATTGATGACCTGCCCAAACTCTTTCTTTTCTTCATTGGGAACATTTTTGAACTCGGCAAAGAAACTGTTCAACAAGCCCTTTTTTCCTAAATACTTGATTCGGAAATTCTCTATCTCTTCTGTTGAGGTTGAAGTGAATTTTTCTACTTCAGCCAAGTGTTCCTTTATGGTCTCAATCATTTTTACTGGCAGTATTGGCCGACAAATTTAGCAAATTGTCCTTGAATATATAGGCAATAAGAAAATGTACTGCTACACCGCCAAAAAAATGCCATAGCCAATGCGTGCCCATTGGGAAAAAAGATTGACTCTTATCTATGCTCCTGAACAGAATGGCCACCGAAAAGAGGGCAAAGGCCGTAATCACAAGAAAGGCATTCTTGCCTTGGGTTTTAATGAGGTAGCCAACCAAGGGCAACAGAATGGTGGCTGCCGTGATCACATAACCCAATGAAATCCGCCATCCAGGGGGAATGGGCAGTATGCGCAACATATAAGAGGTTCCTAAGAGGAGAAAAACAAGGAGAAGCCTTTGCCACCAAGTCCTGACCACCTTAAAAATGAAATAGATGACCAAGGCAGCGCAAAGAAGCATAATGGGCATCCAATCCAATTTAAGCCAAAACTCATGACTACGCGTGGCGTGATAAATGGTGCCTCCAATATAACTTATGGCGATCACCGGAAGTACCCGGGCCAAAAAAAGGTGTTCCTTGGGATGCCTGTAAACCCGTATGCCCCAATATATAATGATAAGCAAAAAGATAAGATTGCTATAGGTGTTAAAAGGTTCCACCGGCCATCTCCCTTCTAAGGTTTCTAAGTAGATGGGCCCTGAATCGTTTGGAAATTTTAGAAAAAACATGGGTTGGTGAAAAGTTCAAGATTATGGATTGATACTTTTGGAGCCTTTGCCCACCCAATTCATACAGGACTTAAAAGTGTCAAAAATATGTTCCAGAGGAATTAAATCTGGGATAATATCAATACGTTCCATCATGTATTTGGGTTGGTCCAGTATCCCTACCAAGAGTACCGTAACGTTCTTTCGTTTCAGATCCTGAAGAACATCTTCCATGGCATATAGACCGGATTGGTCCATGTACTGCATGCGTCCCATTCTAATGACCACGGTAGAGGCCGTATTTGGAATTTGTGAGGCCAACTGCTGAAACTCAGTGGTTGAGCCAAAAAAGAGAGGACCCTTTATATGTTTGATAAAGATTTCTTCCTTAATATTTTCAGGCAGGTTTTTTTCATCGGACCAAGCTTCTTCCCTAAGGGGTTTTACATCAGACCTTTGGGCGGTTATATCCCCAATTTTTTTCATGAACATCAATGATGCGATTACCAAACCAATACCTACGGCATATACTAGGTTCCAAATGGAGGAAAGAACCATCACTACCAGCATAATGATTACCTCCGAACTCAATTTCAACGGTCCTAACTTAATATCCTTGGGAAGGTGGGGAATGGCTTTTAGACCTCTGTAATCCATTACACCGATACCTACGGTGACCAAGATACCGGCCAATACCGCAGCTGGTATTTGCGAGGCCACAGGGCCAAGGGCAAGCAAGACAATCAGTAAGAGTACTCCGGCAACCATACCTGAAAGTCTGGTTTTACCACCAGAATTGATATTGACCACGGTCCGGATGGTTGCTCCGGCGCCGGGAATTCCTCCAAATATGGCCGCGATGCTATTGCCAATGCCTTGCCCTACCAATTCTTTATTGGGCTTGTGCTTGGTCTGTGTCATATTATCGGCCACGACAGAGGTGAGCAAAGAATCTATGGCCCCAAGTAAAGCCAGTGTCAATGCTGTGAAGATATAAGGTGTGATATAACTCAAATTAAAATCGGTAAATATTTCCAGATTTGGAATGGGCAGTCCACTTGGGATTTGTTCAATGGGGCGATAATCCAGCCCAAAACCAAATGCAACCCCTGATACAACTACCAAGGCTACCAAAGTACTGGGAATTGCAGTGGTAATGCGTTTAAAACCATAAATAATGAAAATGGTGGCCAAGGCCAGCCCCAATTCCATCCAGTTTATGTTGCGAACAGCTCTGGGTAACACTTTAAAGGTCCCTAAAACACCTGAAGCGTCTTTGGCGGCCAAGGTGCTGGCTTCCTTGAGCATATCTGCCTCCGTGATAGCTTCTGCCCGTTTTATGGTCTCTTCAAAATCTTCTAGGACCAAAATGCCCTCACCGGCCTCCTCCCTCAGGATGTTCTCCAAGATTTTTTCCTCGGATTCAGGCATATATTGATTTACAAATTGTTCATCTTCTTTGGGATAATAGCCTACGGCAGGCAATATTTGTGTAACCAGGATAATGACCCCAATGGCAGTCATAAAACCTGAGACCACAGGATAGGGGATATATTTTATATATTTTCCCAAGCCAACCAGTCCTAATCCGATCTGCATGAAGCCTGCCAAAAGAAAAATGGTCAGGATGGACGGGAGCGCTTTGTTGATATCCCCATCGTTAACGGCCACAATACCGGCAATGACCACCATGCTCACTGCGGTCATTGGCGCTGTTGGACCGGAAATCTGGGTATTGGTCCCACCAAAGAGGGCGGCAAAAAAACTTATGAAAATGGCACCATATAGTCCGGCACTGGGACCAAGCCCGGAACTAACGCCAAAGGCAAGGGCCAAGGGAAGTGCCACAATACCCGCGGTAATTCCACCAAAAAGGTCTCCTCTTAGATGTTTGAACATATAGCGGGATTAGATTATACAGCATTAAGATAGTAATTTTGGAAAACAAAAAAGGCCGATGATCCCAAGATCATCGGCCTTTTATTAATTTGATTTAAATCTTCTTATAAAAAGGATACTTTGCCATCTGAAAGGTCATACATGGCACCAACAATGGCAATTTCACCTTTCTCTTCCATTTCTTTCAAAATGGGGCTTTGCTGTCTGATGTTGTCCAAAGTCAACTCCACATTTTTAACGGCAACGGCATCCACAAAATCCAAATTCTTTGAGTTTCTCAAAGATTCGTCTTTTGGTTCGGAAACCGCTTCTACAGCTGGCTCAATTTTATTGATCAAGGTGGTAAGGTTCCCCAAACGCGCATGGTCACATGCACCTTTTACCGCCCCACAGCTGGTGTGCCCGAGAACAACAAGGAGTTTGGTGCCTGCCAATTTACAGGCAAATTCCATACTTCCAAGGATATCGTCATTGACGAAATTCCCGGCAATCCTTACGCTGAAAATGTCTCCTAGACCTTGGTCAAAGACCAATTCAGCAGAAACCCTGGAATCAATACAGCTAAGGATGGTGGCAAAGGGAAACTGCCCATCCTTGGTTTCGTTCACTTGTTGTAGCAAGTTTCTATTGGCCTTTAGATTTTTTTGAAAACGCTCGTTCCCCTCTTGCAAGAACTGCAAGGCTTTCTTGGGCGTCATTGTGGCCTGTGTTTCTTTAGTGTGTGCTTTCATAGTATTAGGGCTATGCCGTTTTTTTCGGTCTTAGATTAAAAAATTCAATATAACTTTTTGGGTTTTCAACAACCCCTCTCTCGGAAATAATCTTAATGTCTATTTTCCGTGTTTTTGCCTTGCTCGAGAAGTCTTCCAAAATCTCAACAATGTCATTGTCCAAGAACCGCGTCTTTCTAACATCCAATTCAAGATAAGAATTTTCAGGAAGTCGGTCCAGCTCTTTTAAAATGGCTCCTTTATTGATAAAGGTGACCTCTTCGGCCAAGGTCATTTTTATTTTGTGGACCCCATTGCTTTTATCCTCTATATGAAGGAAGTGGGAGTTTTGGTAACTCTTGATCAGAATGACCACAATTCCAACCCCCAAACCTAGTGAAATTCCAACCAATAGATCGGTAAAAACAATTCCCACCACTGTTACAATGAAGGGAACAAACTGTTTCCAACCCGAATTGTACATGGTTTTGAAAAGACTTGGCTTGGCCAATTTATACCCTACAACAAAGAGGATTGCCGCCAAGACGGACAGAGGTATCATGTTGAGAAGTTTGGGAATCAGGATTACCGAGGCCAACAATAAAAATCCATGGATAATGGCCGAGGCCTTTGTTCTACCGCCAGATTGAATATTGGCCGAACTACGGACAATTACCTGGGTCACGGGAAGTCCACCGACCAAACCGGAAAGGCTGTTCCCCACCCCTTGGGCAAGTAATTCCCTATTGGTAGGGGTAACGCGTTTGTGTGGATCTAGCTTATCCGTTGCTTCAACACAAAGCAAAGTTTCCAGACTGGCCACCAATGCAATGGTAAAGGCTGTGATCCAAATTTCGGGATTGGTTATGGCCGAAAAATTGGGAAAACTGAACAATCCGGCAAAGGATTCCAGACCATCCGGAATGGGAACACTTACCAAGTGCTCGGCAGAAATGCCCCATTTGGCATCACCTGAGGTGAATGAAAAATATAGGATTCCCAAAACCACGGCCACTAGAGGTCCTTGGACCAATTGGAAAACTTTGGATTTTTTACTCAAGACCCTGTCCCAAAGAATAAGGATGGCCAAAGCCACTATTGCGATCAAGGTAGCGCCAGGGCTAATAAAGTTAATGGCATTTATAATTTCACTGAATGTGTTTTCCCCATCCACTTGAAAGAAGGCCCAATCCCCTTCTGGATCGGCATCGTATCCAAAAAAGTGTGGAATCTGTTTTAGAATGATGATGATTCCGATTCCCGTTAGCATTCCCTTGATTACCGATGAAGGAAAATAATAGGCGATCACCCCTGCTTTTAGCATTCCAAATACCATTTGGATGATACCTCCCAAAACTACGGCCACCAAGAAATTTTCGTAACCTCCCAAGGTGCCTATGGCGGTCAATACAATGGCAGCAAGACCTGCTGCAGGACCACTCACGCCAATTTGTGAACCACTGAGCGCGCCAACAACAATACCCCCAATAATTCCAGCGATAAGGCCTGAAAAAAGAGGGGCGCCACTGGCCAGTGCAATTCCCAAACAAAGGGGGAGTGCCACAAAAAAGACCACAATACTGGCTGGCAAGTCATTTTTAATATACTTGAACATAATAATAAAGAATAAGATTGCCTTCAGGATCTAAGGCTTGCTGAAGACAGTTAGAAATTGATTTTTGATGTGTTTTCCGGAGAATTAAATCAATCTTCTGGGAGGGGGGTCAAGAATTTCAACGGTATAATCCAAAACAGGGAATATATACCCTAAAGAATTAAAGTCTTGTTCTTGATTAAAGGAAGTGTCCACAGGAAAAAAATTCCGAAGCAAAAAATACTTGCTCTCAAAACTTTTACTACCCGTGGTTTCGTTGCTGTTGTTTTCCTCCTCTGAGGAACCAAGAATTATAGCGGTACAGTACTCCTTTCCCAATAAAGGGACAAGGGGCGAGGTCATAAGGATTGTGACCAACATCACCGAGACAAAAGGAAAAGCCAACAGTCTTAGCACTATACTCTTTTTTTGCAAAAATATAAGGATACGGACTTTTTTTTGTTAAATAATGTTTAAAAGTCTTTCAACAGCTTAATGCTGTCTCCTAACAACCATCCTGTCTGTCCATCTGAAATCCGTATTTTCTTCCAATCGTCCAATTGGTCCAGAACATTCACTTTGGTGCCTTCGTGCAGGGTAAAGACCATTTCACTGTTGTTATTGGGTTCAGAGGACACCCTAACCTCTTTACTGAAGACAATGGCAGGGTTGTCCCTTTTGAATTCCTGCCGTTGCAGGTAAGCCATAAGAACCGACATGACGCCTAGGGTCAATGCAAAGATGCCCACAATAAAAGCCAGTCGTTTTTGATTGGCAAAGCGAAGAAAAAAATAGGCCAAATAACCCAGAACGAAAAGAATTATGAAAGCAATGGCCAAATAGGCCCATTGATCAAAGGAAAATAGACTTACCACACTTTCATAGAATTGGGCTATTTCTGTTTTGGGCATACTTTCTATGGCATCCAACCTCATGTTTTGGGCATAACCCAGATTGTTCAGGATTTCATCATCATTGGGGTTCAGCAACAGGGCCTTTTCATAGTAATAGATACTCGGCCCAATGGCATTCAACTTATAGTAGCAATTGCCCATATTAAAGTAGAGTTGGGCGGAATGCTCCCCATTCTTTAGGATTTGATCATAATTTTCAATGGCCTTGGAATATTCCCCTTTGTTGTACAGTTCGGTGGCTTCTTCAAAAAGGGTCTTGTTTTGGGAAAACCCAAAGGAAAAAGAAAGGAAACAGAGATAAAGCACCAATTTTTTCATACTCATAACTGCTTGTCCAAATTAGAGATTACCGCACTGGCCTTTTCATAATCATTCTGCATCTGCACATCTGAAAAGGGACTGTAACGGGCCATTTCGCAACTTTTCAACAAATCAATAAAGCCATCTACATCTACAGGGTCCACTTTTTTGTCCAATAGGATGGAGGTTATCTTTTCCTTGCTGAACTCGGAGGTCTCAATTTTGAGTTTGGCCTTTAGGTAGTTATGTAATCCTTTTTCCAAAGCCACATAGAAGGCTTCTTTGTTGCCCAGCTCCTTTTTGGCTGTGGAGAGGTATTTTCTGGCCAATTTATTGGCCTTCTTGATTTTGTTTCCTACCACATCCTGTGCAATGGCCTCCCTCTTCTTAAAAGAAAAGATGGCGATCGGAATCAACAACAGCGGACCGAACAGCAAAAGGTAAAACGTGTTGGAACCAAAAAAATAGTTCACACCAATAGGGCTGAGGTTGGGATTGATCTTTATAAAATGGAACTGTTTTCCCGTTGGGACCACCAATTGCTTGTTGGGGTTCGTTCCTATGGCATCGTTTGCCAAAGCACTGGTCGGTCCTTCCAAGACCTCAATATTGATTTCCTCCGAATTAAGGGTGACATATTTTGCCGTACTTGGGTTAAAATAGCTGAACGAAATGCTGGGGATGGGATATTTTCCCCGAAATGAGGGAACAATGGTGTAATTATTGGAAACCTTTCCTTCCATTCCGGAACTATAGGTCTGTATATTTTCTTCATGCTCGGGGTCATAGACTTCGAGGGCGCTTGGCAGCTCAGGTTCAGGAAGTTGAAAGAGCTTTAGGTTGCCCTTGCCCGAAACTTCTACGATGGCCTGTAGCGACTCGGAGGCGTTCAGTTGTTTTTTGGTTGCGGTCACTGAAAACTCAAAATCTCCCACGGCACCGCCAAAATTGGCAGGTTTTCCTGCCTCGGGCAAAGATTTTACATTTATGGTCCTTTTTCCGGCCGAAACCGTTTTACTGGTCTGGGTGTAGATACGTCCGCCAAAGAAATCCCTTCGGTTGGTGGGTACGTCCACAAAGATTTCCAAGGACAGCGGTTCTATTTCCAACCTTCCCGTTTTTTGGGGATACAGTACCACTCTTTTCAACACCACATAGCGATAGGGCTTGCCTTCATAAGTGCCATTTTGGGCCGTGTGTCGGGTCACAGGGATATCCTGACTCCAAAAATTGTTGTACGTAGGATTGTCCAAAGGGCGGTAGTTGGTAACACTGATATCTGGGCTTACGTAGAGTTTGTAGATCACGGTCACCGCCTCATTGAGATAGGGATTTCCTTTGGAAACCTCTGCCACCAAGTGTAGACTCTCGTCCGCCACGTCATCCACTGTTTTTTGGTCACTGGGCTTATCCACGGCAGCGGTCACCTCCACAGTTTTGGGAAGGGTTTTGTAGGTCTCTCCACCAATATCAATAGTGGCCTGCTTGATGGTGAAGTTTCCCCTTGCCGTTGGGACCAAAATATAGGAGTAGGTTTTTGAAAAGCTTCGTTTTCCGTTGACCCAGGATGAACTGATGGATTGCGATGGCCCCATGACCACCTTGAAACCTTCAAAGGGAGGGGGGCTGAAATTATCCCCGTCCTTGTTCATGCTGAACTCTACCCTAAGACGTTCGTTGATGCCCAACTTTTCCTTACTGAGGTTCATCTGAAAAGTAACCTCCTCATCTTGGGCATAGGAAGATATCCCCACAAAAAGGGAGATGATGGTAAAAAGTAAAATTTTGCCCCTCAACCTATACATTACCAGTCTTTTTCGTTTTTGATTTTCTTGCCCCTCACTTTCCTTTCCTCCATTTTCTCCTGCACCTTTTTCTCCTCGTTCTGCATGGCCTCTAAAAGGTTTTGAATCTGTTGTTCGGATAGCTGATTGGGTCGTGGTTGTTGTTTTTGATCCTCAGGTTGGTCTCCTTGATTGGGTTTTTTCTCCTGCTCCTTTTTCTTGTCGCCGTCCCCCTCTTGATTTTCCTCAGGCTTGTCATTGCCATTATCTCCTTGATCGCCCTCGTCCTTGTTCTCGTCTTCGTTTTGCTTTCCTTCGTCCTGCTTGTCGTTGTCCCCCTCGTTGTTCTGGTCTTGGTTCTGATCCTGATTTTGGTCTTGCTGATCTTGCTTGTCCTGATTATCTTGGTTCTGGTCGTTTTGTTGCTCGTCTTGCTGTTTCTCCAACATTTTTTTGGCCAAGGCCAAATTGTAACGGGTCTCATCGTCATTGGGATTGCTCCGCAGGGCTTCCTTGTAGGCTCCAACGGCCTTTTCGTATTCCTTGTTCTTCATGAACACATTGCCCATGTTGTGAAAGGCCTTATGCTTCCCAGACTTGTCTTCCGCAGTTTCGCCTGCTTGCTTATACCGACCAAAGGCTTCTCCAAAACTTTCCCGATTGTAATAGGCATTTCCCAAATTGAAGGGAGCGGCCACATTCTTTTCACTCTTGGAAATGGCCCTGCGGTAATTGGCTTCCGCAGTAACAAAATCATTGGAAGAAAGCTCTTCATTGGCCTCATAAGTGAGGTTGGTTGAGCTCTTGAGGGCCTTTTCGGCCACTTTTTCCGCTTCTCCTATTCCGTCCTGTGCCAAGGCAATGCCAGTACAAAGCAACAGGGTAAACGTCCATCTTATCTTATTCATCATCGTGCTCATTGAAAAGATTTAGTTTTTTTAACCATTGTGTTTTTCTATCCAGAATGAAGATGTCCAAAAATAGACATAAAAAGGCCGCCCCAAGGAACCATTGGAACTGGTCCTGGTATTCGGCAAACTGTGTGGCCTCAAATTCTGTTTTATCCATCTGGTTCAAGAGTTCCTTGATGTAGTCGACTGCCTGTTCCGTGTTGGAGCCATCAATATATTCCCCATTGCCGCGATCCGCCACTTCCGCTAGGACGGCTTCATTAAGTTTGGTAATGACCACTTCACCTTGATTGTCTTTTTTTAGGCTTTCCACCACACCATTTCTTTTGATGGGAATGGGTGCACCTTTGGGTTTTCCCACCCCAATGGTGAATACACGGATGCCATTTTGAACGGCACTTTCCACCTCGTTGATGGTATTTCCTTCCGAATGGTCTTCCCCATCGGAAACAATAAAGAGTACCCGATTGGTCTGCTCCGAATCATCATAATAGGTGGTGGCCAAGTCGATGGCGGCATCGATGGCGGTTCCTTGGGAGGACAACATATCGGTGTTCATGCTCTGCAAGAACATTTTGGCCGCCCCGTAATCCGTGGTAATGGGCAACTGGGGGTAGGCTTGCCCTGCATAGGCAATGATACCGATACGGTCACTTGCCAATTGGTTGATAATCTCCGAGACCAAGCGCTTTGCCTTTTCCAACCGGTTGGGGGCAATGTCCTCGGCCAGCATACTTTTGGAAACATCTACTGCGAAAACAATATCCACACCCTCCCTTTTCACGGTTTCCAACTTTGTTCCGATTTTAGGGTTTACCAATCCCAAAACCAAAAGGGACAAACCTGCCAAAAGGAAAACCAATTTCACCGCAGATTTAAAACTCGATTTATTGGGGGCCAGTCGCCTCAGCAATTTGTTGTCCGCAAAATTACGCTGGGTCCGTTTTTTCCAAATTTGAAGAAAAAAGAACGCCAGGACCATTACGGGAATAATGCCCAAGAGATAGAAATATGTTTTTTCATCAAACTGAACCATATGCTAGATAAAGCTTTTAAATATGGAATTGCGCAAGGCCCATTCCAATAAGAGCAATACTCCTGCCAAAAAAATCAATGGCCGGAATTTTTCCTCGTACTTGTAATATTTGAACTCCTCTATTTCGGTTTTTTCCAACTTATTGATCTCATCATAGATTTCTTCCAACTTCTCGTTGTCCGTGGCCCTAAAATATTGTCCACCGGTCACTTGGGCGATTTCCTTCAGCAACTCCTCATCAATCTCCACTTGGCGCATCCCATAGCGGAAAGTGCCATCGGGGTTGTAGGCCACGGGTGAAAGGGCATTTCCATTGGTTCCCAGTCCAATGGTGTAGGTCTTGATGCCAAATTCCACAGCTAGATCTGCCGCGGTTTGGGGTTCAATAAAACCAGAATTGTTCACCCCATCGGTCAGTAGGATGATGACCTTACTGATGGCTTTACTTTCTTTCAACCGATTTACAGAAGTGGCCAATCCCATGCCAATGGCCGTTCCATCTTCTAATTCACCATAGGTGATTTCCCTTAAAGCGTTCAACACAATGGCCTTGTCACTGGTAATGGGTGTTTTGGTATAACTTTCCCCGGCATAGCCTACCAAGCCAATGCGATCGTTGGGACGTTGTTTTATGAAATCCGCGGCCACCTCTTTCAAGGCCGAAAGCCTGTTGGGTTTCAAGTCCCGGGCCAACATACTGGAAGAAACGTCTATGGCCATGACAATGTCTATACCCTTGGTGGTCTTGGTACGGGTGGAAATATCCTCGGTTTGTGGACGGGCCAAGGCGGTTATAATGGCAGCCAAGGCCAAAAGCCGCATTACAAATAGAATAGGCCTCAATTTAGAAGTCCAACTGCTTATGGAAAACCCTTTAATGCTTGAAATCCTCAAGGCCGCTGTTTGGTTTCTGTGTTTGAAAAAATACCATAGCAAAGCCAGTGGAAGCAATAAAAGCAACCAGAAAAACTGCGGATTTGCAAATTCTATATTCTCAAACATTTATGCTTGTGTTTTTACGTCCAACGTGTTCAATATTCGGTCTACGATCTGCTCAGCATAGGCATCCCCATCTTCCCATGTGATGACCACCTGCTGCATAAAGCCTTTTCCGCCAAAGGAAAGGATAGTGTACTTGGCCTTTTTGGATTGATTTTCACTTGGTCCCATAATGGTTCCTGTGCCAAAGGTCTTTAGGCCTTGTACGCCAGATTTTGTGGTGAACTCTTCTTGTTTGGTGATGATATTTTTAAGTCCAAGCCCTTCAAATGTGGCCAAGGTGGCACCCACGGCCGCTGAAAAATCGGGGTCTTTCTCTTCTTTATAGATGGCGGAACTGGCAGATACGGAAAAGATACCGACATAACTTCCGTAGGAAAACGATTGAAGTTCCTTGACCAATTCTTCAGCCTCAGGGGGCAGTTTTACCTCTTGACGCACCAGTACATCCGGTGTTTCAAGTTCAACGGGAGGAAATCCGTACGAACTAGACACCCATTCCCCTTCCAAAAGATCTTTGGTGGGATAGCCAAAAACCGTATCCCTCACTTGTTTAAAGCCATAGTAGGCAATGGAGGCCCCTGCGCCCAAAAAGACGAGTCCGGCAAAAATAGCCGCGGCCCAATAGATACGTTTGCGTTGTTTTTTCTTGGCAAGCTCTTCCAAGTATTCTTCATTGAGCAACAACTCTTCCTCAGTGGGTTCGGGAAGGGCATCGTGGGTCTTGACCACAATTTGCTCTACTATTTTCCGGTCTTGTTCCGCGGTTGCGGGTTTGGATTTGGCAAATTTCACCAAATCCGCAGTCTGCAATATGTTTTGGAACTGACGCAGGGTTTCATCGTCCAATTTGAGTTCCCCAGCATCTTTCAACATTTCCAGTTTGGTCATCAACTGTGCGGTGGTACTTTCCATGGCCGACACATGTACTTCATCTTCCAAATACAACCGAACGATATCCGTCAGTTCAGAATAGTATTTCTTGTATTCATCCTGGATGAGGTATCGGGAATTTTCCAAGTTTTTCAGTTCCAGTAGGGCACGATCATAGGGGGGCAACAAGGCTACTTTTTCCTCTTCGGTGAGGGGTTTCTTCCTTAGGAAGAACCAGTATACCAATCCACCAACAATAAGCAGTCCCAAAAGAACCCAAAGCAAGGTTTTCCAGAGCTCGGCATTGCTGCGTTCCACTTGCATCAAGGGTTTGATGTCGTACATCTTCTGTTTGGTGGTATCCACGGCCACATCGGCCACTTTTATATTAAAAGAGTCCGTGAAAAAAGGTTGCTCATTGATGGCGATACGTTGCGGGGGAATGGTATAGGCCCCACTATCAAACTGGGTAAGGGCATATATGCGTTGGAGGATAACCCTATTGTTGTTTTTGATGGTATCCCCAATGATGGCCTCCACGGTTTCCAAAGGAGAAAAAGTCTGTCCTTCTGGAAAGTGGACCACATTGGTGGAATCGGTTTCCACGGTTATGGTGTATTTTATTTGCTCCCCAATTTTTATGGAAAGGGTATCCACATCAGTGGAGATTTTGGAATCGGTTTGTGACCATCCCGTAAAGGGCAATACAAAAAGGCATAGCAGTGTCATCAACACAAACGGTGTCGGGACATTTTGAACTTTCAATTTTGAATTTTCAACTTGCATTATCCTCTTCGTTTAAAATAACCCAACAATTTTCGCACATAGCTTTCATCCACCCTACAATGGATCACGCCACAACCACTTTTGGTAAAGGAATCCATGAAATAGGAGACTTTGTCCTTATGGAACTGGCCATAGGCATTACGTACTTTTTTGGATTGGGTGTTCACCAACTGCATGGTCCCCGTCTCCGCATCCATCATTTGGACCATACCCAGATTGGGAATAGTTTCTTCCCGTTCATCAAAGACACGGATGCCGGTAACATCGTGTTTGTTCCCCACTATGCGAAGGGTATTGTTATAATCATCGGCAATAAAATCCGACAGTACAAAAACAATGGCCTTTTTCTTCATCACGTTGGTGAGGAATTTCAAGGCTTCCGCAATATTGGTCTCGCTACTTTTTGGAGTGAATTCCAACAACTCACGTATAATGCGCAATACATGACTTTTGCCTTTTTTGGGAGGGATAAAGAGTTCTACCTCATCGGAGAACAAAATCACTCCTACCTTATCGTTGTTCTGCAGGGCCGAGAAGGCTAGGGTCGCAGAAATTTCGGTAATGATCTCTTTCTTGAACTGGTTGGCCGTTCCAAAAAGTTCCGATCCACTCACATCCACCATCAACATCATAGTGAGTTCGCGTTCTTCCTCAAAAACTTTTACATAGGGCTCATTGTAACGGGCGGTCACGTTCCAATCAATGGATCTTACATCATCCCCAAATTGGTACTGGCGCACCTCACTGAAGGTCATACCCCTACCTTTAAAGGTAGAATGGTACTCCCCACCAAAAATATGGTCGGAAAGACGCCGGGTCTTTATCTCTATTTTACGTACCTTCTTAAGTAATTCCTTTGTATCCATTGGGTTCAAGAAATAGGTTTTCGGGTTGGTTAAAAGTAGGGCTACTTTGACCGAGAAACATTGAACCGTTACGGTACTTCTACCTCGTTTACAATTTTGTTTATGATTTCTTCCGAGGTAATGTTTTCTGCCTCTGCTTCATAGGTGATGCCAATACGGTGACGAAGCACGTCATGTACAACGGCCCTTACATCTTCTGGGACCACGTAACCGCGTCTTTTGATAAAGGCATAGCACTTGGAAGCGTTGGCCAAGTTGATACTTCCCCTTGGGGAAGCACCAAAACTTATCAGGGGTTTTAGGCTTTCAAGGTTATATTTTTCAGGATATCGGGTGGCAAACACCAGATCCAGAATGTATTTTTCAATTTTTTCATCCATATAAACCTCCCGTACTGCCTGTTGGGCACTTAGAATCTGCTTAATGCTTACCACAGGTTTTACTTCCTCATAGGAACCCTTGAGGTTTTGGCGGATGATCAGTTGTTCTTCGTTGAGCTTGGGGTAGTCTATTACCGTTTTCAACATAAAACGGTCCACCTGCGCTTCGGGAAGCGGATAGGTACCTTCTTGTTCCACGGGGTTTTGGGTGGCCATAACCAAAAAGGGAGCGTCCAGTTTAAAGGTCTCATCCCCAATGGTCACCTGTTTTTCCTGCATGGCCTCCAGCAAAGCGGATTGTACTTTGGCCGGCGCCCTGTTGATCTCATCCGCAAGGACGAAGTTGGCAAAGATGGGTCCTTTTTTAATGGAGAAATCGTTTTCCTTGATATTGTAAATGAGTGTCCCGATGACATCTGCGGGCAAAAGGTCGGGAGTAAATTGGATACGGCTAAAACTACCTTTGACAGCCTTGGCCAAGGTATTGATGGCCAAAGTCTTTGCGAGCCCGGGAACCCCCTCCAAAAGAATGTGGCCCTGACCCAAAAGACCAATGAGCAATCGCTCCACCATGTGTTTTTGGCCTACAATGGCCTTGTTCATTTCACCGGTAAGCAGGTCAATAAAAGCACTTTCTTGGGCAATTTTCTCATTCACAGCACTAATATCTATAGTAGTGTTTTCTTCCATATAAACCTTTATTGTTAGATGTTTAAGTCAGTGTGTATGCTAAGAGGTGCAAAATGAAAATTTATTTAAAATTGACCTGTTAATTAATGGTTAAAAAAAACGGGAAACCCCTAGTTTTATGAAGGATTTAAGGGTTTAATTTTATACTTTCATCCCATATGAAAGAGAGAGATACGTATTCCAGGATCATTGCTGGAACCATGACATGGGGAAGTTGGGGCAAAAAACTTTCCAAACGCGAAATGATTGATTTGATGCAGCATTGCATTGAATTGGGACTTACCACCTTTGACCATGCCGATATTTATGGAAGCTATTCCACCGAGGCCGATTTTGGCCAGGCCTATGCCGAAAGTGGAGTGAAACGGGAGGATATCCAACTGATTTCCAAGTGTGGCATACAGATAACCCGTGGTAGGGAGAATCGCATTAACCATTATGAATACAGTAAGGATTACATCATTTGGTCTGCCGAGCAATCCCTTAAAAAGTTGAATACGGAATATCTGGATTTGCTCTTGTTGCATCGCCCCAGTCCGTTGATGGAACCCCATGAAATAGCGGAAGCCATTGATTCTTTATTGCAAAGTGGCAAGATCAAACAGTTTGGGGTGTCAAACTTTACCCCATCTCAAGTAGCCATGCTGGAAAAGACCATCCCTGTTTCGGGGAACCAAGTGGAGTTTTCACTGACGTATGATTTTCCCATGTACGATGGGACATTTGATGATTGCATAGCCAATGATCGGATGGCCATGGCTTGGAGCCCTTTGGGAAGTTTGTTCCGGGAAGAAACGGAACAGACCCAACGAATCAAAAAGACCATGGTGCCCTTGATGGAAAAATATGGAGCGGATGAAAGTCAATTGCTTTTGGCGTGGCTCCTCAAGCATCCGGCTGTTGTATACCCCGTCATAGGTACCACGAACAAAGACAGAATAACCTTGGCCAAGAAGGCCCTAAACATAGATTTGGAGCTACAGGATTGGTTTGTTCTTTTGGAAGCAAGCCAAGGTCATGGTGTTCCGTAAACCAAAATATAGAATGATGAAAACGGCATTGATCACTGGAGCTACCAGTGGTATTGGAAAGGCAACGGCGGAGATTTTTGCAAAGCAAGGATTTAATTTAGTCTTGTGCGGACGTAGACAAGATCGCTTGGATGAACTTAAGGAAAAGCTTGGGCAAAGTGTTGAAATCCATACGTTGAACTTTGATGTGAGGGACAGGGAGGCTGTTTTTGCAGCTGTTGAAAGTTTACCCAAAGCTTTCGCCCAAATTGATATTTTGGTCAATAATGCCGGAAATGCACACGGTTTGGACCCCATAGACAAGGGAAGTATTGACGATTGGGAAGCCATGTTGGACATCAATGTAAAAGGCTTGTTGTACATGTCCAAGGCCATATTGCCCCAAATGGTGGAACGCAAGGCCGGACATATCATCAATATTGGGTCAACGGCAGGCAAGGAAGTGTATCCCAACGGGAATGTGTATTGTGCCAGCAAGCATGCCGTGGATGCCATTAACCAAGGGATGCGGATAGACCTCAATGCCTACGGTATTCGGGTTGGTGCGGTCAATCCTGGTTTGGTCCAGACAGAATTCAGTGATGTACGGTTTAAGGGAGATGCCGATAAGGCCTCTAAAGTCTACCAAGGTTTTCAACCCTTAAAGCCACAAGATATTGCGGATATCATCCTTTTTGTGGTCACCCGCCCCTATCACGTAAACATTGCAGATTTGGTGGTGATGCCTACGGCCCAAGCGAGCAGCACCATAGTACACAAAGTGTAGGTTTCGGGTTACGAGTTTTAGGAATTGGGCCAACAGTTTAAAAACAAAAAAGGATGAATGGCTTTGAAGATTTGGAAATATGGGGTTTGGCCAGAGAAATTTCCAATGATGTTTGGCATTGTATGGAAACTACCTCGTTAAACACGGATTATAGTCTTAAAAATCAGATGAATGCTTCTTCAGGTTCTATAATGGATAATATAGCGGAAGGATTTGAACGAAATGGTAATCGAGAATTTATCCAATTCTTGAGCATTGCAAAAGCCTCATGTGGAGAACTAAGGTCGTAATTTTATCGATGTTTGGACAGAAAGCATATCACGCAGGAAGAGTTTGAACGTATTCAATCCAAAACAATTCTAGAGGGGAAAAAGATTGGTGCTTTTATGGCCTATTTAAAGAAATCTGAAAGAAAAGGAGCAAAGTATGATTGAGCTAATTTTAGCATTCAACTCGAATCCTAAACCCCGAAATCTTTAGTCATGATCAATAAACGCCTACTGGTAAAGAATCTTTTAGCGCACAACGACGAAAACAGTTTTTACGACAAGAAGCGTTTTATATCCATAGGCGAAAAAGAAGGGAAGGCCAAATTTTTAAAGCATGTGTGTGCTTTGGCCAACAGTAACCCCAAGAACAATTCCTTTATTGTGGTTGGAGTGGAGGATGCCGACAATGAGATTGTGGGGGTCGATTTTTTCGATGACAGCAAGATTCAGAACTTGGTGAATGCCTATTTGGACAATCCACCCATCATTTCTTACGAGAACATTCCGTTTCCCCATTTACCCGAAGGTAAGGTGGTGGGGTTGGTCACCATCCGATCTAATGGGAAGGTCTGTGCCCTTCGAAAGAATATTTGGAAGTATTATGGTGGAGCCGTTTTCTTTAGGGAAGGGAGCATTAGTTTGCCCAAGGCTTTTGATATTGAGTTGAAGGACATCAATTCCGAGGTCGTGGCCACCATAGAACAGCACGCTCGTAACAATATTGAATTGACCTTGGATGCTGTCATCAACTTCATGAACACCAGACATCCTGATCTGACGAGCAATTATAAAGTCTTTAAGGAACAGTTTGTGGTCTGTTGGGCAGGAAACAAGAAAAAAGTCAAGAACAAGACATACTATTCCCGAGTGGATATAGAATTGATCAATGAGCAGGTAAAACTGTTCTATTCCGCTTTGGATGAGATTACCATTGCGTATGATGATGATTCGTTCAGCACCTTGGAGTTTGTACAGTTGGGATTGGGTGTGCAGCAGAAGTACTATCCCTTGGAAGAAGTGGTCATCACATTTTCCGATAATGGAAAATACACCATCAATAGCAAATTGATTTTTGAGCCCCCTCAATACGACAAAAAAACTTTGTACCATGTGTACAATTCCAACAACGCGCTCCTACAAAAACTGGAAAAGAAAATAGCGCTGACCAATGCCGAACAAATTGACCTGACCCATTTGCCAGCTACCTACCTTATTTGCTACTTGAACGGTTTTGAAGAGGCCAAAGAACAAATGGACCAGGCACGGCCTTTGTTGAAGGAGTATGATCAGAGTGTGTATCTATCCCTGAAAGAATCCCAACGAATCCTAAGAAAGGTGCGATACAATTAATTTTTTTTCAACCAGATGATTTGGTAGGGCATTACCTCCAGTAGGCCGCTATTGACTTTAATTTTTGAATCGGACACTAAATCTTTGGGGTCTCCTTGGGCAAAATACCCCAACTTTTTTACCCAAGAGGTCTCCATAACCTGTGGGCTTTCATCAAAATTGCAGATTACCAGCAGTCCTTCTTTTTTGTTGGTCCTTTCAAAAACAAGGATGTGCTCGTTTCCGGTATGGTAGAGGGCCACATCATTGAGGTCTGCAAAAACCGGATTTTCCTTTCGTATGGCAATCAATCGCCTAAGCTCATAAAATACTTTGGAGGAAGGCAGTTGATTATTTTCCAATTTTGAAATGGTTTCCCAATCCTGTAGAGGGCGGTTTAACCAGCGACTATCGTCTTTCTTGGAAGGGTCATTTTGGAAGCTGTAGTCGTTCAAGGTGGCAATCTCATCCCCAGCGTAGATGAGTGGAATTCCGCCAAATGCCAAGATAATGCCATGCATCATGATGATTTTGGATATGGACCGATCGATCAGGGAATCGTTTTTTTGGGAAAGACCTTTTTCCAGGCCTAGGAGTGATGCAGCACTTCCAGTGATCCTACCATCCCCGGTCTTTGGGTTGTACATAAAGAGACGCCCCGTTGCATGGGACCAATCCAACCGTTGACAATAGTAATCCAGTAAAAATTTTCGGTGCTGCGATGGGTTCCATCCCAGTTCTTGGATCAAATGGTTTTCATAGCCCAGACCAATATCGTCATGACAACGAATGTAATTAATCCAAGTACAATCTTTGGGTTTTGGAGGAACATGCCCCCAACTTTTATAGAGTAAGGAAGTTTTTTTGGTGGCAATGGAGTTCCATAAAAGAGCCATTAAAGAGGCATTGTAGGCCATTTCACATTCATTCCCTTTTTTAGGCCCTTCCCCAAAATATTTAATGATGTCCGTTGGGGCTACAATAGCTTCGGCTAGCAGAATGGTGCCGGGGGCCACCACCTGCAGGCACATTCTAAAAAGTGAAATTAGGTCATGTGCCTCTGGAAGGTTTTGCGAGATGGTCCCCATTTTTTTCCAAAGGAATGCGAGGGCATCGAACCGGACCACATCCACCCCCATATCCGCCAGTTTCACCAGATTGGTGAGCATTTCCAGAAAGACTTCGGGGTTGGTATAGTTGAGGTCCCATTGGTAACTGTTGAAAACGGTCATTACCCATTTTTCCATTTCTGGAACATAGGTAAAGTTGCCCGGGGAGGTTTCTGGGAACACTTCCGGTAAGTTTTTTTCAAACTCCAACGGAATCGTGTTGTCCTCATAGATGTAATAGTAGCCTTGATACTTTTTATCGCCCTGAACAGCTTTTTTGGCCCAAGGGAATTCATTGGAGGTGTGGTTGACCACAAAATCCAGCATTAGGAAAATCCCCTGCTTTCTGAATTCAGCGGTCAAGGCCAGCAGGTCTTTCTTGGTGCCGTACCTTTTATCCACCTCATGGTAGCTGTTTACAGCGTATCCCCCATCATTTTCTCCTTTGGGTCTTGTGGTGATGGGCATGATATGGATAAAGTTGACCCCCAGTTCTTTAAAATAGGGTATTTTTTCTTGAAGTCCTTTCAGGTCTTTGTTGAAATGCTCTACGTAGAGTTGCATACCGACCATTTGTTCGGACTGATACCAATTCCCTGCTTTTAAACGCCGCAGATCCTGTTTTTTCAACGCTTCTGGACGGGAAGCAAATAATTTGGGAAGCAGTTTCAACAACTTTTCAAAATGGAGTTGATGGGTTTGCTCAGGGTAAAGGGAAAAGAAAAGCTGTTGGATCAAGCTTACATTGGTGGCCAATCTCAGGTCGAACAAGACCTTTGGGTCGTTTTCCTTTAATTGGGAACGCAAAAGCTGATGTAATTGGGCTTGGGTCATTTTTTAAAGTTCCAACTGTTCCTTGGTGGGCAATGCCGCAATGGCCCCATATTGGGTGGTGGTCAGGGCACCGGCCCTGTTGGCCTTCTCGACCATTTTTTCCAATAGGTCAAACTGTTCAAAAACAGGATCAAAATTGCCCAAGTCCGAAATTTGGTGCAAAAGACAACCCATGAACGCATCCCCTGCACCAGTAGTATCTACGGGCTGTACGGATATGCTCGGAATAACTTTTTTAGTACCTTGGGCACTGAGTAAAGTACCCTCTGCACCAAGGGTTATGGTTATGATCTTGGCACCTGCCTCGTGCATAAAATCACAAGCTTGTTCAGGGTCCGTTTTGCCCGATATAAGTTGGGCTTCCTCCAAACTGAACTTGCACAAATGGGATTTTTCCACAAAAGGCATACATTTTTTAATGAAGGTTTCTTCTTCATCTTTCCATAGATCTACCCTAAAATTGGGGTCAAAGGAGATGAACATTTCCTTGGTGAGGGCATCAAACAGGTATTTGCTGTAGGTCTTTTCCAAGGGACCGCCCAATAATGCCGTAGCCGCACCCAAATGCAAAATATTGTCTTTAAAGGTCTTTCGTAATAGGGGGTCATAATCCAATTCCCGATCAGCGCCCCTGCTGAAGACAAAATCGCGTTCGCCATCTTCCGCCAAGGAGACAAAGGCCAATGTGGTGAACGTATCGGAGAGTTGGGTCAATGAGATATCTACACTTTCGGCTTTGAGCACATCGAGCAAAAAACGCCCAAAGGGATCGTCGCCAACACAACCTATAAAAATACCTCTTCCGCCAAGTTTGGAGATGGCACAAGCAACATTGGCCGGGGCCCCTCCAGCCTTTTTAGTGAATTTTATGGCTTTGGAAAGATCGCTTCCCTGATTTTCAGCCACAAAATCTATCAGTAGTTCCCCAACACAAAATACTTTTTTCATTTTTCCTTGTACTATCCCCAATGTACATATAAAAAAGCGCCTTGTCCAAAAATTATAACGGTTTTGTGGAGATCTGTGTCAGATACGCCCCAAAACTTTACCTTAATTTAGTACGAACCGTGCCTTTTGTGTGTAATATTGCCAAAAGTTTTTTTGTATGCGGACATTGGTTGTGGGGGATATCCATTCAGGAGTAAGGGCGTTGGAACAACTTCTTCAACGTGCCAAAGTTTCACCAACGGACCATCTTATCTTTTTGGGGGATTATGTGGATTCATGGAGCACAGCTGTGGAAACCGTGGATTTTCTATTGGCCTTGAAGGAGGAATATAAGTGCACGTTTATCAGGGGCAACCACGATGAGCTCTGTAGGGAATGGCTTTTGACCAAGGAAGAGAACCCGCAATGGTTGGCCCATGGAGGAACCGCCACAAGGGATTCGTATTTGGGGGATAATAGGAACAATTGGGACACCCACCTTGAATTTTACGCCACCTTGGAGAATTACTATTTGGCCGAGGACAATAGGCTCTATCTCCATGCAGGATATACCAATCTTAAAGGGGTGGATTTTGAATATTTTGAACAATCGTTCTATTGGGACCGGACCCTATGGGAACTTGCCATGGCCGTAGACCCCAAGCTTACTCCAGACGATTTAAATTTCCCCAAACGCTTGAACCACTACAAAGAAGTCTTCATTGGCCATACCCCCATTTCCAAAAAAGAGGAAGTGGTGCCCAAGAATGGGGGAAATGTATGGAATGTGGATACCGGAGCGGCATTTATGGGAGCCCTGACTATGATGGATGTGGAAACCAAGGAGTTTTGGCAAAGTGATCCCGTACATACATTTTATCCCGGGGAAAGGGGAAGAAATTAAAACTATTCCATCCGTTTTTAAATTTTAATGGAGATCTTTGTAAAAATTTAGTTTATGCCAGAAAAGAATATTCGGTTGGAGGTGATGCAAGCCATCGAACCGAAAGTGGAAGGATTTATGAAGGAGTTTCTCATTCCTACGGAAGAAATATGGCAACCCACAGACTTCTTGCCAGATTCCCAAAGCGACAAATTTTTTGATGAAGTGGAGGAAATCCGTGGTGAAGCCAAAGAATTGGGATACGATTTTTGGGTGACCTTGGTTGCGGATACCATTACCGAAGAGGCCTTGCCCACCTATGAATCGTGGTTGATGGATGTTGAAGGGATCGATCAGCACAACGGCAAGGAAAATGGATGGAGCAAATGGGTAAGGGCATGGACTGCTGAAGAGAACAGACATGGCGATGTGCTCAACAAGTATTTATACCTGTCTGGTCGGGTAAATATGCGGGAAGTGGAAATAACCACCCAACATTTGATCTCTGATGGATTTGACATTGGAACAGACAGAGATCCCTACAAGAATTTTGTATACACCTCGTTTCAAGAGCTGGCCACCAACATTTCCCACAAGCGTGTAGGAAAGTTGGCCCGGCAAAAGGGCAATAAATCCTTGGCCAAAATGTGCAATATTATTGCAGGTGACGAAATGCGACACCATTTGGCCTATAGGGAATTTGTGAAAATTATATTGGAGCATGATCCCAATAATATGGTTTTGGCCTTTGCCGATATGATGAAACGAAAAATAGTGATGCCCGCACACTTTCTCCGCGAATCTGGAGGTAGTATAGGCTTGGCTTTTGAGCAATTTTCGGATTGTGCACAGCGATTGGGCGTGTATACGGCCCAGGATTACATTGACATTCTACAAAAGTTGAACGATTATTGGCAATTGGGCAGCTTGCAATCCCTTTCAGACACAGCTGAAAAAGCTCGGGACTATCTCATGAAACTTCCGGAACGGTTGCAGCGTATCTCCGAAAGGATGAAATTTTCTGAAGAGCAACACACCTTCAAGTGGGTCACTGCCAACGGAATGCTTTAACACAATATCAGGCAGCTTAGAATTTTCCGGCCCTATGTTTTTCTTGCCATTGGGCAAGCTGTTCCCAGTGTCCTTCGTGGGCCATTTTAGCCTGCATGGGCCAAGATGCAGGGTCGTGGATTCTGTAGCGTTTTCCACCGGAATCAAGTACTTCTTGGCAGGTGTCCGCCGATGTTTCGGAAAGCGTCTTCCATGTCTTAATGTCGAAATTATGGAAAAGACCCTCTATTTTGGGACCAATACCCTCGACAATTTTAAGGTCGTCCAAGTTTACTTTTTTACCCAATGCGCTCTTTGCGGCAACAGGGTTGAACGATTCAGAAATGATTTTTTGAGGTTTAACAGATGATTTTGAGCTTGCCTTTGGTGTACTAAAGGCAGACAAGTGCTCCTTGCAGGTCTTCAAATCGGCCCTGAGTTTGGCGTTTTCTATGTCTAGCTTATTCAGTTCATTAAAATTGTCGGGAGCAGATGGAATATCCGACTTTCCAAACAAGTATCCCAAAATACCCGAGATGATCCCCGTTAGTGCCAAGATGATCCAGTACCATGTATTTGAATCTTGGAAATCCATTTTTTGAGGTTGTAATGGTTTGTAAACGTCCTATCCAAAATATTAAAAAAATCTTAATTTTTTTATGATAATGTCAATAATTTGAGCTATTTGGAGGCTATCTGCAAAAAGTTGATAGAATCAGGAAGCTGAAAACAGGTTTAAAAGAACCAATCACACATTTTTTCCTACCACTGATACGATAGCTTGAAAAGGATAGGCCGAATAGTTGGAAATTTGCAACAAATATTAGGTAAGGAACCCTATTTCTCCCGACAAAGCTCCGGCATTGGAATAGGGTTTAATCAAACTAAGTTTGAGTTAGTTAAGTTGGTTTTTTAAGATCGCCCGTTTAGTGTTCATCCTAAATGGGCGACTTTGTTTATAATGGCAAAGGAAATTCAAACCCTTTATAAATCGCGCCAAAAGAATAATGACCCAATAAAAAAGAAAAGCCCGGATATCCTCCGGGCTTTTTTTTATGGGTTGAACTGCCAGCGCATTACAAATCGAATTTAATGCCTTGCGCCAAAGGAAGTTCTGTGGTATAGTTAATGGTATTGGTCTGACGTCTCATGTATATTTTCCAAGCATCCGAGCCGCTTTCACGACCACCGCCGGTCTCTTTTTCCCCTCCGAAGGCACCACCGATTTCCGCACCGGAAGTTCCGATGTTCACATTGGCAATTCCACAATCTGATCCTTCCACCGAAAGGAAACGTTCAGCCTCACGTAAATTATTGGTCATGATGGCCGAGGATAACCCTTGTCTAACCCCATTTTGCATTTCCAAGGCGTTTTCAAGGTCGCCGTTGTATTTAAGGAGGTACAGAACTGGGCCAAAGGTCTCGTGCTGGACAATCTCAAAGTGGTTTTTGGCCTCTGCGATTGCGGGTTTTACATAGCATCCACTTTCATAACCTTCGCCATCGAGTACTCCACCTTCCACCAAAACTTTCCCACCTTCCTGCTTGACTTTTTCCAAGGCATTCAAATAGTTCTTCACGGCATCTTTGTCGATAAGTGGTCCCACATGGTTGTTTTCATCCAAGGGGTTTCCAATGCGTATCTGTTTGTAGGCATCCACAATGGCATTTTTCACCTTGTCGTATACATCTTCGTGAACAATCAATCTACGTGTGGAGGTACAACGTTGTCCACAGGTACCTACGGCACCAAATACGGCACCGATCACGGTATTTTTTATGTTGGCATCGGGGGTAACGATAATGGCATTGTTTCCACCCAGTTCCAACAGGGTTTTTCCCAATCGTTCCCCAACAGTTCTGGCCACTATTTTCCCCATACGGGTAGAGCCGGTAGCAGAAATCAATGGAATGCGCTCGTCCTTGGTCATGAATTCGCCAACGGTGTAATCGCCTGTAATCAAACAGGAAATCCCTTCGGGCACACCATTTTTGGCAAAAACCCGTGCAGCAATATTTTGGCAGGCAACGGAGGTCATTGGGGTTTTTTCGGAGCCTTTCCAAATGCAAGCATCACCACAGACCCATGCCAAGGCCGTGTTCCAAGACCAAACGGCAACCGGGAAATTGAATGCTGAAATAATTCCGACTACGCCAAGCGGGTGATATTGTTCATACATACGGTGACCTGGACGTTCACTGTGCATGGTAAGGCCGTGCAATTGCCTGGATAGCCCCACTGCAAAATCACAGATGTCTATCATTTCCTGTACTTCTCCCAGGCCTTCTTGGTAGCTTTTTCCCATTTCGTAGGAAACCAACTTGCCCAAGGGTTCTTTTAAACGTCTAAGTTCATCATTGAACTGGCGAACCACTTCGCCTCGTTGGGGAGCAGGCATTGTTCTCCACGTCTTAAAACCTTTTTGTGCAGTGCTGATCACTTTTTCGTAATCTTCCCGGGTGGTGGCTTTTACCTTTCCAATAAGGGCGCCATCCACTGGTGAATAGGATTCGATGATCTGTCCGTTGGAAAACCAATCTTTTCCTGTGGAGGTCCCATTATTTATTTCACTTAGGCCCAGTTCCTTTAGGGCTTCATCCATTCCAAAAGCAGTTGCTACGTTTGACATTTATAACTTTTTAATCGTGAATTGTTATATTTTTCAAAAATACGAATAATCTAGGAGGGAAAATGAAGATTTTCAAAGGAAAAGATGCAGTAGGAACAGAACAATCCCCAATAGGGCAGGAAACCCCTGTACCACCAATATTTTCTTGGAAGCTGTAAGGGCACCATAGATGCCAGCAACGGCAACGCAACCCAAAAAGAAAAGGGCAACATTTATCTGCCAAATGGGGTCTTGGATGAACAATGACCACAAAAGTCCTGCAGCCAAAAAACCATTGTACAGTCCTTGGTTGGCGGCCAGGGTTTTGGTAGGTTCGAACAGATCTTCAGGGAATTGGCGAAAAACCTTTTTCGCCTTTGTGGTCCATGCGAACATCTCCAACCATAAAAAATATACGTGGAGCAAAGCCACAATGACCACTACGATTTTAGCTAATAGGAGTATCATTCTTCTTGGGCAATAAAGCGTTCGTCAACGGGCATTACCGTTCCACATTGGTCACAGGTGCGCAGTTCCTCAGAACTGTAGAAGTGCTTAAAATGGGCCAAAAAGTCTTTTTCAATATCATTTAGGGTAAAGTAGACCTCATACAGTTTGTTGTTGCAGTGGTCACAGAACCAAAGCAACCCATCATCTACTTTCATGTCTTTTCTTTTTCGCTCCACGACCAGTCCAATGGACCCTTCATGGCGTACCGGGGAATGGGGGACTTTGGCGGGATGCAAGTACATATCACCGGGCCCCAGTTTCATGGTCTTTTTTTGGCCATCTTCCTGGATATGGACTTCAATATGGCCTTCCAGTTGATAGAAAAGCTCTTCGGTTTCGTTATAATGATAGTCCTTTCGGGCGTTGGGCCCCGCAACGATCATAACAATATAATCGTCAGCTTCCTTATAAAGATTTCTATTGCCGACCGGAGGTTTTAAGGTATCCCTATTTTCCTCAATCCATTTGTTCAGGTTGAAAGGAGCCTGTATCGCCATATCTCAAGATTTCAGGAAAGGTAAAAAAAACCTGAGAGGGAACATAGTGTTTCACAAAAAAGACCTGCTTGGCAAACAGGTCTTTAGCACTAATATAAATGTATGTGGAAAAATGCTAATCCACTTTAATGAAAATCTGGGTATAATAAGGTCTGCCCTCCTTGTCCAACTGCACGCTCAACGTGGTGTGCGTATAGTCTCCTTCCATGGCCTTTTTGTGGGAATCACTATCCAACCAAGCTTCAATGGTCTGCTCTGCGGAGGTATAGTATCGGGCCACATTTTCGGAAATCCCGGTAGCATGGGTTTCTTCCGCTATCTTTTCAGCTCTTGATTCAAAATTATCGTGGCTCAATTTGTTTTTTGCAATCATGTAATCGTTATGCTCCTCGGCGTATTTGTAGGAAGATGGACTATTTTGGAGAGTATTCTTCCCAATGGAAGCCCGGTGCTCGTTCACCATATCAATGAGCTTACTTTCAATGCCATTGGGGTCTATGGAAATTTTTTCATTTCCGATGGAAGCCTCGGTATATTCAATCTCATCTTCAATTGATGTGGAGTTACACATGGTCAACAAGGCAACCGTTGCAAGAAGCAACATTGCGCTATACAATTTTTTCATCCTCGGGGTACTTTCGGGGACCGGTTCTACAATCCCTAGTGTTCTGTGAGCTAATCTAATGGAGCAAGTCGCTCTGGCCATAAATTCTCCACAGATGGCAGATTCTTACGTTGAATTGCAAAAAGCAGGTAAGAAAGGAGTAAAAAAATAAGGTTTGGATTTTTAAATGGTCTGTCCGTTGAACTCCGGTTCTTCCGCCGGTTTTTCATCCGGCAGGACCAAAGCAAACACAAATGCCCCGATTTCTTTTATGGGGCTATAAAAAACAGATTCTTTTTTGGTGTCCTCATTGATCAGGTTCAAGGGCGTGGCAAGCCGTTCAAAGAAGATGAGTATGGCACCTAGGATAACAGCGACTTTGAGCGCACCAAAAATGCCTCCTGCAACCTTGTTCAGAAGGCCTAACATGGCAAAATCCGCAATTTTGGTCAGAAACTTACCCGCAAAATTGACCAATAGGATAATGACAAAAAAAGTGATCAAAAATGCCGCAATGTTCATGTACTGTTCGCTCCAGTTCATGTGCTGGGCCAAATAATTCCCAGTAATGTAAGAGAAATGGATGGCCCCATATATTCCCGCAATCAACGCTACCAAAGAGGCAATCTCCACAAAAAGACCATTTCTAAGACCTTTGTAGAGGCCCCAAACCAATAAAATCCCAATAACAATATCCAAAAAGCTCATACGCGGGTTTTAACAAATATAGAATATTGATTTGTACCTTTGGAATTCACACAAATGATATGTCCAGGGACGAGAAATTAAAGGAAAGATGGGAGCTTCTGGTGGAACGATTGTCACAGCAATTTTCCGATGGCGACCCTTTGGAAATCGATGGGATGATTTACTTGGTGGGGGTGCAGGAGTTGGGCAGTTTCCATAGAGGTTTCAAAAAGGATGAAAAGATCAATCTTATGCATATTGCCATCTGCAGATTGTTGGAACCCTATGGCTACTACGATTTTGATTTTTTTGATGACGATGGATGGCCCCACTATAAGGTCAAGGAACAACTACCTCCCTTAAAATCGGGAGAACAGGCCATTTTAATGAAAGAGGCTTTGGTGAACTATTTTTTGGAGAAGGAATATATTGATTGATTTCCAATATGGAACTACAGAAACCTTACTATGCAGTTATCTTCACAAGCTTGCGCACCGATGGCGATAACGGTTATGGAGAAATGGCCGTGGCCATGGAGGAATTGGCCCGAAAGCAACCCGGTTTTTTGGACTTTGAAAGCGCCCGTGATGGATTGGGCGTGACCATCAGTTATTGGGAAAGTTTGGAGGCCATTGCCCATTGGAAGGCCCAAATGGAACATCGCGAAGCACAAAAGAAAGGAATCAGGACTTGGTATTCTTGGTACAAAGTCCGAATTTGTAAAGTGGAGCGCGAATATGAATTCACCAAATAGGATATGGAGGGAAGCATTGCTTTTTCAAATCTGGACAGGGATAAAATCCTAAAGAAACTGGCCAAAGAGCCCTTTGATCTCGTGGTAATCGGTGGTGGAATTACCGGGGCGGGAATAGCCTTGGATGCTTCTTCACGTGGATTGAAGACGGTTTTGGTGGAAAAGGGCGACTTTGCATCGGGCACCAGCAGCAAATCCACCAAATTGATCCACGGGGGACTTCGCTATTTAAAACAATTTGATTTTTGGCTGGTGAAAGAAGTAGGCTCCGAAAGGGCCATTGTACATAAACTGGCCCCCCATTTGGTCATTCCCGAGAAAATGTTGCTGCCCCTGATCGAGGGCGGTTCCTATGGAAAATGGTTGACCTCCATCGGTCTAAAAGTCTACGATATCTTGGCCCAAGTCACAGGGGATGACAAGCGGCAAATGTTGGAAAAAAAGGAAGCCATGAAGCTGGAGCCCCTGTTGCCCAAAAAGATACTGAACGGGGCTGGGTACTATGCCGAATACCGTACCGATGATGCCAGATTGACCTTGGAGAACATCAAGACCAGTCTTCATTATGGAACGCAAGTGCTCAACTATGCCAAGGTCACGGATTTCATCTATGAAGATGAAAGAGTGGCCGGGGTAACCCTAAAGGATGAAGTGGCTGGAAAGGAAATCAACATAAAGTCCAAATACGTGATCAATGCGGCGGGACCTTGGGTAGATGAGTTGAGGGGCATGAACCACTCCAAGAAAGGAAAACGATTGCATTTGACCAAAGGGGTGCATTTGGTGTTTCCCCAAGAAAAACTCCCCGTAAAGCAATCCGTGTATTTTGATATTCCTGATGGTAGGATGATGTTCGCCATTCCAAGGGGAAAAGTGACCTACATTGGCACTACGGATACCAATTTTAACTCGGACAAAGACCATGTGACCACCGATATTGCCGATGCCATTTATTTGATTTCTGCCGTAAATAATATGTTCCCGGACATCAATCTGGAGTTGGACGATATCATTTCGTCATGGGCGGGGCTGAGGCCTTTGATCCATGAAGAAGGCAAGTCGGCTTCGGAGCTTTCCCGAAAGGATGAGATCTTTACGTCGGATACAGGCTTGGTGAGCATAGCGGGAGGCAAGCTCACCGGATATCGGAAAATGGCGGAACGTACGGTGAACCGCATCGCCAAGCAAATGGAAGAGGACCATGGGGTTTTATTGGACCCTTGCATGACGGATAAAATACCGCTTTGCGGGAGCGATTTTAAAAAGTTCAAGCACGTAAAAAAATACATCAAGCTGATTTTTGATCGTATCCAAGACAGTGGTTTTTCTGAATACGACGCGTGGTATCTGGTCACTACCTATGGCAAACAGACCGAAACTGTTCTAGAGCACTACGCAGCCCTCACCAATCCTGATGTGCATGAACGCATGATCAGGGCAGAGGCCCAGTTCGCTATTGCCCATGAAATGGCCCTGAATCCCATGGATTTTTTCATTAGACGGACCGGGCGGTTGTATTTTGATATTGAAAGTGTCCGCCAATACAGGGATGCGGTACTGGATGAGTTCCAAAAGGCTTTTGGGTATACGGATGACCAAATAGCAGGATTCCACAAAACCTTGGAAGAAGAGTTGGAGGAACATTCCAACTTTTCATTGGATAGGGATTAATCCAACTTCTCGGTTAACTTCTCAAACACTTTTTTAGGGTTCTTTTCCTTGTAAAGCACTTGATATACCGCGTTTATGATGGGTGTTTTGGACTTTTTCTCCAGTTTGTCCATGAGCAAATGGGCACTTTTGGTGGCATAATATCCTTCGGCCACCATGTTCATTTCCATCATGGCGCTTTTTACGGTATAGCCTTTCCCGATCATATTGCCGAACAGGCGATTTCGGCTAAAGGTGGAATATCCGGTTACCAACAGATCGCCCAGATAGGCGGAGTTGTTAATGTTGCGTTTCATTTTGTACACCCGATCTATAAAGCGTTTCATTTCCCGGATGGCGTTGCTCATCAGAACGCTCTGGAAATTATCGCCATAGCCCAATCCGTGGGCAATACCGGCGGCAATGGCATAAATGTTCTTGAGCATGGCGGCGTATTCCGTTCCAATGATGTCATCGGATATCTTGGTGCGGATGTAATCACTCTTCAAACCTTGTGCCACCAGCTTGGCATTGTTGGCATCGGCGCAGGCAATGGTAAGGTATGAAAGGCGTTCCAAGGCCACCTCTTCGGCATGGCAGGGCCCTGTGATCACCCCAATGTTCTCGAATGGAATGTCGTATTGATTATGAAAGTGCTCCCCCACAATAAGACCGCTTTCGGGTACAATCCCTTTTATGGCAGAAAAGATGATTTTGTCTTTTAGGTCAACATGGAGATTTTTGAGTTCCCCATCCAAAAAAGCAGAAGGAATCGCGAAGATGAGCACATCGGAAGCTTCGGCAATTTCGTTGATATCATGGCTCAGCACAAGTTGGTCCACATCAAATTCCACAGAACTGATGTAGTTGGGATTGTGGCCTTCTTTGCGGATATGCCTTATGGCGGATTGGTTCCGCATATACCAACCTACCTTTTCATGGTTTTCCGATAACATCTTAACCAAGGCGGTTCCCCAGCTTCCTCCACCAAAAACCCCAAATTTCAATCTACTATCCATGGATAACATTTATGGGGCAAAGCTAAAAAATATATCAGAGCAGACATTAAACGCTGATTATCAAATTATTATAATTTTTGGCACAGTGCTTGGTCTATATAGGTTGAATCTTAAAACCTCGATTATGAAAATTGGAAAACTACTTTTTGGAATAGTGTTGATAGGCCTTTTGGCCAGTTCTTGTTACACCGAGGTTATTGTGGAAGATGAGTATATCACGGAATCTCCCATTAACACAGCCTTGGTTTTGGAAAGCTACGATTTATGGTATGTGGATATAAACGCTACCAAAGGTAGCGGCGAAGTTCCCTTTTTACAACGAGCGTTTACCATTTCCTTTGACAGAGGGGTGGTTTATGCCAACAACAACTTGGTAGGGATAGGAAAGACAGGAAATGGAATGGGTATTGATGTAGGGTCTTATGGAACACTTTCCGGAGTGGTTGAGGTGGACCATGATGCGGACGGGCTTTGGTTGTTGGAAGTGTATGCCTTGAACAGCAACACCCTGGAACTTTACAACCCCTATTCCGATACCTCTTATGTGGTACGGGGATACCAAAGCAGGAATTTTGATTATGATCAGGTCTTTTATGACAACATCCATTATTTTCTGCAGGAATATCAGGTATGGGAAAAGACCTATACCAGTGAGGTAGGTGCCATCAATGAGTTTGATGAGGAAAACTACCTGCAGTTTCCAGTAAACTACGATGGGTCTTTTAGGTCTTCCATTGATGCTCCTGGAATCCCGTTGAATACTTTGGAATGGGATTACCAAGGAAACTACGAAGTCTATGATGTGCAAGACGATGCCATGCTCAAGACCTTAACCCTGGATTACGACTATTTGGGCAATGATTACTTTGAACTTTACGTTATTGATGATAGCACGATCGAGTTGTACCATGTGTCCAGTGGAACGATTTATGAATTCTCCGGAAGGGGATATATGCAGTACTTGAAGTCGGGGAATGACACTGGAAAAAAACGGACAAAAGTTAAAAATCCCATAATGAACGTGGTTCGTCAAAGAAAAATGTAAGGACTAAACATAGTATTCGACTATATAAAAAAGTTTTTTGGTTGGTTATTTAGTTAAGGACCGCCTCTAGCGTAGTAAACTAGGGGCGGTTTTTTTATTTTTTTGTCACCAGTAACAAGGCATTTGCCACAGGTCGTTCCCCCGTTTTGTCCGTGGGATGGTTCACAATTCCCTTTTCTTTGCTCCAGAGTGTGGTTGAGCCACCACCGTCAAGGTTTATGGCATCTGTGCACCCAAGTTGCAACAGGAAATCTTGGACTTCGGTAAAGTTCATTCCATCGGCCTCTTCGGACCGTCCATTAATGGCAATCAACAAAACCGAGTTTTTTGTTTTGCCCAGACAGCTTCTCGGATGGCGCTTTTCGGAAAACGGACTTTCTGGGATATATTTTTTCGAGTCCTTTATCAAAAAAGGGCCAGATCTTAGCACAAAGGCCTCCTTATTGGAGTTTTGGTAATACGTTTCCGATTTGAAAGGCTCAACGATCAATTGATTATCCTTGGTAAATACAATGGCGCCATTGATCATGGCTTCTGGCATGCACCACTTAACATCTGGTGGGCAGGTCAAACTCACTATGCTGTCATTCCGTTCGGAATAGGTGACCGAACCTCCTTCATCAACATTAAAAAACCCACCATTTATGGCTGCTTTGGCGTTGGCCCTTTGTGCAAGGACACTGGTGTTTTCAAGACCTTTCTTCACATAGGCCATTTGAAGTTCATAGTCCTTGAACATCTGATCGGGAATCTCCAAAATATTGATGACCTGTTTGCTGTTATACAGCGTATCGGTTCGGATTTCAGTAAAGATTATCGTGTCTCTCGACGTATGTACCGCGGGTTCTTGTGGCTTACACCCAAAAAATAGTACGGCTGCCAAAGCCGCTCCTATGGACCATCGTTTCATCGATATAAATTTAAGGTTGGTTTTCATGGTTCTTAAGAAAAACAAGATAGCTCAAATATCTGCTATTCCCACAGCTATCACATTAAGGTTAGAAGTCTAAAATGTGTGAGAAATGTCAACAGACCAAAAAAGATACTGCAAAATTAGACCCATTGACTGAAAAGGTCTTAAGGCGGACCAACAAGAAATCATCAAATCCTTAAAAATAAGGAGCTTATTAGGGTCTTGCGTTTAATAACACTACTTTTGCCCGCTTCAAGAAAGAAGCCATGAAAAAGTATCTCAACCTTTTTGATTTTTCCCAAAAAGTAAACTATCGCACGGAAATTTTATCGGGCTTGACCGTTGCTCTTGCCTTGGTGCCCGAAGCCATTGCCTTTGCCTTTATTGCAGGATTATCACCATTGACCGGACTATATGCCGCATTTGTAATGGGCTTGGTCACTTCCATTTTGGGAGGTAGACCAGGTATGATCTCCGGTGCAACAGGTGCCGTTGCCGTGGTTATTGTGAGCTTGGCCAAACAATATGGGGTTGAATACGTTTTTGCAACGGTGGTCCTTGCGGGAATTTTACAAATGACCGCCGGATTGCTCCGGTTGGGTAAATTGATGCGTTTGGTGCCCCATCCCGTAATCTTTGGGTTTGTGAATGGCTTGGCCGTCATCATTTTTATGTCGCAAATGAGTCAGTTTAAAACTGTGGATGGCGAATGGCTGACCGGGAGCACCTTGTTCATTTTTCTTGGATTGGTACTGTTGACCATGTTGGTTATTTGGGGACTTCCCAAATTGACCAAGGCGGTTCCTGCGTCCCTGGCAGCGATTCTTTTGGTGTTCGGCATTGTGTTTTTCTTGGGTCTGGATACCCGTACCATTGGGGATATTGCCTCCATTGAAGGAACCTTTCCTCCTTTTCATATTCCTGATCTGCCCTTTACGTTGGAAACCTTGCAGATCATATTTCCCTATGCGGCTATTGTGGCAGGGGTAGGGTTGATTGAGAGCCTCCTTACCTTGAATATTGTGGATGAAATTACCGAAACGCGTGGTAGGGGCAACAAAGAGGCCGTTGCCCAAGGTACGGCAAACATTCTTTCCGGCTTCTTTTCCGGAATGGGTGGTTGTGCCATGATCGGGCAGAGTTTGATCAATACCTCCAATGGTGCCAGGGCAAGGTTATCCGGGATAGTTGCTGCCTTGATGTTGTTGGTGTTCATCATGTTCGGCTCAAGCCTTATTGAGAAAGTGCCTATGGCCGCATTGACCGGGCTTATGATCATGGTGGCATTGGGAACTTTTGAATGGGCGAGCTTAAAAACCTTCCGTCGTATGCCAAAATCCGATGTGTTGGTCATGGTACTGGTAACATTGGTGACCATCTTCCTGCACAATTTGGCGTTGGCCGTTTTGGTAGGCGTCATTATTTCGGCCTTGGTGTTTGCTTGGGACAATGCAAAGCGCATCCGTGCCAGAAAGTATATAGATGAAGAAGGAGTAAAGCACTATGAAATTTATGGCCCTCTTTTCTTCGGGAGCACCACCTTGTTTGCCGAAAAGTTTGATGTGCTCAATGACCCTGATGAGGTGGTCATTGATTTTGCCGAAAGCCGTTTGGTGGATATGTCCGCCATTGAGGCAGTGAACAAAATCACCGAACGCTACAACAAGGTGGGAAAGAAACTTCACTTGAAACACTTGAGCAGGGATTGTAGGAGGTTGTTGGCCAATGCCGATGATATTATAGAGGTAAATGTGCTGGAAGATCCTACCTATAAGGTTGTGGTGGATAAATAGGCTTATTCCCTGGTTTTCCCCAGAAACACATTCACATTTGGGTTTTGGGGATTTCCACTGGCCCTTCGCATCAGTACAATTTGGCCGGTATGGTAAATGCAATCGGAAAGCATCCCGTTGATCATGTTCCAATATGGGAATTCGGATTGTTTATCACCTTGTTTAAAGATCACCTTAAAATCTTCCATGTCTTCTGAGTTTTTGCCCAACACCTTGCGGCTTGCCAGTTGTAGGTTTTTAAGGGTGAGTTCACGAAGCTCTTCATAAGAATAGTTAAGTGGGGCCTTGGGCCTTTCATAAGGTTTTGCATCTGGGGCCAACACAATATTGTTGGACATGGTATAGATGTGTTCCATGGTTTCCATGAGGCTGCGTCCATCTGCCGAAGGTTTGTATTGCAGGTCTTTTTCGGTCAAACCCTCTGTGGCCCAATAATAGCGGTAGCCCAAACCATCGATCATTCGTGATACAATATTGCCGGCGCTGTAGGTTTCGGCATGATCGGGAATTTGGTGGTACGGTAGTTCCATGTCTTGGGCTTGTAGTTTCAATGCGAAAATAAAAAAGAAGGTAAAACCAACGAATTGGGCAAAAGAAAGGTTTTTCATAGTGTAGAAATTAATAGCCTATCATCAAATTTGGAAAAATGACATTTTGCAGAAGGGAATCAGGATATTTTAGGGCTCAAGGTCGCACTCTGTTTTGCTCAAGGGCATGGATGAGCTGAAACTAAGAACAGCAACATCCTTGAAAGCTGTGCCGGTACTGTCCAGTTCGCCAAACCCCTCAATGAGTTGGGCATCCTCTACCAAAAAAGCCATTTCACGGGTGCTTTCCTTTCCTTCTGATATAAAGGTATACTTGCCCAAAAGGACGCTGTCGTTCATGACACCGGCAAAGGTTCCCTTGTTACCATCTTTTTCCTTTAAGGCATAGCTGAGATTGCCAAGTACGGTTGTGGAGACATCGGTAATTTCAAAAACAATGCGGTTTCCGTTGGCATCATAGATATAACATCCTATTTCCAAAGATGGAGCTGGCTTCTCTTCAACAACCGTAGTGATCTCTGGCTGACCATTGCTGTTTTCTTTTTCCGTTTTGGTTTTACAGCCAAAAACCAAAATAGCGGTAAGAAATATATATGCTATTTTTTTCATGTTCAGTCGATTTTTTTGAAAATGAGAAGATTTTCTTGGCTGCCATTGGACAGATATAATCGATTGTTTTCAATCTTGTAGGTAGTACCGCTTTGAAGGTTTTTGAGGAAGGTAGACTCCGCCTCCATATTAGGGCAGGCCATTTTGGTGGAGGCCGCATTGGTAAATCGGAGCAGATCTTTTTCAAAGAAAAGCCCTCCGGTCATCCTATTGCACCCGGCAAAGCCCGAAAAGCGATTGGTTTTAATGTCGATTTCCATATTGGGAACATCCCTTCCGTTAAAGTCATCTTTGGTTACAGCTTGTCCATCCATTTCTTCCAAAACCCAAATATCATGAAGTCGATAGTCCGTAATATAGGAACCACAACCCTCAAGGGCATGGGTTTCCTCTTCGCCCGTATATTTATAGGCAATGGTGACGGTATAGGGCGATTTTTCACCGGACATGGCATTGGTACATTCCTTATGGGCAATGATCACATCCATGGAAACGGCCTCGGTTTGTATGCGGTACATACTTATGTTGGCATCTTGGGCCTTAATGGGCGTGGTATGCGGTGTGATGATGGTATCCTCCATCATGTTCAGTTCCACTCGGTTCTCTTTTACCTTAAGGCCCCAAAAGGGTTCCGTACCAGTGGCTTTGAAATAGCTATCGTCCATTTTTATGGCAACGGGTTCAACGGTCTTTATTTGCAGGGTATCTTCCTGTGTGGCTTCCTCCTTATTGGTGTTGTCCTCTTTTTTCTTCTCCACACAGCTGAAAAGTAGCAGTGCAAAACAAAGTGATATCATTATTTTTTTCATGGCTCAACTTTTGTAAAACGCATCATGGGAACTTCACCGATCAATAAATTGAGTTTTCCTTCCTCCAAGGTAAACCCATCTATTTTTTGCATCATAGTTAGAAATTGTCTTTCACCACCACCGCAGAACATCATGGTAGTAGGTCCGGGTTCCCCAAAGGAAATGGTATTCCCGTCCAAAGTATATTCTGCCGAATAGCCATTACAGCTATCGTTTCCTAAGACCTTGCCAGATTCTTGATCAAAGCTGATCTGCGGTTTTTTGTTGGGAAAGAGTCCGTCAAAGGCAATACGGGGGCCGGATATGTACTCCAATTCCCATGTGGAACCGAACAATTCAGCGGTAGCATCCGATTTTGGATTACAGGAAATGGTTAAAATCAAAACAAGGGAACAAAGAATACTTGAGCGTTTCATTTGTGGGAAATTAATGGTTAATGCAAAGAAAAATACTAAAAAAATGCCTTAAATACCCCTAACCCTAGGGTTAATTAAATGATAAGAAGCACTCTTACTCTTTTCGGATACTCCAAATTTCATAGATGGGCTGCCCTTTACTGCTCAACCCGGAGTGATGCCAATCTCCATCCTTCAGCTCATAATCGAAACCTAAACTGGCCCCTACGCGGGAGTCGTCCCTAGAGAAAAACCCGATATTTTCAGTGTATTTGCCATCAACAGTGGTATAGGTGCCCCCTCCGGTTCCCATAAAAGCTTTGGTCTCTGTGTTATAGGCAATCCATTGAAATCGGGTGCCGGATAAAATTTTCATGGTCTTTCTGGGTCCTGAGGTATCACGTTTTGTAATCTTTCCATCCTGCTTACGGCCCGAAATCAGCCATGCTCCCTGTAGATCACCGGGGGTGCCGTCATCCACACGGCTCCAGATTTTTTCCCCAACATAAAGCTTTCCATCTTTGTAGGTGTAGGGAAACGAATTTGTTGAACCGACCATCTGCGGGTCAAAAGAGGCAAATTCCAAGGTATAGGTCAGCGTGTCATCGTTGGAAGAAAATTGACCTCCCTTGGTGCCCAAGAACTTTCCATTCTCTTTTTCAAAGAAAGCTTCAGAAAAAAAGCCATGGGTAATAATGGCCACATATTGCACCTCAACACCATCATCATTGGTGAGGGTGGTCTGCCATGCCCCATTTAGATTTTGGGCAAGGCCGGCGGTGAAGAAAAAGATACCTAGAATTAAAAATGAGACGTTTTTTTTCATGATCAATACATTTTATTGGTGTGGGCAGATTTTTTTGGGATTTGTTGGATGGCATCCCAATGTTCGCATATTTTACCTTTTTCATCAAAACGGAAAAAATCCATGGTGACATACTCATCATTGTCTGGCCAGATTTGATGGGTGTGCAGGGCAACCAAATTTCCTTCTGAAATACATCGTACAAATTCGATGGATTTATTGGGGTATTCCTTTTGCATTCTCTCAAAATAAGAAATAAAGCCTTCTATGCCATCGGCCACATCTGGGTTATGTTGAATATAAATATCCCCCACATACTTTTCGACGGCTGCCCTGGGGTTTCCTTCATACGCCATTTTATAAAAGGCTATTGCGTTGTTTTTATTTGATGTTGAATCCATAGTTTGGTATAAAAAGAAAAATGCTGTTGTCTTAGGAATAAAACAACAGCATTTCAAAGATGTATGTTGGGTGCTTACAGAGTCCTAAGATATTCTGCAACGTCCCTTGCCTCTTCTTCCGTAAGGTTTTGATTGAGCATGATGGCATTGTTGTTTTCCTTGAGCAAGGCCTTGGCAATAGGATCTTCCTTAAGCATTCCATCAGGATTCAAGATCATGTTCATGACCCACTCAGGGCTTCTACGATCATAGATGCCTTTCATGGCCGGACCGATCATCTTTTGATCGACCATATGGCAGGCAACACAAATGGATTCGAACGTGGCTTTTCCTCGTTCGGCCATTTCTTGGTTGATCTCGGCTGCGAAATCAACATTTTTTATTGGCCCAACCCCTTTGTTGTCCATATCAATTGGAACCCCTTCACTGGCTTGTACTTTTTTCTCTTCAGTTTTGGTCCTGCTTACTTCAAAACCATCCTTTTTTTCTTCCTTTTTACCACCGCAGCTTGCCACGAAGGCCCCCAATGCTAGAAATACAAGTATTTTTTTCATTCTGAACGTAATTGTAGTTTGTGTAAATGCAGCTACTAAGATAGGCATTTAAGGTCTAATTTTTATGGGTTTTTGGAGTTACCGCTACAATCTTTCCCAAGAATGTGATTTATCTAGTGGGAATTGAAAAAATCCAAGCTTCTTTTTTCAGTATATGTACAATTATTCTTACCCCAGAAACCTACATGTCCTCCATATTTTGGGATTTCCAAGAACAGGTTCTCATTTTGCCCCGCCTCGAAAATAGGATAACATTCCTCTCCTAAAAATGAATCATTTTTTGCGTTGATGATGAGACTGGGAACCGTAATATTTGGCAGAAATTGAAGCGAACTGCATTGGGTATAGTAATCCAGTGCATCCTTAAAATGGTGCGCCCTACTGGTGTAGATGTCGTCAAAATCCTTGAGGGTCTTAATGTTTTTGATATCGGAATCCGTGATACGTTCAGGGAAAAGGGGTTGTTTCTGTCTGAGTTTGGCAATCAAATGCTTTTTGAAACGCTGGGCATATAGTATGTTCTTTGGGGTAAGCAATTGTTCGCAGGAACTCCGTAGGTTACAGGGGACAGATATGGCCACCGCTCCCTTGATTTCTTTCGGAACTGTACTGCGTTCACCCAAATATTTGAGCAAAAGATTACCGCCCAGACTAAATCCATTCAGATAGATTTCTGAGTAAGGATAGTTGTTGAGGATATGGGTGATCACTTCCTCCAGATCTTCGGTAGCCCCGGAATGATAGGAACGGTACAACGTATTGGGTTCGCCACTGCACCCTCTGAAATTCACGGCACAGGCATCGAACCCATTTTGGTTGAACAGCTTGGCGCTACCGGTAATATAGGGGCGTTGCCCATCGCCTTCGAGGCCATGTAACAGGATGACCAATTTTCTTGTTGGGGTGTTGGAATAGCTCCAATCCAGATCTAAAAAATCACCGTCCGATAAGCGGATGCGCTCCCTTTTTTGGACCACACCATCCACCTTACGGACAAGACCGCAATAAATGGTGGACAAATGCCCGCTCTTGAAGAATATGGGAGGGGAATAGTGGGCGGGAACTTGGGACATTAGTACAAAATATTTTGTTGGGGTTCTACTTTCCCAGGAAGATCTTGTTCATCCAACATGTCCTTAAGGTCTATTTCTATGGTACGACACAAGGCGGTCATAGGAACATCGTTGATACGCCCCTCAAAGGGATCTTCACTATTACTGCCCACCTTTTCCATGGTGGTGAACATCCAGGAAATCAATACCGAAAAGAAGACCATAAGTCCAAGATACCACCAGTTAAGGGCCGTATCCACGCTTAGGAGCTGAGTCTCAAAAACGTTGAGGAGTCCAAAAGGCAATAAAAGGATAAATATCCAAGTGAAGACCGTACTAAAATAGGCATATTGCCTAGGGAACGGTGTGTTTTTGATGCGCTCGCACATTCCTTGAAGGTTGTACATTTCCTCCAAATCATGATGAAAGATTTGCTTGTCGAACTCTGTTATTTTTCCCTCTTTTAAAAGCTGCTTTAATTGTTTTCCTTGATTTTTAATGAGGTGTGTGGCCACATTCTTTCGACTTTCTAAATCTGTCAATTCTTCTGTGGACAAAAACTGTTCTGCTGCATCGCAAGCCGGGTTCCTTTCCCCGTGTCTGTCAAAAATGCGTTCAAGGACCCTGTTTTCCCTTAATGAAAAACTATTGGGCTGCCGCAATTGGATGCGCAGTGCATTGATCCAAGCAATATGTCTGTAAATCAGGGTAACCTGTGCTTTTCGGTCATTCTCCACCAAGTTCAGTACATTGTTGGCCCAAGTGCGGGAGTAATTAACAATACCACCCCAAATCTTCCTGCCTTCCCAGAAGCGATCATAACTTTGACTGTTCTTAAACCCAATGTAGAAAGCAACGGCAATACCGATTACCGATAGGGGTTGAAAAGGAATATCAATATGGGTCCACCCCAAAGCATGATATAGATAAAAAATGATACCAGCATATAAGATGAAGAAAATGAGATTTTTCCAAGCGTAAAGTAAAATGATATGCCAGCTGATGTTTCTTTTGATGTACATGGTAGTGTCATTGTTGGTTATGCCTTACCAAAATACAAAAGAAAAGTTACTGGGGTCATTCCTTTGGAAAGGTATCCAATAACCGGTATTGCGCTTCAATGGATTCTTTGAATTCCTGCTTTAAATTTTTCACCAGTTGCGAAACAGGTAGTATGTCATCAATAGAAGTAACCCCTTGTCCTGCGGACCAGATGGTCTTCCAGGCCTTGGCCTCGGTGTTCAGTTCCTTGCCAAAATCTATCTTTCGGTCTTTTTTCAAATCTTCCTCCGAAATCCCGGCAGCCTTTAGGCTTGCTGCCAAAAAATTGGCATGTACCCCGGAAATGGCAGCGGTGTAAACAACATCACTGGCCCCGGCTTCAATGATCATTTTCCGATAGTCCTCGGGAGCCTTGCTCTCCTCAGCATTGATAAAACGGGTACCCATATAGGCCAGATCGGCCCCCATTTGCAGGGCCGTGGCGATATCCCTTCCCGTACTGATGCAACCTGAGAGGATGATGGTCTTGTGGAAAAACTTCTTGACTTCGTGTACCAAACTCATGGGGTTGATGTTCCCTGCATGTCCCCCTGCTCCGGCAGAGACCAAAATAAGTCCGTCCACACCCGCCTCGGCCGCTTTTTCGGCATGTCGTTTTTTAATGATGTCATGAAACACCAAACCACCATAACTGTGAATTGCATTGACCACTTGGCTCACGGCACCCAAGGAGGTGATGACCAAAGGGACTTTGTGTTTCATACAGAGTTTTACATCGGCTTCCAATCTTGGGTTGGTGGGATGCACAATAAGGTTCACCCCAAAAGGGGCAGGCTTTTTGCCCGTTTCTTCCTCAAATTGTTCGAGTTCCGATTTTATCTGGATGAGCCATTCCTCAAAACCTTCACTGGTACGTTGGTTAAGGGCCGGGAAGGTGCCCACAATACCGTTTTTGCAACACTCCACCACCAATTTGGGACCGGAGATTAGAAACATGGGGGCGGCTATAACGGGTAAGGAAAGATCTTTGATAAATTCGGCTTTTTCACTCATGAGGTTTGTGTTAAACTATGTTTAAAAATAGGATTTATAATCGCACTTTATGGGACTCAGTTCTGAAAACTATGGTAATTTTACAATTATTATGCATGCATAACAAAATAACCCACTATGTTTTTTAAGGAATTTGATATTAGATGGAGCGATTTGGATGCCAACCGGCATTTGGCCAATTCAGCCTACATCAATTTTATGAGCCATACCCGGATGGCTTACTTGGGCCAATTGGGATTTGACCAAAAAGGAATGGCCAAGCACAATATAGGTCCGGTGGTCTTTTACGAGCACATGTACTATTTTAAGGAGGTGTTTGCTGGAAAACCCGTAAAGGTTTCATTGGGCTTTGAAGGGATGAGTGAAGATGGGATGTTCTTTGAGTTCAACCATGATTTTTATGACAGCAAGGGAAGAAACTTTGCCCGATGCCAGATGATGGGAGCTTGGATCGACCTTAAGGAACGAAAACTCATAGGGCTGCCCCAACAATTCCTGGATGCGTTCAACCAAATGGAAAAATCCGAAGGATTCAAGACCTTGACCAAAGAGGACACCCGAAAGTTTGTGCAGTTGCCCAAAGATTTGGGATGATTTTTTAGAAACTGGTTATTTTAAGTCTCGTTTTGTCCTGATTTGTTTTGGTAGGGACCGCCTTTTTTAGGGTGCCCCCCATTTGGATTTTTTGATTCCGAATGCATAGATAAAATAACCGACCAGGCACATATAAAAAACACATAAAATTAACTCAAGAAGAGACATTTTAGGCTCTTTTAGGTGAAAGAAGAATCCTAATGTGCCTTGTAGTTGAAAAGGAGTGTCAATTTGTTTTGTCGTTAAAAATTGGGGAAGGTGCTGATGTGCTTTTTCCGTTACCATGTAGAATGCAAAATAAATTCCCCCTAATCCCAACAGGGGGTTCAACCTATAAAGTTCTATAAGCTTTCTATTGATCCAAAGAAATAGTGCAAAAAGAAGTACCCCAACGATAATACCTAAAAGTAAGTTCATGACTGTTCCAATTTTTCATATCCATAACAAAAAAAGGTCTAAACTTTTGGTTTGGAGGTTTCCGATTGACGGATGATACGAACGAGTTGATGAATGTGATGTTTCAGCAAAAACTAAGTGTGCTTAGGCCGCATACTGGCCAGATACACCCCTGCCAATACCAATGCCGTGGCGAGGATTTTTATCCAGGACAAATGATCTTTCCCCAGCGTCAAAGCAAACAATATTCCAATCAGGGGTTGCACATAAATGAAGGCTCCAACGGTGGATGCCTTGAGCTGAGTCAATGCAAATACATTGAACAGATAGGTGAGGAAAGTGGTGCCCACCACCACAAATGCTATGGACCCATAGACCCAAAGAGGCATGGAAGACCATTCAATTTCCAAAAATTCTGGTAAAGTAATGGGAATATTGATGATCAAAGCCAAAGAAAAGAGCCACTTCATCAAGGTAAAGGGGTGGTATTTTTCAATAAGGGTCTTTACCACGATAAGATACGTTCCATAAAATGTGGCATTGACGATAAAAAGAAAATTCCCAAGAGGAATGTTTGGCGCATCCTGACGTATTTCGGCACCGAAAAGAATCAATCCGACGGCACCAATAAATCCCATGAGGATGCCCAAACTTTTATTGAGGGTTATTTTTTCCTTCAAAAAAAGAGACGAAAGCACCACCACAATAATTGGTGTGATCGTAATCAATACGGCACTGTTGATGGGTGTGGAGAGTTGAAGCCCCTTAAAAAAGGAGAGCATGTTCACGGACATTCCACAGATGGCACAGATCAAGAGTCGGCCCCAATCTTTTTTTTCAACTTTCTCCTTGGGACCAAAAAAAGAGATGGCCCAAAACAGGATTGCCGCCCCACCAACACGCAACATAATAAACCCGAAGGGTTTTACGTGCATGGGCATCACCCCTTTTGCCAAGGTATGGTTAATGCCATAGATGGCAGTAGCCCCTAGGGCGGCTAAAATGGCTAAGGTTCTTTTACTCATGGATGCAGGGCCTCTTTTGCGGCCTGGACCACTTTTTTGGAGTTACCAACAAAGATTTGCCCATCAACCAGGACAACAGGTCTTTTTAAAAAGGTATAATGTTCAAGAATAAGATTTTTGTAATCGTCTTCAGAAAGCTCCTTTTCATGCAAGCCTTTTTCACGGTAGAGCATGGCCCTTTTGCTGAAAAGAGACTCATAACTTCCCGATAAGGCCGCCATCTCCTCCAATTGGGTGGAGGTCATGGGCTCTGATTTAATTTCTTGGAGCGCTACGCCTTGTAGAGGTTCCAATTCCTTTAAAATACGCTTACAGGTTGAGCAGCTGCCCAAATGGTAAATTTTTTTCATGTTATAGGTCTCTGTATGTGCAAAGGAACCGATTTTTGATCAAACCGGTATTAAGCCAATGCAAATTCAACGGCTTTTTGGACATGGATCTTGGCGGTATCGAATGTGGGTATAGAGGCTTCATGGTCCGGTACAAGGATGGGCAACTCGGTGCAGCCCAAAATGGCCCCTTCGGCTCCTTGCGCTTTCATTTTGTTGATAATGTCCAGACAAACGGCTTTGGAGGTATAGGTAAAGACGCCCTTGACCAACTCATTATAGATCATGGATTGGAGAAGCTCCCTATCCGTTTTATTGGGAATCAAAACCTCAAGACCGTAGTCTTCCCTCAACTTTTTGGTGTAAAAATCCTTTTCCATGGTGAATTTTGTGCCCAATAGCGCCACTTTTTTCATTCCTTTCTCGCGGATGGCCTCCCCAGTGGCATCGGCAATGTGTAAAAAGGGCACGTCAATGGCTTGGGTAATGGCTTGACTTACCAAATGGATGGTATTCGTGCAAAGCAGCACAATATCGGACCCGGCAGTTTCCAATTTTTTGGCATGAAGGGCCATGATATTACCAATTTTGTCCCAGTCGCCCGAAAAGGAATATCGTTCAATCTCCTCAAAATCCACTGAAGAGAGTAGGGTTTTGGCAGAGTGCGAACCTCCCAGTTTTTCACGAATGATTTCATTGACGAATTGATAGTACATTTTTGAGGATTCCCAGCTCATTCCCCCGATCATTCCAATAGTTTTCATGTATCTGTTATTTGATTTTTGACATATGCTCTGCCCCTTCCACCCTGATGGAGGTAAACCATTTCCGGATTCTTTTGGCAATCATTTGTGATGTGCCCATTGAAACTTGGGTTTCGGGGCAACAATTGTAGTTGATGCAGTTTTCCATAATATTTACATTTCGCTAAATCTCAATATGTGTTCCAAAAAAATTACAATTCATTTTTCAGGGTTTCAACAAAGGCCTGGATCACCGCTTCGTTCCTTTTGTAATACGTCCATTTTCCATGACGGGTAGGGATGACCAAATTGGCATTTTGCATGCTGTTCAAATAGGTTGAAACGGTGGATTGAGACAATCCTGTCTTGTCTTGGATATACCCTACACATACCCCATCATCAAAATGGTCGATATCTTGGTGGGGCGGAAAATTTACCTCTGGATTTTTCAGCCATTTCAAAATATTAACCCTAGTTTTATTGGATAAAACTTTGCTGATTTCAATCACATCCATACAGCAAATATAAATAAAATATCTACATATCTAAAAAAATAGATATGTTAAATTAAATTTCAACTAAATCCGGGAATGGAAAAACTATTCGACCTTATTTTAAAGAACAGAAGTATACTTCACAACCATTTACAAAATACCCCAAAGGAAAAATTGTTCGAAATACCTGAAGGTTTCAACAATAACATTTGGTGGAACATTGCCCATATTGTCGTTTCCGAGCAGCTGTTGATCTATGGCCTCAGTGGCCAGCAATTGGTGGCTCCCCAAGACTTGGTGGAAAAATATAGGAAAGGCACCAAGCCCAATGGCATTCCAAGCGATGCTGAAATTGAACAGGTTTCCGAGTTGATGTTCTCACTGCCCAAAAAGACCGCGGAAGATTATAAAGCGGGTGTTTTTGATTCGTTTAAGCCCTATGCGACATCACTCAAGATTGAACTCAATTCGGTGGAAGACGCCATTGCCTATGATTTGCTGCACGAAGGAATCCATTTGGGTACCATCACCGCATTGAAAAAGGTATTGGAAAGGGATTCCTAGGACTTCACTTTTTGTTTGAGATAGAGATTGATCTCATTGTACGGCAACACCAATACAATGGGGCCGTCGGCATAGGAGGCCACTTCATATTGGTTGTAGATCAATTGTAGGCCATCCTTGGTATAGCCCATGTTGTTTGATAAGTGGAAGACATCACCATCGAACATAAACCCTGTGGCATTGATGTTTTCGTCCTGGGGAATATCCTCTTGTATCCTGAACTTGGTCTCCGCAAACTTTTGAAATCCTTCCAGATCGTCAAAAAGTTCCCAGTTTTCCAGTTCGGTACCACTCTGTTTGTCAAAATTCAAGTAGGAGGTAGAGCCATAGCCATGTGCTCCCCCGGTATAGGTATACGATTCAACCTGTATGGTGATCATTTGGGGGTCTTCGTACACAATGGTTCCATCGATTTTGGCCTCCCAACCTGGGGTTTCATCGGGAAACCGCTCGTTCAGTTCCTTAAAGCTATCCGTAAAGGAAGTCATGGCCGATTGGATTCCGGTAATCTCCTCCTCCCCATCACCAAAAGAAAGCAGGGAGATCATTTCCTCTTCCAAGGACCGGTTGATGGTTTTGGCCACAGCGGTATCATCCAGAGCCTTGGGGACATTGATTTCAATAGTGGGGCAATCCTTGCAGTTTTCGCCCTGTAGTTCCATGGGCTCAAAAGTAAGGTTGCTTTCATTTTCGCAACCAAGGGCTATAAGAAGTAGGAATATCAGGTATGGGGTCTTTTTCATAAAAGGGGTATTATGCTTTCCCAAAAATAAGACTTCATTGACTACTCCAAAAGATAACGATACATTTGTGTATAGATATTAACAAAATGAGCAAGAAAGATTTACGATTCAATAGCAAGACCATTCACGGTGGACAGTTTCCCGATGAGGCCTATGGTGCCGTAATGCCACCTATTTATCAAACCTCCACCTATGCCCAGACCACTCCCGGAGGGCATAAGGGTTTTGAGTATTCCCGAAGTGCCAACCCTACCCGGACCGCTTTGGAGAATTCCTTGGCCAGTATAGAAAATGGAAACTACGGTCTGGCCTTTGCCAGTGGTCTTTCGGCCATCGATGCGGTCATTAAGCTGCTTTCCCCTGGGGATGAAGTGGTTTCCACCAACGATCTGTATGGCGGAAGCTACAGGCTCTTCAAACAGATTTTTGAAAAATATGGAATCACTTTTCATTTTGTGGGGATGCAGGGATCAGATGCCATTGAGAAGCACATCAATGACAAGACCAAGTTGATCTGGGTGGAGACCCCTACCAATCCCATGATGAACATTATTGATATAAAGGCAGTATCCGAGTTGGCCAAAAAACATGGACTGTTATTGGCAGTGGACAATACCTTTGCTACCCCTTATCTACAGCGCCCGTTGGATTTGGGTGCGGATATTGTGATGCATTCCGCCACCAAATATCTGGGAGGCCATAGCGATGTGGTGGTGGGGGCCTTGGTGGTCAAGGACAAGGAATTGGCAGATAAATTATACTTCATCCAAAATGCGAGCGGGGCGGTATGTGGTCCCATGGATAGTTTCCTGACGCTTCGTGGCATAAAAACATTGCATGTACGTATGCAACGGCATTGCGAGAACGGGAAGGCCATTGCGGAATATTTGGCCAACCACCCCAAGATTGAAAAGGTATATTGGCCCGGATTTGAGACCCATCCCAACCACGGGGTGGCCAAGGCCCAAATGGATGATTTTGGCGGAATGATCTCATTTGTTCCCAAGGGCGCTAGCTATGCCGATGCGATTCAAATTGTGGAAAAACTTGAAGTCTTCACCTTGGCCGAATCGTTGGGAGGCGTGGAGAGCTTGGCAGGACACCCGGCCAGCATGACCCATGCCAGTATCCCAAAAGAGGAACGGGAAAAAAGCGGAGTGGTGGATGCCTTGGTCCGTTTGAGTGTGGGTATAGAGGACGTGAACGATCTTATAGCGGACTTGGAGCAGGCCATTGGGTGACCAATATTGAAAAATTTTTAAAAAAACGTATTTCAAATTATTGAAAAACAATAATTTTGCCTTCAAATTACAAATTCACTAAAAAACAACCCTGAGACAATTCTAAGGGACAACAAATTTTAATCCGTTATATGGAAGCAAAAATCAAAGCATTTATGGATGAGATCATTGCCAGAAATGGCCATGAGCCCGAGTTCATCCAAGCGGTTCAAGAAGTTGCCGAAACGGTAATTCCCTACATTGCCAAACATGATATTTATAATGGAAAGAACATTCTATTGCGTATGGTAGAGCCAGAGCGATTGATTTCTTTCCGTGTGGCTTGGGTAGACGATGAGGGAGAGATCCATGTGAACCGTGGATACCGCATCCAGATGAATTCCGCCATTGGACCTTACAAGGGTGGACTTCGTTTTCACCCTACCGTTAATGCCAGTGTATTGAAGTTCTTGGCTTTTGAGCAGGTGTTCAAGAATAGTTTGACCACTTTGCCCATGGGAGGTGGAAAAGGAGGGTCGGATTTTGACCCCAAAGGAAAGTCAGATGATGAGGTCATGCGTTTTTGCCATGCATTTATGACCGAGCTGTGCAGACATATTGGTCCCAATACAGATGTTCCTGCTGGGGATATTGGAGTAGGATCTCGTGAGATCGGGTTCCTTTTTGGAATGTATAAAAAGATACGTAACGAGTTTACCGGGGTACTTACCGGAAAAGGACGTTCTTGGGGAGGTTCCCTGATCCGTCCCGAGGCTACTGGATATGGTACCGTGTACTTTGCCGATAGCATGCTCAAGACCCGCAATGAATCTTTTGAAGGCAAGGATGTGGTAATCTCAGGTTCAGGGAATGTGGCGCAATTTGCAGCTGAAAAAGTATTGCAATTGGGTGGTAAGGTGCTTACCCTTTCCGACTCAGGCGGATTTATTTATGACAAGGATGGTATTGATAATGAAAAGCTGGCCTTTGTCATGGACCTGAAGAACAACAAGAGAGGTCGAATTTCCGAATATGTGGACAAATACCCATCAGCGGAGTTCCATAAAGGAGAAACCCCATGGAAAGTGAAATGTGATGTGGCCCTTCCGTGTGCCACCCAAAACGAACTAAATGGGGATGATGCCGCTATACTGATCAAAAATGGCTGTATTGCCGTGGCTGAAGGGGCCAACATGCCCTCTACGCCAGAAGCCATCCATGCATTCCATGATGCACAGATTTTATTTGCACCGGGAAAGGCCTCCAATGCAGGAGGTGTGGCCACTTCAGGATTGGAAATGTCACAAAACTCTTTGCGTATCAGCTGGACCCGTGAAGAAGTTGATGAAAGACTTAAGGGAATCATGGAAGATATACACAATGCCTGTATAGAATACGGAAAAGAGGAAAATGGGTATTGTAACTATGTAAAAGGCGCCAATATTGCCGGTTTTGTGAAAGTTGCAGACGCTATGTTGGCCCAAGGTGTGATATAGTCCGTACAATCGACTATAGTTTTTGGTTGGCAGTTACCACAGGGAGTATTTATTTTTATACTTTCGGTAACTGCCTCTTTTTTTATAGCCCATGCAAGTGACCACCAAGGCCATAGTTCTTTCATCCCTAAAATATGGGGACACCAGTCTTATAGTTCGGGCGTTTACCGAATCCGATGGTCTTAAATCCTATCTGTTGAAAGGAGTGCTGTCCTCTAAAAGAGGAAAGTTGAAACCAGCCTATTTTCAACCGTTGATGCCTTTGGAAATGGTGGCTTACCATAAGAATAAAGGAACACTGGAAAGTATCCGGGAAGTAAAGGTGGCCATGCCCTACAAGACTTTGCATACGGATATTTTGAAGAACAGTGTGGTGCTTTTCTTGGCGGAAATGCTGGGCAACAGCATTCAGGAACAGGAACAGGACCAAGGGCTTTTCAATTATTTGGAATACAGTCTTCATTGGTTGGACGAACACCCGCTTTCGCCCAATTTCCATATCCTCTTTTTGATCAACCTTACCAAATATTTGGGCTTTTACCCAGATACATCGTATGGCAATGAACCGTATTTTGATCTTTTGGAAGGGAGTTTCTGTTTGGAGCCATCTCTTAATCCTTTGATTACCAGTGATAAAATGGTGGGTTTTAAGAAATTTTTAGGCACGAATTTTGATGCATTACACGGAATACAACTAACTAAGTCCAACAGGCGGGAACTCTTAAAAACGGTCATTCTCTATTTCCGGTTGCATGTGCACGGATTTAGGGAACCCAAGTCTCTTGCCGTATTAAATGCAGTCTTTCAATAATATGGGAAAACCAACCTTGATTCTATTTTTTTTACTGTTTTCCATTACATTTTATGCCCAAGAAGTCACTGTTTTGGATGCCGATACCGGAGTGCCGGTGGACAACATTGCCATCTACAACAAAGACCGGTCAAAAGCAACCGTTTCAGATTCCAATGGCAAGTGCGATTTGGGGATGTTCTCCAAAACCGAAAAAATCACCTTTCAGCATATCAGTTATGAGCGGTATGTGACCACAAAATCCCAGATTGCCAAAAAAGGGAATCGGGTGTATTTGTACCTCAAGTCAGAAGAATTGCAGGAAGTGATCTTGTCCGTTTCCAAATGGGAACAGCAGAAGAAGAACATTCCCCAAAAGATAGAGACCTTGGATGCCCGAAGCATTGCATTTAGCACGCCACAAACCTCTGCGGATTTGTTGCAGAACAGCGGAAAGGTTTTTGTGCAGAAAAGTCAGCTTGGCGGGGGAAGCCCAATGATCAGGGGGTTTGCAACCAATAGGCTGCTATTGTCCGTGGACGGTGTGCGAATGAACAACGCCATATTTAGAGGGGGCAATCTTCAAAATGTAATATCCATTGATCCATTCACCATAAAAAAGACCGAGGTGGTATTTGGCCCGGGTTCGGTAATTTATGGTAGTGATGCCATAGGGGGTGTAATGAACTTTTATACCCAGAATCCGCACTTTTCATATACGGACAGCCTGGCCTTTTCGGGAGGGGCCCAATATAGGTTCGCATCGGCAAACAACGAAAACACAGCCCATGTGGACTTCAATTTGGGACAGCGCAAATGGGCATCCTATACCAGTATCAGTTATAATAGTTTCGGGGACCTTAAGATGGGGAAACATGGGCAGGACTCCTATTTACGCAATAATTATGTGGTGCGCCGTAATGGGGCAGATGTTTTGATGGTCAATGAGAATCCCGAGAAACAGATTGCATCAGGATATAATCAAATCAATATGTTGCAAAAATTTACCTTTAAGCCGAACAATGACTGGAACTACGATTTAGGACTATACTATTCGGAAACTTCGGATTACCCAAGGTACGACAGATTGATTCGTCCCACAGGGGATGGGCAGGGTCTACGCTCTGCGGAATGGTACTACGGTCCCCAAAAATGGTTTATGGGAAATTTTCAGGTCACTAAAAAGGGGAACAACAAATTCTATGATGGGGTAAAGCTCACCGCGGCCTACCAATTTTTTGAAGAGAGCCGACACGATAGGGGTTTTGGCGATGTAGAGTTGTTTTCAACCAAGGAGAAAGTGGATGCCCTCTCGATGAACTTGGATTTTGAGAACAAAAAAATGGGCAAACTGCACCTATATTATGGCGGCGAATATGTGCTCAACAAGGTAAATTCCAAAGGAAGTCAAAGGAATATCCAGACGGATGAGGTCGAACGTACAGCATCCCGATATCCGGATGGGGCCACATGGCAGACCGCTGCCGGGTATGTCAATGGCGAGTATCAGTTAAAGCCCAATGTCACGATATTGTCGGGAATCAGGTATAGTCAGGTTTGGGTGGATGCCCAGTTCGAAAAAACCTTCTACCCATTTCCATTTGATGAGGCCGATTTGATCACGGGAGCACTTACCGGAAGTTTGGGAATCAGTTGGTTTCCCAAGGCCGATTGGCAGGTCACCCTCAATGGTTCAACTGGGTTTAGGGCCCCGAACATTGACGATATTGGAAAGATATTTGACTCCGAACCGGGCTCCGTGGTGGTGCCCAATCCCGATTTGGAACCGGAATATGCCTATAATGGGGAGATAGGTATCCGGAAAAATTTTCAGGATAAACTGGTCTTGAAAGGTGCCGCTTTTTATACCTATTTGGTGGATGCTTTGGTCCGAAGGGATTTTACCTTCAATGGGCAAACAGAAATTGAATACAATGGGGAACCTAGTAATGTGCAAGCCATACAAAATGCCGCCAAGGCCTATGTGTATGGTTTTGAATTTGGTGTGGAAGCCTATTTGGATGACCATTGGTCTTTGGTGTCCAACCTGACCCTTACCGAGGGAGTCGAGGAAGATGATGATGGCACCGATAGTCCAGCGAGGCATGCCGCCCCTACTTTTGGGGACGTGCATGTGGTTTGGCAGAACCAAAAACTAAAAGCGGATGTCTTTTTAAATTACAATGGTGAGATCAGTAATGAAGATTTGGCCCTTTCCGAACAGGGCAAAACCTATATCTACGCCAGTGATGCCAACGGAAATCCGTATGCTCCCTCATGGTACACGCTGAACTTTAAATCCCAATATCAAATATCCAATGCGTTCAAGGCAACCTTGGGTCTGGAAAACATGACCAACCAGCGGTACCGAATGTATTCCTCGGGTATTGTGGCCCCAGGGACCAATCTTATCTTGGGTTTGGGGTATGTATTCTAAAAACAAAAAGGCACGGAATTCCGTGCCTTTTTCATGGGTGTTGCTGTTGACTAGATTTTTACACTGTCAATGGCTTTTTTGGCCGCTTCTTTGGTTTTGTCCATAGCTTCCTCTCCAGCTTTTTTAATGCTATCCAGGGCTTTTTCACCCATTTCTTGGGCCTCTTCCCCTGCTTCCTTGATGGCATCGCCGGCATCTTTGGCGGCATCCTCAAGGCTTTCGCCAGCATCTTCAAGGGCTTCGGTGGCTTCTTCAGAAGCTTCTTTAGCCTTTTCGGACGCATCTTTGCAGGAAGTCAACACAGACATCGATAAGGACAGGGCCATAACGGTAATAAAGACTTTTTTCATGTTTACATGGTTTAGTGTTAATCCGGTTAAGATATGGAATTTGGCATAAATGGGGATTTAAACCATATCATATTTACATTAAGCATATTAAGGAAATACTAATGCCTCCTTTGGAGGGGTATAATTCCATCTAAATTTATAATTTTGCAAACTTGGAATTCTAGAAGAGTAGCAGTAGATATGAAGTTTGCGGAATATAAGGGATTGGATTTGCCTAAAGTATCGGAAAAAGTTCTGGACTTTTGGAAAGACAAAGAGATTTTTGAAAAGAGTGTTTCCACTAGGGAGGGCAAGGAAAGCTATGTGTTTTATGAAGGGCCTCCTTCCGCAAACGGTATGCCGGGCATTCACCACGTAATGGCCCGTACCATCAAAGATATTTTCCCGAGGTACAAGACCATGAAAGGCTTTCAGGTAAAACGTAAAGCCGGTTGGGATACCCACGGCCTCCCCATTGAGATCGGGGTGGAAAAGGAACTCGGGATCACCAAGGAGGATATCGGCAAGAAAATCTCTGTTGAAGAATATAACGCTGCTTGTAAAAAAGCGGTAATGCGTTACACGGATGTCTGGAACGAGATGACCGAGAAAATTGGGTATTGGGTAGATATGGATGACCCTTACATCACCTACAAGCCCAAGTACATGGAATCTGTTTGGTGGTTGTTGAAGCAAATTTATGACAAGGGACTGCTGTATAAAGGTTACACCATTCAGCCCTATTCGCCAAAAGCGGGTACCGGATTGAGTTCCCATGAGCTCAACCAACCGGGGACCTATCAGGATGTTACAGATACCACGGTTACGGCCCAGTTTAAAGTGAAGAAAGAAACACTTCCCAATTTTCTGAAAGGAATCGGGGGCGACTTGTATTTCTTGGCATGGACGACCACACCTTGGACGTTGCCTTCCAACACCGCATTGACCGTAGGACCAAAAATTGAATATGTTACTGTAAAGACCTTCAACCAGTATACGTTTAAACCCATAACCGTGGTGTTGGCCAAAGGTTTGGTGGGAAAACAATTTGCAGGGAAATTCACCCAAGTGGAAACCGAATCGGAATTGGCCGATTTCAGCGAAGGCGACAAAAAAGTTCCATATTGGGTTGGAGAAAGTTTTGTGGGCAAGGATTTGGTCGGTATTCAATATGAACAACTATTGCCGTATGCACTTCCCTACCAAAATCCTGAAAATGCATTCCGTGTAATTTCTGGCGATTTTGTAACCACGGAAGATGGTACCGGAATTGTGCACACCGCGCCCACCTTTGGTGCGGATGATGCCTTGGTGGCCAAACAGGCCAAACCGGAAGTACCTCCCATGCTTGTCTTGGATGATAACAACAATCCTGTTCCCTTGGTGGATCTACAGGGAAGGTTCAGACCGGAGATGAAGGAATTTGGCGGCAAGTACGTCAAAAATGAATATTATGAAGATGGTGAGGCTCCCGATAAGTCAGTTGATGTGGAGATTGCCATCAAACTAAAGGAAGAGAACAAGGCTTTCAAGGTGGAAAAATACGTCCACAGCTACCCCAACTGTTGGCGTACCGATAAACCCATTTTATATTACCCGTTGAACTCTTGGTTCATCAAGGTCACCGATGTCAAGGATCGCATGTTCGAGTTGAACCAGACCATCAACTGGAAGCCCAAGGCAACCGGTGAAGGGCGTTTTGGCAACTGGTTGGCCAATGCCAACGACTGGAACCTTTCCCGCTCTAGATATTGGGGCATTCCATTACCCATCTGGAGAACCGAGGATGGTAAGGAAGAACTCATCATAGGTTCTGTGGAAGAGCTCAAGGCCGAGATGGCCAAAGCCGTTGAAGCTGGGGTGCTGGACAAAGATGTTTTTGCCGATTTTACAGTGGGCGATATGAGCGAGGCGAACTATGACAAGATCGACCTGCATAAAAATATTGTAGACGGAATTACCTTGGTGTCTCCGTCAGGGCAACCCATGAAACGGGAATTGGACCTTATCGACGTATGGTTCGACAGTGGTTCCATGCCTTATGCCCAATGGCACTACCCCTTTGAAAACAAGGAATTGATAGATGATGGTGTGGCGTTTCCGGCCAATTTTATCGCCGAAGGTGTAGATCAGACCCGAGGGTGGTTCTATACACTCCATGCCATTGCCACAATGGTCTTTGATACGGTTTCGTACAAGAATGTGGTTTCCAACGGACTGGTGCTGGATAAAGAGGGCAAGAAAATGTCCAAACGTCTGGGCAATGCCGTGGACCCCTTTGAAGTATTGCCGGAACATGGCCCCGATGCCACACGCTGGTACATGATTTCCAATGCCAACCCATGGGACAACCTAAAATTTGATATTGATGGAATTGTTGAGGTGAAGCGAAAGTTCTTCGGAACACTTTACAACACCTATTCCTTTATGTCGCTCTACGCCAATATTGATGGGTTCACTTATGCCGAGGCTGATGTTCCGTTGAAGGATAGGCCAGAGATCGATCAGTGGATCTTGTCCGAACTGCATACCTTGATCCAAAATGTGGATGAGGCCTATGCCGATTACGAGGCTACGAGGGCTACGAGGATGATTTCGGATTTTGTACAGGAAAACCTGAGCAATTGGTATGTGCGTTTGAGCAGAAGGCGGTTTTGGAAAGGAGATTACCAACAAGATAAGATCTCTGCCTATCAAACCCTGTATACCTGTTTAAATACCGTGGCCAAGCTATCGGCTCCCGTGGCTCCATTTTTTATGGAACAGTTGTACAAGGATTTGAACGCGACAACACAAAAAGAAGGATTTGAAAGTGTGCATTTGGCAGAATTTCCAGTGCATGACCCCGCTATGGTGAACAAAAAACTGGAGCGCAAGATGCAGTTGGCCCAGAAGGTTTCATCCTTGGTGCTGTCCATCCGACAAAAAGAAAAGATAAAGGTACGCCAGCCCCTTCAAAAAATAATGATTCCCGTTTTGGACCATACCCAAAAAGAGGATATTGAGGCGGTATCGACCTTGATCAAATCCGAGGTGAATGTCAAGGAAATTGAACTGCTGGATGATGCTTCGGACATCCTGGTAAAGCAAATAAAACCCAATTTTAAGGTTTTAGGCCCTAGATTTGGGAAGGACATGAAAGCTATCGCCGCAGCAGTGGGGCAATTGGGCCAAGAGGATATCCAAAAAATAGAAAGAGAGGGAGAATTAATGCTGGAGTTGGATAATAAAAGCGTTACTTTACAGTTAACCGATGTAGAAATCACCTCCCAAGATATTGAAGGTTGGTTGGTTGCAAGTTCAGGTCCATTGACGGTGGCCTTGGACATTACCATAGATGAGGCCCTTAAAAAAGAGGGGATTGCAAGGGAATTGGTAAATAGGATCCAGAACATACGCAAGGAGTCTGGATTTGAGGTGACCGACAAGATCGATATTAAAATACTGAAAGACGGTTTTGTGGAAAGTGCGGTTTCCAGCAATGAGGATTACATCAAAACGGAGACCTTGACCGCAGAACTAAATTTAGAGGAACAACTAGACGAAGGTGTTGCAATAACCTTTGACGAAGTCAATACAAAATTGTTTATCCAAAAGCATTAGAAAATGGCAGAAGAACTTAAAGTACGTTATTCGGATAAAGACCTTGAGGAGTTTAGAACTTTGATCGAGGAAAAAATAGAAAAGGCCAAGAGCCATCTGGAGCTTTTGAAAAGTTCCTATATGAATGATGGAAACAATGGAACGGATGATACCTCTCCTACCTTTAAGGCGTTTGAGGAGGGCTCCGAGACCATGAGCAAAGAGGCGAACACCCAGTTGGCCATCCGTCAGGAGAAATTTATCCGGGACCTGAAGAACGCTCTTTTGAGGATAGAGAACAAGACCTACGGCATTTGTAGGGTCACTGGAAAGCTCATCAACAAGGAGCGCTTGAAACTGGTTCCGCATGCTACATTGAGCATTGAGGCGAAGAACATGCAGAAATAATAAAACGCCTTATGGCGTTTTTTGTTTATGAGGGCAACGGCATTTTTGTTGAGCTTCTTTTTCCTTGTACAGCTTAAGGGACAGAAATTGGTAAAGAAAGCCTTTGTTGGACCTCGAACGGAGTACATCCAGATAGATGCTGCCAATTGTTACACCCTTACCTTGAATACAGCACCAATCAATGAGGTCAACGTAAGCGCCAGTATTGAGGGAGAGTATGCCAAGGATCTTTTGGTTTCCATTGAGGAAGAAGGGGCCACAGTACGGGTCAGTTCAGGCTTTCACCCCAACTTTATAAATCCAAACGATAAATTGAGTGCGCACAAGGTCATTTCCATTGCTTTGGAGATTACCGTTCCCGAGTATAAAAATGTATCGGTTTTTGGTACCCATAGCGAGGTACAGGTAGAGGGCAGGTACAGTGATTTGAACATAAAGCTGTCCGATGGGCGGTGTATTCTGCAAAATGTCTCGGAGATAGTGCAGGTCAACACCCAAAACGGGGATATTTGGTTGACGGCCCTTAGCGGGAATGTGATGGCAGAAAGTGCTTATGGTGAGGTGGAACAAAACCAGATTCCCAAAGGGAACCATCAATATGTGTTAAAGACGGTGGAAGGGAACATCCATCTTAGGAAAACAAAATAATATCCATATTTTTGCAACTTCGTTAAAAGACATGAGTTTAAAAAAATCCTTGTTCATCATTGTTTTGATCCTGCTCGTGGATCAAATAAGCAAAATCTACATTAAGACCAGTTTTGTCTTAGGCGAATCGGTGGACGTGTTGGGATGGTTCAAAATACTTTTTATTGAAAACGAGGGAGCGGCTTGGGGCACCAAGTTGAGCGATCTGTTGCCCATTTCTGAATCTGCCGGAAAATTGGTTTTGACGGTTTTCAGGATTTTCGCTGTTTTTGGTATTGGTTATTGGCTTTGGGACATCACTAAAAAGCAATCCCCAAGAACTTTGATTTTGGCTGTATCGCTCATTTTCGCGGGAGCCTTGGGCAATATTATCGATTCCGTTTTTTACGGGGTCATTTTTGATCATAGCAGCGGACAGGTGGCCACATTGTTTTCTGACGAACCCTATGGAAGTTTATTGCACGGAAAGGTGGTGGATATGCTTTACTTTCCCATGATAGATACTACATGGCCCGATTGGGTTCCGTCCATTGGGGGAAATAGGTTCCGGTTTTTTGAGCCTGTATTCAATATTGCCGATACCGCAATCAGTACGGGGGTCGGGATTTTGATTGTCTTCAATAAAAAAGCATTTCCAAAACAGGAAGAGACGGGCGAATAAGTTACCGGTTAAATGTATAGACCTTTTCAGGGGTAACGCAATAGTCCAGCGTTACGTCATTTTCGTGCACATCAGTGATCAGGGTTTCCTCGGCCTTAAAGAAAGAAAGTCCGATTTTGATCGTTTCTTTTCGACATTTGTGCAAAAAAGTATCGTAATACCCTTTTCCATAGCCCACACGATTGCCATGCGCGTCAAAAGCCAACAAGGGTAAAAAGACCACATCGATTTTGTCCTCGGGTACCACTATTCCATCCACAGGCTCGGGAATATGCCATTTATTTTTCCGGAAGACCGTATTATCGGTCAACAGATAGTTTTCCATGGAATGTTCTCCACTTACCTTCGGAATCACCACGTTTTTATCTTTTCCTTGTAGAAGAGTGATCAAAGGCAAAGTGTCCACTTCTTTATTTTCTTCTATGCCCAAAAACGTATGGAAATAAAAAAAATCCCAAATAGGGATTTGTAGTACATGATTTGCTAAAAGTATACTAAAGTCAGAGGCCGATACATCAGATAGTTCGGCCCTCATTTTTTTGTATTTTTTTCTTAGTTCATGTTTCAACATCTAGATGCTGAAAATTTGGGGTAGTGTTCTGGGGCAATACATTCCTACTCTCCTCTGGTGGAAACCGAGAAGAAGATTTTGAAGAAAAGCATCAAAATCAAGTACATTCCCAAAACGATTACATAGTTTTCCATAGGATTGTATTTATACCGTTAAATGTAGGTAAAAGAATTGATAAGTTCACCACGAAATGCATTTTTTATCGATGAAATGCACAGTTTTTTGTAACAGTTTAACATTTTTGAGAATTCCTCAACCAAAGTATTGCAGATTTCCCATAGTTATTTTATAGGAAAACCCCAGTTTGGTTTGTGTGTAATTATAATGGACCAAATCCATTGTATTTTTATTTCCATGGAATGAAAGTACGTATCGATCAATACAGAACAGGAAATGATCAAGTTTAACAAAAAACACTATAATTAAAATATAACTTTGTTGGTAAGATCAGTTAAGGGCCAATTTTCCAGAACTCTATGTCCAACCCATCCATAAGTGTACAAATAAGTGTGCTGCCCAATAATCCGGGAGTGTACCAGTTTTATGATTCCGATGGGAAGATTTTGTATGTAGGCAAGGCCAAGAACCTAAAAAAACGGGTTTCCTCCTATTTCAATAAAAAACAAGAGTATGGCAAGACGCGGGTCTTGGTAAAAAAGATCCACTCCATAAAGCATATTGTTGTTGCTACGGAGTCCGACGCCCTGCTGTTGGAGAACAACCTGATCAAAAAACTGCTGCCTAGGTACAACGTACTGCTCAAGGACGATAAATCGTACCCTTGGATCTGTATTAAGAACGAACGCTTCCCAAGGGTTTTTTCCACCCGGAAATTGATTAAGGACGGTTCGGAATATTATGGGCCGTATACCAGCATGAAGACCGTAAGGACATTATTGGATTTGATCAAGGGACTTTATCCTTTGCGAACCTGCAATTACGATTTGTCAAGGGAAAAGGTTGAGTCGGGAAAATACAAGGTCTGCCTGGAATACCATTTGGGAAATTGTTTGGGACCTTGTGAAGGCTTCCAGAGCGAAGGGGAGTATCACGCGCAAATTGCGGATATCAGGGAAATCATCAAGGGAAACTTCAAGGATTCGCTCCAGACCTTTAAACAACAGATGAAGGACTTTGCGGAAAACATGGAATTTGAAAAGGCGCAACGAGTCAAGGATAAAATAGATATTTTGGAAAACTATCAGGTCAAATCCACTGTGGTCAATCCAAAGATCAACAATGTGGATGTATTCTCCATAATTTCCGATGAGACCTATGCCTATGTGAATTTTCTACAGCTTTCCCACGGGGCCATTGTGCGGTCACATACCCTGGAGATCAAAAAGAAATTGGATGAAACGGATGAGGAATTGCTGCAATTGGCCATAACGGAGATTCGCCAGCGGTTCAACTCAACATCCAAAGAAATATACCTGCCATTTCCAGTAATGGTGGAAGAAAATCTAAAGGTGGTCTTGCCAAAGTTGGGGGACAAACGTAGAATTTTGGAGTTGTCCGAACGCAATGCACGCTTTTTCAGGCAAGACAAGCTAAAACAGATAAAGATCACGGACCCCGACCGGCATACCAAACGGATCATGGCTCAGATGAAGGCGGATTTACGTCTTTCCGAAGAGCCCGTCCATATAGAGTGTTTTGACAACTCCAACATCCAGGGAAGCAACCCTGTGGCCGCTTGTGTTGTCTTTAAGAATGGAAAGCCCTCCAAAAAGGATTATCGGCATTTCAATATTAAAACCGTGGAAGGTCCAGATGACTTTGCCAGTATGGAAGAAGTGGTGTTCAGAAGATACAAGAGACTGCTTAATGAAGAAGAGCCCTTGCCACAACTTATTGTGATCGATGGGGGCAAGGGACAGTTGTCATCGGCCCTGAAGAGTTTGGAATTATTGGGCCTTCGGGGGAGGATTGCCATTGTTGGCATAGCCAAGCGCTTGGAGGAAATCTATTTTCCTGATGACCCGGTACCTTTGTACTTGGACAAAAGGTCCGAAACCCTTAAGATCATACAGCAACTAAGGAACGAGGCCCACCGATTTGGCATTACCCATCACAGGAACAAAAGGAGCAAGGGAGCCATTGGGACGGAATTGGAAAGCATAGAGGGAATTGGAAAAAAAACGGCAGAACAGCTATTGAAGAGCTTTAAGTCGGTAAAGCGGATCAAGGAAGCCTCCGTTGAGAGTCTTGCAGCATCCGTTGGAATGGCCAAAGCGCAGAAAATCTATAAATCCTTTCACTAGTGAAAACAGGAATAAAGAGCATAACGGTTACCCTGATATTTGTCTTGATCGGAGTTTTGGGTTGGGCCCAGACCGATGACAGGAAAGTGCCTCCCAAGGTTGGACTGGTTCTCAGTGGGGGTGGCGCCAAGGGATTGGCCCATATCGGGGCATTGAAAGTATTGGAGGAAGCAGGGGTCAAGGTGGACTATATAGGAGGCACCAGTATGGGGGCCATAGTCGGGGCGTTATATGCTTCTGGGTATTCGGCCAAAGAACTGGATTCCATTTTCAGGGTCACCGATTTTACGAAACTTATCCAAGACAATGTTCCCAGGGGAGCCAAAACATTTTATGAAAAAGAAGATTCGGAACGGTATGCACTGAGCTTGCCCTTCACCAATTTTAGTGTAACCTTTCCGCAGGCCATTTCTGGCGGACAGAACATTTACAATGAACTGGTGCGGTTGCTTTTTCATGTGAAGGATGTCCATGATTTTAAAAAGTTGCCCATTCCTTTTTTGTGTATTGGCACCAATGTGGAAACTGGGGAGGAGATTCTTTTGGACCATGGTTATCTCCCGGAAGCCATTATGGCCAGTGGAACCTTTCCCTCCTTGTTTGAACCTTCGGAGATCGATGGGGATATTTTAATTGATGGCGGGGTGGTCAACAATTACCCCATTGACAAGGTCAAGGCCTTGGGGGCGGATGTGATCATTGGGGTGGATGTACAGCACAATCTTTCCACAAGGGAATCCCTGTCCTCGGCCACGGAGATTTTACTTCAGATCAACAATTACCGAACGGTCAATGATATGAAGAAGAAATCTGAAGAGACCGATATCTACATAAGACCAGATATTGACGAGTTCTCGGTAATTGATTTTGGGCGGAGCAAGGAAATCGTGGCCAGTGGCGAAGCCGCGGCAAGAACCAAGATGGATGCCCTACAGAGCTTGGCATCGGAACAAAACTATGTGCCTGAGCCAAAGAAGGAGAGGATTCATGCCATGGACAGTCTTACTGTGAATAGACTGATCATACGGGGAAATGATAAGTACACAAGAGGGTATATAAAAGGGAAGCTCAGGTTTAACCTGGCCGAAAAAATTGCATTCGACAAACTCAAACAAGGAATCAATAACCTTTCTGCCACCGGAAACTTCAAGGCTATACGTTATGAGTTGATTTCCAATGGATTGGGAACGGATTTGGTCTTAAAACTGAAGGAGAATCCGACCAAAATGTTCATAAAAATGTCCGCCCACTATGATGATCTGTACAAAAGTGCGGCATTGATCAACCTCACTAAGAAGAACTTTTTAATGCGGGACGATGTGGCCTCTTTCGATTTTATACTAGGTGATCATATCCGTTACAATATGCAGTACTATCTGGACAAGGGCTATTATTGGAGCTTCGGCATCAATTCCAAATTCACCGATTTTGATGAGGAAATCAATTTTGCGTTGATTCGCTCCAATTTTGATGTGCCCGAAGTCTCAAACATCAGGGAAATCAATTTGGATGTATCGGATTTGACCAACCAAATATACCTGCAAACCGTTGTGCAGGAAGAGTTTGCCGGGACATTGGGAGTGGAACATCGTTTTCTTCGGCTCAGTACCCGCACCATCAACCAAGTGGAGGCAGATAATTCAGAAGATTTGTTGGCCTCTCCGAAAAGGACCTATTTTGAAGACTCCCATTATTTCAGTGCATTTGGAAAGCTGACCTTGGATACTTATGATGATAAGTACTTCCCAACCAAAGGGCTATTGTTCGACGGTGACTTTCATCTGTATCTCTTTTCTTCGGATTTCAATAACAATTTCAGGGAATTTTCCGTGGGGAAGGCCCGTTTGGGGACAGTTGTTCCCATAACGCATAATCTTAGCTTCAATGTTGAGGCCGAAGGAGGCTTGAAACTGGGAACTTCGGCAGTAACCTCCTTTGATTTTGTACTGGGAGGATTTGGGAATGACTTTGTGAACAATTTTGTTCCCTTTTTCGGGTATGATTTTCTAAGCCTTATTGGAAACAGTTTTGTGAAAGCGCATGGAAGGTTGGATTACAGGTTTGCCCCTAAGAACCACTTGCTCCTCTCTGCCAATTTTGCCAATGTGGAAGATGATCTTTTCAGAACGGGAAACTGGTTTACGGAGCCATCATTTTCCGGATACGGGGTGGGCTACGGTTTTGAATCTTTCATTGGCCCCATCCAAATTTATTATTCATGGAGTCCAGAGATAAATAATGACAGTATTTTCTTTAGTGTGGGCTATTGGTTCTGATGAAGGAAGATGTATGAAAACCAGCATTTTTCTTAAGAATTTGCAAAAAAAACACGCGTTTGCGCACCATTCTGATGCAGGTATAGTTAAAGTCCGTTAAAAACCGATTTTCCTACAAAAGCTTAATGTATCTTTACACCCAATAAGGGGTGGTTCCCTTATAACTTTAAGTATTGGTTTTTCATAATTTAAAGTTTGGTTGGTTATTTAGGAAAAGCCCAGTTTTAAGACTGGGCTTTTTTTTTACATACTATTTTGGAACAAGTTTTGTTTAAGTAATTGTAAAGATATTAGCCTCGATGACGTTTTTAGTAATTTTACATTGAACTAACTGCTTATGAAAAAGATACTTATTATACTTTTCGCACTATATGCACTTCCTGGAATTTCCCAAAAATCGGTGCCGGCGTACAAGCCTGGGGAATGGTTGAAGTTTCGCATACACTACGGATTTCTCAATGCCAGTTATGCCACCTTGCATTTGACTTCGGAAACCCTGAACAGTGTTCCGGTGTACCATGTGGTGGGAGAGGGAAAGACCACAGGGTTTGCCAGCATATTTTTTAAGGTGGACGATACCTATGAAAGCTATTTTGGTCGTAAAGATGGAAAACCGCACAGATTTGTCCGTAAAATAGATGAAGGAGGCTATACCAAGGATATTGAAATAGACTTTGATTACGAAAAAAAGAAAGCCGTTCTAAAGGACAACAAGAATGGTACACAAAAAGATATCCCTGTCCATAACGATATACAGGACCTTATATCGGCATCCTATTTTTTAAGAAGTGCCTACGATCTTGATCATTTTAAGGAAGGCGAATCCATTGATTTGGACCTTTTGTTCGATGATGACGGGGTTTTTAAGTTTAAACTGAAATATTTGGGAAAAGAAATCATCCGAACCAAGTTTGGGAAGGTGGAATGTCTTAAATTTAGACCATTGGTTCAGTCGGGTCGTGTCTTTAAGGAAAAAGAGAGTCTTACCCTTTGGGTATCCAACGATCTGAACAAAATTCCCATACGGATCAAGGCCGATTTGGCCGTAGGCTCCTTAAAAGCCGATTTGGATGGGTACAATGGACTAAGAAACCAGTTTAAAATTATAATGGACTAGCATTGATGAAGAATGATGAGCTAATTCAGTCCCAGATCAACAAGCTTGAGGAAAAGTATAAAAACTCGGGGCAGGACCTGAGCTCTTATTTGGACGGACTTCTCTATCAACGATATCTTACGTATTGGGATTACATTCACTTGGATACCTTATTGAGCATCCAGGTACCACGTACCCATTTCCCCGATGAAGAAATCTTCATCATGTACCACCAGATTACCGAGCTCTATTTTAAGCTCATTCTCCACGAACAAAAACAGATTACCGAAGATAAGTCCCAAGACCTTAAATTCTTTATTGAAAAGGTCAACCGGATGAACAATTATTTCAAGGCCCTGATATCATCCTTCAGCATTATGATCAAGGGGATGGAGCGGGAGCAGTTCCTTCGTTATCGCATGGCATTGCTTCCTGCCAGTGGATTCCAATCGGCCCAATACAGGATGATAGAGATCTATGCCACCCCATTGGAGTATTTGGTGCACCATACCGAAAGGGATTCTTTTTCGGCCGAAGATGGCATAGAGGAACTCTTTGAGCACATCTATTGGAAAAAAGGGGCCACCGACAAGGCCACAGGGGAAAAGACCTTGACCTTGAAACAATTTGAGATACGGTATACCCCGAGACTGCTCAGGATCGCCAACCAAGTAAAGGATAGCACCATATACCAAAAATACCTTCAACTGCCGGAAGCATCAAGGAACAATGAAGCGTTGATCAAGGCGTTGAAGGACTTGGACGTCAATGCCAATGTAAATTGGCCCTTGATGCACATGGGCTCCGCATACCGGTATTTGGGAAAGGAAAACCAAGAAGTGGATGCCACGGGAGGCACCAATTGGAAGCAGTTTTTACCACCCAGTTTTCAAAAAATAATATTTTTCCCAACTTTGTATTCAGAAAATGAGTTGGATGCATGGGGAAAACAATGGGTGGATCATATTTTTAACCCTGCAAACAAAGAATACAAGGAAAAATAAAATGCAAAAGTTTTTTGGGGCAATCTTGGCACTGATGATTGTTTTGGTGTCATGTAAACAGGATAAAGTTTTAGTGGATGAGTTGGTAAAGGTTGAAACCATTGAAAAGCCACCCATCACTCATTTTGGATTCAATCTTGAGGAATTCAATGTGGTCCATGATACCGTAAAACGAGGGGACAGTTTTGGGGAACTCATGCTTAGGAACAAGGTGGATTACCCTAAGATTGCCACAATTTCAGAAAATTTTAGGGACACTTTTGATGTGCGTAAAATCAAAGTGGGAAAACCCTATACCATCCTTAAATCAAAGGACACTTCGGAAGTAGCGGAGATTTTCATCTATCAGAATGACAAGATCAATTATACCGTGGTGGACCTTCGCGATAGTGTAACCGCTTATAAAAGCCAGAAAAAGGTAAAATTGAGGGAACGCGAGGTAGGAGGTGTGATCACCAATAACCTTTCCGAAACCTTGGATAACCTTGGGGTGGACTATAACGTAACCATAGACCTTTCCGAAATCTATGCATGGACCATAGATTTCTTTCGATTGGAGAAAGGGGACAAATTCAAGGTCATTTATGACGAACGGTACATCAACGATAGCATTTATGCCGGCCGTGGTCCCATCAAGGCCGCTTTGTTTGAGCACAAAGGAAGGACCATTTATGCATTCCCATACGTGACCGATTCCTTGAAGAACATCTTGGATTACTATGATCAAGAGGCCAATAACCTCAGAAGTACCTTCTTAAGGGCCCCGATCAAGTTCGGGTACCGACTTTCGTCCCGCTATAACCTAAAACGAAGGATTGCCTATTATGGCTATAAAGTGAGGCCACACAAAGGCACGGATTATGCTGCGCCCATTGGCACACCGATCATTGCCACGGCAGATGGTACCGTGACCGAATCTACCCGAAGGGGAGGTAACGGAAAGTATGTAAAGATCAAGCACAACAGTGTTTACAGCACCCAGTACCTCCACATGAAGAACCAAAAAGTTAGGAAAGGGGATTTTGTTCGCCAGGGCGATGTAATTGGATGGATCGGAATGACCGGAAACACCGGCGGTCCCCACGTATGCTATCGCTTTTGGAAAAATGGAAGACAGGTAGACCCCTTGCGTGAAAAATTGCCCACCGCGGAACCCATTGCAGATTCCTTGCGTACCGATTATATGACCCACATAGACCCACTGAAAGAACAGTTGGACTGCATAGAATTCGTGAACCCCAACCCAGAACCCGAAGAAACCCTAATCTCATACAACCCGTAATGGCACTGCCCAAAATCGACCCGACAACGACCCAATCCTGGAAAAAACTTTTAGCACACTACCAAGAAAACAAGGACACACATCTTAGAGAACTTTTTGCCCAAGATGTTGATCGAGGGAAGAAGTTTTCCTTGCTATGGGAAGATTTTTTGGTGGATTATTCCAAAAATCGGGTGACTGATGAAACCCTCTCACTTTTGCAGGAGTTGGCTGAGGAAGTTAAACTCAAGGAAGCCATGGATGCCTATTTTGGGGGAGAACTGATCAACCAGACCGAAGGTAGGGCCGTATTGCACACTGCACTCAGGGCCAAAAAAGGAGATGAGGTCTTTGTGGATGGTGAAAACATTGTTGAGGAAGTCCAAGCGGTGAAGGAAAAAATCAGATTGTTTTCCGAATCCGTGATTTTGGGAGACAGAAAAGGATACACGGGCAAGGCGTTCACCGATGTGGTCAATATTGGTATCGGCGGCTCGGATTTGGGACCGGTAATGGTCACCGAGGCCCTAAAATTCTACAAGAACCATCTAATAACACATTTTGTAAGCAACGTGGATGGGGACCATGTGTATGAAGTGCTAAAGGAACTGGATCCAGAGACCACTCTTTTTGTCATTGTTTCCAAATCGTTTACTACGCAAGAAACCTTGAGCAATGCCCTCACTATTAAAAAATGGTTTTTAAGGAAAGCTTCGGAAAAGGATATTGCGCAACATTTTGTGGCCGTCTCCACCAACCTTGAAAAAATCAAGGAATTTGGTATCGCGGACGACAATGTATTCCCTATGTGGGACTGGGTAGGGGGAAGATTTTCCCTTTGGAGTGCCGTAGGACTGTCCATTGCCCTTTCAGTAGGATACCAAAACTTTGACGATCTTTTATCCGGGGCCCATGAAATGGATGTACATTTTAAGGAAGCGCCCTTTACAGAAAACATACCTGTGGTCTTGGCCCTTTTGAGTGTCTGGTACAATAACTTCTTTGGTGCCGAAACCGAGGCCATTATCCCCTATACCCAATATTTAAGTCGTTTTTCGGCCTATTTGCAACAAGGGATCATGGAAAGCAATGGGAAGAGTATGGATAGGGCTGGAAAGCGGGTGGATCACGAAACCGGGACCATTATCTGGGGAGAGCCCGGGACCAACTCGCAACACGCCTTTTTTCAATTGATGCACCAAGGCACTAAGCTTATCCCAACGGATTTTATTGGATTTAAGGAATCATTACATGGCGATGTAGACCACCACAACAAGCTTATGGCCAATTTCTTTGCCCAGACCGAGGCATTGATGAATGGTAAGACGCCCAATGAGGTGAAAAATGAACTGCAGGCCCAAGGATTGTCCGATCAAGAACTTGAACTTTTACTTCCTTTCAAGGTATTTGAGGGCAATAAACCCACCAATACCATTTTAATACAGAAACTTACCCCCAAAAGTTTGGGCGCCCTCATTGCCCTCTACGAACATAAGATCTTTGTTCAGGGAATCATCTGGAACATATACAGTTATGATCAATGGGGTGTAGAATTGGGCAAACAGTTGGCCAAAACTATCCTGAGTGATATCGAGAATTCGGAAATTGGCAAACATGACAGCTCAACGCTAAATCTTTTACAGTTTTTTAAGGGATAAATTAGAGAGTTAACATTAATTGAAAATTCCTCTAACCAATTGCCTGTCAACAGATTTTGCTTGTTAAATTTGTGTTAACTATATTAGCTTCATTTAACCTTGACTTAATCGTGATGTTTTAAAAATACATCACTTTTGCAGGGCAAATTAAACACTAAAACACTGAAAAGATGAAAAAAATCTACTTCGCTTTTGTGGCGCTTTTTATGACCACAATGGCTTTTTCACAAGGAACTATTACTGGTACCGTAGTGGATGGCGAGCTTGGAGGCCCGCTTCCAGGAGCCAGCGTTATGGTAAAGGGAACCTCAGTTGGTACTTCAACGGATTTTGATGGAAACTTTACTTTGGAAGTCAACCAAGCTTCAGGAACTTTGGTGGTTTCCTACATTGGATTTGTTACTAAAAATATTGCGTTCAGCGCTACCGGTAGTGTAGGTTCAATTTCACTATCGCCAGATGCAGAGGAATTGGAAGGGGTAGTGGTTGTTGGTACAGGGATTATTGACCTTGCCGCCGACAGAAAGACACCTATTGCGGTTTCTTCCATTCCTGTAAAAATTATTCAAGAAAAGATAGGTACCCAAGATGTTACCATGACATTGGTGAACACTCCTTCCGTATATGTATCAGGACAAGCCGGAGGTTTTGGGGATACCAATATGAGGGTGCGTGGTTTTGATCAAGATAACACGGCCTTCCTTTTGAACGGTCAGCCAATCAACGGAATGGAGGACGGATTGATGTATTGGTCCAACTGGTCCGGTCTTAACGATATTGCTTCCGGGGTTCAGATCCAAAGGGGTCTAGGTTCTTCCAAATTGGCCATTTCCTCTGTTGGAGGTACTGTGAACTTTGTGACCAAGGCCACTGAAATGGATGCAGGCGGATTTGGATATGCCACTGTTGCCAACAATAACTACATTAAAACTTCAGCAGGGTACAATACAGGGGTGTCCGATAAAGGATGGGGATTGAGCGTTATGCTTTCCCACTGGCAAGGTGATGGTTACAATGAAGGAATGTTTGGTGAAGGCCAGACCTACTTTATCTCATTGGGTTACCGACCCAATACAAGCCATAACTTCAACTTTTTGATTACCGGCGCTCCTCAGTTCCACGATCAGAACTTTACCAAGCCCATTGAAGATTACTTAGAGTACGGTATGCGTTACAACAACAACTGGGGAACATATAATGGTCAATACATGACCGAGAGAAGGAATTTCTATCATAAGCCAGTGGCCAACTTGAACTGGGACTGGATTATTGATGATACGTCTAGTCTATCTACTGTTTTGTATGCCTCTTGGGGTAATGGTGGAGGTACCGGTAATCGTGGAAATCGTATCAGAACAGCTGAAGGACGTATAGATTACGATGCCATCTATGCCTTTAACAATAGTGTGCCCAATGGAGCAGGAGGGTATTTTGCCGCTGGTAATGGTTATGTTACTAGGGCATCCATGAACTTGCACAACTGGTATGGATTGATTTCCAACTTTGAAAAGCAACTGTCTGACAATCTAAGCTGGAATGTTGGATTCGACTTGAGAACCTACTACGGGAAACACTTTAGAGTGGTTTCAGATTTCCATGGACTTAAGTCTTGGCAAGAAGATATCAGGCTACGGGATCAGAACAACAACCACGAAATCTATGGTACTTACGGAACCTATAAAAGAGTGATTGCCACCGAGTCGTTTAGACCTTCCGGATGGGCAGCAGCTTTTAATAGTTACCCAGAGGATCAAAAGATTGCCTATAGCAATGATGAACGTATCTCCTATGGTGGATTGTTCACCCAATTGGAGTATGCCACGGACCAGTTCTCCGCGTTCTTCCAGGGATCGGTATCCAACCAGTACCACCAAAGGTTTGACCCCTACCAATATGCAGATCAAGCATTGATCAATGGGACTTCTTCCCAAGGAACGGATGAGCCTATACCTGCGGGGATAACCGATGGGGTGGATTCCGAAAAAGTGAACAATTTTGGATACAATGCCAAAGCCGGTTTCAGCTATAATCCAACTGCTGAGCACAGCTTTTATTTCAACACAGGCTATTATAACCGTCAACCGTACCACGATAACATTTACCTGAACTTTACCAACCAGGTGAACCCGTTGACTGAAAATGAAAAGATTTTTGGTCTTGAGGCTGGATATAGCTACTCTAGTTCTATATTCTCTGGTAGTATCAACTTGTACAGAACCTCTTGGAAGGATCGTGTGGAAACCACTTCCGACGTTGTTGATGATGTGGTTACCTACACCTCTAACTTCGGTACGGAGCAGTTGCACTCTGGGGTAGAGTTGGATGTTAAGGTAAGACCGACCAGAGGACTTTCCTTTAACGGCTTTGCTTCCATTGGGGATTGGCAGTACAAGGGTGAAGTAGTTACCCAAGTCACTGATGAGGAACGCAATGTAATTGGCACAGAGACAGAGGATGTTGATGGAGGTAAAGTAGGTGGTGCCGCCCAACTCTCTGGTGGACTAGGGGTTGCCTACAGGATTACGGATATGATTTCCGTGGATTCCGATTTCAGATATTATGATAATCTGTATTCCGATGTAGGTGCGATTAAGGAAAACTTGGAATTGCCATCCTTTCACCTATTGGATGCAGGGGTTACCTTTAACTTCCCTGTGGGTATTGACAAGACCAAGAACCTAAAGATCAGGGCCAACATGAACAATGTTTTGGACAAGGAATACATTTCTAGGTTGACTACTGCCGATTTTGTTGAAGGTGGCGTTGAAACCTATGATGGTATCGCCGTTTCCAACCAAGGATATTTTGGATTGGGAAGAACATGGAACGTTACCCTTCGCTATGATTTTTAATCAAAGCTGAAAAATAGATGGAAGACCCTGCCGATTGGCAGGGTTTTTTATTTCCAAAATCCGTATTTTTAGGCACCAAAACAAAAACTATGGACAACTCAGGACTCGCCTATCAATGGATTCAAGCATTACACTCGTACCTCGCCTATTTTGTGTTGGCGATGCTCATTTTTGCAGTGGCCAACGCCCTAATGGGTTGGATGGGCAAAAAGGACTTTACCATGCACAAAGACCTTCGCATAAGTCTATTTGCCTTGATCTTGAGCCATATTCAGTTGTTGGTGGGGCTTGTACTGTATTTTATCTCGGGCAGTGGCCTTAAGGCCATCCAGACCTTGGGTATGGGCGGGTTGAACTCCGCAGCACGCCTCTTGGCCGTGGAACACCCCTTTACCAACATTATAGCCATCGTATTGATTACCATAGGCTGGTCCCGTCACAAAAAGTTCATGGAAAGCGAAAAGAAGTTCAAGAGCATTGCCATTTTCTACGGCATTGGTCTTGTGCTCATCTTAAGCCGTATTCCTTGGGGACAGTGGTTTGGATAATGCTATAAGGTGTCATTCCCGCGTAGGCGGGAATCTCATTCTTTCTCCTTAAATAAGAATACTTTTTCTCAAATGGTCACATAGTTCATCTCCGTGATGATAATGTGGTCCAATACTTCTATCTCCATGAGGGCTGCGGCAAGTTTCATTTTTTCGGTGAATTCAAGGTCTGCTTCGCTGGGCTCCAATTTTCCGGAAGGGTGGTTGTGGCAAAGTATGATTTTCTTGCAATTTTTGGATACGGGCATCCTCAATACTTCCGCGGGTTTTATGATGTTCCTGTTATTGGTACCAATAGTGACCAACTCAATATATTCAATATCGTTACCGGTGTTCAGACCTATGGTCCAGAAATATTCTTTTTTTCGATGAAGCCTGTTCTGTCGCCACAATATCTTTTGCATGATTCGGGCAATATCTCCTGTGTCCGAAATATGTGTTTTCCTGTCTTTGGATATATCTAAGCCCATGGTATGATCATTTACTATGGGGTCATCTGTTTTATCAAAAAGATATAGGACGGAAAGTGGTCGCTGTACCCACCGGTATAGCTCCCTCCCGAATAGGTCCGTAGGGGATAGCCTTTGTATTTGCCCTTTTGGGTGCGAATAAAGGCAGGGGCATAAATACCCGCTTTCCAAAAGGTTAATTCCGTTTTATCGGCATTGATGAGGTTTGAGGTCATAAAAAACTGGTCAAAAAGGTTCCATTTGTCTCGATAGGCCAGGGAACCAATTCCTTTCCGATACAATTTTTCCATGGGGTTGTACAGCCCCAAACTATCCAATTGCTGTGGTTTGCCCTTGGTCTTCAGGATATTTTTCAAGCTGTTGTCCGTTGGGTCATCATTGAGGTCCCCCATGGAAATGATCTTCGCTTTCCTGTTCAGCTCTTGTATGGAATCAATAATACGCTTGTTGAGTAAGGCGGCCCGTACCCGCTTGGGACCGCTTATGGCCTCCCCACCCCTTCTGGAGGGCCAGTGGTTTACAATAAAATATATGTCTTCTTGGTCCAAAAGGCCACCTACCACCAATTGGTCCCTGGTGTAGACTCGCTCCCCCAATTCATCAAACAAAAGGAGTCTATGGCTTTTAAAGGAAGTGGGCAGGTATGATTCCTTTTTAAAGAGGAGGGCCACATCAATCCCACGGGCATCGGGGGAATCAAAATGAACAATTCCATAACCCTTACCCGAAAGGTTGGGATGTTGGATAAGATCTTCGATTACTTGCCTGTTCTCTACTTCGCACAGACCAATGACATCAGGGGAAGTTTTGGAGGTCTCCTCTCCAATCTTGGAAAGCACTTTGGAAATGTGGTCAACCTTTGTCTTGTACCGCTCATGGGTCCAATGGTAACTACCTTCGGGTGTACGGTCATCATCAAAGATGAGCGAATCATTTTTGGTGTCAAAAAGATTCTCAACATTGTAGAAAGCAATGGTTCTTAGGGTATACGTGTTGGACTTTTGTCCATGTAGTGAGGTCGATATTAATACAAGTAGGCATATTAATGATCGCATGGGTATAATTTTTATTGACTTGGGGTCTAGGCAAAAAAACCAATGGTAATTTCACCATGGTTAAATGTAATAAACCTTTTATTAATGTTTGCCAGAAAAGTGATGGGAAAATCAAAACCCGTTCTCTTTTAGGTGTTTAGATGGGTTTAGCCATTGCCCAGAAATTAAAATTTCATTATTATTGCAATGTATTGTACAAATAGCCTCTGCGATATCGCATGGGCTATTTGTGTTTTTAGGCCATAGTATTGATCACTCTTTTGCCAGAAAGAGTATGGGCCCAAACATCAAATTTCAACCTCACATTTACAGAATGACCAGCCCTTTGTAGACTGGCAACAATTAAATCTTTTAATAATCTAAATGCTTAACCATGAAGACATTACCCTATGCATGTATCATCGTTTTTTTTCTCTTATACGGATGTTCCAATAGTTCGAAAAAAGATATCTCAAAATCATCATTTTATTGGACACCCGTCCAAGTGGATAAAAGTAATTTGGCGAGTACAACTTTTTTTAGCAGCGTTCATGAGAACAATTTAGGAAAGTACGTATTTGCCAATGAGAACATTGAAAGGGATTGGGATGATGAAGATAAGTTTGTTACAGCTTATGATATGTCCGAGCTGGCTAAAGAAAACCTATTTTGCCGGCTGTTTGTAAATCAGAATTCGGGTCCGGACAAAGTCTATGAGAACTTTGCAAAGAACCCAAGGTCCAAAAGGAATTTACATTTACGTTATGATTATTATTTAGATAGTATACATGCTGGATTTTATTATAAGGATAAGCCTACCGAAGATGAAATTACTTGGGAATCGACCAGGTACCCAATATTTGAATCAGAAGTAATTCCCGAAGGCGACGAATTGGGTGTTGACATGGGCCTAACACAGGAAAAAATCATTGAAGCCTTGCTCAACAATCAAAAATATGTGAATACCAAGGATGACCATACGATACTAGTAGGATTGAAGTTTTCTGTGGTGGACGGAAGCTCCCCGGGCAGAAAAGAGAAAAAGAAAGCCTTTGAGTTGGCTTCAGGCCAGTTTTTATTGACCAATGTTGATAAAGGCTTGGAACTGATCAACAAGCATATCCCCAAATACGGTATTCCAGAACCCTTTATGAAAAACAAAAAGCTGGAAGAAGAAGCGCTCAAGCTTATGCAGAATTATGCCCGTAACCAGGGCTGGAAAGAAAAATATCATAAAGCGATTATTACCAGTGATTATAATGTAAAACGGAGTTTTGCGGGGTTAATAACAGGAAGGACAATCATTTTTGCCTTAGTTGGGGAATGGCCGGATGGAAGATGGACAAGTCAATTCTTTAAAATATACCAGGCCTATAAGGGAGATGATGAATATGGCCCTCTTAGATATGATGGTACCGGAAAACAACGGGATGTCTGGGGAGGGGCACTTAAATAACTGAATAGTTCACTTTTGATGAAAAGCCAAGTGTGGGGAACACTTGGCTTTTTTTATGGAATGATTTTTATGTGGCCCCTTAAGGACAGGAAAACTCTTATAATTTGATCTTGATCTGGCAATAGCTATTGAAATACTTTGATTTTACATTAAAATTGGATAAGATTGTGTACTTATCTTACAGACCTGAGCGAAGTATAGCCCCAATTTTGTTTAATTAACCTACCAATAGCTATGAGGACAACTTTGCTCTTGGCTGTGTTCTGTTGCGTCAACCCCCAATACGGCCAACAAGAAACAGTCATTTCGGGTAGCGTTCAAGCAATGGGTCTCAACACCCCTGTTCAGAATGCTGCCATTGCCATTGAAACCCTTTCACAAACCTTTTTTACGGATGCAAACGGACGTTTTAAAATCCAGATTTTTGAAAACGGAGAACACGTTTTGGCGATTTCTTTCCCAGATTTTTTGCCAAAACGCTTTGCGGTCATTTGTGATGGAGAACCAATAGATTTAGGGAACATTTTTTTGGAGAAAGACATTACCCAAGAAAAATCGGACAACCTGATCACACTTACCGATGGAGACCTTTTGGATGACGGGGAAGCCGTATCCGGGGCTCTGGGCCTGCTGCAATCCACCAAGGACGTTTTTTTAAACCGGGCTGCCTTTGATTTTGGACAGGCCTTTTTTAAGGTTCGAGGCTATGATTCCCGTAATGGCACGGTGATGATCAATGGCATTCCCATGAACAAATTCTTTGATGGGAGGCCCCAGTGGAACAATTGGGGCGGACTCAATGATGTGCAGCGTAATCAGGAGTATACCCACGGATTGGAGGTAAACGCCTATACCTTTGGGGGTATTTTGGGGAATACCCAAATCAATGTCCGTCCTTCGGGTATGCGGCCAGGGATTCGTTTGTCCAGTTCCGTATCCAATAGAACTTATAGGGGAAGGCTAATGGCAACCTACAATTCCGGACCGTCCCAAAAAGGATGGGCCTATTCATTTTCAGCTTCACGCAGATGGGCCCAAGAAGGATATGTACAGGGAACGTTGTACGACGCTTATTCTTTCTTTGGCGCTTTGGAGTTCCAACCTAATACCAAGAGTAGTTTATCACTCACCACAATTTTGGCCCGTAACCGAAGAGGACGTTCCGCTGCACTTACCGAAGAGGTGTTTGACCTCATGGGAAACCAATACAATCCCTATTGGGGAAATCAGGATGGAGAACTACGAAATTCTCGGGAACGTGAAATTTTTGAACCTATTTTCTTGTTGAATTACAAACTCCAAAGGGAAAAATTTAGTTGGAACGTGGGCGTAGCCCATCAATTTGGAACCAATACCAGAAGCCGTTTAGGGTACTTTAATGCACCCAACCCAGATCCAATCTACTACAGGTATTTGCCCAGCTATTTTATCAACAGTTCCATTGGTGCCGATTTTATAAATGCCAATTTGGCCCGCGAAGGTTTTTTAAGGAACCCACAACTTTCATGGGAACAGTTGTACACAGCAAATACAAATGGCAATAGCCAAGGTAGGGCGGCCTATGTGTTTTATAACGATGTTGCCGATGACACCCAGACAACCATGGCAACCAGCATGGAGTACAATATCAATGAAAACATAAAGCTGGGTTTTGGAGGGAACTTTAAAACACTTTCCTCAGAGAACTATGCTGAAATCCAAGATTTGTTGGGAGCGGAATTTCATGAAGACAAGGATTCCTTCTCCAATACCTTGAATGATGTCAATGGGGAACTGGAGAAGACAACAGGCGATAAATTCAATTACAACTACACCTTGGATGCATCACAATTTGAAGCCTTTGGACAGCTTTCCACCACACTGAAAAAGTGGAGCGGTTTTGTCGCTGCATCCATTTCTGGACATAAAGCCAAGCGAAATGGTTTGTTTGTCAATGAACGTTTTTTGGAAAACTCAATGGGGGAAAGTCCAAAAGTCAGCTTCACCCATATGTCATTTAAGGGTGGGCTCACCTATTTTCTTTCAGGACGCCATTGGTTTACGGCCAATGCGGCAAAGGTGGAGCGGTCACCAACACTTCAGAACATTTTTATAAACCCACGGGAGAACAATGAAGTCGTTTCCGAGCTTCAAAAAGAGACCATTACCACGACAGATGTAAGCTATTTTGTGCGGTTACCCAACTTGACGGGGCGTTTGACAGCCTTTTATACAAGGTTCATGAATACTACGGACATTAACTTCTTTTTTGTGGACTCGGGGCTAGGCTCGGACTTTGTTCAAGAAGTCATTATGGGTTTGGATAGATTGCACAAAGGGCTGGAACTGGGTTTGGAATATGAAGCCTCCTCCAGTGTAAAGCTGACTTTGGTTGGGAATCTGGGCGATTATGTGTATGCCAGTGACCCTTCGGTGCAAATCAATTTTGATACCGCAGGAGCCGATGAGGACCTTATCGACCCGGAAGGGGACATAGATTTGGGGATTGCCAAGGTAAAGGGTCTAAAACTGGCCCAAGGTCCGCAAACGGCCCTTGCCTTGGGCGTGGAGTACCGCAATCCCAACTATTGGTGGTTTGGGACAACGGCCAACTACCTTACCCATAACTATATCAACATCTCTACTATTTCCCGTACCTCCAGTTTTTTGTTGGACCCAGAAACCGGGGAACGTTTTCCAGATGCCACCGATGAAAATGTGGCCAAAATTTTAAGGCAAAAAAAATTGGAAGACATCTATTTGCTCAATCTCATTGGCGGAAAATCTTGGTTGGTCAACAAAAAATACATCAGTCTGTTTGCCAGTGTCAGTAATCTTTTTGATGGTGTTTTCAGAACAGGGGGATACGAACAAAGCCGAAATGGCAATTTTGGCCAATTGCAGCAAGATAATCTAAGCGGCACCCCATCCTTTGGACCCAAATACTGGTACGGCTACGGGAGAACCTATTTTTTAAATCTCGCCGTAAGCTTCTAAATCAAAAAATATGAAAAATTCAAACAAGATATGTGGGCTATTGCTATTGATTATGGTTGTGGCCTGTGTAAAGAACACGGAATTTAACGAGCCAAAAACAGCATGCAATTCAGGGCTCAAGGCAAATATCAGCTTTGCAGAACTTGAAGGGTTATTGGGAGAAGGAGCTGTGCAAATCCAAGAAGATTTGGTGTTGGAGGGGTATGTGATCTCATCGGATAAAGCAGGTAACTTTTTTGGAGTTTTATATCTACAAGATGCTCCGGTAAATCCCGTTCACGGGCTTGTTATTGAGATGGATTTTAGGGAATCCCATTTGTTTTTTGATGTAGGAAGCAGGGTTTTGGTAAAGCTGAAGGGACTGTATCTCGGTAAAAGTGGTGAGACCCTTAAACTCGGAGGCACCTTTACTTCCTTCGGAAATGTTTCTGTAGGGAGATTGCCCGGTTTGAAAGTGATGGAGCATGTTTTCCTTTCATGTGATGATTTGACCGAGATGCAGCCTACAAAAATTACTGTTCCCGAGATTGAAAATGCTAGGGTGAACACCTTGGTCCAATTGGATGAAGTTGAATTTTTGCAAGAAGAACTGGGGCAGTCTTTTGCGCTTCCGGAAGAAGAGACCGAACGCATCCTAAAAGATTGTGCTGAAAATGAACTCACATTGCTCAATAGTGGGTATGCCGATTTTCAGGCAGAAATCCTGCCTGAAGGCAATGGATCCATTACGGGGATTCTTGTAAAAGATGGAAAACAGTTGCAATTGGTGGTTCGAGATTTGGAGGATATTGATTTTACCCAAGAGCGTTGTCCAGAGATCATCACGGAATTCACATCGACCCAAATCTTTATTTCAGAATTGGCAGACCCGGACAACAATGCTGGGGCACGCTTTGTGGAACTCTATAATTCCGCATCGGAACCCTTGGATTTAAATCTGTGGACCCTTCGCCGCTATACCAACGACAATACTGAGGTAAGCTCAACTATAGATTTATCGGGATTGATTATTGGTGCGGAGGGTACTTTGGTCATATCGCCAAACGCCGCTGAGTTTGAGTTGGTGTATGGTTTTGTACCAGACCTAGGGGTTTCCACCAACAGTCCGGCAGATTCCAACGGCGATGATAATTTAGAATTAGTAGACCCCTTTGGAACGGTCATAGATGTTTTTGGTGTGGTTGGAGAAGATGGTTCGGGTACCAACCATGAGTTTGAAGACGGCAGGGCTTTGCGTAACCCGGACATTTTGGAAGGAAATCCCAGTTACACCTTTGGTGAGTGGACCATTTTTAATGATACCGGAGATTCAGGAACCACCGATTTACCCCAAAACGCCCCAGAGGATTTTACACCTGGGAATTAGGAGTAAGCCACAATGCCCCGTGCTTGTACCTAATAAGAAGTTGACATACAATCTATTACGAATGTTTTTTTGGCAAAAAAGATGTAAATTGAACAACAACCTTAAAAACTACAACTATGAGAACACTGGTACTGACCTTGTTATTGGTATTTGCCCTTGGAGTGCACTGTGAGGCACAGCGCATATCCAAAAATGCAATTGGGGTACGGATTGGCGATGACGATGGCTTTGATTCCTTTGGAGCGGAAATCAGCTATCAACGGGCCCTTTTAGAAAACAATAGGCTTGAGCTAAATCTTGGAATTCGAGGAGAAAAAGATGTGTATGACGCGTTTAAGGTGGTCGGTCTTTTTCAATGGGTGATGCCTTTGGACGAATCTTTTCACTGGTACGTTGGTGCAGGAGGAGGCTTGGGCAATGTGGATTATGATGGTGGAGGTTCGGCCTCATTTGGCCTGTTGGCCGGTAATATTGGACTGGAGTATAATTTTAAGATCCCGCTGCTTTTGTCGTTGGACGTAAGACCGGAAATTGGTTTTGGCGAAGAGGATGCCTATGGGGATGGCTTCGATTTTGATCTGGGGCTCGGAATCCGATATCAGTTTTAGGACGTAAACTAAAAACGCCCCTTTAAAGGGGCGTTGCTTTTTTAAAATGCTTTATAGCCAAATTTCTGTCCCCCTACCGAGGCGTCGGCCATAAGACCGGCCTTGGGGAGGGCAAAAACGACCACACCATCTTTATATTTGGCGTTAAAGGCAATTCCCGATTTTAGGGCCACCGCTGAGGTTTCTGCCGCAAATTGAAATTTCCCTTCCTTAAAGCGGTCCAAATCTGTGTCCGTCTCAAAAAAGATAACCTCGATTATGGCCTGCCCACCTGCTTGTAGACCTATGTTTAACTTTTTAAGGTCAGCCATTCCAATAGGATTGCCATTTTCATAGACCACTCCATTACCGGAAGCCCCACCAATGATAAAGCCCCCTTTTCCCACATTGGGAAAGATCACATAACCCGCCGAATTGTCAAAAAAACCGTCAAGGTTGGGGGCAGCCTCCAAAAGGGCGGTTTTTGCCTTCTTGGCATCGGCCATGATTTTCTGGTCCTTTTTATTCTGTGCAAGCAAACTGGTGCCAATCATTAAAAAAGCGACCAGTACAATTGATTTTAAAGTCTTCATAGTGTTCATTTTGTAGTGTTTCCTCAAAGTTAAAAAACAAACCCTCTCCATTTTGGAAAGGGTTTGCCAATTAGTGTTAAGGAAAACCTATTGTTTTTCCCTATTTTGGAAACTTGGTGTGTGCCATAACTTCCTCCATTTGCAATACGTGGCGTTCGGTGTGGCCAGCGGCAAAGATGATCAATTGTACCCCATCCACAGGGCCAAACGGAAGATCCTTGCTATACCGGTTTCTAAGATCGTCCTCGGTGGTTTTTACATATTCAATATGGGCGTTCCTTTTTTCCAAAAAGGCCTGTAGGGTATTTTCAAAAGACTCAAACTGTCCACTAGGTTCAAAGGCTTCCGATGTTTTTACCTTATTGCTCCGGTCACTGATATTGGTCATTATGTCTTCATCCTTAAATACCAGCGAATCCTTAAGGACTGGATTTGGGCCAGCTCCAACTGTTTTCTGTATCAATCCCCCAAAGCCATTTTCAGTAACGGCCAAGTGTTCAACACATTCGGCAATGGACCAGGAGTTTTCATCAGGTTTAAAATTTAGTTGGGCATTGGTTAGACCCTCCAAAACCTGGATCATGTGGTTACGGGTCTCGGTAAGATGCTTCAACATCCACTCACGATCTTGCTCATTCAGCTTTGTGGTATCAGCACTAAAACTGAAAAGTATCAATGCTGCAAAAGGTAAAATCAACTTTTTCATAATCTATAGGGTTAAAGGTGTTGTCATGATGTTTTTATGGTATGTGGCTACGGAGCACAAAAGCAGCCACAGTATAAAGATAAGGTATGATAACGCCCCTTAAAGGGGGTGAATATGCCAAATCAAGGGGTTATTTCCGTAAAAAGAAGCGGCAAGATCAGAATGGCCATAAATAGATAATGTTTATGTTTTAATAGTATTTTAATATCAATTATCTATATCGATGGAGGTCATTTTCGTAAATTTATAAAGGATAAAAAATAACTTAAACAACATACTATCATGAGTAAAGAAATGGCAAACGGGGCAGATGCAAGTCAGTGCCCTTTTTTGAGTGAAGTTGCCGGTGGGGGTACACAAAATGAAGATTGGTGGCCCAATCGACTTAAGCTGGAACTGTTGAACCAGCATTCGGAAAAATCAAATCCGCTGGGAGAAGGTTTTAACTATGCCGAAGAATTCAAAAAACTGGATTATTCAGCACTGAAGAAGGATCTTTTGGATGTTATGACCGATTCACAGGATTGGTGGCCTGCCGATTTTGGTAGTTATGCCGGACTGTTCATCCGCATGGCATGGCACAGTGCAGGAACCTATCGTGTTCAAGATGGCCGTGGGGGTGGTGGCCGTGGTCAACAACGTTTTGCACCTCTAAACTCTTGGCCAGACAACGTAAGTTTGGATAAGGCCCGTCGCTTGTTATGGCCCATCAAACAAAAGTATGGTCAGAAAATATCTTGGGCAGACCTTATGATTTTGGCCGGAAATGTTGCCTTGGAATCAACGGGCTTCCGCACCTTTGGTTTTGCAGGTGGTCGTGAAGATGTCTGGGAACCAGACCAAGATGTATATTGGGGTAACGAAACCGAATGGTTGGCTACGAGTGATACGCCCAATAGCCGATACTCACATAATAAGGAAGAACGTGATCTTGAGAATCCTTTGGCTGCAGTGCAAATGGGATTGATCTACGTAAACCCGGAAGGTCCGGATGGTAAGCCTGATCCAGTAGCCGCAGCACATGATATCCGAGATACCTTTGAACGTATGGCGATGAACGATGAGGAAACTGTTGCATTGATTGCAGGAGGACACACCATTGGTAAAACACACGGTAATGGCGATGGCGCAAAAGTCGAAATGGATGCAGATCCAGAAGCAGCAGATTTGGCAACGCAAGGCTTTGGCTGGGAGAATAAAAATGGTTCAGGAAAAGGTCCCGATGCCTTTACTTCTGGATTGGAAGTAATTTGGACCTCTACCCCTGTACAATGGAGCAATGACTTCTTTAAGTTCTTGTTTGAATATGAATGGGAATTGACCAAATCTCCAGCGGGAGCACACCAATGGGTAGCTTCAAATGCAGAGGCCATTATTCCAGACCCTTTTGGCGGCCCTAACAGAAAGCCAACGATGCTGACAACCGATCTATCCTTGCGTTTTGATCCCGCTTACGAAAAAATATCCCGTAAATTCTATAACGATCCACAGGCCTTCGCCGAAGCTTACGCCCGAGCTTGGTTCAAATTGACACACCGTGATATGGGGCCTGTTTCCAGATATCTAGGTCCAGAAGTGCCGAAAGAAGAGTTGATTTGGCAAGATCCCATTCCAGCAGTGGATTATACCTTGGTGGATGCTTCTGACATAAAAGCTTTGAAAGCTAAAGTATTGGATTCCGGGGTTTCCGTTTCTGATTTGGTGTATACAGCATGGTCATCTGCCGCTACTTTCCGTGGTGGGGATAAGCGTGGTGGTGCCAACGGTGCCCGTATCAACTTGGAGCCCATGAAAAGTTGGGAAGTAAACAAAGGCACTGATAAAACCATAAAAGTACTGGAAGGCATCAAAGATGATTTCAACAGTAATGCTGGTGGTGGGAAGAAAATTTCCTTGGCCGATATGATTGTATTGGCAGGTAGTGCCGCGGTTGAAAAAGCAGCTAGTGATGCAGGTGTACCTACGGAAGTACCATTTACCCCAGGACGTAATGATGCTACCCAGGAGCAAACCGAGGTTGATTCTGTGGACTATTTGAACACGCCTTATGATGGATTCAGAAACTATGTGGTGAAAGGAGTAAAAGTTCCTGCAGAGCATTTATTGGTGGATAAAGCACAATTATTAACGCTTACTACCCCAGAAATGACTGCTCTTGTAGGTGGTTTACGGGTACTAGGAGCCAACTTTGACGGTTCAAGACACGGAGTGTTTACAGACAATATCGGAGTGTTGAGCAACGATTTCTTTGTGAACTTGCTCGATATGTCCACTGAATGGAAAGCCGCCAATGAGGAGAAATCACTTTATGAAGGGGTTGATCGCAAAACAGGCGATTTTAAATGGTCCGGTACTCGGGTCGACCTTGTATTTGGTTCCAACTCCATCTTGCGTGCCCTTTCAGAAGTATATGCAGAGTCTGGGTCAGAAACAAAATTTGTAAAGGATTTTGTGGCGGCGTGGACCAAGGTTATGAACCTAGATCGTTTTGATCTGGCGTAACAAAATTAGAAGAAAAGGAAAATTAATTGCCAAAGCTGCCATGACCCTCACGGTTGTGGCAGTTTTTTTATAAATTTCATTCACGTATGGATCAAGTGGAATCTTTTTTTAATCACATCAGAAGTGGCGATGCCAAAGCAGTTGCACAGCTTCTTGCCTCCAATCCCAAATTGTTGGAAGTAAAGGACCAAAGAGGCTCTACCCCATTATTGCTCGCCACCTATTATGGTCACGGGGATTTGGCCCAACTTCTCTTGGAAAAAGGAGCTCAGGTAGATGCCAAGGACGGCTCAGGAAATACAGCTTTGATGGGGGTATGTTTCAAAGGATATGTGGATATTGCCAAGCAATTGATCAATGCTGGGGCCAATGTCAATCAAAAAAATGCCATGGGTGCCACCTGCCTTATTTATGCCGTTACCTTTAACAGGCCGGAAATAGCAGAGCTACTTGTGGAGCACGGCGCTGATATTACTGTGAAAGATGCCAGAGGAAATACGGCCTTGGATCATGCCAAAGAGCAAGGGAATCAACCATTGGTGAACCTATTGCAAAAAAACACATAGATGTTATATGGATTCCAAAGAGCAGCTCAATCTCGCCAAACGTATCAAGGCCATTTCAGAAACCGGATTGGTGTATGCCCAAGACCTCTATGACCGTGAACGGTATGAAGAACTAAAAGTCATAAGCCTGAAATTGATGGCGCAGTTGGGCAACATGCCCATGGAAGTCTTGGAGGATTTTTTTCTGCCCCAAGAAGATTACCCTACCCCTAAAGTGGATGTGCGTGCTTTTGTGTTGAACGAAAAGGATGAAATCTTGATGGCTAGGGAAAGTATTGATGGTAAATGGACCATTCCCGGAGGTTGGGCAGATATTGGCAGTACGCCCTCGGAAACGGCGGTAAGGGAAGTAAAGGAGGAAACCGGGATTGAGGTCGAGGCGATACGTTTATTGGCCGTTTATGACAAACAAGCGCACCCGCATCCTCCGGCCCCCATTTATGTGTATAAACTGATTTTTCTTTGCCAAATGAGAGGAGGGGAGCTCCAAGCTGGGTTCGACATGCTGGACACTGGCTTTTTTCCTTTGGATCAACTTCCCGAACTTTCCGAGGAACGGATTTTGGAAGAGCAGATACACGCATTGTTTAAAAATGCAAAGTCCACGGAATCCAAAGTGTATTTTGATTAAAAAGCAAACCAATGTCACAACACCTTACAATTGCTTTGATTCAATCCCAACTGCATTGGGAAGCTCCGCAGCAGAACCGAACTATGTTCGAGGAAAAAATAGATTCCATTTCCAATGATGTGGATGTCATTGTGCTGCCTGAGATGTTTACCTCTGGATTTACCATGAATCCCGGCAATTTGGATACATCAGAGGGCATCAAAACAGTGGATTGGATGCAAAATCAGGCCAAAAAGAAGGATGCGGCAATTGTGGGCAGTATGGTATTTCAGGAAGACGACAAGTTTTTCAATCGGTTGTGGTTTGTTCAGCCAGACGGAAATCTTTCAACCTATGACAAAAAACACACTTTTACCCTTGCGGGAGAAGATAAGGTCTATACCGCAGGCAATAAAAAAGTACTTGTTGATTTTCGGGGATTCAAGATGTGCCCATTGATTTGTTATGATCTTCGGTTTCCGGTATGGGCCCGTAATGCCGAAAATTATGATATTTTGATTTATGTGGCCAATTGGCCCAAAACCCGAATCGGGGCATGGGACACACTTCTTAAGGCGAGGGCCATAGAAAACATGGCTTATGTCATAGGGGTGAACAGGATCGGGCAGGACAATCTGGGGCATGAATACTCGGGGCATTCTGCAGTTTATGATGCACTGGGAAACCCTATTGCATATTCAGAAAAGGAAGACATTATTTATACCACCTTGGATAAAGCGCATATAGAATCCACTAGGGAAAAACTTAAGTTTTTGGAAGATAGGGACGACTTTACTCTGAAATAATGAAATTCTGCTCCAATTCCCAATTGGCCCGCACTTCTATGACATCAGGATAATAACTGATCCGTTCGGGTTGTCTTTTTTTGAGATAACTCCCCGTGTCCCATTTCCCGTTGCCATTGTCATCAAAAATGACCCGTACCACATAATTTCCGGGGTCCAGGTTGCTGAACTCAAAAATCCTTGATTCAGGAGCTATGATTTCACGTTGGATTTCTCCCTGCTCATTGGTCAATTGCAATACAAGGGGGTATTGGACGGCACCACCAAGGGTCATTCTTAGATTGCCATAATCGGCATAACCACTGGTTGAAATAGCATAGTCCAGGGTGTCGTTCTGCATACCAAAGAAATCCGAAATGGCACCTGGGAGCAGTGAAAATCGGTATCTCTGGTTAGGTTCTATCTCAAAATCAAACTCAACCTTGTTTTCCAAGGTATCCAAAACATGACTAAAGGGAGCCAACAGGGAATCACTTACCACCAAACCAATTTTTGTGGTGTCCACATTGGCAATTGGGGTATTGGCAAGTATGCTGAAGGTATCCTCAAAATTGAATTTTCCTCGAATGCCAGAGGTTAGGGACAAGGAATCCAAAGGCAGTTTTCTGGTCTTTACGGTAAACGTGTCAATACGCTCCAATTTGTCATTGGTGACCGTGAAAATGATGGAATCCAAATCTGTAGGCGTGATCCAATAGTTCAAGGTGTCCTTTTCGCGGTCTTTCAATATTTTGGTTTGCACCGAATCGGGCAATTGGGTCAAGGTTTGGATTTCTATGTCCTCATGGTTGCCTTGATACCCAAAAATGATACGGTTCTTGGCCGAATAACTGGGTACGGAAACACTATAATCCGGTTCTTCCAAAAACAGGTTGAGCAAATAGGTGGAATCCGTTGGAATGGTGATGGTATCCTCAAGAAATCCAATTTTGTCCTGCTTTTGGTTAAACAGATTGTTTTTGTTCACATCTTTTAGGGCAAAGAGGGCATATTTCCCGGCCCTCAAATTTTTAAGCTCAAACAGCGGAAGGCTATCTCCCGTACTGGCAATATAATTGGGAGGGGTTTTATAAATGGTGGAATCGGTATAAGCGGTATCTATTTCATATAGCATCACACTGATGAACTGATCGGCCTTTTTATTGAAAGCATCTTTTACTGCACCAGATAAAGTCAAAGAGTCTATATAGGTCCCCGTGGAGAAAACATAAGTGAGAAAGCTGTTGGGGTTGCCCTCGTTATTATCAACAATACTTTGCCCAAAATTGAAAGTATAGGTGGTATTTTCACGAAGGGTGTCTTTGATGATGACCTCAATATACTTTCTGGGTCCGCCTTGTGGCGTTATTTCTGGGGGATACTTCAAGGGAGGTGAAACCACCAGTTGGTTCTGTACGTCCTGGAGTTTTATGAGCTCATCAAAATAAAGTCGGATTTTTTGGCCCTCAAAACTGATGCTGAAGTTATCCGGTTCTGCGCGTACAAGCTTTGGTGGGGTAACATCCTCTGGCCCACCGGAAGGAGAACCTCTTCTGGCACATTGCCATAGGGCAAGGCCCATCAGGGCGAAAAAAAGAAAACCCAACAATTTTTTTACGTACGCCATGCCAAAATCCATGTGGGGCAAAGAAACAACTAATTTAAAAATTGAAGGTACGCATTAATAAAATTTAACCCTAGGGAACCACAGCCATACTGAGGACTGAGATATCCTTGGGCTTGAGCTGCTGAAGGGCTTTGGCACAAGATTCTATGGTGGCTCCCGTGGTTATAACGTCGTCTACCAGCAGCACATGCCCAAAATGTGTTTTTACCACAGGGTTTACCAGAAAAGCTTCTTTTGAATTTTCCCAGCGCAACAGTCTATCCTTTTTCGTCTGGGTTTTGGTGTTTAAGGTCTTCAGAAGTAAATCGTCCCTGTATTCTGCACCAATGGCCTCGGCAATTTTTTGTGCAAAAAGAGCTACTTGGTTATACCCTCTCTTTTTCAATTTTTTTGGATGCAAGGGTACCGGGATGACAACATCAATTTTTCCCAGACCCATTTCTTTTCTTAATTGGGCACCATACCAATCCCCAAAAAAGCCGCCAATTTGTTCTTGATTTTTGTATTTTAACGAATGCAGCAAATTTTTAACAATCCCATTTTTGGTGAAAAAAACAAAGGCAGCTGCTTTTTTTATGGCAATTCGTCCATAAAATATACGATCTACGGTGTTTTCATCCAAGAAGTTATGATCGGTGAGTGGCATCTCATGTCGACAAACGGCACACAAAATGCTTTCTCCTCTGAATAATTGGGCATTACATCCAAAACATACCTGTGGCAATAGGATGTTGTTAATCTCGTTTATTATCTTAGCCAACCTTTTTGGTATCAAATCTTATACGCGTTAGAGTAGTCTGTCAACCCATGAGCCCCCAAGATAATCATTTCAACTACAAGATCATATTTGCCGCGCTGGTTGCGGTCATTGTGGGGATTCTCATTGCTTTCTACTATAGTTACGCCCAATCCAAGAACCAAATGTCGTTCTTGGAGCAGGAAAAATCACTTTTGGTGAAGGACCTAACTTTGATGAAGGCCGAAGTGGACAGACTTTCGGGACTTAACGAAGTGAACGATATTGAACTGCAGACCTCTAGGTTCAGGGTACAACAGCTCTTGGATTCTGTGGGAAGGCTCAATTTTAGCATTACCAAGCTCAAAGAAACCCGAAAGGAGCTGCGCAAATTGGAGGTACGCTTTGACAGTCTTAAATTGAAGAACAACTTTCTGCGGTACAACAATAGCCTTTTGGCCAGTAAGTATGAGGAAACCCGTAAGCAGTTGGAAGATCTAAGGGGCAGGGCCAATTCCATGGAACAGACCGAATCCTTGCTTAGGGAGACCAATCGGGAACTGACCCGGGAATTGCGCATTAAAAGCTATCTGAAATTGCAGGATGCCGAGGGAAGTGGGTTCCGATTGCGGGCCGGAAGACCCATAAAGACCAATAAGGCCTCCACCATTGAAAAATTACGGGGATGTGTTACCATTTTGAGCGACCCCAATGAACGTGGCGATGTAAAAGTGGTATACCTACAGTTTTTGGACCCCAATATGGCCGTGATAGAGGATAATGCCAATACCATATCGGTCAGTGGAAACATCTACAGCAAAAAAGTGGAGATTGTGTATACGGGAAAGGAAATCAGTATTTGTGATGCCATTACCGTGCCCGAAGGCTCCTTGGCCGAGGGAATTTACACCCTTAATGTTTTTGAGGACGAAAGATTGCTCGCTTCCACAGAATTTCAGCTGAAATAACACACTTCTTTTTGGGTAAAATTCTATTTTTGCCCAATGGCAAATCAGGAAGACATTTTTAAGAAGGTTATCTCCCACGCAAAGGAATACGGCTATGTATTTCAATCCAGTGAGATTTATGATGGACTTAGCGCAGTTTATGATTACGGTCAGAATGGCGCTGAGCTAAAGAAGAACATCCGCGAATATTGGTGGAAGGCCATGGTGCAGCTCAATGAGAACATTGTGGGCATAGATGCCGCCATATTTATGCACCCCACCACTTGGAAGGCCTCTGGCCACGTGGATGCCTTCAATGACCCGTTGATAGACAACAAAGATTCCAAAAAAAGATATAGGGCCGATGTCTTGATCGAAGATTATGTGGCCAAGATAGAAGCCAAGATAGACAAGGAGGTCACCAAGGCCGCCAAACGTTTTGGGGGTAGTTTTGACAAGGAGCAGTTCCTGTCTACCAACCAGCGTGTGATGGATTATCAGGCCAAGGCCGATGAAATCCTAAAACGAATGGCAAAATCTTTGGAAAACGAGGATTTGGCCGATGTCAAAGCTCTTATTGAGGAATTGGAAATTGCCTGTCCACTTTCTGGGTCCAAAAACTGGACGGACGTGAAGCAGTTCAACCTTATGTTCGGGACCAAGTTGGGTGCCTCTGCGGATAGTGCCATGGACCTCTACCTTCGTCCTGAGACTGCACAAGGTATTTTTGTCAACTTTTTGAATGTACAGAAAACCGGAAGGATGAAAATTCCGTTCGGGATTGCCCAAACCGGAAAAGCCTTCCGTAACGAGATTGTGGCCCGCCAGTTCATTTTCCGTATGCGGGAATTTGAACAGATGGAAATGCAATACTTCATTAAGCCGGGAACCCAAATGGAGTGGTACGAAGCTTGGAAGGAAAAACGTATGAAATGGCACCTTTCCTTGGGAATGGGAGCAGATAACTACCGTTTTCACGACCACGAAAAATTGGCCCACTACGCTGATGCGGCCGCTGATATCGAATTCAAGTTCCCATTCGGGTTCAAGGAGTTGGAAGGCATCCACTCCCGTACCGATTTCGATTTGGGCAAGCATGAGGAATATTCAGGAAAAAAACTACAATATTTCGACCCGGAGGAAAACAAGAGCTATGTACCCTACGTGCTGGAAACCTCAATAGGGTTGGACCGTATGTTCTTGGCCGTATTCTCCAACTCACTGCAAGAAGAAGAGCTTGAAAACGGCTCCACCCGGACCGTACTGAAAATTCCAGCGGTGTTGGCCCCCAACAAGGTGGCTGTTTTGCCATTGCTCAAACGGGATGGTCTACCTGAGGTAGCCCAAAAACTTGTTGATGAGCTAAAATGGGACTTCAATGTGGACTATGATGAAAAAGATGCCGTAGGGCGCCGTTACCGTCGTCAAGATGCTGCGGGGACACCATTCTGTGTTACTGTGGACCATCAGACTTTGGAAGACGATACCGTGACTATTCGCCATAGGGACACCATGGAACAAAGCCGGGTAAAGCTTTCCGAGGTCAAGGAAATCATCTCCAAGGAAGTGGATATGCGGTACTGGTTGCAGAAACTGTAATCTTTATGGGTGTCTTTCATCGGAGAAATCCTGTTTACAGACCCTAGGAATGTATTTTTGACCATATGTGCTGAACACCTCTATGGAGCCATTGGGATATTTGTGGAACAAGGCCGAAATCATACCATAGGATTTTCTGTCGCCCTCCAAAGGATGTTCCGTTCTAAACGTAGCTGAGCATTTGGAGTGGGTATAGTTATTAAATGCATCATATACTTTGGTCCATATGGTTTTGTTGCTTATGGTATTTTTTGTGAAAGTCTGCATCCAACCCTGTGATTTGGCGTATTTTTTTAGCACATTCAGTAACTTTCTTGCTTTGCGATCGGTATAGATGGGTTCCACTGGAGGGCCAAATTCAGTGGAGCACAGTTTTTTTAACCCTTCATCAGTAATGTTGAATGCTATTGGCCCGGTAGTTGCCAAAAGCACTTTAGTGGATGCTGTATGGGAAGAATCTGGCAGGGCTACATATTTTTTCCACTCAAACCTATATTTCTTTGTGGGGAGGTTGTTTTTTAATACATATTCCATAAATTTTCCTTCCATCCCTTCATTTTTTAAAATAAAAACAGGCTCTCTATTTGAAGTACAACTGTTGATCATCTCCTTGTTCTTGTCATGAAAAGGGCCTTCTTCGTTGTATACGGCCAGTTTTCCATCCAAATAAAATTCGTTTATGATTTTTACCCTGCTGCTACCTCGTCTGATTCGGAAGCCTTCAATTTGTAATATTTCTACAGGAGGCTTTATCTTGGTGTAAAAAGCCCTTGCATACAATTTGTCGCCTATGGTAAATTCCTTTAGGGCAAAAGGGCCTTTGTTGTTGTGGAATAGATGGTCAGTTTTAGATAGCACGATCCTTCCTGCTTCTCGGCGCTGTACCTCGCCCAAGTACATGCCATTGCTCTCGGAACCCGGAATTTCAAAGTCATTGGCTTCCTTTTTTAGGACTGCTTTATCCTTATGTCCAATGAACAGCACTCCGGCAAAATCCCCTTGATCGTAAAACTCGATTACCATACTTTGATCTTGCTCATGGATTAAAAATGATATGTCGCTGATGACATCCATTTTCCCTCTGACCTTTTTTGGTGGTGGTCCATCAGTATTGGAGGGATAACTGAGCACACCTGTATAAATTTTTCCTTCCTTGTTCTTGAAATGCACCTCCATGGTATGGGTAAGGTTCCCAGAAATGAAATTGGCCAATGTTACCTCGGTAAAGTAGGAAGAAGAGGTCTTATAGGAACCTTCTCTAAGGTAATGGGCCCATTTGCAAAGGTATTGACGGGTTTTCCATCTTTTTCTACTTTCACAAGCGTATTTTCTAGCCTATTCGTATATTTTTTGATGGCCTGTGCTTGATTGGCTTGTGCATACCCCAATAAAAATACCAACAGAAAGACGTTAAGAATCTTGTGCATAAGGGTCAAGTTTGGTGCATGGGCCCTCTAAGATTCTAAATATTCCGGAATTTTTGCCCAAACTTTGATGGATGCCCTGTTTGGGTTAACGAATGCCCCGTTTGAGTTTACAGGGATAGGAAACAAATGATTTTATTTGCTACTCCACCCGAATGCCTTTTGTGGTAAAGGACAACCCCTGTTGCCCGGATGTGGAGATCATGACTCCTTCAAAATAGGGTTCGTGTGAGGTGGGCTTTATGCTCCAATCGAAAAGGAAATTGGCCCCTGTGCCCCCCGCTGGGTCCTTTTCGTCTATGACGATTTCCACCGTTTCCATGGGTTTTATGTAGATGGGGGCATCAAAATAGATGCGGATGGCATCACCGTGGGTGTCAAAATATTCCGCCTTGCGAATGTAAATGGTATCCTTGAGGTTGGTGTTGCGCATGCTTATGGTCGCCGTGAGGTTGTGCGTGCGGTGCTCCGTTTCGCTGTACACCTGCGAGTAGACCGAAAGATAACTGCTCCCGTTCACCAAAGAATCACTGGCGGAAAGGGCCACGGTACGTGCACTCCAGTTTATGGGGTCCACGGAACTGACATCCTCCGGTGCTTTTTCGGCACAGGACAGGATAAGCAAGGACAATAGGATCATGACCAACTTGGGCATAGGCAATGTTCTAGTTTGACTAAGATACGGAATAGTACATTTTATGAATGCGTCAGTTCGAGTTTTTCCAAAGGAAAAGTATCGAGAACCGGGTTTTCTATGTCACATTGAGCGCAGTCGAAATGTAGACACTGCCAGAATACCCCTTTTTTTGCATCCCATTATTTTTGGCCATGTTTATGAGACCCTGAAACGAGTTCAGGGTGACGTTCCAATTTTAATCAAAACCCTCACTGAAAAATTCCTCTAGGGTCATGTCAAAAGCTTGGGCAATTTTAAGAAGGCTGGTGTATTGCATATCCGTACCCGTTTCATAACGACCATATTGGGCACGATGGATGCCATTGTCGTAGGCAAAACTTTCATAGCTTGAATATCCTTTTTGAAGTCGTAAGGATTTGATACGCTTGGCAAGCTTCTTAATCTCTTTGGATTTGTCCATAAAGTAAAGAAATCAAGTGTACTATTAATAAGTAACTACTAATTAGTAGTTATTTAAAATCTTTTCTATATTTGAACATAACCAAGTTGTCCCAAATATGAACCAAATACAAATGGCCCAGCTCAACGCATGGATCACCGACACCTACGGCAGCCCGGCGATCTTGGCCCACTATCTGGACCTGGCCGTGGAAATGTTGTTTTATCTGGAAAAGGATTCGTTTGAACAAATAGAGCTACAGAACGTGGTCACTGCCTTAAAGGGCATGGAGCGGGTAATGCGGAAAGTTTCTGGCTAGTGCGGCAAGCCTTTACCATGGTGGTGGGAGGTTATTTTTCCCAAATTTGAAAGTGTCCATCCCTGACCACCAGTTTAAAATGGAGTTCCGTCAAGAGGTCCTCACATTCTTTGGCTTCCTCCTCTGTCAAGATTCCGGCAAACGGATGGACCTCCAAAAAAATAGATTTAAAGTTGGATAGGCTCTCTTTAAAATCCCTAAAAAGGTTCAGTTCGCCTCCTTCAATATCCATGATCAGGGTATCAAAGTCCATGTTGTACCTTTCTTTCAGTTCATCTATGGTCCATCCCCTAACGGTAACTTTTTTAGGTGTTTTCCGCACGGTGCTACCACCAACAATCAGTTTATGGATGTAGAAGGTGTTTTCCTTGTTGTGAGAGACAATGGCATTTTCCACAGAAAAACCACAATGGTTGGTTTGCTTGTTTTTCTTGATCCATTGAATAAGGTTCGGATTTGCCTCCAAGGCAACATGGGCGTTTTTGTTCAGCAATATGGTGTTGATCATGCACGAAGTGTACCCCAGGCAGGAACCCAATTCCAAAACTTTGGCATGGGGGGACAAATGTTTTTTTAGGTGTTTGGTCTCTTCTACCTCATAAAGGTTCAAGGGGAACCTGCCCCGGAATTTCAAATCCGTTAAATGAAAGGGTACGTGGAGCGTTATGCCTTCCTTTTTGTAGGTCTTTAAAAAGAGGGTAAAATAGATTCCGGCAAGCTGCAGTTTGATCACGTAAAGCGCCTTGGCTATTTTTTTGGGCAGCAAAACAAGCCGGCTTGCAAACGGTGTTTCCATACGATGCTCTGCTGTATTCATGAAGGTGCTTTTTGCGTAAAATAGAGGAGGGGCAATGTCTATCTTCCTTAAAGATAGGAGTTAAGCACGACTTATGGCAAGGCTGTCCGGAGTTTTTGCTGTTGAATAAATCCGATGATAGTGATGTTGTTTTGTTTGGAGGGGAGAAATCAACCCTTATCCAATTTGGCTTTTGGAGTGAATAGTTTTGCGATCCATTCATAGTTCAACAACATTAAGATTCCTATTTTTTTAGTTGGATGGTTTTCCCTTTTTTGGCACTTTGGCGGGCGGCATCCAAGATTTCCATGACCACCATATTGTTCTCCAATGCGGTAAGGTCAGAGGGTTGTAAGCTCATTTTGCCTCTAACCACAGCGGCCAGCACGGAAAAAGGATCGTTGTTGGGCGCAGGGCGCTCCTCCAAGGTCATCTTTTCTTCATGGTAGCCATCGTACCCCTCGGCCATACGTATACGGAGGTCGTTTCGGTTATCGGCATAAATGGCCCCGGTAAGACCGTAGAGTTCCATGTCCTTTCGGCCAATGGGCCAGTTCCACGAAGGCTCCAAAATGGCTTGGCAATCGTCATAGGTAAGTATAATGGTGGCATCATCGTCCACCTTGGGGTTGTTCCCCGACTGAAATTGTTGGGTCACGGCCGTCACGGTATTGGGTCTTGCGCCTTTTTTGAGCCAGGTCATGAGGTTGGCCCCATAGCAGCCAAAATCGGTGATAGCGCCGCCTCCATTCAGGACAGGGTCTTGCAACCAATCCAAAAATTCTTTGTTGACGCCTATTTTTACGGGTCCTTTATGGCCATCGCGTACGATGACCTTTCGCAGGTCGCCAATTTTTCCTTCGTCCAACAATTTCTTGGCCCTATGGTTGGTAGGGTACCATGTGGTCTCGTAATTGGTGAGTAGATGTATGTTGTGCTTTTCAGCCAAGGCCTTCATTTTTTTAGCGTGGTCCAAACTCACAGCCAGGGGTTTTTCCACCATCACATGGATGCCCTTGGGCGCGCAGGTCTGTACGACGGCCAGATGTTCAAAAATGGACCCGAAGGCGGTAACGGCCTCGGGTTGGGTGGCCGCAATCATTTCTTCCAGCGTATTGTACACCAGATCCATGGAAAAACCATGTTGTTTTGCGTAGCGTTGGGCCAGTTCCCGGTTGGGTTCGGCAATGCCCACAAGTTCAATATCGCCCAGATCTTCACGGCCCAAGATCCAATGCACATGGGCGTGGGAGAGTCCGGCCACCCCGATCCGTACCGGTTTTTCTTGGGCGAAGGTGGGAATGGCATTTAAAACAAGACACAATAACAAAAGAAATCCGGAACGTAACATAAGGCAATGAAAAAAGGGTTCAGCCTTAAAAATAAGAACTAATCCGCTAGCTTTTCCAATAAAGTGGCCGTAGTGACCACTTGGGCAAACTCGTCCTTAAGGACGGCCAAGTTGGTCTGGTGGATGGTTTCGGAGGAATACCGTTTCCCATCCGCCCCAATTTTGTCAAAGGCGGCAGTGGCATCGGAAATCAAAGTAACATTGAATCCCAAATTGGCGGCCATCCGTACCGAAGTGGACACGCAATGCTCCGTAGTGAGCCCCACAATGACCAGATTTGAAATGTTTTGGGCCTTGAGGCGGGATTCCAAATCGGTGCCGATAAAGGCACTGTTCACTTTTTTTTGGATGATAGGCTCCCCTTCAATGGGCTTCACCAATGGATGGAGGGCATGCCCCTTTTTAGATGGGTGCAAGGGTGAATCCGGGTTTGTGGAACAATGCTGCACGTGGAAGATGGGCCAATTTTTCCTTCGGAAGACGTCCAGGATTTTTTGGGCATTGGTTTCCGCCTCGGGATTGTTGCGCTCGGTGCCGTAAAATTCAATTTCCTGAAGTCCCGTTTGTATATCGATCAAGAGCAAGGCCGTCATACCAAAAAGTTTTAGGGTGAAATTACGGATAAGAAGGCTATTATGGCACAATTCTTTTCATCAATGGGGATATTGATAAATTCAATTTTAAGGAGCCAACCACAATGGCTATTTTTAAGGAAAATTTAAAGATGAAGATAGTTTCGTACAACGTAAACGGTATTAGGGCGGCCATGAACAAGGGCTTTGTGGATTGGCTCAAGACCGCAAATCCGGATGTGGTGTGCCTGCAGGAGACCAAGGCCATGGAGGAACAGGTGGATACAGCCCTTTTGGAGGAAGCCGGATACCCCTTCCACTATTGGTATAGTGCCCAAAAGAAAGGGTATAGTGGGGTGGCCTTGCTTTGCAAAAAAGAGCCGGACCATGTGGAGTACGGAACGGGAATCGATTATATGGACCATGAGGGCCGTAACCTCAGGGTCGATTATGGCGATGTTTCCATCATGAGTATGTATTTGCCCTCTGGGACCAACATGGATCGTTTGGATTTTAAATTGACGTACATGGCCGATTTTCAAAAGTATGCGGACCAACTTCGAAAAGAACGTCCCAATTTGGTGGTTTGTGGGGATTACAATATCTGTCATGAGGCCATTGACATCCACGATCCGGTACGGAACAAGAATGTTTCGGGGTTTTTGCCCGTGGAACGGGAATGGATCGGCAATTTTATCAAGAGTGGCTTTATAGACAGTTTCCGGCATTTCAACAAGGAACCTGACAATTATACGTGGTGGAGCTACCGAGCCAATGCGAGGGCCAATAACAAAGGCTGGCGTTTGGATTATGGTATGGTGAACGAATCATTGGCAGACCGTTTAAAACGTTCGGTGATTCTGGCCGATGCAAAGCATAGCGACCATTGCCCCATTCTTTTGGAGTTGGAAACATAACAATTCCCTTAAAAGCTTAAAATACGGATTACGTACCTTAGACCTTTAAATAATTCAGTTTGATGAAATACACGAGAATTCCACATACCGATATTCGTATCAGTAAAATCTGTTTGGGCACCATGACCTGGGGGAGACAGAACAATGAAGAAGAAGCCCATGAACAAATGGATTATGCCCTGGATCAAGGGGTCAATTTTTTTGATACGGCCGAGATGTATCCTGTTCCCCCAAAAAAGGAACTGTATGCCGTGACCGAGGAACTTATTGGAAATTGGTTCAAGAAAACCGGAAACCGTGATAAGGTGGTATTGGCCACCAAGATTGCCGGTCCGGGGTATGCCGCGAAAGAAATCAGGGATACAGGCTTTAGCAAAGAGTCTTTGATTGGTGCTGTGGAAGGAAGCTTAAAGCGATTGCAAACGGATCATATTGATCTGTACCAATTGCATTGGCCGGAACGGAACACCAATTTTTTCGGTCAGCGTGGGTTTAATGCCCATGCCATTGATGGTTGGGAGGACAATATCCATCAGGTATTGGAAACCCTTCGGGATTTGAAGGCAGAAGGAAAAATACGGCATGTTGGGATTTCCAATGAAACCCCTTGGGGCACCATGCGATATTTGGAAGAGAGCAAAGTGCATCAAAGTCTACCCCGTATGCTCACCATCCAGAACCCGTATAGTTTACTAAACCGATTATTTGAGGTTGGACTTTCCGAGATATCCATGCGGGAACAGATAGGGCTTTTGGCCTACTCACCCATGGCATTTGGTGTGTTGAGTGGTAAATATCTAGGGGATGTGCCACCCAGAAAGGCAAGGGTAACGCTATTCCCCCAATACGACAGATATAGCAATCCTTCTGCGGTTGAGGCTACAAAAAAATATGCCGAGTTGGCCAAGGAACACAATTTGAACATGGCCCAAATGGCCTTGGCATTTGTGAATTCAAGGCCTTTTGTAACGAGTAACATCATTGGGGCCACCACCATGGAACAACTCAAGGAAAATATTGAAAGTATTGAGCTAGATCTTTCGGATGAGGTGTTGAAAGGGATTGATGAGATCCACAATTCCATCCCCAATCCTTCTCCATAAAATCAACCGAACAAAGAAGAGACGATATCCTCGATCTTGGATACTTTATGTATTTGGATCGAGGTATTTTTTAGTCCAATTTTATTGCTTTTGGAGACAAAAATGGTTGAGAAACCTAATTTTTCAGCCTCCAAAATACGTTGGTCCACCCGTTGTACCGGCCTAATTTCACCGGCCAGACCTACTTCCGCTGCAAAGCAGATGCCTTTTTCAATGGGAATATCGGCATTGCTGGATAAAATGGCGGCCAATACGGCCAAGTCAATCGCGGGGTCGTCCACCGAAATCCCTCCAGTGATATTCAAAAACACATCTTTGGCGGCCAATTTAAAGCCCGCCCGTTTTTCCAATACGGCCAAGAGCATGTTCAGGCGTTTGGCATTGAATCCCGTGGCAGAGCGTTGAGGTGTTCCGTAGACCGCTGTGCTCACCAAGGCTTGGATTTCTATGAGGAGGGGACGCATACCCTCCACGGTGGCGGCAATGGCCGTTCCGCTGAGGTCTTCGTCATTTTTGGAAATGAGCACTTCCGATGGGTTGTTCACTTCACGTAAACCACTGCCCTGCATTTCATAAATGCCCAGCTCAGCGGTAGAGCCAAAACGGTTCTTCAAGGAACGGAGGATGCGGTACACATAGTTCCGATCTCCTTCAAATTGCAGGACGGTGTCCACCATGTGCTCCAAGATTTTGGGTCCTGCAATGGTACCGTCCTTGGTGATGTGTCCCACCAAAATAACAGGGGTATGGCTTTCCTTGGCAAATTTGATCAGTTCGGCGGTGCACTCCCGGATTTGGGAAATGCTTCCCGCGGCTGATTCTATATAGTCCGTATGTAAGGTCTGGATGGAGTCGATGACCACTAAATCCGGTTCCAACGAAGCAATTTGCTGAAAAATGTTCTGGGTCTTGGTTTCAGTAAGGATATAGCAGTTTTCACTGTTGGGTTGGATGCGGTCTGCCCGCATTTTGATCTGCCGTTGACTTTCCTCTCCAGAAACATATAGGATTTTAAAGGGGAGTTTTAGGGCAATCTGGAGTAAAAGCGTGCTTTTTCCAATGCCTGGTTCCCCACCCAACAAGGTCAAGGAACCGGGGACCAGGCCTCCTCCCAATACCCTATTGAACTCCTGGTCTTTTGTGTCGAGGCGTAGTTCACTTTCATGGGTAATCTCAGAAACGCGAAGGGGTTTGTTGGCTTTTTTGTCCGAAACACTGCTGGCCTTCCAGCTTCTTTTGTCCTCTTTTTGGACCACCTCTTCCACAATGGTGTTCCATTCCTTACAGGCGGAACATTGTCCTACCCATTTTGCATATTGGGTGCCACAGTTTTGGCAAAAAAAAGCAGTTTTGGTCTTGGCCATTCCAACTAAATGAAGGGCCTAAAGATATGGAATTATGGATTGTTTGACTCTTGGATAAATGGATTTTTGGATGGATGGCTTCCATCAATCCAATAATCCAACAATCTACAAATCTAATACCCGAAGTCAGCCTTGAGGGCATCGATTTTTTCTAGGGCCATATCCTTGGTCAAAAAGTCGATTTCCTCCATTTGGAACGCTTTCTCAAAGGTTTTGAAGGCTTTTTTGGGTTCGCCGAGCTCTTCGTAATATTCACCCTCAAAGTAGAATCCCATCATGGTTTCCGGATATTGCTTCTTGCAAAGTTCGGCCAAGGGCTTTAAGGATTCAACATCCTCCTTTTTTCTACAGGCCGCATAAATGGCCATGATATCGTTGAGTTCCACAGGTTTTTCAAAACCGAACAATTGCTCGATCATGGTATACCTGTCCTCAAGATAAGTAAAGGCAGAATCCGTGGAAGTAAGTATTTCGGTCTTATACTCCTTGGGACTGATGGGGCGGAATATTTTAAAGACATTGTCAAACGCTTTCCCAATGCCATAAGGGATGATGGAAACATGGTCTGCATTGTCATATTCATCAAAGAAATAGTGCAGGGACTCCTTGGTTATGGAATTGACACTGTGGTTCATCTGAAGGATACGCTGTCTATCGTCCGAAGCTTCCTTTTCCACAATGACATTATAAAAGATCACTTGGTCCAAGGCAGATAGTCGTTCAGGGACCCGGTTTTCCATTTCGGTGGCCAATACGGGTGAAATGCTTATGTAGGAATTAAAAAGTGAACGATCCTTGAAAAGGAAATAATTCCCAAAATTGGCAGTGATGTCATAGCCAATGAACATTTTAAAGGGGGCAATTTTGTATGTGGTCGCCAAATAAGGAATGATCTCGGTGCCCAAAAATTCGTAGAACATCTTTCCTTTATCCGTAGGGAGACCAGAGACTTCTTCGTAGTCACAATCGTCCCAACGAATATCATTTTCTCCTTGACCGATGCCCACCACAATGGCCTGCGGCATACGCCCCAATCGGCTTTGGAACTTTACATTGGATACCACTAGGTCGAACAGGTACTCGGCATCCAATACCACGATCAAGGGATACTTTTTTTCTTCGGTATAGTCTTCGGGAAAATAATAGGAGACGTTTCTTCTTTCCTGTAGTTTGAAGGATTCGAAAATCTCGTGTTTTACCTGAGCGCCAAGGTTCAGGCAAACGAGGCCTATCAACACAAATAGTAGACGGTTTTTCATGAAAAAAGAATTTGGTGGCTGGGGTTTACCGATTCCTATTCAATAACGGTAATACAATAAAGGATATTGTGCCAAAAACCACCACCATTAGGGTCTGTGCGATCCACATGATCCATCCGAAGGCATCGCCCGATACGGAGCTGATTCCATAAATACCCAAGGCGGCACTTACGGCAATGGGATATAGGCCAATTCCACCATTGGTTGTGGACATGGCAAAGGCGCCACCCACAAAAGCCACCAACAATTGTCCCAAGCTTAGGGTAATGGTTTCTTCAACGGTGTGTTTTATGACCCAGAACATGCCAAAATAGGCTGCCCAGATAAAAAGGGTGTGAAAGATGAACGGCCATTTGTTCTTCATTTTGAAAACACTGAGCACCCCATCTTGCAGGCCGGTCAGAAACCCTTTCAATTTAAGGGCAAAAGGCGAGTTGGATTTTCGGATGATATAGGTTCCCACGAACAGCCCTACGATTCCTACAATTAAAATTCCGGCTGCCCCGATGATATTGACCCCTTTTTCTTCCAAAAAGCCTAAAATAAAATCGGTCTGTAGCACCAAGGTGATCATGATAATGCCCAGAAGCATCAGCAAATCCACCACCCTTTCGGTAACAATGGTCCCAAATCCTTTCTCAAAAGGGACTTTCTCATAGGTGGTGAGGGCAGTGGCCCTGAGAAATTCCCCTGATCTTGGGATGCCCAGATTGGCAAAATAGGAAATGAGCACGATTAAAACACTGTTGACGAACTTTGGATTGTACCCCATGGGTTGCAGTAGATACTTCCACCGAATAGCCCTTGAGATATGACTGAGAATACCAATGAGAACGGAAATGGAAACCCAAAAAGGGTTGGCATTGGAGATATAATGAATGATTTGCCTGCGCTCCTCCGGGGAAGTGGAATTGTAGGAATACCAAACCAAAAAGAGCCCAAAGGCAATGGGAATAAAAATCTTTAGGAATTTTTTCAGGGAGGTGCCCAAAACTAGTTCAGTAGATTGGTGGCTTCATTGGGGAAGACCAATGCCGGATTGAAGGATTTGGCCTCTTCAATATCCATCCATGCATAGGTGATTAGAATCAGTACGTCACCCACCGCCACTTTTCGGGCTGCGGCACCGTTAAGGGTCAGTTCCCCTGAGCCTCGCGGCCCAGGAATGGCATAGGTTTCCAATCGTTCGCCATTGTTGTTGTTCACGATCTGTACTTTTTCACCACGGATAATGTTTGCGGCATCCATGAGATCTTCATCAATGGTGATACTACCAATATAATTGAGATCGGCCCCGGTTACTTTTACCCTGTGAATTTTAGACTTTACAACTTCTACTTGCATGGTGCAAATGTATCAATTCAATCTTAGATTATCTATAAGGCGAACATCATCGGCATAAACGGCTATGAACGCCCTATATTTTTTGTTTTCCTGTTTTTTTAGGATGGGGGTGAGGGTGTCTTCGTCCGCTATTTGAAAATATTCCAATGTAAACAGGGGATTTTTTTGAAATTCCTCTTTTACCCAATCCATAATATCTTGTGCACTTTCCGTGCCAAATTTAGATTTGGCAGTTTGGAGGGTTTCATAAATGAAACTGGCTTCTTTTCTAGTCGGTTTTGACAGGCGTTCATTACGGGAGCTCATGGCCAGACCGTGGGGTTCGCGCTCTATGGGACAGCCAATGATCTGAAAGGGCAGTTTTCTCAATTCCGCCATTTTGCGAATGATCTGCAACTGCTGAAAATCCTTTTCCCCAAAATAAGCCTTGTTGGGGGAGACCGTTCTTAAAAAGGTTTCCACAATGGTGCCCACACCGTTAAAATGGCCTTCCCGGAACTCACCTTCCATGACCTTGTCCAAACCATCAAACTCATAGTGCTTGGATGCTATATTGGAGCCATATATTTCATCTACTGAGGGAACAAAGACGATGATCTTTTCCGAAACATCCTTTAAAGTCCGTATATCCTGATTAAGGTTCCTGGGATACTTGTCAAGATCGTCCTTTTTGTCAAATTGGGTTGGATTTACAAAGATGCTCACCACCACCAGGTCATTTTCCAAAAGTGCCTTTTTTACCAAGGAAATATGGCCTTGGTGAAGGGCGCCCATGGTGGGCACCAGACCAACGGTACGGTTTTTGTCGCGTTCTTCCTGTAGAAAGGAAATCAGTTCTTTTTTGCGGTCAAATAGGTGCATCACAAGGATCAAAAGCGTGCAAAAATACTATAAATACTGGTAATCAGCATAATTTTTGTACTTTTGCAGCTACGTTTTTCGGATAAACAAAAGAAAGTGTTTATGAATGGCAAAAAGATATTGTTCGTATCTTCTGAATTAGTTCCCTACCTCCCAGAGAATCCAGTTTCCTCAATGTCGTACGAAGCGCCCCGCATGGTCAACAGCAATGGCGGGCAAATACGGATATTTATGCCGAGATATGGGAACATCAACGAGAGAAGGCATCAATTGCATGAGGTGATACGCTTATCTGGCATGAACCTGGTGATCAATGATATGGATATGCCCTTGATCATTAAAGTGGCATCCATCCCAAGGGAACGGATCCAAGTATATTTTATCGACAACGAAGAATACTTTAAAAGAAAGGCGACTTTCGCGGACGCTGATGGAAATTTGTTCCCCGACAACGATGAGCGGGCCATCTTCTTTGCCAAAGGCGTGGTGGAAACCGTTAAAAAATTGAATTGGAGCCCGGATATTATCCACGTTCATGGTTGGATGGCTTCCATGGTTCCATTATACCTCAGGGAATACTACGCAGATGAGCCCTTATTTGCGGACAGTAAAATAATAACCTCCATTTATAACAAAGGATTTGAGGGGGAGCTGGACGGTGAAATGATCAACAAAGTTGCCTTTGACGGGATAGACAAAGAAACCGTTTCTGCACTGGCCAAACCCGACTATAATAATTTGTTAAAGGTTGCCGTAGATCATTCCGATGCCATTATTTTAGCCGCGGAAGAGGTGTCTGAGGAGATAAAAGACCACATTGCCAATCTTTCCAAACCCGTATTGCCCTACGTTTCACTTCAGGAAGCGGAGGAAGCATACACAAATTTCTATAAAACAGAAGTTTTAAAATAAATTGCATGAGATTTTCCAAGATCGTAAAGGTTTCAGCTTGGGTTGGAACTTTGTTTCTACTGGTCGCTTCTTGTGAAGACGAACTGGACACCATAGGTGAAGGTGTTGTTGGTGGGGAGCCCTTTACAACGGGCAAGAGGACCTTTGAGGTTTTTGCATATAATAAAAGTATCACCGCGGTGCAGACCAATAGGCTGCCCCTATACCAATTGGGAACCTTTAACGATCCCATATATGGAAAAAGAAATGCCAGTATTCTTTCGCAGCTATCCTTGCCCAACAGGGTGGGTGATCCAGTTTTTGGGGATTCGTCCCAAGCAACGGAAGACACTGCAGATTCTGACAGTAGTGCTTCCACTGTACCGGAGGAAGAAACCGTAAAAGAGGTATATCTGAACATCCCGTTCCAGATTCCGCCTTCAACAACAAAGGATTCTGATGCAGATGGGGTGGATGATGAATTTGATGCAGATCCTGATGATCCATCCTCCGACACAGATGGGGACGGTGTCACCGACATTGCCGAAACCAATATTGGCTCCAATCCCCTTGACCCTGATGAAGATGGAACGGCAGATGATTTTATACCCAATGTCTTTAGCAGGACTTTTGATTTGGACAGTATTTATGGGGACAGGGACGCAAGTTTTGAGATTTCGGTATACCGATCCAATTATTTTTTGAGGGATTTGGATCCCAATACCGGTTTTCAAGAGGCGCAAGAGTATTTTTCCAATCAGGATTTTTCCAGTTTTATAGGGGAAGAACTGACCATGGCAGATAACAAAACCATTACCATTGACAATAAGGAGGTGCTCATTTTTGCTGAAGATGACCCTGATACCGATGATGTTGATGAGTCCGAAACCGTGGTCGCTTCGCGTCGCCCTCCGGGCATACGCGTACCGCTCAACCCTACTTTTTTTCAAGAAAATATATTGGATAAAGAAGGGCAGTCCGAGCTGTTGAGCCAATCCAACTTCAATGACTTTTTAAGGGGGATATATATTACGGGAACGGGAATGGATGAACTTATGTTCCTTTTGGACCTTACCGAAGCCAACATCACCATTACCTACGAATATCAGGATTACGACAGCGATGAGGAAGAGGTGGTCACTGCGGAAAGGGATTTTGTATTGGGGTTATTGCTGAGCAGTAATGGAATCACATTGGGCAATGCGGTCAATGTTTTTCAGGATGAGGAACTTACCCCGGATATTGCTGGTGCACTTGATAATGGTGAAAACGCTTCAAGAATCTATGTGAAAGGGGCAAAGACCCTTACCGAAATAAGACTTTTTGATGATGTTATAAATGGTGGGGCGAGTGTCATTAACGAAATCAAGGCAAATAATTGGATTATCAATGAAGCCAATTTGGTCTTTTATGTAGATCGGGAAACATTGGGAGACGATGCAGTGGAACCACCAAGATTGTATTTGTACAACGCGGAGACCAATCTGCCCATATTGGACCCCAACACCGAGAGGAACGCCATTAATGTAGTGGATGCCAACAGTGCTCCATTGGGATTGTTCCTTAATTACGACGGAATCCTCAAAAAGGAGAACGGCAAGGGAGTACAGTATACAGTTAGGATAACCGAACATTTAAATGATATCATCGTCAGGGATTCCACCAATGCCGTTTTGGCCTTGACCACTACTTCAAATATATTCTTCACTGGAGTTCAGGAAGGAATGGGAGAAGGCGGCCAAGCAATTGACGTTCCTATTAGAGCTAGTATAAGCCCCTTGGGAACAGTGCTTTATGGAAGCAATGTGGAGGGTTCCGAAAGCGATAAAAGGTTAAAATTGGAGATTTTCTACACCGAGGCCAATTAAAAACAACTTCTTGTGGCTTATTTTGGGTCGTTCATCGGTTTAGCGATGTCGTTTTATCTATTTTTGGGCAATAGATTATAATTTTATGGGCCTAAACCCAAAATAATCATTAACCCAAAAACAATCTTATGTGTGGAATAGTAGGATACATAGGCCATAGAGATGCCTATCCTGTATTGATAAAAGGCTTACAAAGACTTGAATATAGAGGCTACGATAGTGCCGGTGTGGTACTTTTCGACGGTGAAAACCTAAGCCTTTCCAAGACCAAAGGAAAGGTTGAGGATCTAAAGAACAGAACGGAAGCCACCATTCCAACAAAAGGAAAATTGGGCTTGGGCCACACAAGGTGGGCCACCCATGGTGTTCCAAACGATGTAAACTCCCATCCCCATTGTTCAAATTCAGGGGATTTGGTGATTATCCATAACGGAATCATCGAAAACTACGAATCCATAAAGACAGCACTTACCAAAAGGGGCTACACCTTTACATCGGATACTGATACCGAAGTGTTGGTAAACCTTATAGAAGAGGTGAAGAAGAAAGAAGGCGTAAAGCTGGGTAAAGCAGTGCAAATAGCTTTGAACCAAGTGGTGGGAGCATATGCCATTGCGGTATTTGATCGCACCAAGCCAGACGAGATCGTTGTGGCCAAACTGGGAAGTCCTTTGGCCATCGGGATTGGGGAAAATGAATATTTTATTGCATCTGACGCCTCTCCATTTATAGAATTCACCAATAACGCAGTGTATTTGGAGGATGAAGAAATGGCGATTGTCCGTATCGGGAAGGAAATCAAGATGCGCAAGATCAAAGACGATGCCATTGCCTATCCCAATATCCTTGAACTTCAATTGAATCTTGAAGAGATTGAAAAAGGCGGGTACGAGCATTTCATGCTCAAGGAAATCTATGAACAGCCTAGGGCCATCATGGACACCTACAGAGGTAGATTATTGGCCGATAAGGGTATTATAAAGATGGCAGGAATTGACCAGAATCTGGAAAAATTCCTCAATGCCAACAGGATCATTATAGTGGCCTGTGGAACCTCATGGCATGCCGGCCTGGTGGCTGAGTATATTTTTGAGGACATGGCCCGGATTCCTGTAGAGGTCGAATATGCCTCAGAATTCCGGTATAGAAACCCTGTAATCACGGATAAGGATGTGCTGATTGCCATTTCCCAATCCGGCGAAACGGCCGATACCTTGGCCGCGATTAAATTGGCCAAGGAAAAAGGAGCTTTTGTTTTTGGGGTCTGTAACGTTGTAGGCTCATCCATTGCAAGGGAAACCCATGCCGGGGCCTACACCCATGCTGGGCCAGAGATTGGGGTGGCCTCAACAAAAGCATTTACCACCCAAATTACGGTTTTGACCCTATTGGCCATGAGATTGGCCCAAGAAAAGGGAACATTCTCGAAATCCAAGTTCCATGAGTACCTTACGGAGTTGGAATCTATTCCGGCCAAAGTGGAGAAAACCCTAAAATCCAATGCCTTGGTAAAGGAGATTTCGGAAATTTATAAAGACTCTGCCAATTGTTTGTATTTGGGAAGGGGCTATAATTTTCCAGTGGCCTTGGAAGGGGCGTTGAAGCTCAAGGAAATCAGTTATATCCATGCCGAAGGATACCCTGCGGCCGAAATGAAACACGGACCCATTGCCCTCATTGATGAGCAAATGCCCGTAGTGGTCATTGCCACAAAAAAAGGCCATTATGAAAAAGTGGTCAGCAACATTCAGGAAATCAAGTCGAGAAAAGGAAGAATCATTGCCATTGTTACCGAAGGGGATAAAAGCGTAAAGCAATTGGCAGACCATGTCATAGAGATTCCCGAAACGTCTGAAAGTCTTTCTCCGCTGTTGACCACCATACCATTGCAATTGCTCTCCTATCATATTGCGGTGATGCGCGGATGTAATGTGGACCAACCCAGAAACTTGGCAAAATCGGTTACCGTGGAGTAACTTTCCAGATTCATAATTTAATATAAAATGGCGCCGTAAATGGCGCCATTTTTATGAAATATGTAGTCTTTCAAGGGGTTTTTTGATAAATAAGTATTATGCATGCATAATTTTTTTCATATTTGTGGAATGCAAATAAAAAAAAATGTATCTTCCACTTACATTATTTAATATGCACTTAAAACTTATCTAACTCTAATTCAAAACCAATGAGAAGACTATTCAGTATTTCCCTCATGCTCTTTGGAATTGTCGCATACGCACAAACAACGGTCCAAGGAAAGGTGGTTGATGAAAATAATGAGCCTATCCCGGGAGCCAATGTGGTGTTGATGGGAAAGGCGGAAGGAACCACTACCGATTTTGATGGAAACTTTACTTTTAATACATCAGAGGAACCCCCGTTCAGACTACGGGTCAGTAGTATTGGTTTTTCTGAATTTATAGCCAACGTTACGGCCAACAACCAAACACTTTCAATTGTATTGGGTGAGGTTTCTACCCTCTTGGACGAGATTGTAGTCTCGGCCTCCCGTACCCCGGAGCGGATTTTTGAATCCCCGGTTTCCGTGGAACGTTTTGGTTTGAAGGAGATAAAGAATACCACGGCAGAATCTTTCTATGGCGGATTACAAAATTTGAAAGGAGTGGACATCAATACCAATAGTTTAACCTTTCAATCCATCAACACCAGAGGGTTTGCCACTTTTGCCAACAATAGGTTCCTCCAGCTTGTGGATGGAATGGACAATACCGCACCTGGACTCAACTTTGTGTTGGGGAACTTGGTGGGGATGTCCGAGTTGGATGTACAAAGCGTGGAAATCCTGCCCGGAGCTTCCTCCGCCTTGTACGGTGCAGGTGCTTTTAATGGTATTCTGTTCATGAGAAGCAAAAACCCATTTGATTTTCAAGGAATCAGCGCCTACGCCAAGGGAGGAGTTACCGTGCAAGATGCCGCGGGCAGTAATTTTTATAAGGACTTTGGTATTAGGGCGGCCCATGCTTTCAGTGATAAAGTGGCTGTTAAGGCAAACCTTTCCGTTTTGACGGGTGAGGATTGGCACGCCAATCAAACCATAGACTTGAATAATCCTGGGGCAGATCGTTCCAATCCAGCTTATGACGGTTTAAATGTTTATGGGGACGAAGTCTCAACTACCTTGAATTTTGATGCTGCTGCAGGCCTGCCTACAGGGACTGTTGGTTCTGCCTTGATTTCCCGAACAGGGTATGATGAAGCAGATCTGGCCAATTACAATGCGGAAAGTGTAAAAGCAGATTTTGCATTCCATTATAGGCCTTTCGGTAATGACCTGGAGGTTATTTTGAACAGCAGGATTGGTCGTGGCACCACGATTTATCAAGGAGCCAACCGTTATGCTGTTGCAGGATTTACCATGCAACAACATCGTTTGGAAATAAAGAACGATAACTTCTTCCTTAGAGGGTATATCGTTTCCGAAAATTCTGGAGACGCTTATGACACCCGTTTTGCCGCAATCAACGTCAATAGGGCATGGAAATCGGATACGCAATGGTTCACGGATTATGCCACCGCATACATTCCCACCTATTTAGGGGGGATACAGCAGGGTGGACTTACCCCTGAGCAGTCTTCTGCCCAAGCACATATCGCAGGGCGTCAAGCCGCTGACCAAGGAAGATTGATTCCGGGAACCCCAGCTTTTGAAAGTGCCTTTGACAAGGTAATTAATGATGGTAACCTTAGTACAGGAGCCAAGTTTGTGGACGAAACCAAGTTCCGTCACGTAAATGGGAACTATAATTTGGCCCATTTGATTGATGATTGGGCCGACCTTCAAATAGGAGGTTCGTTCCGGGAATATGAATTGAACTCCAACGGGACCATTTTTACAGATATCGACGGGCCCATTACCTATAATGAATACGGGGCATACTTACAGTTGCAGAAGAAGTTTATGGATGAGCGTTTAAAGTTTACAGGTTCTGCACGCTATGATAAAAATGAATTTTTTGACGGTTTCCTTTCGCCAAGGGTTTCATTGGCCTATACGGCAGGTGAAAACAGAAACCACAATTTTAGGGTGTCGGTACAACAAGGTTTCAGAAACCCTACCACCCAGGATTTGTTCATTGGACTGAATGCAGGTCGTGCCATCTTGGTAGGTTCGGCTCCAGCCAACTTGGACAGGGATGTGAGAACATTCGATGTGAGTCAAGCTGCACAAGATAATCTTGGAATGCCGGCCACGGTGGAAATTGTGGGTCGTGCGGCCTATGAAAATGCATATTCTACCGCTTCCTTACAAGCTGGAGCACCCGAAGCGGTCAATACACCTTTGGTGCAGCCCGAGGAAATTACCGCTTATGAAGCTGGGTATAGGGCCCAAATTGGGAAGTTCACCATTGATTTAAGCGGGTACTACAACAAGTACAAGAACTTCTTGGCCAATACTACTACAGCTGTTCCGTTCTATGGAGAAGCTGGGGATGGAGGATTGTCCTTGTTGGCTATTCAAAATGGGGACTACCAAGTGTATCAAACCTATACCAACTCAGACCAGGATATTAACTCCTACGGGGCAACGGTAGGGGTCGATACCAAACTCGGTAACTTTGATCTAGGGGTAAACTATACGTTTGCCGAATTGGATATTGATGAAGGGAAATTCCCGGATTTGAGAACAAACTTCAACACGCCAAAGCATAAGGTGAAGGCATCTTTTGGAAACCCAGAGCTTTTCACAAATTTTGGATTTAATGTGAACTACAGATGGAGCGACAGCTATTTCTGGGAAGCATCTTTCGCGGATGGCGACATTCCTTCCTTTACGGTATTGGATGCGCAGTTGAACTACGCCGTTCCCAGTATAAAATCCATTTTCAAGGTTGGAGGCTCCAATATATTGGGAGATGAGTACTTTACAGCAGTGGGTACAGGAAACATAGGGTCCATCTATTATGTTTCATGGACCATCAACCCATAAGGCAATACCAAAAAAAATATTCAAGGGCACTGATTTTTTCAGTGCCTTTTTTATTGCTAAAAAAGAAGATTTTTAGTTTCTGATTACAAAGGGAAAAGTATATCTTTGCAGCCGGAAAAAAAACGGTTTTTTCCTCGTATTCAATTAAAAATAAACACAGTAATGTCTAAAGTTACAGGTAAGGTTGCCCAGATTATTGGCCCGGTCATTGATGTTGAGTTTGAGTCGGGAACTGAGATTCCCAAGATTTATGATTCCCTTGAAATCGCTAAAGCGGATGGTTCCAGATTGGTATTGGAGGTTCAATCGCACATTGGTGAGAATACCGTAAGGACCATTTCCATGGATTCTACTGACGGTTTGAGCAGAGGGGTTGAGGTAGTAGCTACCGGAAATCCAATCCAAATGCCCATCGGGGAAGACGTATATGGAAGGCTTTTCAACGTAATCGGTGATGCCATTGATGGTTTGGAAGAACTGCCAAAAACTGGAGACAACGGACTGCCCATTCACAGGGAAGCACCAAAATTTGAAGACCTTTCCACTTCTACCGAGGTTCTTTTTACAGGAATCAAGGTTATCGATTTGATCGAACCTTATGCAAAAGGAGGTAAAATTGGATTGTTCGGAGGTGCTGGTGTTGGAAAAACCGTATTGATCCAGGAGTTGATCAACAACATTGCAAAAGGTCACGGTGGACTTTCCGTATTTGCTGGTGTTGGGGAGCGTACCCGTGAAGGAAACGACTTGCTTCGTGAGATGTTGGAGTCTGGAATTATAAAGTATGGTGATGCTTTCTTGCATTCTATGGAAGAAGGCGGATGGGACTTGACTAAAGTGGACAAGAAAGCCATGAAGGAATCCAAGGCAACCTTCGTGTTCGGTCAGATGAACGAACCTCCCGGTGCCCGTGCCCGTGTGGCCCTTTCTGGATTGACCATTGCAGAATATTTCCGTGATGGTGCTGGAGACGGACAAGGAAAGGATGTATTGTTCTTCGTGGATAACATTTTCCGTTTCACCCAAGCAGGTTCTGAGGTATCCGCACTTTTGGGTCGTATGCCATCTGCGGTGGGTTACCAACCAACCTTGGCTACAGAAATGGGAGCCATGCAGGAAAGGATTACATCAACCAAAAGAGGTTCCATTACCTCTGTACAGGCGGTTTATGTTCCTGCGGATGACTTGACGGATCCTGCTCCTGCAACAACTTTTGCCCACTTGGATGCAACTACCGTACTTTCCCGTAAGATTGCGGAGTTGGGTATCTACCCAGCTGTGGATCCTTTGGATTCTACTTCTAGGATCTTGACCCCGGACATTTTGGGTAAAGAGCACTACGGATGTGCGCAACGTGTAAAAGAGCTGTTGCAACGATATAAAGAACTTCAGGATATTATTGCCATCTTGGGGATGGAAGAACTTTCTGAAGAAGATAAATTGGCCGTAGGTAGGGCAAGACGTGTACAACGTTTCTTGTCCCAACCTTTCCACGTAGCGGAGCAGTTTACAGGTATTCCTGGGGTATTGGTAGATATTAAAGATACCATCAAAGGATTTAACATGATCATGGACGGTGAGTTGGATCACTTGCCAGAATCTGCCTTCAACCTTAAGGGAACCATTGAGGAAGCTATCGAGGCTGGAGAGAAAATGTTGGCGGAAGCATAAACCGGTTAAGAGTTAAGAGTGTGGAGTTCAGAGTAGCTCATAGCTCGTAACTTATAACTCATAACTAGATAACATGTATTTAGAAATAGTATCACCCGAAGCGACTTTATTCTCAGGCGACGTAACTGCGGTTACCGTACCTGGTGTAAATGGAGAGTTTCAAATGTTGGAAAATCACGCCCCGATCGTTTCCTTGTTGCAAGCTGGGAGCGTTAGGGTAAAAGGGGACATCAAAATTGATGAAGCTTTTAAGGATAAATTTTCCACAGGGAAAAACGGCGAAACTGTACTGTCCATTACCAGTGGGACAATAGAGATGAAGGACAACAAAATAATTGTCTTGGCCGATTAACAAATAAGTTCACGAAACAAAAAGCCGCCCAATTGGGCGGCTTTTTTTATTTCAGTTCGATCAAATGCCATTCTTTTTCCCCGGCTAGATACACTTTCAATGTTTGAAAACCAACCGCGGCATGGGCGCTCAACGATCGTTTGTTCTTGCCGTCCACTTCAGTAATGATGGTATCAAAACCTTCGGGAAGCTTATTCTTCATGGTGAGGTATAGATTTCTAAAAATACCTTTTCCCCTATGGCTCTTGGAAACGCAGATTTGCCCCATGACCATATAGTTGCTTTTGCCAGCCACGGCCTTGTTGATTTCAACAAACATGGGTTTTAAAACTTCGATGGAGTTGGCAAACTTGGGATGCATGCAAAGGGCATATCCAATGACCTCACCATCTTCCAAAGCAATGATATGTCCACATTCCTCATTCATGGCCTGTAGTATATCCATGGAATGCTCCACCGTGAGAAAACCCTCGTTTTCCAACTCGTCCACAGTTAGGCTTTTGGCCAGGTTTTTTTGCTGAAGGGAAAGGATCTGTTCCAGTTCTTTTGGGGAACTTGCCTGTTTATAGTAGATCATCTATTCCTGTTTTAACCAACTTTTTCGTTGTTGGAGCATTGATTTGGATGGGTTTTGCTCCATGTCTTCCATAAGATGGATGGAATAATCTGGACTTGGACGTAAGACCAGTGAAGTTGTTTTTGGAACCCCGTAACGGGTAAAGCTCACTTCTAGGGAGTCCCCTATGTTGAATTGCTTCAGGTAATCCAAAAAGTCTTGCTCTTCAGAAAAAGAAGTGCCATTGATGTTAAGAACTACATCGCCATTATCCAATCCGGCGAGGTAGGCAGGGCTATCCATGACAGGATTTCTCAATATTTTATACCCGGAATTATCAGGACTCATGGACGCATAGGCTCCAAAATAGGGTTCTGTTTTAGGCTGTTCCAAGTGCACCCCGACGGAGTTCAGCAAAGAAACATAATTGGGCATTCCACTTTTATAGATGTAGGTGTTGAAGAAATCATCCCCAAACTTTTTGCCGGCAAATGCGTTGAGGGCATCATGAAGGTTTTCTAGGGTGTAGGGTACTTCAGGTTTTCCGTATTGTTGCCAAACAGACTTCATAAAATCATCCAAATCAAGACCAATTTCACGCAAAGAAAGGTCCAAGGCCAAACCTAGGACGCTGCCATAAGAATAGTACGAAATAAAGGTGTTGTCCCTATTCACGGGATCAACCGAAGTGGCCGCGTCAACAAAAGGCGCTTGATAGCTCATTTCAATAGGGTTGAAAAACTGCCGGGCCGGGGAATTCCAAACATAGTTGAAGGTGCCTGTAATACCTTCCACATATGCTGCGGGTGAAATCAGGCCCGCCCTGCACAAAATCAGATTGGTATAGTAACTGGTAAACCCTTCGGCGAACCAAAGCGCACCGCTCATGTCGGCTGCTTCAAAATCAAAAGGCTCCAAGGACTTTGGACGGATACGTTCCACGTTCCATGCATGGAAAAACTCGTGGGACACCGTACCAATATTGCGTTCCATTCCCCCACCGGCCAAACTTCGAGTGCTCGTTAGGATAGTGGAATTTCTGTGTTCCATACCATCCCCGGAGGCATTGGGAATGTAACAGGCCAAAAAGGTATAGGTACCATGATCAAAATTGGGGAGCTCGCCAAAAACATCCTTTTCCGCCAAGACCACCTTTTTTACCTTTTCAAAATAGGTGTCGGCCTCCTCTTCGGTTCCATTGTGATGAAGGGCTAGCTGAATGGTCTTCCCATCAACCTCAAAAGAACGGAGCATAAAATTGCTGATCTCAGTAGGGCTGTCCATAAAATAATAGAGGTTGGGTGCGGAATAGGTTGTACCGGAAACCAAGGGCAATTGGGTGGCCACTTTCCAGTTGAGATCCTCTCGGACATCAAAGGTCACTTCAATGTTGCGTTCGCTGAGGGAAGGAGCATACATGAAAGTGGCGGGAATGTTCAAATGGGCATGGGTCTCATCAATTTGGGAGTAGGTCCCATCGCCACGGTTGGCAAACAAGGTATATTGGATCTGAATGGAGCCATCATGACCGGTCACTTGCCATTCATAAGGATTGGGTCGATGAACGGGCAATATCTTTCCCTTACTGTCAAAAGCCTTGAATCCATAAACGTTTTTGGCAAACTCATGCAAGGCATATCTCCCTGGGGAAGTACGGCTCATTCGAAAGGAAATGGTATCCCCGTCCAAATTTGGGAAAGTAGCATGGACGGATGCCTCGTGGTGCACGGCATTCGCAAACGAAATGGTATAGGAATTGGTCTGTGCCATGGACCACAAACCGGAAAGTATTGCAAAAAGGGAGAGAACAAGTTTCATTTTCAATAGGTTTAGTGGAAACGAATATACTGTTTAAAAACAGTAAGTGCTACATTTGTTCTATGGGGAAATTACCTGAGAAACTACAATCCAAACTTACCGAGCGATTGGGCAATAATGCCCTTAGAAAGCTGCCATCCAGTGCGGGTTTGGTGGACTTTTCATCGAATGATTATTTGGGTCTGGCAATGAATGAGGGATTGACCCAGATTGCTACTGGATTTTTGGAAGGAAAGCGTTCCGTAAACGGTTCGTCCGGTTCCAGATTACTGACCGGAAATCATGGGTTGTATAAGGAGTTGGAAGATTTTTTGACCCAGCATCACCGAGCTGAATCGGCTTTGGTGTTCAACTCGGGCTACGATGCCAATATTGGCTTTTTCTCATCTGTTCCCCAACGTGGCGATATAGTTTTATATGATGAATTGATTCATGCCAGTATCCGGGATGGCATTCAGATGGGACATGCCAAAGGGTACAAGTTTGCCCATAACAATTTGGACAGTTTGGAGCGAAAACTCCAGTCGCTTCGAGTGCAGCTGGGGAGTGATGGAGATGTTTTTGTCGTCACTGAGTCGGTATTTTCCATGGATGGCGATTCACCCGATTTGAAGAGGTTAGCTAATTTTTGTACCGAGGAAGGTTGTTTTTTGGTGGTTGATGAGGCTCATGCCACCGGAGTATTGGGTGAGGGAAGAGACCTGATCTGCCAGTTGGGTCTGGAGCATGAGGTTTTTGCGCGGATCATCACTTTTGGAAAGGCCATTGGGTGTCATGGAGCCGCTATTTTAGGTCCTGAAAAACTGAAGGCATACTTGGTCAATTTTGCCCGAAGTTTTATTTACACGACAGCATTACCACCGCACACAGTAGCCACTATTTTGGCTTCATACCAATATATAAGGGATAATGGGACTGAACTGTCGGAAAGATTGTTGGAGAATATCACTTACTTCAAGAAGCAAGTGTCCCTTTTGGATTTGGAAGACTGTTTCATTGAAAGCAACTCTGCCATTCAATGTGCCTTGGTGCCAGGAAATGAGAAAGTGAAGACCATCGCTGCAGCATTACAAGAGGAAGGCTTTGAGGTAAAGCCCATTCTTTCCCCAACGGTAAAAGAGAGAGAGGAACGGTTGCGATTTTGTTTGCATGCCCATAACACAAAAGAAGAAATATCACGAATTTTGCATATTGTACAACGTATACTCGGTGAAAAAGGAATTTTACACAATTGACTCGTTTTTTCTGGAGTCAGATGCCCAAATGGTCAAGGCAAAGCTCGAATCTGAAGGAATTCCTGCCTTTATATGGGAGGAGAACCTTAATTATCATACGGCCACCAGCTATTCCCGGATTCGTCTACAGGTGTACAAATCACAAAAAGACGAGGCCTTGGAGATTTATGAAGAGATCAAAAATTATGCAAGGGATGAAAACGGGAATTTGATCATATGCCCAAACTGCAAGGCTGCCAAGTCTGAGAAGTATTATTCCAGAAAAGGGATTTTCCTTAAACTTTTTCCGTTTTTCGAGTCGGCAAAGTACCGATGTATGCAGTGTAATTTTATTACCAGACCCCAAGATTCATGAAACTATTTATTACAGGAATTTCAACTGAAGTAGGAAAAACAGTGGTCTCGGCCATGGTGGTGGAAGCGCTAGAGGCGGATTATTGGAAACCTATACAGGCCGGGGATCTGGACCATTCCGATAGTCATAAAGTGAAAGATTTTATATCCAACAAGAAAACGGTCATCCACCCCAATAGCTATGCCCTACAAACACCGATGAGTCCGCATGCCGCTGCGGAAATTGATGGAATTACCATTGATTTGGATACAATTATCCCTCCTGAAACCGATAACCATTTGGTAATCGAGGGTGCAGGTGGACTTTTGGTTCCGTTGAACGATTCCGATACTATTTTTGACCTGATACAGCCCGATTACAAGGTGATTGTGGTCTCCAGACATTACTTGGGAAGCATTAACCATACCCTTTTGACCCTTGAAAAGTTGGAAGAGAAGCAAGTCAAGGTAGGGATTATCTTCAGTGGGGATGAGCACCCAACCACGGAAAGTATCATTTTAAAGAAAACCGGAGCAACCTTTTTGGGAAGGATCAATGAGGAACAAAAGTTTGACAAAGGGACTATAAAGAAATATGCAGGTCAATTGAGGTCAGCTTTGGAATCATTCTAACCGTTGATAGATGAGACCTCGGTCCACAGTGGCCAGTAAAGTGTAATGATTGGCCAAATATGCATCAATATACGCATTGTACTCCACCAATTTTTTATCAAATATCTTTTTACCCTTGCGTGCTACTATGATCTTGGGCTTTAGGACATCCATGATGTAGTGTAGTTCTTCCATACCCGTTTTTCTAGGATTTTCCATGTAGGGATATAACTCCTCCCGGGCAATATTGCTGGGGTGGGTCACCGCTTTGGTCGGGGGTTCCACACCCAATACCCAATACCCAATATGGTACTCGGTAAAAAAGATGTTCTGGGTGTCCAGATGATGGGCTTCAATATATTTGGGAACATCTACTCCTTCCCCGTTGAAAAAAGACCCTTTCTCCATCTTGTTCCCAACGATGTTTACGTACTCCAAATAAGCTTCCATGGGGAGCAACAGGAGAAGTGTCATGGCCAATGGTTTAAAAATTTTCTTTGGAGGGATGAGTTTACCGATCATAATTCCAAAAGGAATCAACACAAAAGGATAAAGTTGGATCATGTAATGGCCATTCACCTTGCCCGTTTGCATAAACGAAACAAGGACGGCAATGACGATAACCATCAATATTTGTAAAGGTCTTGACTTAAAGTCGATTTTTTTTGAGGCAAACCCTGCGGTAAGTAGGCCAAGGATTCCAATAATAAAAGGCAATGCTTTGAGAGGAGAATGGAATTTGGAATCGGAATAGGCCAAAGGCGCCTCAAATATGGATTGCCACCACACTTGGAAATGGCCTTCAAGATAATATGGCAATGCTGTAAGGGCCAATACAAACAAAAAACCCATTCCCATAAAAACCATTCTCTTCAGGACCACTCCAAACTGTTTAATGGCAAATCCTTCCCACAAAAAATAGATTCCAAGTCCTAAAACAGGATAGACCATGTTCAATTTGGACATTACGGACAACCCAAAAAGGGTTCCGGTCAAAAAATACCATTTTATATGATCTTTGGTAAGCAAAAGATATGTTCCAGCCGCAAAGAAAAAGGTGCAGATATGTTCAGACATTACCCCTTGTAGGCTCCCAAACAAGCTTTGGAAGAACACACAGAACACAGAGGACCAAAAAGCCACTTTTTTGGATGTGATTTTGGTGGCCATTCCGTAGGTGAACAGGGACGTGAGCGCCACCAATAAGGTCCCGAACAATCGAATGGCCATAAAACTCTTACCAAATATTTTGATGATGACCGCAAAAAACAAAAAGGTAACAGGTGGTTTCAGGTCCCAAAGTTGGGTGTATGGGAGGTGTCCGTTTACCCAAGACTGCGCCATGATAATGAAAGTGCTTTCATCCCGGTCCACATAGTCTCTGAAGAAAAAGGGAAACCGTATAAAGAAAGCTACGAGGAATAAAATCAAAAAAACCGTTTTCCAATCCAGGTTTTTGTAGTTGGGCGAGGCAAGGCTGGTAATTTTTTTAAGCACGGTCCCGATTAAGTTTTTTGGCTATTAATTGTCATCTTTGCAAGATAGATAAATTGAGGCGTTTGAGTAAGACAGTACCAGTGGAAAAATTATCGGAGCGGGACAAAAAACATCTATGGCACCCATTGACCCAACATAAGGTGCATCCCACCATGTTGGCCATTGCCAGGGCAGAGGGAGCACTCCTCTATGATGAGGACGGAAAGGAATATGTAGATGGTATATCATCCTGGTATACCTGTATGTACGGACATTGCCATCCTTATATTTTGGAAAAGGTCATGGAGCAGATGCAGCGTTTGGACCAGGTGGTCTTTAGTGGATTCACCCACGAACCTGCGGTTCGGTTGTCCGAAGAGCTCATTAAAATACTTCCGGGGAACCAAGAAAAACTGTTCTTTTCAGACAATGGATCTACATCTACGGAGATAGGCATTAAAATGGCATTGCAATATCACTTTAACCGTGGGGAGAAGCGTAATGTGCTTCTCGCTTTTGAGGAAGGATTCCATGGGGATACATTTGGTGCCATGTCCGTTTCTGGCTTGTCGGTCTATAATGGTCCATTTGAGGACTTCTTTATTGAAGTGGAGCGGATTCCTGTTCCCACTGAGGAAAATATCGACCAAATTTTAAGTCAACTTAAGGAACGCTTAAAGAAGAATGACTTGGCCGGATTTATCTATGAACCTTTGGTTCAAGGTGCCGCCGCCATGAAGATGCACCATGCAGAAGGACTGGATCAAATATTGGCTTTGTTGAAAGAGCACCATGTGCTCACTATTGCGGATGAAGTAATGACGGGTTTTGGTAAAACCGGAAAGCATTTTGCTTCGGATTACCTTACTGCCAAACCGGATATCATGTGCTTATCAAAGGCCCTGACCGCTGGTTTGATTCCTATGGGACTTACTACTTGTACCGAGGAAGTATACAAAGCATTTTACAGTGATGATATAACGAAGGGTCTTTTCCACGGGCATACCTATACAGCAAATCCCTTGGCCTGCACAGCGGCTTTGGCGGCTTTGGAATTGCTTCAAACAGATGAGGTTCAGGAGAATATTGGGAACATTATTGATTGGCACCAACAGTTTGACAAAGAAATGCGAAACCATCCCAAAGTGGACGGTACGCGTCAATTGGGCGTGATTTATGCCTTGGACCTCAATGTGAAGATGGAACGCTACGGAAACCTGAGAGACCGACTTTTTAAGCACTTTATGGATAATGGAGTCTTTTTACGTCCGTTGGGGAGCACCATTTATATTTTGGCACCGTTCATTACTTCAAGGGAGCAAATGGAAAGGATATATGATGCCATCAGATCCGCTGTTGAATCGATTTAAGGATTACCTATGTTGAAAGAGCCTATTTCCATTACTGCATTGTCATCCATATCCGCTTTGGGGGAAACTTTGGATGAGGTATGGAAAGCGTACACAACAGAAGATCATTTTTTATCCGAGGTTCAAATTGGTGATCAAACCGTATGGGCATCGCGATTACCTCAAGCGGTGAAATTGGCGATTGAACAATTGCGCCAATCGGATATCAAATACAAATATTTGGATGCCTCAGTGTTGTTTGCTATTTATGCTTCGCGAAAAGCTGTTGAACAAGCAGGATGGGGAAGTGACTCCAATTTTGGTATTAATATAGGTTCGTCGCGTGGCGCTACCTCTCTTTTTGAAAAATACCACCAAGAATTTTTAGCTGATGGAAAACCCTCAACCTTATCATCCCCAACTACTACTTTGGGGAATATTTCATCATGGGTGGCGCATGACTTAAAATCCAAAGGGCCAGATATTTCACATTCCATTACCTGCTCCACAGCCCTGCATGCAGTTTTAAATGGTGTAGCGTGGATTCAAAGTGGCATGACAGATAAATTTTTGGTAGGGGGTAGTGAGGCCCCTTTGACCCCTTTCACCATTGCACAAATGCAGGCATTGAAAGTATATTCCAAAGTGCCATCTAGAGCAGGGTCGAAAGATGATTTTCCCTGCAAAGCCATGGATTTGGATAAAACCAAAAATACCATGGTTCTGGGAGAGGCTGCAGGAATGGCGTGCTTGGAAAAAGGTGAAAAAGAAAATGCCATGGCTTTTATCGAGGGTGTTGGGTATGCCACGGAACCTTTGCAGCACAGTGTTTCCGTAAGTGCCGATGCAGAGTGTTTTCAAGATTCCATGCAAATGGCGTTGGGCAAACTAGATCCCTCCAAAATCGATGCGATAGTCATGCATGCCCCAGGAACCATAAAAGGAGATATATCGGAGTACAATGCCATTCAAAAGGTGTTTTGTAACAAAACTCCATTTTTAACTACTAATAAATGGAAAGTAGGGCACACCTTCGGAGCTTCTGGTTCACTCAGCCTAGAATTGGCAGTGTTGATGCTTAACCACCAGAGGCCGATATCCATTCCGTTCGTTACTTACCAAGCACTTCCAAAAACCATCAATAAAGTCATGGTCAATGCTGTCGGCTTTGGTGGAAATGCGGTATCGATTTTACTTTCCAAAAGATAACCTTAGTGCTATCAGGAATTCTGCACAAAGTCTTATCTTACACCTAGTACCAACTTTTAAATTTTATTACCATGGAAAATTGGTTTGCCGCTTTGACTGTGTTTGAAAAAGTCTATTGGATTGTTGCCATTGCTGGTTCAGCCATCCTTTTGGTTCTTGTAATAATGACCTTAATTGGAGGTGATGTGGATGATTTGGGAGATGTGGACACTGACATTGAGACCGATACAGGAATAGATTTTCAATTTCTGTCCTTTAAAAACTTGATGGGTTTTTTCACCATTTTTGGTTGGACTGGAATTGCTTGCATAGAAAATGAAGTGTCCACAAGTCTTACTGTTATAATCTCAGTGGTATGCGGACTATTAATGATGCTTGCCATGGCCTCCTTGTTTTATTATTTGGCCAAACTACAGAGCAGCGGCACACTAAAATTGTCCAATGCGGTAAATCAAATTGGGGAAGTCTACCTGACCATAGGGGCCAATCGTACTCGAATTGGGAAAGTATCCGTCAATGTGCAAGGTACTTTACGCGAGCTTTCGGCACTAACGGACGAGGACCATGATTTGGTACAGGGGAACGTGGTAAAAGTACAGGAAGTAACCGACACAGGAATTTTGATTGTAAATCTTTTAAATAAATAACTACTATGCTAACACTACCATTACAGATGGGCGGAGGTGCCACATTGCTGGCCATCGGCTTCGCCATTCTATTTTTCTTTATCATTATTATCTCCTTTATTCGGAGGTATAAAAGATGTCCTTCAGACCGTATTCTTGTGGTCTATGGAAAGGTGGGCACTGGAAATTCAGCGAAGTGTATTCATGGAGGGGCCGCCTTTGTTTGGCCCGTTATCCAAGATTACGAGTTTTTGGATTTGACACCGATTTCTATTGAGGTGGACCTTACCAACGCGTTGAGTAGACAGAATATCCGTGTAAATGTACCTTCTCGTTTTACCATTGGTATTTCTACTGAGCCAGGAGTTATGCAAAATGCAGCAGAGCGTTTACTGGGTCTTGGATTAAAAGAAGTGCAGGAATTGGCCAAAGAGATTATTTTCGGTCAGTTGCGTTTGGTGGTCGCATCAATGGATATTGAAGAGATCAATGCCGATAGGGATAAGTTTCTTACCAATATTTCCCAGAGTGTGGAATCGGAATTGAAAAAAGTGGGTCTTAAACTGATCAACGTAAACATTACCGATATTGTTGATGAGTCTGGGTATATTGAAGCCTTGGGTAAAGAAGCGGCAGCCCACGCCATTAACGCAGCAAGAAAATCCGTTGCGGAGAAAAACAGGGATGGTTCCATTGGTGAGGCCAATGCCTTGCAAGACGAACGTAGTCAGGTAGCAGCAGCAAATGCCAAGGCTGTTGAGGGTGAAAACTTGGCGAAAATCGACATAGCCAATTCTGAATCTTTACGTCGTCAACGGGAAGCTGAAGCAGAAAGAACTGCAATCGCTTCCGAAAAAGTACAAGCAGCAAAGGCTTTGGAAGAGTCATATTCTGCAGAACGCGATGCGGAAGTCGCAAGGGCCGAAAGAGAGCGTAGCTCCCAAATGGCAGATATTGTGGTTCCGGCGCAAATAGATAAGCAGAAAGTGGAAATTGAAGCCGAGGCTGAAGCTGAAATGATTCGTAGAAGAGCGAAAGGTGAGGCCGATGCCATCCTATTTAAGGCACAGGCAGAAGCAAAAGGTATTTTTGAGGTATTGACCAAACAAGCGGAAGGTTTGGATAAAATTGTTCAAGCCGCCGGTAATGATCCAAAGGATGCCGTTCTCTTATTGATTGCCGATAAATTACCAGAATTGGTTGAAAAACAAGCCGAAGCCATCAAAAATATCAAAATTGATAAGGTCACCGTATGGGATTCAGGAAGTCAATCTGCCGATGGTAAAAGCTCAACTGCCAATTTTATTTCGGGCATGTACAAGTCTGTACCGCCTTTGCAGGAAATGTTCAATATGGCGGGTATGGAACTGCCGGAATATTTAAAAGGCAAGGATGTAAAAACGGAAAGCCAAACGTCAGATAGTCCTAAAAAGGATGAATCTACAAATTCTTCAGAAGAGGAATAGCCTACAATTAACAATTGAAATTAAAGAAAACCGGAGTGCAAACTTCGGTTTTTCTGCGTTAAAGACTATTTTTGACCTATGATGGAGACAAGACACAACTGGACCAAGGAAGAAATCCTTGCCATTTATAATAAACCTTTAATGGAGTTGCTTTACGAAGCAGCTAGTGTACATAGACAGCATCACGATCCAAATACGGTTCAGGTTTCTACCTTACTTTCCATAAAAACGGGAGGTTGCCCAGAAGACTGCGGATATTGTCCGCAGGCGGCAAGATACCACACCAATGTGGAAGGGAATGACCTAATGTCGGTTCAGCAGGTAAAGGCTCAGGCCCTTCGTGCAAAATCATCCGGTAGTTCGCGGGTTTGTATGGGAGCTGCATGGCGAAATGTAAAAGATGGACCCGAGTTTGATCAAGTCTTGGAAATGGTTCGTACCATTAACAAGTTGGATATGGAAGTATGCTGCACCTTGGGTATGGTTACAGAGAACCAGGCCAAACGATTGGCAGAAGCGGGGCTTTATGCGTACAATCACAATTTGGACACTTCAGAGGAATATTACAAGGAAGTCATCTCCACCCGTGGCTATGAAGACCGTTTGCAGACCATAGAAAATGTCCGTAAGACCAATGTCACTGTTTGTAGCGGTGGTATTATTGGTATGGGGGAGTCCGAAGAAGATAGGGCCGGTATGTTGGTGGCACTTTCTACCTTGAATCCGCAACCAGAATCGGTGCCCATCAATGCTTTAGTGGCTGTGGATGGCACCCCAATGGAAGACCAAAAACCTGTGGAGATATGGGAAATGATCCGTATGGTGGCCACTACCCGTATTGTTATGCCCCAGACCCAAGTGAGACTTTCCGCGGGAAGGACCCAGATGACCAGGGAAGGACAGGCCATGTGCTTTTTTGCAGGGGCCAATTCCATTTTTGCAGGCGATAAACTATTGACCACACCTAACCCCGATGTGAACGAGGATATGGAAATGTTCAAACAGTTGGGGCTAAATCCACAAAAGGCTTTCGTAAAGGCCCCGCAACCCAAAACCTTGGAGGCTTCGGAGTCTGAACACCGATCTTTGGGTGAAAAACCAAAATGGAGCAGACCGGGACACACCATTGAGCGTAACGAAACAGCCAAGCAAAAAGCGGCTTTGACTTCAAAGGAGTAAGGTTTCAGAATTAAATTAAAACCTTTTTGCTAATTTAGTTGTTTCAAACTCATTGAAATTTTGAAGCTGCACCTTGAACAGATTCCCAGGGAGGAAACCCTTTCCAAGAAAGAGTTTATCCGTAAATATTTCAAGCCCCAAAAGCCCGTGGTCATTGAGCGCTTTATTGAGGATTGGCCTGCGTATTCCAAATGGAACCTGGACTATATGAAAGAGGTGGCAGGTGAAAAGACGGTCCCCCTCTATGATGATCGTCCCGTAAAGCACGACGAGGGTTTCAATGAACCACATGCCAAGATGAAGATGGCCGAGTACGTGGACCTTTTAAAAAGGGAGCCAACCAAATACCGTATTTTTCTGTGGAACGTCTTAAAGGAAGTGCCCCAGTTGCAAAAGGATTTTTCGTATCCCGATTTTGGATTGCGTTTAATGAAGGGACTGCCCATGTTGTTTTTTGGGGGAAGTGATTCGCACACCTTTATGCACTACGATATAGATTTGGCCAATATCTTCCATTTTCATTTTGAAGGGAAGAAACAATGCATCCTATACGCACAATCCGAAACCAAATTTTTATACAAAATCCCACATTCCCTGATTACAAGGGAGGATATTGATTTTGCCGACCCCGATCTGGAAAAATGGCCTGCATTGCAACATGCCAAAGGCCATGTGGCCCAGTTGGAGCATGGTAATGTGCTGTACATACCCGAAGGGTATTGGCACCATATGAAGTACATAACCCCGGGATTTTCAATGAGCCTACGAGCCATTGCGCGAAAGCCTAAAAACTTTGGCAAGGCGGTGTACAATATTTTCTTTATGCGCCACTTTGACAATGTTATGCGGAAAATAAAAGGGCAAAAATGGATTGATTGGAAAAATGAAAGAGCCATTGCAAGAACGCAACGCTTGGTGGCCCAGAAATAAGGGCCTAGATCAATTCATGGAGCTTTTCATAGACCAAATGACTTTCCCATCCTCTGTAAAATAGGTAGTCGGCCAACTTCTTTTTTCTTTTTTGAAGGTTACTTTCCTTGATTTGGTCCAAACGTTTTTTGGCAAGTTCATCCAAAGTGGTAAGGTAGTCTTCCTCATTGATTTCCGCGAGGGCGCTTTTAATGTTGAATGTGGAGATTTGGCGTTGCTGCAATTCCCTTACAATGCGTTTTTTGCCCCATTTTTTGATATTGAACTTTCCACGGGCAAAACTCTTGGCAAATCGTTCCTCGTTTAAGTAGTTCTCTTGGATAAGGTGGGCAACAATATGGTCTATGGCTTCGGGGATCATGCGCATCCCTTTTAATTTCTCCACGACCTCGTAATGACAACGCTCTTGATAAGCACAATAGCGCTCCAATTTTTTTGTAGCCTCAGGGAGGGTATAACTCTTGATATGATGCATTTGCCAAATGTACATAAAACAAAAAAGCGGCCCCATTGCGGAGCCGCTTCTTATTTATATATGTAATGTTTTGCCGTCTTTGTCCTTAAAACGGTATTCAAGGTATTTGTAAGCATCCCTTGGCTGGATCTTTATCCATTTTTTGTTGTCCATAAACCATTTGGACCGTATGGATGGAAATCCTTTGGTTAGATAAGCTGCTATGAACGGATGGGTATTTAAAATAATGCCATTGTTCCCTTGCTTGCTTTTCAATACTCGCTCAAGATCTACTTGGATTTTGTCTATCAAGACAATAGGAGCTTCCACTTCGGCACCACTGCCATTGGGGTTTTCTTCACTGGTCTTGATGTTCATTTCGGGACGGACCCTTTGTCTGGTAATCTGGACAAGGCCAAATTTACTGGGGGGCAAAATTTTGTGCTTTGCCCTATCGTCCTTCATTTCTTCCCGTAGGTGATCAAACAACTTTCTTCTGTGTTCACCTCTGGTCATATCTATGAAGTCCACAACGATGATTCCTCCCATGTCGCGCAAACGTAATTGTCTTGCAATTTCCGATGCGGCCAGTAGGTTCACCTCCAAAGCGGTATCTTCTTGGTTCTTGGCCTTGTTGGAACGGTTACCGCTGTTCACGTCTATAACGTGGAGCGCTTCGGTATGCTCTATGACAAGATATGCCCCACGGCTCATGGAGGCCGTTCGTCCAAAAGAGGTCTTGATCTGACGTTCAATTCCAAATTTTTCAAAAATAGGGGCGGAACCGGAATACTGCTTTACGATGGATTCCTTTTCGGGTGCGATTTCGTGTAAATAATCCTTGATCTGATTATAAAGAGTTTCGTCATCAACATGAATTCCAGTAAAGGAATCGTTGAAAACATCCCTCAAAATGGAGGAGGCCCTATTGACCTCTACCAAAACCTTTGAGGGGTGCGGTGCTCTTGGCAATTTCTTGCACATTGCTATCCATTTGGATACCAAGTTCTGAAGATCTTTGTCCAGTTCTGCAACCTTTTTGCCTTCTGCAACGGTACGGATAATAACACCAAATCCTTTGGGCTTAATGCTCTTGACCAAACGTATGAGCCTGTCCTTTTCTTCCTTGCTCGCTATCTTTTGTGATACCGAGACACGGTCGGAAAATGGAACCATGACCAAATAGCGCCCGGCTATGGAAAGCTCGGAGCTGATCCTGGGGCCTTTGGTGGAAATGGGTTCTTTTACAATTTGTACCAATAATGACTGATTGGCTTTGATCACATCATTGATGCTGCCATTCTTGTCGATGTCTTTTTCAAATGGAAAATCTTTCAGGGTATAATCCTTTACCTTCCCTGTTCTTGCTTTTTTGATGAATTTCAACATGGAAGACAGTTGCGGACCAAGGTCATGATAATGCAGAAAAGCATCTTTTTCATAACCTACATTGACAAATGCCGCATTGAGGCCGGTAACGGGTTTTCTGATCTTGGCTAGAAAGATATCCCCTACGGAAAAGTTGTTGTTGTCTTCCTCTTTGTGTAATTCTATAAGTTTTCCATCCTTTAATAAGGCAAAATCGACTGCTTCAGGACTAGATCGAACAATTAATTCTCTATTCACCTGAATCGATTTTAAATTTATCCCGATAGTTAGTGTTTATGGGATAAATGATTAAACAATATATGGTATCGGTTCTATTTCAAACCGATTGAAATTCGTTTCTTGAATCTCTATGTCAAAGAACGTGTTGTTGTAAAATGAAAAAGTAGTTGCAACAACTACTTTTTCTTGTGTCGGTTAGCTCTTCTGCGCTTCTTGCGCTTGTGCGTAGCTACCTTATGTCTTTTTCTTTTTTTACCACTTGGCATAGGGCTCTTGCTTTAGTGTTAGTTATATTATTTTACTTGTACATTACTTTTTACGCCTTCTACAAAAACCTTTGCAGGTTTGAAGGCAGGAATATTGTGCGCAGGAATTTTGATGGTAGTGTTCTTTGAAATGTTTCTACCTGTTTTTTCCGCTCTCGTCTTGATGATAAAGCTTCCGAAACCTCTTAAATACACATTGTCTCCATTCTCCAAGGACGATTTTACCTCCTCCATAAATGATTCAACTGTTGCCTGAACGTCTCCTTTCTCAATACCTAACTTCTCTGAGATTCTAGTTACAATATCTGCTTTCGTCATTTCTCTTGATTATTTTTCTTATTTTTTTGGCTTGCAAATATAAACATTAAAATTAATCTTTCGTTTAAAGCCTTTAATTTTAAGTATATAAACTAACACATTCCGACAATCGTATTTTTTTACATGTCTTTTTCCCAAGAAATTTTAAAATGGTATCGCCAAAACAAACGTCAACTACCTTGGAGGAACACTAAGGACCCCTATAAAATCTGGCTGTCCGAAATCATACTTCAACAGACCAGGGTGGTGCAGGGAACTCCCTATTATCACAAATTTTTGGAGGATTTTCCAACGGTTTATGATCTGGCAAATGCCCCAGAGGAAAAAGTATTGAAGTTATGGCAGGGATTGGGGTACTATTCCAGGGCGAGAAATTTGCATGCAACCGCACAAATGGTGGTCAGTGAATGGAATGGGGAATTCCCCCAAACCTACAAAGGCCTAAAATCCCTAAAAGGGATAGGGGATTATACCGCCAGTGCCATAGCCTCCATCTGTTTCAATATCCCTGAACCTGTTGTGGATGGTAATGTATACCGCGTTTTGGCAAGGTATTATGGCGTGGATATGCCCATCAACAGTTCTGAAGGGGTCAAGTATTTTAAGGAATTGGCACGAAAAGTAATGGATGTTGATGATATCCGGGACTACAATCAGGGCATCATGGAGTTTGGAGCCATGCAATGCGCACCCAAAAAACCGTATTGCATGCTTTGTCCATTACAGGAGAGTTGTGTGGCCCTGAAAGAGAATAAAGTGGATGTTTTGCCCGTAAAATTGAACAAGACCAAGACCAGAACGCGACATTTTAATTATTTGGTCTTTTTGGATGGGCAAAAAAATACACTCTTGGAGCAGCGAAAAGGCAAGGGCATTTGGCAGAACCTCTATCAGTTTCCTTTGGTGGAATCCGAAAAGGAAATCAATGAAAAGGAACTGGCCCAAAGTATAGAAAATGGTTTTCCGTCCGGGGATTCCTTGTCCGTTTATAATGAAAGGCCTATTGTCCACAAATTATCGCATCAGCATTTATACACCAGATTCTGGATCGTTGAAACCAAGGAGCTTTTACCTAATGGAATTTCATGGGAACAAATAGTGGAATTTCCCGTACCAGTTTTGATTGCGGATTTCATCCAGACATTTAAAATTTAGTACTTTTGACTAATTAAAGAGTTATGAGCGGAACATTGAATAAAGTAATGCTGATCGGGCATTTGGGAGACGAAGTGAAAATCCACTATTTTGAAGGAGGAAATTGCATTGCCCGCTTCCCCTTGGCCACCAATGAAACCTATACCAATAGGCAGACCGGTGAAAAAGTGACCAATACGGATTGGCATAATATTGTGGTGCGGAACAAGGCTGCCGAGATCTGTGAAAAATATTTGAGCAAAGGGGATAAGGTATATGTTGAGGGAAGGCTCAAAAACAGACAGTGGCAGGGTGAGGATGGAAACACCAGATATTCCACCGAGGTACATGTGCAGGACTTCACTTTCCTGACCACCAAGAAAGAGAGTTTGGCCAATGCACAGCAGATGCCGGACAATTCTCCCAGACAAGAAACGCAGAAGGTCTCTGGGCCTGCGGCACCTATGGATGAGACCGAGGAAGAGGATGACCTGCCATTCTAAGAATATAAGTTAAAGCAATACAATTTGGATCCCGAGCCCCATTGTTTGGCGTTTTTCTTTACCACCTTTAATGGTATTTTCACCATAAAAGTTATCGTGCTTTTGTTTTTGTTGGGAGGGTCGGCCTTGATTTCTGCTGCCGAAGTGGCCCTTTTTGGTCTGTCCCAGACCGATTTGAACGAAATGCAGGAAAAAGACAGCTCCCGGGGCAAGATACTCGTGCAGTTGTTGGACAGGCCCAAGAAACTGTTGGCCACGATCTTGATTGCCAACAATGCCATCAATATAGGGATTGTCCTTTTGTTCAGCTCCATTGGGGAGACCATTTTTGCAGGGATAGATGGCACCCTTCGTTTTTTGTTGGAAGTAGTGGTGGCCACCTTTCTCATTTTGATGTTCGGGGAAATCTTACCCAAGATTTATGCTAACAGGAACCGGGTGCAGTTCTCCTATTTTATGGCAGTGCCCTTAAAGATATTGAGCACCTTGTTTACCCCATTGAGCGCACCAATGCGTTCCAGTACGTTGTACTTGGAGGATAAATTGGGCAAACAAAAATCCAATCTCAGCATAAACCATTTATCGCAGGCACTGGAACTGGCTTCGGAAGGGGATACCACCAAAGAGGAACAGAAAATATTGGAGGGGATTGTGACCTTTGGCAATACGGATACCAAGCAGGTGATGCGACCCCGAATCGATATTTTTGCCCTGAACGAGAAGATGAAATTTCCTGAGGTTCTCGAGGAAATCAAAAAGAATGGCTACTCCAGGGTGCCTGTATTTTCGGAAAACATGGACAATGTGTTGGGGGTCCTGTATGTAAAAGACCTGTTGCCTTACATAGATCGAAAAAGTTTCAGTTGGATGTCCCTGATTAGGGAACCCTATTTTGTTCCTGAGAACAAAAAGTTGGATGATCTTTTGTTGGAGTTTCAGGAAAAAAAGAACCATTTGGCCGTTGTGGTGGATGAGTATGGAGGTACCTCGGGAATTGTGACCTTGGAGGACATTATCGAGGAGATTGTTGGGGATATCAGTGATGAGTTTGATGACGAGGACCTTATTTTTTCAAAATTGGATGATCTCAACTACGTCTTTGATGGGAAAACGGCATTAAAGGATTTTTATCGGGTGACCAAGATTGATGATGAGGAAGAGTTCGAGGCCAAAAAAGGAGAGTCAGAGACCATTGCCGGGTTTGTTCTGGAAATTTCTGGAAGCTTTCCCAAACAAGGAGAGAAAGTACTCTTCAATAAGTATCAATTCATCGTGGAAAGTCTGGATAAAAAAAGATTGAAACGTATAAAAGTTACCTTGCCCCATGAAGTATAGTCCTTTGGTTTGTTTTCTGATTGCAATGGTTTTTGTGGGATGCAAGGAAGATGTGTTGCCCAAGCCTAAAGCGATGCTGCGTTTGGAATACCCCAAAGCGGTGTACACCAAAACGGGCACCGATTGTGTCTATACTTTTGACCAAAACACCCTTTCCTCCATAAAGGAAAACAAGGATTGTTCCCTAGAGTTGGACTATCCCATGATGAAGGGGTCCATTTTTTTAACCTATAAAAAGGTGAACGGAAATATCAGGGAATTACTCATCGATGCCCAAAAACTCACCTATGAACATGTAGTGAAAGCGGACAATATTGCCCCTAAGGAATATGTGGATTCGGAAGCAAAGGTATACGGGATGTTCTACGAAGTGAGTGGTAATGCCGCTTCCCAATCCCAATTTTATGTGACCGATAGCACCAATCACTTTGTAACGGGCTCATTGTACTTTTATGCCAAGCCCAATTACGACTCCATTTTACCGGCCGCCATGTATCTCCAAAACGATATCCGTAGGATTATGGAGAGCCTAAGATGGAAAGAATGATCACTCTTGGGCCAAAAGTGCTTGTGCCCTTTCTATACTGCCATTGATCTGCTCTTTGAGGGCTTCTACCTTTTCTTCTTCCTCATTGAGCCATAGTTGTTTCTGTTCGGTAAGCTCTTTTCCATTCAAGATTTCATCGGAATCAAATCGATCTCCAAAACCTCTCATCCAGTCCATCATGGCCATATTGGCCTCTTGAAGGTCTTTCATGGCTTTTTCATATTTCTGGCCTGCTTCCGTGGTGTCCACTTTTGCCTTGAGTTCACCCACAAGCTTTCCCAAGGTTCCCATTTTGGGCATCACCTCGTCATGGATGGCCATGACCTGCTGCATTTGCGTTGGACCTTCAGGGGTCTTTTTTTCTTGTTTACAAGAGATTCCTGCGAACAAAATGGCACATATAATGATGGAAACTATTTTTCTCATGGGCTTTTATTTATCCACAAAAATAAGCATATGGCAAATACCATCATATGGTTATGGTCCAAGAATAAATTAATAGATGATAATTCTCATAAAAATAGCGGGAACCGGATTTTATCTTTGTTTCTCAAATAAATTATGTTGCTACAAATACGGTACATATTTGATTCAAAAGGAGTTTTTGTTTGCCTTTTTGTCTTTTTGATATTGATGGGCAACCTCCGTTTTTCGTCCATGTATGTGTATTACAGCTTGGATAGGGAAGACTTTATTGAGCGACTTTGCGAGAACAAGGATAGACCAGCGCTTAATTGCAATGGGAAATGTATGTTGGCCAAAATGCTCCAAGCCCAAACCGATGATGAACAACCAATGCCTGTAATAGGTTGGGAGCAGGTTTTGGTCTATTTCATGGATTTACCAACATATGACATACAAATAGACAACACAGAAAAAAGAAGCACATTTTTTTACAGTAATCCATACTCTTACTGCTTTAGTGAAATGCTCATTAAACCGCCTATGGTTTAGGATTTTACCATAAAAACGGCAAGATACCCTTTGCCGTCCTTGTATAATCTTAAACATAAAACAAAAATGAGTAAAAGAGCAATGGCAAAACTTTGTGTTTTGCTTTTTGGGACCAGTGTGTCCTTAGCGCAGGTTTCAACCGTGCAAGATTCCCTGACCAGACAACCCATACAGTTGAATGAGGTTCTGGTAGAGGGAAAAAGTAAGTCCGACCCAGTTTTTTCAACCTTTACAAGTGAACCGGAGAAAAAAATTGTCCAATCCAAGAATGTGGCCGACCTTTTTAAGGATATCAATGGGTTTGCCTTGATCAAAAGAGGAAATTATGCCATAGACCCTTCCTTCAGGGCTTCACAATATGAGCAACTCAATGTTCAGTTCAATGGCGGAACCAAGGTGATGCATGCATGTCCCAATAGAATGGACCCCATTACCACCCACGTAATTCCTGAAGAGATAGAACGCGTGGAAGTAGTCAAAGGACCCTATACGTTTAGGTATGGCCCCACTTTTGGTGGCATTGTAAACCTCGTGACCCAAGAGGTGGAAAAACAAGAGAAAGGATATCATGGCAAAGTAAACTTTGGAGGTGAGAACAATGGCAATGCCATTACCAGTTTTGCCAATGTGAAGTATGTTGGTGAACAATTTGATGCCAATTTCAATTTTGGGTTCCGGGACTTTGGCAATTACGAAGATGGGGACGGTAATGAAGTGCCATCGTCCTTTAAAAGCACCGATTATGGTGTTCAGGTGGGGTATAACCCCACGGAAAACCAACGGATACAGTTGGGGTTTCGCCAATCGTTTGGAAGGGATGTACTGCACGCCGGATTGCCCATGGATACCGAGATAGACGATAGCAACGTGCTTTCTGTGGATTATAAATTGGACAATATTTCCGACGGATTAAAAACGTTGAATGCAAAAGTGTACCGTTCCAAAGTGGATCATGTTATGACCAATGGGCTAAGACCATCGTTTATGATGATGGAAGCCGTATCGGAAGTTGACGCAACAACCTTGGGAGGTAGGATTGAATTGGAATGGAGACCCGTTGAAAATTTTAAACTATATACTGGGGTAGATGCATTTTCCGTAGGAAGAACCGGTAACAGGACCCGCTTGGTAAAACGGAATATGATGACCGGGGAGCTACTGCCAATGCCCATGACCCTTGTTGATGAAGTGTGGCAAGATTCCCAAATAGATGACTATGGGGCATTTGTGGAGGGAAAATATCCGCTGTCTGAAAAGTTTTTGTTGAATATAGGAGCTAGGTATGATATGGTGCGTTCCAAAATAGATGCGCCAGCAGATGATTTTGTTGCGGAATATCCCAATTTGGGAAGCCGTACGGAGCATAATGTAAGTACTACCGCTTCCGTGAAATATATGGCAACCTCCAATCTTTTGTTTGAATTGGCCTATGGTAGAGGGGTGCGTTCCGCGAATATGATAGAAAGGTTCATCAATCATTTTACGGTAGGTCAGGACCCCTACGAGTATGTGGGCAATCCCTATTTGGATGCCGAGGTGAACAATCAGTTTGAACTTGGAGTGAAGGCAAAGACCAATTTTGAGGGTTTTGCTTTCAATCGTTTGGATTATGGGGCATCCATCTATTATTCCATCTACGACAATTATATTGTTGCCGTGATAGACCCTACATTGGACAAGAAATACATGCCCATACAAGAACCAACCGAAGTGAAAAGGTTTACTAATTTGGATAAGGCGTACAAAACAGGGTTTGAGATTTTCGGGGAATTAGCCTTTTTAAATGACTTTGCATTTAAAACGGAATTGTCCTATGTGTACACCAAAAACCAGGATTTGGACGAATCCCTTCCACTGACACCACCTTTGGTGACTCGTATGAACCTTAGTTTTGAAAAAGAAAAAATATGGGCCAGGGCTACCTATACCTTAACTTCCAAGCAAACGGACATTGCCGCCTCTTTCGGGGAAAGGACAACGGATGGTTATGGTGTTGTGGATTTAAGTTTTGGAGTGAAACCTTTTGAACATCTCACTCTTGGCGTGGCGGCCTCCAATATTTTTGATCAGACCTATAACAACCACTTGAACTTTTCCTTTGTGAACCAAGCGGATTATGGTAGGGTGCCCATTAATGACCCGGGGAGAAACCTATCTGCCTTTGTTCAATACAGTTTTTAGAGCGTAAAATAAAAAAGGCGCCTATAAGGCGCCTTTTTTATTGATAGTTCGTCAGGATTACTTAAAGTCAGAGGGTGTCACGCCTTCATTCACTTTGATTTCCTTGACCATGAACTCAAAATTCTGGGGACCCATTTCTTGGGTCAGTTTAAATGGAAACTTGATTCCGGATACTTCTTGGTAATTGTCGTATCCCACAGTGTTCTGCATTTCTTGGCCCTGAACCTCCTCTAAGGTCACTTCTTGGAGCTTAAGTCCGGTTTCCACATCATAGAAGGCCGATTTCTTATCGGTAATCTTTAATCGGTATGTTTTCCTATCACCTACACGTTCTATCCCTTCCAAATCAATGTTGCCGGCAGCCAGATAGTTCAGTTCAGGAAAGGCAGCGGATTCTTCCTTGATTTTTTCCAATTCATCCGGTGATAGATCTTTTCGTTGTCCTTGTACCACCATATACCCTTTGTCGCCATCCAAAACCTGTTTTTGCATGGAATTGCCCATTACCTTTACGTCTTGCATGAACTGGTCCTTGGAGGTTTTTTTCATTTCCAGTTCCAAAGTCATGCCTTGCATTACGGCTTCGGCTACCATGGCATAGGATTCCACGCCCTCCAATTTGGTCTTTCCCCCAATAGCTTCAATATATTTCTCCAAAACGGTTTCAGCAGTGACCCCTTCCGGTACAGCTTCGTTATAATTGGGTTTTTCTACTTTGTTGGCATACTTATCATAGTAGAGCACGGGAACTTTTTTGCCCTTAAAGGAGACCTTTTCCAAGTTTTCCAGGACATCGCTTCCTTTTCCGGTGACCACAACCCTGGCATTGGAGGTGGAAAAGTGTTTCTTGGCCGCATTTTGTATATCAGCAATGGAAACCGCTTCAATGCGCTCCAGATAGGTTTTATAAAAATCCGAAGGAAGATCTTCGGTTTCAATGTTCAAGGCGTAGTTGGCAATGGTTGCCGGATTTTCCAGCGCCATCACGAAACTTCCAGCATAGAGGGCCTTGGTGTTGGTCAATTCCTCTTGGGTGACCGGCTCCTGGATCATTTTATCGATTTCTTCCAAAATCTGTACTACGGAACTATCGGTCACGGCGTTGCGGACTTGGGCATACGCATCAAAACGCATGGGGCTGTATTTATTGTCTCTAATACCAGAGTACGATCCGTAAGTGTATCCTTTGTCTTCCCGTAAATTTTGGTAGAGTCTGGCCTGCGACCCTCCACCTAGGATTCTATTGGCCAAAAGCGAGGCCAAATAATCAGCATCCTTCATTTTCAAGTGGGTGATGTTTTCCACGGCCACCTCGGATTGAACAGCATTGGAAGCATCTACAAAATTGATTTGCGTGTATTGGGCATCGGTAGGCTCCGTATAGCTAAAGGATGGTGGAACCGCCTTGGACCATGGGGTAAAATACTGGGTGACCAGTTCCTTTACATTGTCAAACTCAATATCACCAATGACCACCAAATAGGCATTGGCAGGTACAAAATAATTGCGGTAAAACTGTTCTACATCGACCAAGGATACATTATTGACCGTCTCCTCGCTGGTGATTTCACCAAAAGGATGGTTTTTGCCATAGGCAAGGGCCAATTGTACCTGATTGGCTATCGCGGAAACATCTTTTTCCTGGGATTTGAGTCCGGTTAGGATACGGTCTTTTTCCTTGTCAAATTCCTCCTGCGTAAAGTTGGGATTCAGTGATGCATCGGCCATAAGCTCCAGTATTCTTGGGAAATATTTGGAAAGGCAGCTCGCAGAGGCACTTTGACTACCCACGCTGATGGAGGCCCCCAAGAAATCCACTTCTTCATAGAAATCGTCCTTGGAAATGGTTTTGGACCCTTTTCCCATTAGGCTTGAAGTGAGATCGGAAACCCCGGCCTTGTCTCCTTGCAAAATAGGTGGATTGTCTATGGTCAAATGGATGGATACTCGCGGTAGTTTATGGTTTTCCACCACCATAACCTTAAGTCCGTTCATGAGCTCAAACCGGGCAGGTTCCTGCAAATTTATTTCGGGAGCAGGTCCTCTTTGGGGCTGTTTGGTACGATCTATCTGTGCGTGGGATACTGCCATAAAGAGCGACAGTACCGTCAATACGATATACTTTTTCATCTTAATTGGCGTCTTTTTGTTCTGGTAAATATTCAAGTTCCACCCGTTGGTTCACTTTCAGGTACTTTTTGGCAGCTTCCCTGATTTCTTCCCGGGTAATGGATCGGTAAATGTCAATTTCAGTGTTGATGAGGTTGGTGTTGTCTCGCAACATGTAATTTTCTGCCAAGGAATTGGCGATTCCTTCAACACTACTATTGGCGCTCACAAAATTGTTCTCGAACTTGTTCTGGAGTTTCTGATAGTCTTTTTCGGAAATCAAATCCGTTTGGATTTTCAAGATTTCGGCATCAATCCCATCCTTGATATCCTGTATGGTGTTGTCCCCAACGGGCAGTCCGCCAACCAAGTAGGCACCATAATCTTCGGCATCAATGGGGAAGGAAAAAATCTGAAGGGCCTTTTTCTCCTCATCCACCAACTTTTTGTAGAGCTTGGAGCTCTCCCCGTCACTGAGGTAGGTAGATATCATGTTGATGACATACGCATCCCTTTTGGCCTGTCCCGGGGTTCTGTAGGCCAAGAATATGGCCGGAATTTGGATGTTAGGGTCGTGATAGGTAGCCTGAATGGTAGTTGTGATAGGAGTGTCCTCTATGTGCTTCCGCTGAATTTCAGCCCCTTTTGGGATAGGCCCAAAATAATCGGAGACCATTTTTTTGGTCTTGTTGATGTCGATATCACCGGCAATGACCAATACGGCATTGTTGGGTACATAAAAGGTCTTGTTGAAGTTTTTAAAATCATCCAAGGTGGCACTCGCCAAGTGATCCAAGGAACCGATAACGCCCCAACGATAAGGGTGTTCCACATATAGATTTTTGAGCATCTGCTCAAAAAAGGCTCCATAAGGGGAATTGTCCACACGAAGACGTCTTTCTTCCTGGACCACTTCCTTTTGGGTATCCACCCCCACTTGTCCTATGATAGGGTGCATCATCCGTTCGGATTCCAACCACAATCCAACTTCCAAACTGTTGGAGGGGAAGGTCTCATAGTAGTAGGTGCGGTCCAAGAAGGTGTTGGCATTTCCGCGACCACCATTACTGGTCACAATCTTGTCCCATTCGCCTTTGGGAATGTTCTGGGTCCCTTCAAACAAAAGATGCTCAAAAAAATGGGCAAACCCTGTTTTTTGTGGGTCCTCATCCTTTGAGCCCACGTGGTACATGACCGATGTGGTCACCACGGGTGCAGTGTTGTCCTGGTGTAGGACCACATGCAATCCGTTGTTAAGATCATACTCTTCAAAAGCTACCTCCTGTGCTGAAATGAAGTGGCCGCTAGAGAGTATGAAAAGTGCTGAGAGCAGAAATCTTTCCATAATGTTCTATTTTATGTTGATGTAATCGATGAGGTTGGTATGGATTTTTTGATTGATGTTACGCTAAATATAGGATAAAATTTGAAAGTCAGATAAATATGACACAAGTCTTTGGGGATAACTGTGGCATATGTCGTAAACATTCAGTAAATTAAACATCATTTCAAAACTAAAATGAGATGAAAAATTTAACCCTTCCTATCCGTTTTGGGATTGTCACCAGTGCCATCCTCATTGCTTATTTTTTGATCTTGTCCCTTATGGGAAAACATACCAATGTTTTTTATAGCCTTTTCAATGGCATCATTACGGGATTTGGGATTTATGAGACCATCAAGTATACCCGGATAAGGCAGGGCAAGGGTTTTAGTTATGGGAGTGGTTTCACGGCGGGCATAACCACGGGGTTTGTCGCATCACTCCTATTCACCATTTTCTTTGCGTTCTACGCGACTGAACTCAACAGTCATTTTTTGGATGAACTTTCCAAGGTCTGGGCCAAGGATTATAAAAATTTCCAAGGAATTGTTTTCTTCACTGTGGCCGTTATGGGTTTTGCCACCACCTTGGTTTTGACGCTATCTTTCATGCAACTCTTCAAATCTTCCAACAATCCCAAAAAATAATAGGGGAAAAGCTTTGGATTATACTTGTGGATTAAGGATTTAGCAGTATATTTGCACCCGCTAATTTGACAAAGCGAACCTAAATTAATTTTAATTAACGCATTATGTACGCAATAGTAGAGATGGCAGGGCAGCAATTTAAAGTTGCAAAAGACCAGAAAGTGTACGTTCACCGTTTGCAGGAAGAAGAAGGTAAAAAAGTCGTTTTTGACAAAGTTCTTCTTTTGGAAGATGGAGGTAACGTTACCATTGGCGCCCCAGTCATAGAAGGTGCGGCTGTTGAGGCCAAAGTTGTAAAACACCTTAAAGGTGATAAAGTGATCGTCTTTAAAAAGAAAAGACGTAAAGGTTACCAAAAGAAAAACGGACACAGACAATATCTGACTGAGATCGTTGTTGAAGGTATCGTGGCCAAAGGTGCCAAGAAAGCTGCTCCTGCAAAGGCGAAGGCTGATGAAAAACCAGCTGCAGAGCCTAAAAAGGCAGAAGCTAAAAAAGCAGCAGCTCCCAAAAAAGAAGCCCCAAAGGCCACCGAGGATTTAAGCTCCAAAACGGTAGCTGAATTGAGGGATATGGCAAAAGCCAAGGACATTACCGGATATTCTTCCATGAAGAAAGCCGAGTTGATTGAAGCGTTAAGCAAATAAGACACAGAACTAAAATTTATATATCATGGCTCACAAGAAAGGTGTAGGTAGTTCAAAAAACGGTAGAGAATCAGAATCGAAACGCTTAGGTGTTAAGATTTTTGGTGGTCAGGCCGCTGTAGCCGGTAACATCATTGTAAGACAACGTGGTACCAAGCACAACCCTGGAGACAATGTTTATGCCGGAAAAGATCATACCTTGCATGCCAAGGTAGACGGCATTGTTAAGTTTGAAAAGAAAACTGGAGGAAAATCTTTTGTTTCCATCGAGCCTTTTCAAGCATAATAACACCACCGTTTAAACGATTAAAATAAGGCCCCGCAAAGCGGGGCCTTATTTTTTACCCTTGCCCCCAACCTATTTTTTAATGGTTTAATAACCTAATGGTGATATGTGACCGGCAGTAATTGATTTTATTGTTCCCTTCTTAATTTGGGTCACGTTCCATGAAAGCAAATTTTGGCGCCTTTTGTACATTGGTCTTGGGGATAGCTCTTATCCACACAAAAGGTCTGGGACAAGAATTCCAAACCGATCTCAGCCCAACACAAACCTCCGACTCCACTTTTCTGGAATTTCAAAAAAGATTGGAAGCTTCCAAAAAGCATCCCGACCAACCCCGGGAAATTGTACAAAGCCATATTGGATTGGGAGAGTACTACCACGCTTTGGGATTGTATTCGGAAGCCATGGACCAATACAATGGCGCTTTGGAACAAATGGGGACCGACCTTTCGGATACGCTATATATCACATTGAACAACAATATTGGAAGGGTCTATCTCTCCCTAAACAATTTTGACTTGGCCGAGCAACATTTTACGGATACCATGAACCGTTCCTTGGAGCTTAACCATAGTGTTGGCCGGGCCAATTCCATGGCCCTATTGGGAGCTTGCTATGAAAAGCAGGGAGAATATGATAAGGCGTTGGCCTATCAAAAAGAAAGCCTGTTGTTGTTTGAACAACTGGAAGATAAACATGGCGTAGCCATCACCAATGAAAATATAGGAAGCATTTACGAAGATTTGGAGCAGTTTGACCTTGCCCATCAATATTTTGATAAATCATACGGGTACGTAAAGGATTCCGAAACCATAGAGGAGGTAAACGTACTCAATAATCTGGGAGATTCCTTTCGGAAAACTGGTGACTATGATTTGGCCTTGGCACATACCCAAAAGGCGTTGGGGATTGCCCAAAAACTCAATGACTTCCATCAGTTGGAAAGCGCCCATAAAGACCTTTCCAAGACCTATGCATTCATGGGGGATTATGAAAAGGCCCACGCGGAACTGATACAATCGGAAAAATACAACAGGGCCATGCTCATGGCCCAAAACACCAATCAGCTCAATGTGCTGCAGACCATTTACGAGACCAATAAAAAGGAGGCCGAAATACAATTGCTGAAGGAACAGAACAAGGTAAGTGCTGCCAACCAAAATCTACTTTGGGTGGCCCTGTTCGCGATTGCCGCCATTCTTACTATCCTATACAACTATTTGGGGAGAAAACGGAAGGCCAAGATCAAGATACAGGAATACAAACAGCGGATGCTTAAGGCGGAACTGGACAAAAAAGCCATTGAGGAAAGGAATTTGCAACGTGAAGTACAATTAAAGACTGCATCCTTGTCCCGGTACAGCCTACACCTATCCCAGAAGAACAAAATCTTACTTGATTTGGCCAATACTTTGAGAAACATTGCTTCGCGAAGGAACATGGACACTTCGGAAAAAATAAAAGCTTTGGTCAAGGAAATCGATTTTAATCTGCAACAGGAGCACGAGTGGGATGAGTTCATGAATTTTTTTAAGGAGATCCACCCAGAGTTTATCAAAAAACTCTCCACCATGTCCCAAGACAACCTCTCCCCGGCGGAGCTTCGGTTGGGGATGCTACTGAGACTGAACCTGACGTCCAAGGAAATCGCATCCATTTTACGGGTGACTCCTGATAGTGTTCGGGTGGCCCGCCATCGACTTCGGAAGAAACTCCCCATAGACCAAAAAGAGGAACTGGTAAACTTTATGATAGAGCTTTGACCCCTTTTTTACCCCACTTTTTAGAAAAGGTTAGCCCCATGTAAAAAAAATGTAATTGTTGCCTTCTTGTTTCCGCAGTGTTAGGGATTTGTTTCCTTTTTGTTTCCCTTTAATTTAAACCTTAATGAGTTGATATACATAGTTTTGGAATGCATACTAACGTAAACCAAAATGAAATCGATGAACTTGAAAAAACTACTTTTTGTAACGCTTTTTTTGATGCTTGGTCTCCTAAATGCACAAGCACAAACAGGCAATATACAAGGAACCATTACCGATGAGAACGGAATTTATGTTCCCGGGGCCAATGTATATATTGAATCGCTATCCAAAGGGGCTATCACTGACTTTGATGGTAGATTTACCTTGGTGGGAATAGTCGCAGGGACCTATACACTGAATATTTCTTACTTGGGCTATGCCGATGTGGAGCAAGAGGTTACCGTATCCGGCGGGCAAACCACTGCTGTGAGCATTGTACTGAACCCTTCCAATGTAGAATTGGACGAAGTGCAGGTAAGTGCCTATGGACTTAGTGGGCAGGCGAAAGCCCTGAATACCCAAAAAACCAATTTGAACATTACCAATGTAGTCTCAACGGACCAGATTGGAAAATTCCCAGATGCCAATATTGGGGATGCCGTAAAACGAATTCCCGGGATTACCATGCAGGTAGACCAAGGGGAGGCCCGGAATATCATTGTTCGTGGTCTATCCCCCCAATTAAACTCCGTGACTTTGAACGGTAGCCGGATTCCTTCCGCGGAAGCAGATAACCGAAACATTCAGATGGATTTGATTCCTTCGGATATGATCCAGACCATTGAGGTGAACAAGGCCGTTACCCCAGATATGGATGCCGATGCCTTGGGAGGTTCGGTAAACTTGGTTACCCGTACCGCGCCCCAAGGGTTTCGGGTTTCAGCCACAGCCGGGTCGGGAGTCAACTTTATTACCGATAAAAGAATTTGGAACGGATCCATTCTAGTTGGGGACCGCACCAATGATGGCAAATTTGGGTATATGCTTTCCGCAACCATCAACGATAATGATTTTGGGTCGGACAATATTGAAGCGGAATGGACCGATGAATTTGAGTACAATACCGGAGCTGAGGATGATGAAGGTGAACCCATTTTGGAGGAAATGGATGTTGACCCCTATACCAATGTAACGGAACAACGTACCTATTTGGTACAACGGGTGCGAAGAAGCTTTGCGGCCAACTTTGATTTTCAAATCAACTCAGGGAACAATATTTTCCTGAAAACCATGTACAACTGGCGGGATGATCGGGAGAACCGTTTCCGATTGGAGCAGGAAATCTTGGACGGAGAGGATATTGAAGTTGGGGATTTCACAGTTTCCAGTGGAAGACTTACCCGTTTCCCGGCAGAGATCAAAAGACAGACCAAGGGAGGTATTGCCGGTGGACGCAACAAGAACAGACGTTTGGAAGACCAACGGATGCAAAACTATACGCTTGGAGGTAACCATTTGTTGGGGTCGTTAAAGATGGATTGGATGGGATCTTATGCCAAGGCTTCAGAGGAACGTTTGAACGAGCGTTATGCGGAATACGAATCTGAATACATTGTAAACAACGATAACAGCAATCCCAAATACCCCATCATGACGGCTGCCAATGCTTCGGATTTTAATGATTTGGGCAACTTTGAATTTGGTGAGGTTACCAATGAAAATCAATATACCGAAGAAGAAGACATAAACTTCTTTGCCAACTTTGAATTGCCTGCGGACTTTTTTGGTCAAGGTAATGGGACCATAAAATTTGGTGCAAGGGGCAGGTTCAAGACCAAGGAAAGAAACAATGATTTTTTTGAATATGATTTGGAGGATCTATATCCAACCTTGGCCGATATGCCTGTTAAGAGTTATACGGATCCCGACTTTTTGGCGGGTAGCAAGTATCAAGCTGGGAATTTTGCCAGTGAGGAGTGGTTGGGTTCTTTGGATTTGAACAGTTCAAATGGGGAGGCCATTCCAGATGAGTTCCTACCAGGAAATTTTGAGGTAAAGGAGAATGTTCTGGGAGCTTATGCCATGGTCAACCAAAGACTTTCCAACAAATTGAGTGTGTTGGCCGGGGTTAGGGTAGAGAATACCAAATTGGAGTCAGATGGAAACCGTGTCATTTATATAGAGGAAGATGAGGATGCCGGTATTGAGGAAGGTATTGAAGTGGAACAAGTTTCGGATGAAAACACCTATACCAATATCTTGCCGGGCGTTCACTTTAAATATGATGCAACCAATAATACCATTCTAAGGTTTGCATGGACCAACACCTTGGCCAGACCCAACTATGTTGATTTGATTCCAAGGGCCGAGATTGTGAACGAGGATGCAGAGGTCATTGTTGGGAATCCAGAGTTGGACCCAACAACGTCCATGAACTTTGATTTGAACGCGGAGCATTATTTTGAGAGCGTAGGTATTGTTTCAGGAGGGCTTTTTTATAAGAGGATAAACGATTTTATCTATACCTTCATCACAGAATCTGAAGATGATTCTTTTGGAACAGGAACCACAGGATACGATATTTTTCAACCCTTGAACGGGGATTCTGCATCCATTTTTGGTGCGGAGGTCTCCTTCCAGCGTCAGTTGGATTTCTTGCCTGGGTTTGCACGTAATTTCAGCATTTATCTAAACTATACCTACTTGACCTCAAGTGCAGATGGTATCCGTAACGAAGATGGTGATGAACGAACCGATTTGGATCTGCCCAATACCGCTCCCAACATGTTCAACGGATCATTGGGGTATGCCGACAAACGTTTCAGTGCAAGACTTTCCGCCAATTTTTCGGATTCCTATGTGGATGAAATCGGAGGGAATGCCTTTGAGGACAGATACTATGATACCCAGTTTTTCCTGGATTTCAACGCTAGCTATGCCATCAATAGTAATTTGAGATTGTATGCAGACGTAAACAATATCACCAATCAGCCTTTGCGCTATTTTCAAGGAGTAAAGGATAGAACCCAACAAATGGAGTTCTACGATATTCGATTCACTTTTGGATTGAAGTACGATTTGTTCAAAAAATAATTTCAGCAGCTAGTATTATTTTGAACAATGTCATGCCGAGTGCCTGTCCTAACATTTGGGCAGGCGCTCCAAATGACGCCTTCTTTTTTAAACTATTCATATGAAAAAATTTTATATACCCTTTATACTTGTGCTAGGCATGGTTTCCTGTAAACAAGGGAGTGAGCTTCCAGCCATAGCACCGGACATTATTACTGAAAAAACACCAAACGATACGGATGATCCCGCCATTTGGGTCAATCCGGATGATGCATCAAAAAGTATTGTTTTTGGAACCGATAAAGAGACCAACGGAGGTATTTATGCCTTTGACCTCAATGGAAAGATCATTCAAGAAAAGTCCATCAAAAACATCCAAAGACCCAACAATGTGGATTTGGAATACGGTTTTCAGTTGAACGATTCGGTTGCTGTGGATGTAATTGCTTTCACGGAAAGGGAAAAGCAACAAATAAGATTGTTTTCCGTACCAGATATGAAGCCGCTCGATGATGGAGGTTTCCCTGTTTTTGAAGACGAATCGAATATGGAACAACGTCTGGCCATGGGTATCAGTTTGTACAAATCGCCAAAAGATTCATCCCTGTATGCCATTGTTGGCAGAAAGATAGGACCAAGTGGTTCGTATTTGTACCAATATAAATTTGAATCGGATAGCATGGGAATTTCCGCCAATTTGGTGCGAAAGTTCGGAAGCTTTACGGGAGGAAAGGAAATTGAGGCCATTGCCGTGGACAACGAAATGGGCTACGTATATTATTCTGATGAGGGCGAATGCGTTAAAAAATATTATGCGGAACCTAGTATGGGCAATGAAGAATTGGCCTGCTTTGGAGGAGAACACTTTTTGGAGGATATCGAGGGGATTGCCATTGCTAGATACCCCAACGGAGAAGGGTACATCATTGTATCTGACCAGCAACGCGGACAGTTCAATATCTTCTCCAGAAAAGACAATAGTTTTATCAAGACCGTAAACCTATCCACTACAGAAACTGATGGCTGCGATGTGGTTACCGTACCGTTGAACGATACTTTCCCCAATGGTCTTTTTGCCGCAATGAACGACCAAAAGGACTTCTATTTTTACGATTTGAAGAAAGCGTTGGGCCTGAAATAAAATTCAAATAGTAAGTTTTCGTTTTCGAGCGGTTATCTCCCAAGTGTCGGTTTTTTTACCGTTTTTGATCACGGAAACTTCATCATGTAGGTTAATGGTAGGACAAATATGGTAGGGGATGCCGTAAAGCACATCACCAATATTTAGGGCATCCCAATCCGCTACCTTGATTACGCCGTGCTCCTCACTTTGTGAAAGTAGCTCGTAATCCTCAAGATTGAGGAATTGTATCCGTTTGTCGATTGGATTTTCAGCGGCCACGGATTTATGCCCCATATCTACGGTAACAATACCTTCGGTGGGTTTGGAGATTACGCGGGTCACCACAAGGGCAGCGTGCTTAAAGTTTTGTTCCGTTAATTTTTCACCATATCCCCAATCCCACAACACGCAGGTACCCGGACTGGTAATCCTGTTTTCTTCCATACGGTGTGAAGTGAAGGAAGGGGTTCCACCGCAAATCATTGTCAGGTTTGGATGTGAATTTTTTAAGGCGTTGAAGTAGTCGGTGACGGACTCCAGCCCCTCTTCAATTTTTTGGTTCCTCTCCGAGAAATTGGGGTCGCGAAGATGTCCGTCGTACACATGGAACCCTTCAAACTGAACGGATTTGCATTCATCCAAAGAGGCGATCAAAGCATCGAGTTCCTTTCCTATTTTGATTCCAGAACGGTTCATCCCGTTGTTGATGTCTATATAAACTGGAATGATCAAGCCTTTGGTTTTGGCTTTTTCATTTAATAATCTGGCCGTGGGCACAGCATCGATCAGCGTGGCAAAACGGGTAGAAGGAAAATGGGCGGTCAATTCAAGGAAACGGTCCACTTTGGGCCCTACCAATTGATGGGCGATCAGTACAAAATCGGCACCCGCCTCTGCGGCAATTTCCGCTTCCGCAATGGTGGAACCCTTAAAATTGGAAATGCCCGCATCCAACAAGCGCTCCATGACCTTGGGCATTTTATTGGTCTTGATATGGGGCATCAACCTTTGGGTATCCCCATTGACCAAGGAAAGCATTTCTTTGATGTTGTATGCCAGATGATCTATATATAGGGCAATGGATGGGGAATCTACCGTATCCACATTTTTGATTTCATACCAATTTTGGGCCATGTTCCTATTAGTTTGAATTGGGAAACAAGGTACTCATTTATGTGCGAAAGGAAGTTGAATTCTTTTTGTAGCTTTAAGTACATTAACTATAAACCCATTTATCATGAAAAAAGTCATTAGCTGTTTGTTATTGTCGTCTACCATCTTGTTTTCAAGCTGTTTGGGGTCGTTCAAGGCGTTCAATAATTTGAAGGACTGGAACCAAGGGGCAACCGACAGTAAATTTGTAGACAACCTGATTTTTTGGGGGTTGTGGATTGTCCCCGTGTATGAATTGTTCCTCCTCGGGGATGCTATAATCTTCAATGTGATCGAGTTTTGGTCCGGATCTAACCCTATTGCCATGAAGGAAGGGGAATCCGAGACCCAAATGGTGGAACATGATGGTAATACCTTTAAAATGGTGGCCACAAAGAACCGAGTGCAGGTGAGTGTGGTCGCAGGACCCAAACAAGGCAAGAAAATCGATTTGGTGTACAAGCCCGATGAAAAATCTTGGAACGCCGTTCGCCCCAATGGAGAGATTATAAAGTTATCTTCTTTCGAGGAAGGATTCTACATTGTGTATATGCCCAATGGGGAACAAGTTAAAATCGACCCTATGAGTACCAGACAAGAGGGGTTGGCCATTCTACAAGAGAGCAAGACCTGCTATTATTCGGAAAGCCTATTGGCAGATTAATAATATTGCACTTCATCAAAAGCCATGGTAAGAACTATGGCTTTTTTGTTGCGATAAACTTTCAATATATTCCAAAACGGGGGTTTTTGCCAGGAAAAGTGCCTTTGTCCGTAACAAAACAACAATTTCCGTGACCTATTGCTGTTGAAAATATTTTAATCCTATATTAGTCGACAATATCAAAAAACAATCAGTAAATCATGATAAAAAAGGTAACCTTACATGCATTGGTACTTGCAACGGTTTTTTCTTGCGGTGTCAAAAATCAAACAAACGATTTAGCTTCCGATAATCCTATAAGGGCACAATTGGATTTGGTCAACATCCAAGATGATAAAGTAAATGTGGTCATAGATCCGGGGAGGTTTATCCAAGATACCATCACTTACAGATTGCCAAGAGTGGTCCAGGGAACCTATGCCGTATCCGATTTTGGCAGGTATATAGAGAATGTCACAGCTTTTGATTATGAAGGCAACACAATGCAGGCCACCCAAGTGGATACCAACACTTGGACCTTTGTCAATGCCAAGAATTTGGATAGAATAGAATATGCCGTAAACGATACCTTTGATCAGGAAGTGCAAGGAGGTATTGGTGAGGAAGTTCCCTTTTCGCCTTCGGGCACCAACATAGAGCCTAAGCAGGTGATGTTGAACCTGCACGGATTTGTGGGGTATTTTGATTCCCTAAAGCGAAATGCTTACCAGATTGATATCAAATCCCCTACCAGCTTTACGTATACCTCTCCCCTAACCGAAATACAATCCACATTGAGTGCGGATGGTGCTATTAAGAATTCAGTGTTCTTGGCCAATCGATATTTTGAGGTGACGGATAATCCCATGATGTATGGGGAGACCGAGGTGGAAGAGTTCATGGTGGAGAACATCAAGATTGTATTGAGTGTTTTTTCTCCCAATGGAGTACATAAGGCTTCCGAAATCAAAGAGGTCATGGCGGAGATGATGCAGGCCCAAAAAAGATATCTGGGAGATTTGAACAGCACCCCGCGGTATGACATCCTACTGTATTTGTCCGATACACAGAAACCAGATTCCCCAAAGGGTTTTGGAGCTTTGGAGCATCATACTTCCACTGTGGTGGTCTTACCGGAACAAATGGATCCAGAAGCTTTGGCGGAATCTATGATCGATGTGGTGGCCCACGAATTCTTTCATATCGTAACCCCACTTTCGGTACATTCAGAAGATGTACATTATTTTGACTACAACAACCCAACCTTCAGTAAGCACCTATGGCTTTACGAAGGGGTCACCGAATATTTTGCACAGCATTTTCAGGTTTATGAGGGCTTGATAGATCCAGCGGAATATTATGCCAGGACCACTGAAAAGATAAACACCTCAAGATCCAATTACGATGACGCCATGAGTTTTACCCAAATGAGTGAAAACATCTTGGAGAACCCATATAAAGACAACTATGCCAATGTGTATATGAAAGGGGCGTTGATCGGTATGTGTGTGGACATTTTAATGCGTGAAAATAGCGATGGACAGCGCAGTCTACGCTCGTTGTTGGGAGAGTTGTCCGTAAAATATGGCAAGGATAAACCTTTTGAAGATGATGCCTTGATTGCCGAGATTACAGCAATGACCTATCCTGCGGTAGGAGAATTTTTAAACACCCATGTGGTAGGAAACACACCTATAGATTATGGCCAAATGTTGGATAAGGTTGGATTGTATTTTGCTGAGGCCGAAGTGGAGACCAACTACATTCAGAATGCGGGCGAACTGATCTTATCCGCAGACCCGGCAAGGGGAGGCGTCAAGTTCAACGACCTTGTGGTGAACAACAGCTTTTGGAAGGATAATAGGGTACAGCCCAATGACTTTATAAAATCCATCAATGGAACAGGGGTTACCTTGGCCAATGCCAATCAAATTCTAGCGGAAGTGTATGCATGGAGTTCCGGAAAAGCAATAAAGGTGGAGTTGTTGCGGGGAGAAGAGGAAATCCTCATTGATACGACAACCACACCAACGTATACCAAAGCCGTTACCCTATTGGAAAACCCAGAGGCAACGGAAGCCCAAAAAGAATTGCGAAAGGCGTGGCTAAAAGGCTAGGCACAGGTTTCGCAAAATATAAAAGGCCCCGATCATGATCGGGGCCTTTTTTTATAGGTTGTCCAGAAAATTAATATCTGTAATAATCAGGTTTAAAGGGTCCTTCCACCTTCACACCGATATATTCTGCTTGCTCCTCATTCAATTGGGTCAATTCGGCACCCAAACGGGCCAAATGCAATTGGGCCACTTTCTCATCCAAATGCTTGGGAAGCATATACACTTCGTTTTCGTATTTATCACTGTGGTTCCAAAGCTCTATTTGGGCCAAGGTTTGGTTGGTAAATGAGTTGCTCATCACAAAACTGGGGTGGCCCGTGGCGCAACCCAAGTTCACCAATCTACCTTCTGCCAAAATAATAAGGTCTTTACCATCAATGGTATACTTATCCACTTGGGGCTTGATCTCGTCCTTGGTATTTCCATAAGCGCCATTCAACCAAGCCATATCAATCTCATTGTCAAAATGCCCAATGTTACAGACAATGGCCTTGTCCTTCAGGGCGCGGAAATGCTCTTCCCGGATGATGTCCTTATTGCCCGTAGTGGTAATTACAATATCTGCATTGGAAACAACGGTTTCCAGTTTTTTCACTTCATAACCATCCATACAAGCCTGAAGCGCACAGATGGGATCAATTTCGGTTACGGTAACAATGGAGCCCGCACCACGGAAGGAAGCAGCAGTTCCCTTTCCTACATCACCATATCCGGCAACAACCACTCGTTTTCCGGCCAACATGGTGTCTGTGGCCCTACGAATCGCATCCACGGCACTTTCACGACACCCGTATTTATTATCGAATTTGGATTTGGTCACAGAATCGTTCACGTTGATGGCTGGCATGGGCAAGGTACCTTTCTTCATGCGCTCGTACAAGCGGTGCACACCAGTGGTGGTCTCTTCGGAAAGGCCTTTTACGCCTGAAGCCAGTTCAGGATATTTGTCCAATACCATATTGGTAAGGTCACCACCATCGTCCAAAATCATATTCAAGGGTTTTCTCTCTTCACCAAAGAACAAGGTCTGCTCAATACACCAGTCGAACTCCTCTTCGTTCATCCCTTTCCAAGCATAGACCGGGATTCCTGCAGCGGCAATGGCAGCAGCGGCATGGTCTTGGGTGGAAAAGATGTTACAGGAACTCCAGGTCACCTCGGCACCAAGGGCCACCAAAGTTTCGATCAATACCGCGGTTTGTATGGTCATATGTAGGCAACCGGCAATACGGGCTCCCTTCAAGGGCTGCTCTTTTCCGTATTCCTCGCGCAATGCCATTAGTCCTGGCATTTCGGCCTCGGCAAGCTCAATCTCTTTTCTTCCCCAAGCAGCTAGGGAAATATCTTTCACCTTATAGGGTACATGGGGAATTGTCTTTGTGCTCATACGTATATAAATTTACTTTCGTAGCTTAGCTTTTATAGTGCAGCAAAGATACAAAAACACCTAACTATTAGTCGTGCCCATTTACAAAACCATAACAGTTTCACCAACCACCTCGGTCTATATCTGGAAAGTTACCGAGGCTGAGAAGGAATTGTCCAAAGGAATAGAGCTTACCCCGCATTGCCAAAATAGGATGGATGGGATGAAATCCGAAGCACACCGGAGGGCTTTTTTGAGTATCAGACACTTAATGGCCAAAGCGGGTTATGTGGACAAGGACCTATACTATGACGATTTTGGAAAACCCCATTTAAAGGATGGCAACCATATTTCCATTACCCATTCGCATAATTTTACGGGGGTCATCATCAGCGAAACGGACGAAGTAGGGATAGATATTGAGATGCAGCGTGATAAAATCCTGAGAATCGCACACAAGTTTACCCCCATTCAAGAGTACAAGACCTTGGCCAATGTCGAGGCCATTATTAGAAAACTTACCATCGTGTGGGGCGCCAAGGAATCACTTTATAAAATCTATGCCCAGCAGGGGTTGAGTTTTTTACGGCATATTGATGTGATGGACTTTACCTTTCAAGATGCACGTACCGTGGCTGAAATCCTCTACAAGGGTCAAAAATCCCATTATGATATTGAGTTTTTGGAGTTTGAGGGATTCACTTGTGTATATGCCCTAAAGATGATGGGGGGATGACAGGTAGTTTTTACTAGATTTGTTTCGCAATACAAAAGTGCCCCATGAAGATATCCGTTGAGCTTACCTTGACTCCATTACAAGATAATTTTGAACCCCCTATTATCAATTTCATAAAAAAGTTGAGGTCTTCTGGGCTTACCGTTCTGGAGAATCCTTTAAGTACACAAGTCTTTGGGGAGTATGATAGGGTTATGGGGTTGTTGACCGATGAGATAAAAGAAGCTTTTGAAAATATTGATCATGTAGTATTGGGGATGAAGGTTGTAAAATCCGATAGGAGTGACTATGAGCCCCATTTTTGATTTTTTTCTCGGTCCGTACGAAGACAGGGAACTTTCCTTGGTCATTCTTGAAGCCACTGCCTTTTTCTTTGGAATAGCCAGTGTGGTCTATGCCAAGATGGAAGACATTATGGTCTATCCAACGGGGTTGGTTGCCACGGCCATTACCACGTATATCTTTTTTGTGGATCGCTTGTTGGGCGACATGATGATGAACTTCTACTTTTCCATCATGAGCATTTATGGATGGTGGAACTGGGCCCGAAGAAAGCAGGACAGGGAATTTATTGTAAAGATTTCCCGTACCAATACCAAGGAAAAGTGGATAGGGGTTGCACTGTTCTCCATTACTTTGCTGGTTACTTTTGGAGTATACAAGGCTTTTGGGGCTGAAATAAAGGCAACCAACTATGTAGATATCATAACCTCGGGCATTTTCTTTACGGCCATGTGGTATATGGCCAACAAAAAATTGGAAAGCTGGACCCTTTGGATCTTGGGGGATTTAATAACCGTACCTTTGTACGCCTATAGGGGATGGGGCATGTTTTCATTACAATACCTCATTTTTACCGTATTGGCCATTCAGGGATATGTAGCATGGAAGAAAGACTTGGGCAAGAGCCCTCAAACCTCATAAAAGTAGTTCTATTTGGGCCGGAATCTACTGGAAAGACCACCTTGGCCCAACAATTGGCCCAACACTACCAAACCGAGTGGGTGCCAGAATATGCCCGGGAATATCTTCAAGATAAATGGGATAGGGAACAAAAAACCTGCGAGCCCAAAGACCTTGTTCCCATAGCTTATGGACAGATGCGCTTGGAAAACCAACTGGCAAAAAAGGCGAACAAGATTTTGGTTTGCGACACAGACCTTTTGGAAACTAAAGTATACTCAGAAACCTATTACACAGGAAGTTGTGATCCAATTCTGGAGAAGTATGCTATCCAAAATACATACGATCTATACTTGTTAACCTATATTGACATCCCATGGGAAGCGGACGATCTTAGGGACAAACCCGACGAACGCGAGGAAATGTTCAGGTATTTCAAGGAAGCTTTGGAAAAATATGACCGAAATTTTGTTATTTTAAAGGGGGACAAAGTGTTCCGGCTTTCAACGGCAATACAAGAAATCGATAAACTTTTTAAGGCGCATGATTGATTTAAGTTCAAAAGACTTGGAACAATTGGAAAACAAAGGGATTTCCAAAGAAAAAGTAGCAAATCAGATAGAAACTTTCAAAGAAGGGATACCCTTTGTGGATTTGGTGAAGGCCGCGGTAATTTCCAATGGGATCTTAAGATTTTCGGAAAAGGAGCAAGAAGGACTTGTACAATATTTTGAACAGAACAGAGGTCATTTAGATCTGTTGAAATTTGTTCCCGCCTCTGGGGCCGCTTCTCGGATGTTCAAGGCTATGTTCAACTTTTTGGATGCCTTTGATCCCAAAAAAGAGACCCTTTCCGAATATTTGGACCGAACAGGCGATTCCGATGCAAAAAAGTTTACCGACCAAATGCATAAGCTGCCCTTTTATGGGTTGATTATGGACCGTATCAAGGATAACGCATCCAATAAAGATGAAGAAGCCTATCTTTTTGTAAAGGAAATGTTGGGAGAAGATAGGTTGAACTACGGATTCTACCCCAAAGGACTATTGCCATTCCATGCGTACGATTCGGGTAGTGCAACACCCTTTGAGGAACATTTGAAAGAAGCGGCATTATACGCCAAAACAGAAGGCAAGGCCCATCTGCACTTTACCGTTTCTCCGCAACATGACGAAATGTTCAAGGACGAAGAGTCCAAAGTGGGTCCTAAAATATCCGAAGCAACCGATACGCAGTTTTTAATTTCGTACTCCAATCAAAAACCATCCACGGATACCATAGCGGTAGATATGGAAAACCAACCTTTCAAGAACGGGGATGGTTCCATACTGTTCCGCCCCGGAGGGCACGGAGCCCTCATTGAAAACCTGAACGAGCAGGATGCCGACATCATTTTCATCAAAAACATAGACAATGTGGTGGTCGACAAGAATTTGGAAAAAGTGGCCAACAGCAAAAAGATGTTGGCGGGAGTATTAAGAAAAGTGCAGGCCAAGGCTTTTGACTATGCCAGACTTTTGGACGATAATGAGGTGTCGCCAGAGAAATCGGATGAAATAAAATCCTTTTTGGAAAGAGAACTCAATGTTCGGATGCCCAAGAATTATGATGACTTGGATGTTAACGAACAACTAGTCATTCTGAAGGATAAATTAAATCGTCCCATACGTATTTGTGGAATGGTAAAGAATGAAGGTGAACCAGGAGGAGGTCCTTTTTGGGTGAAAGATGTAGAAGGAAATATTTCCCTTCAAATCATTGAATCTGCCCAGATTGATCTATCCGATCAGGAACAGGAGGCCATACTCAAAAATTCAACCCACTTCAATCCGGTGGATTTGGTATGTGGGGTAAGGAACCACAAGGGAGAAAAGTATGACCTTTTGGATTTTGTGGATCCAAAACAAGGGTTTATCACGGGAAAGACCCAAGAAGGCAAGGAACTAAAGGCGCTGGAGCTTCCCGGACTGTGGAACGGGGCCATGGCCTTTTGGAACACCTTGTTTGTTGAAGTGCCTTTGGTGACATTTAATCCCGTTAAGACCGTAAACGACCTTTTAAAGCCTACGCATCAAGCTTAGTATTAAAGAAAAATAATGTATGAGATCCGTTTCAAATCCATGAAACGGATTTTTTTTGCCTTTTATGTGACCCCCAGATAAAAAGAGTGTCAAAAAGATATAATGGAAACGGATACGCTGATAAAAGAATTTTGGCTTATAACGTAACCGTAGAAGAGAGGTGGTCTTGTTAGGCCATCTGGATTTTAGGTTGGTTGATTTGGTTGGAAGGCCGTACACTATGTACGGCTTTCTTTTAAAATTCTTTAGCGCAATGTTTACTGTGGAAACGAAAAAATAATGTTATTAGGAATTGTAGTGCTCTTAAATATAATTTCATTGGCTATGGTCCTATATCTTTTGATATCATATCTAAGAAGTCGTAAGAAAATAGTGCACAAAAAAAATCAGGATGATGCTATATAAACACTATCCATTGTATTATCCGTTGTTGCCAACCTATTCATAATTTTTTCCTTGGGATTATGATTTGGCACTTTTGAAAGGCTGCTTCGGCAGCCTTTCTTTGTATAAAAAGGATACATTTTTTGCTTCAAGTAAACAGATTTACACAATAGCTTGAAATGCTTGTTATTTCTAATGAACAGTTTTTCAGAGGGTTGTATAAGAAATGTGGTTGAAGAAAATCTTGGCATCGGATTTTCATGGTTATAGGTGAGTTTAACATTATAAAATCATATACCATGAAAAATTTAGTTATCGCAACCGCACTATCATTTGTAGGACTTACAGCTATCGCCAATGAGAACACCCCAGAATTGAAAACAGATGAAGCAACAGTATTTGTTGTTCAGGACTTTGAGGAAATCAACGTCTCTGACCTTCCTGAAGCTGTAACGGCAGCAGTGAAAAAGAACTACCCTACGGCCAAAGTGGACAAGGCCTATAAGAATGAGAAGGACCAATACAAATTGGAACTGTCTTTGGAAGATGGTACCAAGGGAACCGTCTATGCCGATTCTGAAGGGAACTGGATAGAGCTATAAAATAGTTTATGAGACCTTGTTAGGTTAGTTGGTTTGATGAAAAGGGGTTGCTACGGCAACCCTTTTTTTGTGATAATTTTACCAAACTCCCATCATCTTCATAGCAATGGGCATCGTATATATTACTGAGATATGCCCAAAATCTTGATCATCGAGGACGATACTGCTTTTTGTCAAATGCTATCCAAGTTTTTGACGAAGCATGGGTATGTTGTTTCCTCAAGCTATACCATAAAAGAAGCTCAAGAAAACCTTAGTGCTTCCAATTTTGATGTGATTCTATCTGATGTTAGGCTCCCAAAAGGTAACGGACTGGCCCTCTTGTCCACTGTTAAGAAAGCTTCGCCAAATACCCAAGTGATTCTGATGACGGGATATGCCGAGGTAAAAACAGCGGTAAACGCCATGAAAAAAGGGGCATTTGATTATATTTCCAAGCCTTTTACGCCAGATGAAATTCTGTCTGTCATCACCAATGCGCTGAACACTCAAACTTTCGGCAACACACAAAAGTCAAATGAAAGTTCAATCAAAAAAAAGGATGCGCCGAATCAATTTTTGGTAGGTAAGAGTGAAAGCTCCCAAAAACTGCAGCAGTATATCAATTTGGTTGCCCCTACCAATATGTCGGTTTTGCTTATTGGAGAAAGTGGAACGGGAAAGGAAGTAACCGCAAAATCCATCCACGATGCCAGTAAAAGAAGGGAGAAAAACTTCGTGGCCGTTGACTGTGGTGCCATTCCCAAGGAGATTGCCACCAGCGAGTTTTTTGGGCATGTGAAAGGAAGTTTTACCGGGGCCATTGAAGATAAAATGGGACATTTTGAGGCCGCCAACGAAGGGACCCTTTTTTTGGACGAGATTGGAAACCTATCCTACGAGCACCAGATACAATTATTGAGGGCCATCCAAGAACGAAAGATAAAACGGGTGGGAAGCACCAAAGAAATCCATTTGGATTTGCGGATCATTGCCGCCACCAATGAAGATTTGGCCCAAGCGGTTCAGGAAGGAAGCTTCAGGGAAGATCTTTATCATAGATTGAACGAGTTTTCCATGACTGTTCCGCCACTTCGGGAGCGGGTTGGGGATATCATGCTTTTTGCAGATTATTTTTTAGATCGGGCCAATGAAGAACTGGGGAAGAACGTTTCCCATTTTTCAACAGAGGCCCAAGAATATATTGAAACCTACCCTTGGCCGGGAAACCTTAGGGAAATGAAGAACGTGATAAAACGGGCGGTTCTTTTTACCGAAGGGGATTCCATAATGTCAAGTGCCTTCCCAGATGAGCTGATCCATGGCGCTGAAAAGAACACCACCACAAAGTTTTCAAAATCCGAGTATGAAAAGGAACGGATTCTAAATGCACTAAAACAGACCAATTTCAATAAGAGCAAGGCGGCCAAATTACTGCAAATGACAAGAAAGACACTTTACAATAAAATCAATCTGTACCAAATGGAGGTGTAGCCAAGTATTGGCAAATGGCCTTTTCAAGTTGGTCAATACGGGTTTTTAAGTTGGAGAGCTCTTCAAAAACCTTTTCTCCATTGGAGTCATCAGGCAGATGCTCCAATCTTTTCAAAGTTTCAATGGCCTCCTGTGCCTCCAATTGCCGAAACATGGGCAGCATTTTATGGGAAACGGAACGAATACAGGAAAAATCAGCATCCCCAATGGCCGAGAAAAGCAATTCCATACTCTTTTGCGTATTTTCCATAAAAATCTCCAATACCTCGCGTACTGCATTCGGACTGTCCAGGAAAGCCGAAATCTGTGTAATCCGGAACAGGGGGGAATTGGATTCCGGTATGCTATTGAGTAAAGCAACTTGGGGTTCTACATCGATTTTGGATACAACTCCAAGTGTTTTTAGCAATACATGACTGGAAAAAGGTTTTTGCAGCACGTCGGCAAAACCCATTTTGGTGTATTTCCCCTTGTCCACGATTTTTTGCCCTGTCATGGCAATTACCGGTTGACCTGAGTAAAGATGGTTATCCCTTTCCCGTAATTTCTGGAGTACGGCAAATCCATCGGTATCTGGCATTTGTATATCCGTAAGGAGGAGGTCGTAGTTCGGATTTTCCGTTTGTGCTAGAGTGCGATAACTGGAAAATGTTTTGACATGGACATGGCTCCTCTGGCAGATTTCACGTAAGAGTTCCAACAGGGTTTCATCATCATCCAAAATATAAACCGTTAAATCCTTCTGGGAGGTAAAGGTCTCTTCAACCTGCGTCAATGGCTCCTTGGAAAACTCAAAGGGGAGCTGTAGGGTAAAGGTGCTTCCCTTGTTTTTTTTACTGTCCAGCGTTAAGGTTCCCCCCAACAGTTCGGTCAGTTTTTTGGAGATGGTGAGCCCTAGGCCATATCCGCCGTAGTGTTTTTCGGTTGAATCTTCAGCTTGGGTAAATTCCTTGAAGATCATTTCCTGTTTTTCGGGCTCAATGCCGATGCCGGTATCCACTACTTTAATGTTCAAATAGGAATGGTTCTTACTTTTCTTGGCGGTGGCTTCCACTTTTACAAAACCTGTATGGGTAAACTTAAAGGCATTTCCAACAAGGTTGGTCAAGATTTGTCGTATGCGGAATGCATCACCAATAATGGGATTCTTAAGTTCCTCGGCTATATCCAAATATAACTCAACCCCTTTTTTGGAATATGTTTCCTGAAAATGGGAAGCTGTTTCCACAATAAGGTCGAAAAGAAGAAAAGAGGCTTTCTCGATATGTACTTTTCCTGCTTCCAGTTTTGAAAAATCCAATAGGTCGTTCACGAGGTTCTCCACATAGTTTGACGCGGATTTCACATTATGGAGATATTTTGATTGCTTTTGGTTGAGGCCACTTTGTTCCATCAGCTCTGTATATCCGCTGATGGTATTCAACGGTGTCCTTAGGTCATGGCTTACGGTGGAAATCAATTGTTCCCTACTTTTTAGGAGCGATTCCGAGTATTTTTTCTCCTTTTCCAAGCGTTCCCGGTATTGCTGTACTTTCCAAAAATCCTTGGAGATAAAAAAAGTGAACAAAATTATGCCCAAGAGCCCCAAAGCAATGGCCGCCGCTGCCATACGAATGCTTCGTTGCAACACCCTCTTTTGTTTAAGGTTGTCCAAATAGGTATTTCGAATGATTTCGCGTTCAAACGATGAGATGATACTGCGCATTTTTTGGGAAAGTTCCAGATCGGTTCTATAGATCTGAAGTTCTTTTTGGGATACCGAGCGTTCTGCAGCGGCGGTTTCTGTTTTGGCTTTCTGTAAAATCGATTTGGAGACCTCAAGGATGGAATCTATGTTTTTGGCATTGGTATTTCCATTGGGGTCCGGAATATTTTTGTTGAGAATGGCCACATATTCCCTGATGGATTTTTGGGTTGCTGGGGACAGTTGATCAAAATTGGGAGCAAAGGTCTCCGGGGTGATTCGCCCCATATCCACCTCCATTTTATGGAATGCTTGCAAAATGGAATCTATGGATGCCGTGTTCTCGTTTTCAACCTTTAATTTTCGGAGTTCGGCACTGTTGTGCATCTTTTGCTGAAGCAGCTTCTGCACACTATCCAACTTGAAAACTTGGTTGACATCCCGGGCAAAAACCATGGGCTTTAAGGAATCGATCAAGATGTTTATGGAATCCACTTTTTGCGCATAGACCTTCAGGTTCTTGGCACTTTTGGTCTGCAAGGCAAGTTTGGACAGATTCTCGGCCTCATAAAGACTGGCAAGCAATCTATTGGTTTTTAAAAGCTTAAGATTGTCGTCATTTTTGTCTTGTAATGTAGTATAGCTTTTAAATTCAGTATAGATAAAAAAAGCGGCCAAGACCCCCAATGCTCCCAAAATCAAATAACTGAAGATGATTTTTAGAGCGAATCTGTTCTTGGGTTTCCGGGTCATACACAATTCTTTGATATTGTATATACGCATTCAGGTATACCACATAGTTGTTATCAAAAGTTAATTTCTGGGGTTTCTTATGAAAAATGAAAGCGGCATAGTACATTTGCGGCCATCTCAAAGGGGTGCTTTGCATGGCAAGGCTGAGATTATACCCAATGAACCTGGGCGGGTAATGCTGCCAAGGGATTGCGCAAGGCGCATCTTGGAATTTCATCGTTTCTTTAAAGAAACAAAATCAAGTATTAACAAGAATAATGGCCCCTTTTATTCGTAACATTTTTTACGAATGAAAACTTTATTCACAACATTGGCCGTTTCCGGGCTGGCGCTGAGTATGAGTGCGCAACAGGAACCAACAGATTCTTTGGAGGGAAAAAAAGTGGTATTGGACGAGGTCTTGGTCCAAGCTGTACGGGTGACCAAGGAATTTCCCATTACTTTTTCCAACTTGAACAAAGAGGAGCTTACCTCCCGAAACCTAGGGCAGGACGTTCCCATTTTAATGAACTTTTTACCGGCCGTGGTCACTACTTCAGATGCGGGTGCTGGCGTGGGATACACCAGTTTCCGTGTAAGGGGGACCGACTCAAGGGGGGTAAATGTCACCATTAATGGGGTCCCCTACAACGATGCGGAATCCCATGGGACATTTTGGGTGAACATGCCCGATTTTGCTTCCTCGACCCAGAGTTTGCAGTTGCAGCGCGGGGTGGGTACCTCCACCAATGGTGCAGGAGCATTTGGCGCAAGCCTAAATGTATTGACCGATGCATTTTCCGAAGAGGCCTACGCCAAAATTTCCTCTTCCGTGGGAAGTTTTAATACCCTGAGGAACAATGTAAAGTTCAGTACCGGTATGCTGAACGACCATTTTGAATTTTCGGGAAGGTTGTCGCGCATCACCTCTGATGGGTATGTGGACCGCGCCAGCTCCGAACTGGACAGCTATTTTATGCAAGGAACCTACCGCAGTGACAACACATTGTTAAAGGCATTGCTTTTTGGAGGGCATGAGGTTACCTATCAAGCCTGGAACGGCATCACCGCTGAAGAATTGGAAGAAAATAGAACCTATAATTCTGCAGGAAGATATACCGATGAGAATGGGAATGTACAGTTTCATGACCGTGAAGAGGACAATTACAAGCAAAACCATGTGCAATTGCATTGGAACCAGACCCTAAGTCCGGAATGGAGTACCAATTTGGCCTTGCACTATACACGTGGAAGAGGATACTTTGAGCAGTATAGGGAAGATGATGACTTTTCAGACTATGGCTTGGAACCCATTAGCTTGGGAGGGGAGACCATCAATACTACCGACTTGATTCGAAGAAGATGGTTGGACAACCATTTTTACGGCACCGTTTTTTCGGCCACGTATAACAAGGAAAACCTGAAATTGATCTTGGGTGGAGGATACAATGAGTACAAGGGAGACCATTTTGGGGAAATTATCTGGGCGCGTTATGCAAGTCAGAGTGAAATCAGAGATAAATATTATGATGACAATTCCACCAAAACGGATTTCAATACCTATGCAAAGGTCAATTATCAGTTGGATGGCCAATGGTCGGTTTTTGGGGATATGCAATACCGAAGGGTTGGCTATGAAGCCAATGGGGATGATACGGGATTGGTGGATGATACCTTCAACTTTTTCAATCCGAAAGCAGGGATTACGTTCAATTTGAACCCCAACAACAATTTTTATCTGTCCTACGCCAGGGCCAATAGGGAACCCAATCGGAATGATTATGAGAACGGAAGTCCCAAACCCGAGCAATTGAACGATTATGAGTTAGGGTGGCGTTTTGTGTCCCCTGACATCCAGTTGAACACCAATCTGTATTACATGCGCTATAAAGATCAGTTGGTGCTCACCGGTGAGCTCAATGATGTGGGTGCGCCGCTACGGGCCAATGTAGGGGACAGCTACCGCTTGGGGTTGGAAGTGGATGCCAACATCCGATTGGGGCGCAAGTTTAGGTTACAGCCCAATGTGGCCTTGAGCGATAACCGAAATGTTGATTTCTTCTTCCAGCGGGACGGGGTACTCCAAAACTTGGGGAACACCAAAATTGCGTATTCACCACAAGTGATTGCTGGAAACATCCTGGCGTTTCAACCCCATACAAACCTTCAAGTATCGTTGCTTTCAAAGTTTGTGGGCAAGCAATATATGGGGAACATCGATTCCGAAAATTCAACTTTGGACAGTTATACCCAAACGGATTTCAATGTGCAATACGTAATCGAGGCCAATTCGTTTGTGAAAAGTATTGTGCTTTCAGGACTGGTGAACAATATTTTTGATGCCGATATTGTTTCCAATGGGTATTTCTACACCTTTGATGACGACTATTCCAATCCTGGGACCATTACCACCATTGAGGGAGCGGGATATTACCCCCAGGCAGGAATCAACTTTCTCATAGGAGCCACCGTTAATTTTTAATGACCAAATAGTAAATGGGATTCTGTACTTTTATACACCATGACAGAATCCCATTTTCATTTTTCTGAAGAAAAACCCCTCCGATGGGGTATTATCGGTTGCGGTAGTGTGGCCGAAAAGAAAAGCGTTCCAGCATACCAACTCATCCCAGAGTTTAAAGTACACATGGTAATGCGCCGCGATGCAGAAAAAGTCCAAGATTATGCCCAAAGGCACCAAATTGCCCATTGGACCACCCATGCCGATGAGGTGATTCAGAATCCAGAGGTCGATGCCATCTACATTGCCACACCTCCGGATACCCATAAACGGTATGCCCTTCAAGTGGCCGCCGCGGGAAAGCCTTGTTGTATTGAAAAGCCCATGGCACCCAATTATCAGGATAGTTTGGCTATTTGTGAGGCATTCAAGACCAAGAATATACCTCTTTTTATTGCGTATTACCGTCGCTCCTTGCCCAGATTTATTAAAGTGAAGCAATGGTTGGATGAGGGGTTGATAGGTACGGTGAGACATGTAAATTGGCAAAAATCCGCTTCGCCCAATGAGGTCGATTTAAATGGCGGGTCCAATTGGCGGACGGAAGAAAAAGTGGCTCCCGGTGGGTATTTTGATGATTTGGCCAGTCACGGTCTGGATTTGTTCAACTTTCTATTTGGGGATATCAAAAAAGCTAGCGGAATGGCCTTGAACCAACAAGGTTTGTATACGGCCCATGATGCGGTTACGGGAAGTTGGTTGCACGAAAATGGGGTGACAGGAGCTGGATTTTGGAATTTTGGCACCTATCATAGGGTGGATAAGGTAGAAATCTTCGGTTCTGAAGGAAGTATACGCTTTGCGGTTCTAGATGAAGCGCCTATTGAACTGGAAAACGCTTCGGGACATAAAATTTTGGAAATCCCACATCCAGTGCATGTGCAACAGTTTCATGTGGAAAACATCAAAAACCATTTGTTGGGAAAATGTGAACACCCCTCAACAGGAAAAACAGGCTTGCATACCAGTTGGGTCATGGATGCTATCTTGGGTAATCTTTAATTGGAGATGACCACGGTGTTTCCACTTTGTGTGGCCCTGTAAAAAAGTAAATCGTAGTACCTCCCCCCATCATCGGGCCTATCCAGTTGTTGTCCTGTAAACAGATTATAGGTGTATCCCTCACAATCACAGACCACATTCTGCCCATCTATGGCCATGGTGGAACAGCTATTGGGGGCATGGTTGGGGCAACTGGCCTCCCATGCCACAAATTGGGCGCCACTCAATCCGGCACGCATCACAAAGACGCCTCGGGTACCCACTCCATCATTGTCCACAAGAACAGGATTGCCAATGTTGTTCAATTTACTGTAGAGCGGTAGATTCAAGTTTAAATCAAACCTGAAGCTCACTTCTTGAAGGTATGGATTTCGATTGGTACTGTCTGAACTACAGGATATTATAAAAATAAGAAAGGCATAACCGAAAAAGCGCCTCATAGTATGGAATTCAAAATGTTAGCGCAACAAAGTTGAACAAAATTTACCTATATTTGCGTTAAATCCTCGCAAAAAACCATGCAGGGGCATGGAATTCGTTGAGGATTTTTGTATTTGTAGAGAAGAGACCATTGGGGAAATTTTTTATTTTCTTCAATGTTCTTATGCATTAAAACGTGACGATATGAGTAAAGTATCTTATTATACAGCTGAGGGATTAAAAAAATTGAGGGATGAACTCAACCAGTTAAAAGATGTTGAACGCCCTAAAGCTTCCCAAGCCATTGCTGAGGCAAGGGACAAGGGAGATTTGTCCGAAAACGCCGAGTATGATGCTGCCAAAGAAGCTCAAGGCCTCTTGGAAATGAAGATTTCCAAAATGGAGGAAACCTTGGCCAATGCTAGGTTGATAGACGAATCGCAATTGGATACCTCAAAAATATTGGTGCTTTCCACAGTAAAACTAAAGAACCAAGCCAATGGCATGGAAATGAAATATACTTTGGTGGCCGAAAGTGAAGCAGACCTGAAATCGGGGAAAATATCGGTGACCTCTCCCATTGGAAAAGGATTGCTGGGAAAATCCGTAGGTGATGTGGCCGAGATCAAAGTGCCCAACGGAACGTTAAAGTTGGAGGTTTTGGAAATCACCAGACACTAAAAGACACTAAAATCCCTATATTTAATCCCATCCCTTGATGGGATTTTTTTTAAACCAAAATCAACATGGCCAGTATTTTCACCAAGATCATCAATGGAGAAATTCCCTGTTATAAAATTGCAGAGGACGCAGACAACTTTGCTTTTTTGGACATCAACCCCAATGCCAAGGGGCATACCTTATGTGTCCCCAAAAAGGAAGTGGATAAACTACTGGACCTGGATGAGGAAGCCTATATGAAACTCATGGCCTTTTCCAGAAAGGTGGGCAAGGCCCTTGAAGCCGTTGTTCCCTGCAAGCGAGTGGGCATGTCCGTGATAGGGTTGGAGGTGCCCCATGTGCACGTACACCTCATTCCTCTTCAAAGTATGAAAAACGCCACGTTTCAACACAAGGAAAGCCTTAGTGCCGAAGAGTTTGAAGCTTTGGCAGAGAAAATTGGCGATGCTCTAGATAAGTCCTTCTAGATATAAATAGATCGTTGCGGCCACAATCCCAATGGCCACTATCAAGACCACAAAGAACAAGGTGGTAAAGCGTATGGAAGACCTTTCGGGGGTTACGAGCTTATTGTAGTAATCAAAAACGCGTTCAATATCCGGCGTCCAGCTTACCGGGTAAATAATGGATTGGCATTTTTTGCATTTGATTTCATGGGTCACTTCGTTGGTAGTGACGTGGAAAAATGTACCAAAAGTATGTTTCTGGTAGAAAGTGAGCATCAGCTCTTGGTTAAAACACTCTGGGCAGTTGTTTGTGATTTCGGCTTCCTTTAGTATGATCTTTTTTTCCTTTGACATGACTCACAATGCATTTGTTCGCAGTGAAATTTGCATGATTGTTCCTTCCTTACTGGACGAAAATACTTTAATTTTTCCTTTGTGGTATTCCTCAACGATTCTTTTTACCAAGGACAGCCCCAATCCCCAACCTCTTTTTTTAGTGGTCACTCCGGGGTTGAAAATGTTCTGAAAATCGCTTTTGGGGATGCCTTGCCCTGTGTCCGTGACCAAAATATGGACGTTTTGCCCCTTTTTTTCAATCTGGATACCAATGTTTCCCTTGCCCTTCATGGCATCGATGCCATTTTTCACCAAATTTTCAATACTCCAGTTGTATAAAGGGGGATTCAGCGGGACAATGAGTTCATCAATATTGGTACTGAATGAAAAATGCACCAATTTGGAGCTACGCTGTTTTAGATAGTCGTATGCTTTTTTGGTTTCTGCCACAATATCATGGTTGCCCAATTCAGGGATGGACCCAATTTTGGAAAATCGTTCCGTTATGGTATGCAACCGATCAATGTCCTTGGCAATTTCCTTGGTGATATCCGGATTGATGTCCTCTGACTTCAATAGCTCGTTCCAACCCAAGAGGGAGGTCAGCGGCGTACCTATCTGGTGTGCCGTTTCCTTGGCCATCCCGGCCCAGAGCTTATTTTGTTCCGAGGCTTTGTTGGTCCTAAAGAAAAAGAAGATCACGGCACCAAACAGGAAAATAATCAACAACAGGGCCAGGGGATAATATTTGAGTTTGTTCAGGACTTCGGAATTCCCGTAGTAGAGCGTCTCCAAAAGCTCCCCATCCTGAATAATCTGTATGGGCTCATTTTCACTTTCAAACTGCCTGATTTTTTTTTGGATATAGGCACTGTCCGTGACCTTTTCCTTGGGAATGTTGTGTGTTTTGAACGAGCCCTCCTCATTGACCAGGATCATGGGGGTAGAGGTATTGTTGCCCATGACCTTTAGGGTGAGGTTGCCCAGTTCTTGGTCTACGGAAGATTGGATAAGTTCCAACTGGGCCGTGGCCCAAATCTCCATTTTCAATCGCTCTTCCTCCTTGAACTTTTTAAAGAAACTATTGGTATTCCAAAGGATAAGGCTAACAATCACAAATGCCGATATCAGCAAGATAATGTTGGAAGCTTTCCGTTTGGGATTGAAGTTCATTTTTAGGCTGAATTGTGATTAAAGATAGCGGAAAAGAAAAAATATGTTGATAGTTAGTTGAAATAACGGGTTTCTTATGGGTTTCATTTTATGTACATTTGAATTTCATTGAAAATTAACATACATGGAAGTTCAGGGAAAAATCAAAATGATTGATGAGACCAAGACATTTGGGAACAATGGGTTCCGCAAAAGGGAAATGGTCATTACCACGGAAGAACAATATCCCCAACATATTTTGGTGGAGTTTATACAGGATAAGTGCGATTTGCTGAACAATTATTCCGTAGGACAGCCGGTAAAGGTCAGTATTAACCTTCGCGGTCGTGAGTGGACCAACCCCCAAGGGGAAACCAAATATTTCAACTCCATACAAGGATGGAGGATAGAAAACCTACAGTCCGAGGCCCAAGGGGAGAATATGCCACCGGTCCCACCCATGGAAGCCTTTGAACCTGCAGATGACCTCAATGAAGAGGATCACGACGATCTTCCATTCTAATCCAAATTGGGCCTTACCAAGGTCATAGAACATATTTTTAGGAGGTATTTGCCCTCCCCTTTCACCATTGCGGTTTTACTTACCCTTCTGACCATGGTGTTGGCTCTGGTCTTTACGGAGAACACTTTAGGTGGAAACCATTTTTTTGCCATCCTATCCTATTGGGAAAACGGTATTTGGAACAATGCACTGTTGGTGTTTGCCTACCAGATGATGCTTATTTTGGTATTGGGGCATGTGTTGGTGCTGAGCAAGCCCATGGAAAAATTGATCCTGCGCATCACGGGATGGGTGACCAATACGTCCAGTGCTACCGTGTTGGTGGTATTGCCCACGCTTTTGGTTTCTTTCTTCAATTGGGGATTGGGATTGATTTTTGGGGCCATTTTGGCCCGGAAAGTAGGGGAATATGCCCAAATGAAGAACATACCCATCAACTATCCCCTAATTGGGGCATGTGGGTATTCCGGTTTAATGGTGTGGCATGGAGGGATCAGCGGCTCGGCTCCCCTTAAAGTCGCCGAGGCCGGACATCTAAAAGGCTTGTTGGAAGGAGTGGCCGATGCCAAGGTTTTGGAAACACTGCCGGAGACGCTATCCACCGCCTACACCATTTTCAGTTATTGGAACTTGATTGTATTTGCACTGGTGGCCTTGTGCATTGTGGCACTGGCTTATTACTTGAGCAAAAGAACGGAATCTACTCCACTGAACCTGAAACGATATGAGTTTGCATCATTGGAGCGAAAAAATAGCGAAGGTGCCGAGAGGTTGGACTATTCCCCTTGGGTTTCCACCCTGTTTGGGATATTGGTATTGGCAGCCTTTTTGGTACAGTACCTCCCAGCGCTCAAAACATTGAACCTTACCCCCAATATGCTCAATTTTTTTATGTTGGGACTGGCCATTCTGTTACACGGGAGCTTTAAGCGTTTTTTGATCGCTGTGGAGGAAGCCATTGGGGATACCGCAGGTATTCTGATTCAGTTTCCACTCTATTTCGGGATTATGGGAATTATGGCCGGAAGTGGTATGATCAATGAGGTTTCCAACTTTTTTACCTCTATCAGTACCAATACTACCTTGCCCATTTTTACATTTTTCAGTGCCGGATTGGTCAATATTTTTGTGCCCAGTGGAGGAGGGCAATGGGCCATTCAAGGACCTTTGGTACTTCAGTCTGCCATGCAGTTGAATGTTCCGTTGCCAAAAGTGATCATGGCCTTGGCCTATGGAGATCAAGTAACCAACATGTTACAACCTTTTTGGGCTTTGCCTCTATTGGGGATTACCAAACTCAAAGCCAAGGAAATACTACCCTATACCTTATTGTTCATGGTAATTGGAAGTCTTATCTATATAGCCGGACTTCTTATTTTTTAACCTATTGCGTATCTTAGTAAAAAGAGCGCTTTGGAAAATAACGGAAACAACTTTCCCCTAGCATTTCTGGGAGACCGTTTGGAATTCCCTCCTGTGCATATGGCAAACGAAGATGGGCTTTTGGCCGTGGGCGGTGACTTGTCCACTGAGCGATTGCTGCTTGCCTATAAAAGCGGAATTTTCCCATGGTTCAATGATGATGCCCTTATTCTATGGTGGAGCCCAGATCCCCGTATGGTGCTTTTTCCCAATAAAATCAATGTATCTAAAAGTATGCGCAAGGTGTTGCGTGATGGAAGGTTTCAATTGACCCAGAACAGCTGTTTTTCAGAGGTATTGGAGCGCTGCGCCAGCATGGAGAGAAAGGGACAGGAAGGGACTTGGATCACCCCCAAAATGAAATCGGCCTACGTTGATTTGCATAAAAAGGGATGGGCCAAATCCTATGAGGTGTGGGAAGGGGGCGTTCTTGTGGGGGGATTGTACGGGGTGGATTTGGGACATGTGTTCTGTGGCGAAAGCATGTTCAGCTTAAAACCAAATGCCTCTAAGTTTGCCTTTGTGAAAATGGCGCAAGAACTTCAGGAAAAAAATTATCATCTCATCGATTGCCAAGTCCATACCGACCATCTGGAAAGCCTGGGCGCAGAATTGATCCCTAGAAAACAATTTGTGGAAATCTTAAAGAGATAATTGCGCAGTGGTTAGTAAAAAGACCACATTTTGGGGCAAGCCCGAGGTGTACTCTTCCAATCGGTACTCCAGACCAAATTGAAGCTTTAGATTCGCATCCAATTGCCACCCTATAAAACCGGTAAGTCGGGTATCGTACTGGGGAGAGGCACTTCTAGCGACACTCAATAAATTTTCAAGCGTTCCCACAAAATAAGGTTCCCCTATATCCAGCTTTTCACCCTTCAAGGGAAAATCAACGGCAAATCTGTATCGAAATCGATGCACGGTGGCAGATTTTGTTATGCGCTGTTCCGAACGTATCCGGTGTCCAAAACGAGCCACATAGGGTTTTGAAGTAAGATTGAATTGCTGTGTGAGGCGCAGTTCATTTTCAGAATCTTCAAAAGCTTCCCTGAACCTGTATAAGATACCCAATGCAATACTCTGGTTGTTTTGCACATTTATTTTGGAAAAATGGACCACATCCAAGTGGCGGGTTTTGATTTTGGACTCACCCTCCTGCACCACATAATTTCTGTTGATTACGGAAAAATTATGGGAATAGAGTGGGGTCACATCATAATTTATGGCAAACTGGGGCTGCCAATATCCTGTAAGGTTATCTTGGGCACTCACCACTGCCAATCCAAAGAAAAAGAATAGGGAAAGCCACTTAGTACTGGATATGGTCATAACTTGGGGAAAATGATTTTTGGAGTTTGACCAATTTGCCCTCTGAATTGAACAAGGCCTCATAGGTTTGAAAACGGTTTTCTTTTTTAGCGGAAAAAACCAGTTCGTAATTAACGTGGGGCAGGATTAAATTTTGAAAGGCATCATGAAGGGTCTTTTTGGGGTCCTGATGGATCAAGGGATATTGTTGCTGAATTTTTTTAAGTCGAAATTTTGGAAAATGTGTATCAAGATGAGTTAGGATATTATGCCATGTTTCTTCTGGTACATCATCTTTTTTGACGATAAACTCCACATCTTCCAAGGTTCCGTCAATGTCAAACTCAACACTGTACCTCAGTCTGCCTTTTTTGAATTTGGCCTCATAACTTTCCTTGGTACTGTCTATTTCCTTGTAAAAACGTATCCGTTTTGCTTGATCCAAATATTCTGATAGAAGTGCATAGGCCTTTTGGGGAAATAGTTCTTGCGTTATCCTATATTCCTGTTCGTATTTGCTCTGCTGTCCCCAACCCAAATGGGAAAGGCACAAAAAAAACAATAGGATCGGACTATACTTCATGATACCTAAAACAAGCCGTTTCGTGATCGTTCACCATGCCCGTGGCCTGCATGTGCGCATAAATCACCGTGCTGCCCACAAACTTGAACCCTCGCTTTTTTAGGTCTTTACTAATGGTGTCGGACAAAGGTGTGGTGGCAGGGGCCATTTTATAATTCTCCAAACTATTTTTAATGGGTTTACCGTCCACAAACCCCCAGATATAGGCACTGAAACTGCCAAACTCTTTCTGGACATCCATAAAAGCCTTGGCGTTGGAAACAGTGGCGTGTACTTTTAGTTTGTTTCTAATGATGCCCGCATCATTTAAAAGTTCGTCAATTTTATCTTGATCGTACTCGGCAATCTTGGCATAATCAAAATGATCAAAGGCCTCCCTGAAATTGTCCCGCTTTCGCAAAACGGTGATCCAACTGAGACCTGCTTGGAAAGTTTCCAGTATCAAAAATTCAAAAAGAGTGGCATCGTCCTTTACGGGAACGCCCCATTCCTGATCGTGGTAGGCTTCATACAAAGGGTCGCCCAAGCACCAACCGCATCGATGTTTGTCCATAGTGGGAAGTTTAGGGATAAAGGTAAAGAACCCGCGAAACATCTGGTAACGAAAACAGCATGGATGAATAATTAATTTGATATGGTGGGATAGGTGTAAGGTTTTGATATGGGATACAACCAATGATAAAAATCAGAAAACGCCCAAATTGTGGAGCGTATTTTTGTAAAAAGTATTACGGATGGAACTACTGGAAAAGAAGATTGAAGAGGCCAAGATCACATTGGTCAAACAGGGGATTTCAATGGGAATGGATTATGGAAAATATAGGGATTTGGTCCATCATTTAGCGGATACCAAACAGACCACAGGCTTGCCCCGATCCGAAGCGAACATTGAATACACCCAGCTCAACGACCGCCGCATGAGACGGTGGGACAAGACCTTCAAACTGCCTGAAGCGATAGGGGAAAAGGTCTCCAACATTTCTTCCAGGTTGAAATTCTTGGTTTTGACGGAAAGCTGGTGCGGGGATGCTGCGCACAGTATGCCGATTATGAACAAGATTGCCGAAGCGAATCCAAATATAGATTTTAAAGCTTTGCTCAGGGATGAAAACCCCGAGCTTATGGATGCCTTCTTGACCAATGGCAGTCGTTCCATACCCAAGTTGGTGGTCTTTGATGCGGACTTGAATGAAATCATTGCAGAATGGGGACCAAGGCCAAGTATTGCCACACAAATGGCAAATGATTATAAAGCGATGCATGGAACGTTTACCCCAGAGTTCAAACAGGACCTTCAGATGTGGTATAATAAAAACAAGGGAGAAAATATTTTAAATGACTTGGTTGGGCTACTTCCTTTGGAATAGGTAGGTAATGGTACCAATTTGCGAAGCTTTGGAATCTGGACTGAAACGTGCCTTTAAGGCATATGCAATGGCATTGTCCACCAAACATCCGTTGCTGGTGCCGGAGCTTTTGTCGTTAAAATCGGCCTCGGTAACATACCCGTTGGCATCCACTTTAATGTTGATGACCACCTTGCCCCCTTCAATACAGGTGTAAATGGGGGGTGGAAGATAATAGGCATTCCTATCTACCAAGGAGAAGGAAATGGAGGTGCGTCTATCCTTTAGGTAATTGGTGAATTCTTCTTTTTGGGCATCCCGCTCCCCTAGTTTTTGTTTTTTCTCGTCCCGTTTGGCAGCCAGCTCCTTCAGCTGATTTGCAAAAGCTTCATCATTTCCGGAAAATTCCCCCTCCTCGCTGCTCATGGCCCGTTCTTCAAGAAGTTCTTCCAGTGTTTTTAGTGGTTCAGGGTTTCCAATGGTGGGTTTTGCAGTTTCATTGAGCGCCATATGGCTCTTAATGGGGTCGTTGTTGGCCAATTCTTCCAAACGCTCTTCCTCCTCTTTCAGCAATTCCTCGATATCTTCATCGGCCAAGCTCATCTCAATGACATATTCATCTTCTTGCATGCTCCCTAAGTGAATGTTGAACAACAACAAAATCACCAAGGCCATGGAGAAGAAGGTTATGATAAGGGATAACTGGCTTCTGTTCAAGTTCATGGTTCTAGTATAACCGCTTTTTTTTAAAATTATTTTACCAAATGACCTTCATAAACCAATTGATACGATGGTCAAAGGACCATTTTTGCTATAGGTTTTCCTTGAAGACCAAGGGGGTTGTGGCATTATTTACGTTGAAATCCCCTATTTTGGTTCTTCTTAAGGCAGATAAATGAGCTCCGGAACCCAAGGCTTTGCCAAAATCATGGGCCAAGGAACGGATATAAGTCCCTTTGCTACAAACCACTCTAAAATCCACTTCGGGAAGTTGAATTCGGGTAATTTCAAACTCCGAGATAGTGATTTTTCGGGATTTTATGTCCACTTCCTTTCCTTCACGGGCCAATTCGTAGAGTCGCTTACCATCTTTTTTCAACGCAGAGAATATAGGAGGAATCTGTTCAATCTCTCCCAAAAATTCTTTTGTGGCCTCTTTTATAGAGGTTTCGGTGAGATGCTCCGTGGGGTAGGTTTGGTTTACTTCGGTCTCCAAATCGTAGGAAGGAGTGGTGGCACCAAGGGTGAATGTTCCCGTATATTCCTTGATCTGTCCTTGCAGCTCCGGGATTTTTTTGGTGAACTTTCCCGTACAGATAATCAAAAGTCCTGTGGCCAAAGGATCAAGAGTGCCAGCATGGCCTATCTTTATTTTCTTAAGGTCGAATTTTTTTCGGATGGCCCATTTAAGGGCATTCACCGCCTGAAAGGAACTCCACTCCAAAGGTTTGTCGATCAAAAGAATCTGACCGTTTAAAAAATCTTCCTTGGTTTTCAAAGGTTTCGGGATTTGGATAAAGGTAACAATCTATCCCCAAATGCTCCAGGCAACGGCGATGAGTCCCACAATGAGACAATATATGGCAAAATACGTAAGCTTGCTCTGGCGCACGAGTTTGATCATCCAGGTACAGGCGGCAAGACCGGCGATGAAGGCGGCAATAAACCCAGCGCCCATGGCCACAGCTTGATCACCATGAAAATTGATTTCACCCCCCATAAGGTCTTTGGCCACTTTTCCTAAAATCAAGGGAACGACCATCAAGAATGAAAAACGGGCAGATTTAGTCTTGTCAACACCCAAAAGAACCGCTGCGGAAATGGTGGCCCCACTTCGTGAAATCCCGGGTAAAATCGCCACGGCCTGTGCCATACCAATCACAAAGGCGCCTCTAAACGAAACCCCTTTATCCGTAGTCTTGGCCAAATCGGCCAAATAGAGCAGTACTGCGGTAATGATGAGCATGATGCCCACTATAATGATGGCCCCGTCAAAAAACACTTCGATAAAATCGTTCAAAAAGAGCCCGACCAATGCCGCGGGAATCATGGAAATGACAATTTTCAGCGAAAATTGGGTCTCTTCATTCCATTTGAATTGGAAAAGGCCTTTTAAAATTTCAAAAACATCCTTTCTGAATACCACCAAAGTACTCAGTGCGGTGGCAAAATGTAAGATTACCGTGAAGAGTAGGCTTTCCTCAGGCAGGGCGTGTGCCCCCAAAATGGCTTTCCCCAATTCCAAATGTCCGCTGGACGATACAGGTAAAAATTCGGTCAACCCTTGGATGATTCCGAGGATAATGGCATCAATAAGCTCCAATTATTCTTTGTTTTTTTTAGGGTTCAACAAAATGGCATAAATCTGTATGCCCAACCCGATGAGCACCAAAGTGGGGGCCAAACGGATTCTCCTAAAACTGTAGATATCTGGATTGAAGACCTCTGGGTCATCACTGCCGCCACCGGTCATCAAAATAAAGCCCAATGCAATAAAGGCCAGCCCAATGAAGAGGAACAGGTAGTTCTTCTTTTGAAAGATGAACTCCTTGGTGGGTTTTTGAACATTCTTGTTTTTCTTGCTCATGCCGCAAATTTAAGGAAAAGTTTCCCAGTTTCCTGCCACTGGGAGTCTTAGTGGATATACCATCTCAATTCTTTTGGCGAAGCGGTCTTGCATCTTTTCTCTAATAATACAGATCGTCTGTCCTTAGGTTTAAGAAACGTTGGGTGGCAAAATGGGTGCTCGCCCAAGAAATCACAACCCCAAGCCCAAAAACCCCGATGAACAAAAAGATCAATACCAAATAGTCCTGTAGCAGGTTCAATTCGGGAAAATTTTTGTTGATGTAATAAATCAGGATACTCAAGGAGGCCAAAGCCACGGCAGCGCCTATCATGCCTAGTTTGATATTGGCCCAGATAAAGGGCCTTCTGATAAAGGTCTTGGTAGCGCCCACCATCTGCATGGTCTTGATGATAAACCGTTTGGAATAGATGGACAGTCGAATGGAACTGTTGATCAGCAGCACGGCTATGACGGTAAAAACAGCACTGGCCATCAATATCCATAAACTGATTTTCCGGGCATTATCGTTGAGCAAAGAGATTAAAGGTTTGTCGTAACTTACCTCGTCCACATAGGTTTTTGTGGCAAGATCATCGGCAATTTCTGCGATTTGCTCGGGAGAGACAAAATCGGCCTTTAAATGCACATCAATGGAATTCTTTAGCGGATTATATCCCAAGAACTCGACGAAATTCTCACCAATGTCCTCACTGTACTGCTCTGCAGCATCCTCTTTGGAAATGTACTCGGCAGATTTGGTGTATTCGGCCAAGGCAAGGCTTTTTTGTAATTGGTCAATCTCGACCGGTTTGGCATTGTCCTTCAAAAAGACTGAAATGGTGATTTGTTCCTTAAAGTGATCGGCCAGTTTTTTGGTATTCAGGACCAAAAGTCCCAAAACGCCCAACAGGAAAAGCACCAAAGCGATGCTCAAAACCACGGAGAAGTAGGAGGAAATCAACTTTCTTCGCTGATATCGTTCAATATATTGGCTCATAGAGTGGAATCAGTACGTAAAAATAGAAAAGTAAATTGTATTTAGGGGATTAAACCTATTTTTGCAACTCGAAAATGAAAGAGAATACCATGAACTACGATTTCCGTGACATTGAAGCCAAATGGCAGAAGTATTGGGCAGAAAATAAAACCTTTAAGGCAATCAACGATTCCGACAAGCCTAAATTTTATGCTTTGTCCATGTTTCCCTACCCTTCTGGGGCAGGATTGCACGTTGGGCACCCGCTGGGGTACATTGCCACGGACATCTATTCCCGTTATAAAAGGCATAAAGGATTCAACGTATTGCATCCCATGGGGTACGATTCCTTTGGATTGCCTGCGGAGCAGTATGCCATTCAAACCGGACAGCACCCTGCAATCACCACCGAAAACAATATCAAAAGGTATCGTGAGCAGTTGGATCGGTTGGGCTTCTCGTTTGATTGGAGCAGGGAAGTGCGCACTTCCAATCCGGGATATTACAAGTGGACACAGTGGATTTTCATCCAATTGTTCAACTCATGGTACAATAAAAGTTCCGATAAGGCTGAGGCCATTGAGGGCTTGATTTCCATTTTTGAAAAAGAAGGAAATGCAACGGTGGAAGCTGTTTGCGATGAGGATACACCCAGTTTTGGTGCAGCGGAATGGAACGCATTTTCTGAAAAGGAAAAACAAGAGATTCTTTTAAAATACAGACTGACCTATTTGGCTGATACCGAAGTGAACTGGTGCCCGGCCTTGGGTACGGTTTTGGCCAATGATGAAATCGTAAACGGTGTTTCCGAGCGTGGAGGCCATCCCGTCATCCGTAAAAAAATGACGCAGTGGAGTATGCGTATTACGGCTTATGCCCAACGCTTGCTCGATGGATTGAACAAGATTGATTGGCCACAGCCGTTAAAAGATTCCCAGACCAATTGGATCGGTCGTTCTGAAGGCGCTTCCGTGACTTTCAATGTCATTCCTAATGAAGGTGTCACTTCGAGCGCAGTCGAGAAGTCGGACATGATTGAGGTCTTCACCACCCGCCCCGATACCATTTTTGGAGTAAGTTTTATGACCTTGGCCCCTGAGCACGATTTGGTGGGGAAAATCACCACCCCGGAACAAAAAGCTGAGGTGGAAGCCTATGTGGAGGCCACGGCCAAGCGTTCCGAGCGGGATCGTATGGCCGATGTAAAAACCATTTCAGGGGTGTTTACCGGTGCGTATGCAGAGCATCCGTTCACCAAGGAGCCTGTTCCCATTTGGATTGGCGACTATGTTTTGGCCAGTTACGGGACCGGAGCGGTCATGGCTGTGCCTTGTGGCGACCAACGGGATTTCGATTTCGCAAAACACTATAACATAACCATCCCCAACATTTTTGAAGGGGTGGATATTTCTGAAGAGGCGTTTGCCGATAAGGCGACCACCATTATTGCCAATTCCGACTTTTTGAATGGGCTTTCCTATAAAGAGGCCACCAAAAAGGTGATTGCCGAGTTGGAAAAAATTGGACATGGGGTTGGAAAGGTGAACTACCGCCTTCGTGATGCCGTATTCAGCAGGCAACGCTATTGGGGAGAACCCTTCCCGGTGTATTATGTGGATGGGATGCCCCAGATGATTGATTTGGAACACTTGCCGTTGGAATTACCCGAAGTGGAGAAATATCTTCCCACTGAAACTGGCGAGCCGCCCTTGGGCAATGCCACCACTTGGGCTTGGGACGCCAAGAACAACAAAGTTGTGTCGAACGACCTTGTCACCCTGAGCGCAGTCGAAGGGTCAGACAAGGGGGATGAGATGCTGAATCAAGTTCAGCATGACGGAATTTATCCTTTGGAATTGAACACCATGCCGGGTTGGGCAGGAAGCTCGCAATACTTTAATCGATATATGGACCCACGCAATGATGAGGCTATCTTCTCTCCTGAGGCCATTGGATATTGGCAGGATGTGGATCTCTATATTGGCGGTAGTGAACATGCTACGGGCCACCTGTTGTATTCCCGTTTTTGGCAGAAGTTTATGTTCGATAGGGGCTATGTGCCCAAGGACGAGTATGCCCAAAAATTGATCAATCAAGGGATGATCACGGGGACATCGGCAATTGTATATCGTATTTCTGGGACTAACAAGTATGTTTCGTCTGGATTGAAGGGTGATTATACAACGGAAGAACTTAGGGTTGATGTCAATCTAATTAATGTTTCAAATGAGCTGGATATAGAAGCATTGAGAAATTGGCAGCCAGAATATAAGGATGCTGAGTTCATCCTTGAAAAAGACAAATATATTGTTGGCAGGGAAGTTGAGAAGATGTCAAAAAGATGGTACAATGTCGTCAACCCAGATGCCATTTGTGAGGAATATGGAGCAGATTCGCTTCGTTTGTATGAAATGTTCCTCGGCCCCTTGGAGCAATCCAAACCGTGGAACACCGCAGGAATTACGGGAGTGCATTCCTTTCTTAAAAAACTATGGCGCCTTTTTGAGGTCATTGAGGATAAAGAACCCACGGCCGATAATCTAAAAACACTACACAAGACCATCAAAAAAGTGGAGGAGGATATCGAGAACTTCTCGTTCAACACTTCCGTCTCCACCTTTATGATTTGTGTGAACGAACTTACCGCTCAAAAATGTACCAGCAAGGCTATTTTTGAACAGTTGGCCATTTTGGTGTCGCCCTACGCGCCCCATATTGCCGAGGAGCTTTGGGAGCGACTGGGACATGCCGAGTCCATTGCCGAAGCACCTTTCCCAAAATTTGAGCAGAAATATCTAGTGGAGAGCAGCAAGGAGTATCCTATTTCCTTCAATGGAAAAATGCGTTTCAAATTGGAATTGCCTTTGGATATGGGCAAAGAAGAGATAGAGGCTGCAGTTCTGGCCCACGAAAAAACCCAGGAACAGTTGCAGGGCCGCGCCCCCAAAAAAGTCATTGTGGTACCCGGTAAAATTGTCAATATCGTTGGGTAAAAGGGCATCTATTCCAAGTGATGGAATAGTGCTTTTAAGGCGGACTATTTTTGTTTTTCAAAACAGTAAAGCCTTACATTTAGGGTAAATAACCTACCATGGACACTATTGAGATCATTGGTCTTGTTGCGGCCACCCTTACCACCAGTGCTTTTATCCCGCAAGTATATAGGGCATGGCGACATAAATCTACCCGGGATATTTCCCTTACCATGTATTTGGCTTTCTTCATTGGAACCATGCTGTGGCTATACTACGGTTATGTACATGGGAGCCTGGCCATTATATTGGCCAATGGTGTAACTGGGTTGTTGGTCATAGTAATGCTAGTTTTAAAATTAAAACACAAATAACCACCCCCTTATTTTTTTAGGGTATAGAATAAAATTTTTATATAAAATCTATATTTACCCCTTAAAAAATAGGGTATAGATCATTTTTTATATAAAATTTATCTGATAACCCCTACTTTTTGTCGATTTCATTTCGTTGATTCCGGTTTTTATAACAACTTTGGGTATAGTAACCATAAAACACAACAAGATGATTGTAGGGGTGCCTAAAGAAATCAAAAGCAGTGAAGGCCGGGTTGGCATGACGCCAGCTGGGGTTTTTGAATTGGTGAAGAACTACCATACCGTTTATGTGCAATCGGGTGCAGGAGAGGGCAGTGGGTTTTTTGATAAAGATTACCAACAGGCCGGAGCCACTATTTTGGATACCATTGAGCAGGTGTATGCTAAGAGCGATATGATCGTGAAGGTCAAGGAGCCCATTGCCAAGGAGTACGATTTGATCCAGGAAGGGCAGATTGTTTTTACCTACTTTCATTTTGCTTCGAGTGAGACCTTGACGCAGGCCATGATCAAGAGCAAGGGTGTTTGCATTGCCTATGAAACTGTGGAGGATGAGGAGGGCACCCTGCCTTTGTTGACCCCTATGTCTGAAGTGGCGGGAAGGATGGCCATTCAGCAAGGAGCTAAATATTTGGAAAAACCAGTGAAAGGTCGTGGAGTGCTTTTGGGAGGTGTTCCCGGGGTGGCCCCAGGTCGTGTCTTGATTCTAGGGGCGGGCACTGTAGGCATTCAGGCTGCAAAAATGGCAGCTGGGCTTGGCGCACATGTTACCATTCTGGATGTCAATATGAAACGGCTTCGCTATGTAAATGATATCATGCCCAGTCATGTGGTCACGGAGTTTTCCAATGAGTTCAATATCAGAAAACATATACAATCCCATGATCTTATTATAGGAGGGGTGTTGTTGAAGGGAGCCAAGGCGCCCAATCTGATCACAAGGGATATGTTAAAGGAAATGCGTCCTGGAACGGTTATCGTTGATGTGGCCGTGGACCAAGGAGGGTGTGTGGAAACCACCAAACCCACTACCCATGGCAACCCCACATATATTATTGATGATGTGGTCCATTACTGTGTGGCCAACATGCCCGGAGCCGTGCCGTACACCTCAACGGTGGCCTTGACCAACGTTACCTTGCCCTATGTGCTTAAATTGGCCAATATGGGCTGGCGAAGTGCCTGCAATTTGGACAAGACCTTGGCCAAAGGATTGAATATTGTTGAGGGGGAAGTGGTATACGAAGAAATCATTAAGACGTTTCATTGGGAATCTGCCGTGGCGTAAAAGCATACATTTTGTCAGTAGAAAGACCCCGCCAAAGCTTGGCGGGGTTTTTGTTGTAATATGGTATATTTATAAGAGCAAAATCGAATAGTTATGATGACATATTATATATTGATTGGTGGGATTGCACTGGTCAGTTGGTTGGTGAGCAATAAACTTAAAAGTAAGTTCAAGAAATACTCCCAGGTACATCTAAGAAACGGTATGAGTGGTGCAGAGATTGCCCAAAAAATGCTGGATGACCATGGTATTCGGGATGTGAAAGTCATTTCTACTCCCGGAATGCTTACCGACCACTACAACCCAAAAAACAAGACCGTTAACCTTAGTGAAGGCGTATACAGTCAACGCAATGCGGCCGCAGCAGCCGTGGCGGCCCATGAATGCGGACACGCGGTACAACACGCCCAAGCGTATGAATGGTTGACCATGCGGTCCAAATTGGTGCCGGTGGTGAGTGTGACTTCGGGGATGTCCACTTGGGTGGTATTTGGAGGTATTGCCTTGATGGCGGCAACAGGTGTGGCAGGCGGAATAGGTTTTTATATTGCAGTGGCCGGTCTGGTCATGATGGGAATGGCGACCTTGTTCAGCTTTGTTACCCTTCCAGTGGAGTACGATGCCAGTAAGCGGGCCTTGGTGTGGTTGAAGCAGAAGAACATGGTAAGCCAACAAGAATACGCTGGGGCCGAAGATGCCTTAAAATGGGCGGCTAGGACCTATCTTGTTGCAGCACTGGGTGCCTTGGCTTCCTTGCTCTATTGGGCGTTTCAGGTGTTTGGCAGCAGGGATTAAGAGTCAAAATCCACAATCTATACAAACCTGTTCAACTAAGATTGAGCAGGTTTTTTTGTGCCCTATTATGAGGTGATACATTTGATTGCTATATTTTTAGTAGTTTTGCTATAAAAATGATAGCACTATGAAAACACCTAAACCTGGGCAGCCTGTTCGGGGGTCAAAAACCGGGCAGCCCATCATGGCTTTATTGGATTTGTTGGGGAGGAGCTGGGCCATGGGAATCATTTGGCACCTGCATAATGGGCCTAGTACTTTTAGGGGGCTGCAGGATTATTGCGAATCCATCTCTCCCAATACACTCAATACACGAATCAAGGAATTAAGGGATTGTAACCTGATCAAAAGAACCATGGAGGGTTATGTACTAACAGAATATGGGGAGGAATTATTTGAGCTGTTGCAACCTATGGGCTCATGGGCTAGGTACAAATGGACCGAAAGTTTCAAAAATGATAATTCAAAAGAATGAGATATATTAAGAAACCCCTTAAGGATGAATATCCTGTATATTCCCATATTTATATGGATTTATTGGAGGATGACGGCAAAGTTTTGGAACATCTGTGGCAAAATTTCATGGAAATCAAAGAGCTTGTCCAAACCTTGCCCGAGGAGAAATTGTTGTATCGCTATGCTGAAAATAAATGGACTATCAAGGAAATCTTGGTGCATCTTATAGACGACGAGCGTATTTTTACCTATAGGGCCCTGCGGTATGCCAGGAATGACGATACGCCGCTCCATGGCTTTGATCAGGATAAATACGCCAGATTCTCAAAGGCCAATGACAGAAGCTTGGAAAGTATTCTTGAAGAATACGAATGGGTCAGGAGATCGACCATTGCACTTTTTAAGTACTTGCCTGAGGATAGTTTTACCAGAAGTGGGGAAGGAATCGATTTTGACGGAAGTGTTATCAACAAGCGAACTGTTAGGGCCTTGGTATACCATATTGCAGGACATGAGCTTCGCCACTTGAATATCATCAAGGCACATTATCTAAACTGAAAACGGGGCCATTGGCCCCGTTTTTTTTATTGGATATGGATATTTTAGTCTATCCAGTTGCCCACTTGATTGTCGATCATCTGTAGCCCTACACCTTCTGTTCCGGTCACTTCGATCATATCCAGAATGTCCCGAATCGTGTTCTCCTCCTCAACTTGTTCCAATACAAACCAATCCAAGAAACGTTCTGTGGCAATATCACCCAGTTCACGTGCTTTTCTCACAATATTGTGAATGGATTTGGTAACGGCCACCTCATGTTCCAATGTGCTCTCGAACACATCAACTATGGATGAGTAGTCATGGTTGATGCCAGTAATTTCTGGCGATAATGGATTTCCTCCGGTATCGATCAAAAATTCGAAAATCTTCATCATATGGCCGCGTTCCTCCTCGGATTGCTTGTAGAAGAATTTGGCACTGGTAAAAAACCCATTCTGCTCGCACCAAGACGCCATGGCCAAATAGGTGGCAGAAGCATGGGCTTCCATTTTTATCTGTCCGTTGAGCAGATCCATGGACTCCACTTTAATGCTCATACTTTGTCTTGCTATATCTTTCATGTATACAGGGTTTATCGTGTTAATATATCAAAAATACGGAATTTGATCTCGTTTTGGAAGTAACTTCCTTGTTTTAAGGCAGTTTTAGATTGAATAAAAATAGGTAAATAGAAACGGGCCTAAGCCGTGATGGCTTCTCGTTCCTCGGAAAGTCCCATGGCCACAAAACCTTGTGCAACCAAATGCTTCAAATCCAAGATTTCAAGGGTGTTCAGGACAAAGAGATGTTCTTTGTTGCAAAGCATCAATACCTCAAAGCCGTGTTTGTTCAAATCCCCGTCAAAATGATCTTCAATAGAGATGGACAATACCTTATGTCGAAGGGAAAGCAATTGGCAAAGCGACATTCGGACCAATTTTTGGCCAAAATCCACATAGAAGCAGCGTTCCTTCACGGATTGGTATAAAGTGTAATATGTAGACTGATGAACTACATTCATGGGCACAAATGTAAAGTTTATTTAGATTGAATACAAATATCAGATTTGAATTTGTCGATCTATTTGCTGATCCAATGAAATAAAGGTTTCGGTTCTTGAAACCCCTTCGATTTGTTGGATTTTTTTGTTGAGTACCTGCATCAGGTGCTCGTTGTCCCGGCACAAGACTTTAATGAGGATGGACCAGTTTCCCGTGGTATAATGGCATTCCAGTACTTCGGGGATTTTCTCAAGTTCCCGTACAGCCTGCGGATTGGCCATGGCCTTGTCCAAAAAGATACCAATGTAGGCCATGGTGGTATAGCCCAGCACTTTTGGGTTGATGATGAATTTTGAGCCAGATAGGAGACCTGAGCTTTCCAACTTCCTCAATCTTTGGTGAATGGCCGCTCCGGAAATACCAATGTTACGGGCGATTTCCAAAATGGGTCTTCGTGCATCTTCCATCAAGAACCTTAGAATTTTCTTGTCTATGCCATCAATTTTAACCGAACTGTTATGGTTTTTCACAGAAAAGATTTAAAACTGAAGCTAAAGATATTGAAAAAATGCATAAGGCTAACTAGCTACCGAATCTGGATTGTATCCCAAGTACGGCACTTCGTATTCCTTAAAGTTCACACCGTGGGATTTGAGTTCATCAAGGATAGGTTGGTAGACTTCCTTGTTTATGGGAATCTGCACCCCTGGGGTCGTGATTTTTTTGTTCAATATCTGTAAAGTGGCTATGGCTACGGGCAATCCAACGGTTTTGGCCATGGCAGTATAGGTTCTGTTTTCCCCTATGACCACCATATTGGCATCGATTTGTTTTTTAACGCCGTTTAATTCGTAGCCAAATTTGTGGTACATCACGATCATATCCTTTTCATCTTCTTTCAAAGTCCAACTATCTTCAAGGATATGTTGAAGGATCTGTGCTGGTGAAGCATTTTTCAAGGGAATTTTTTTGTTCGGGTCAAAGAGGTTCAGCTCCAATAATTTCCCCCAACGGATATCATCTTGGTCTATTTTAAGATAGTACCGCAGTTTCAGTTCTACCGAGTCTGTTGGGGAATAGGGCAAGAAAAGGTTTATGAATTCCCGGTAAGACATGCCTTCAGAGTTTTCAATGGTGTAGCTATCATCGGTCATTCCCAAGATAACGAACATCTGCCATGCTTTGGAAAAGCCTACCCTCCGCATGGTGCCCCTAAAAAGGGTAAGGGCATCCTGAAGCCCATAGGCCTCCCTATATTTTAAGGAATCGCGGTTGGCGTAGGCCTCGAACTTTCCGTGCCCTTCCACTTCCAAAAATTCGGTTCTCCTGAACAGCTTTTGGTAGGGGATGTATTTATAGGTCCCTTCCTGGATAAATTTGGCCGCACCACCTTGGCCGGCTAGAACCACGTTTCTTGGGTTCCAGGTGAACTTGTAGTTCCATAGATTGGAATCGCTTTCAGGGGCCACCAATCCACCGGTAAACGACTCGAACAACAACATTTTTCCACCTTCTGCCCTGATGCGATCTATTACTTCCATGGCGCTCATGTGGTCTATTCCTGGATCAAGGCCAATCTCATTCATAAAAATGAGACCGTTCTTTTTTACCTCGTCGTTCAGGGCTTCCATCTCTTTGCTTACATACGATGCGGTGACCAAATGCTTTTTAAACTGAATGCAATCTTCCGCAATCTTGATGTGCAAACTGGCCGGAAGCATTGAAATGACAATCGAGGCGGACGATACGGCTTTTTTACGGTCATCATCGTTGAAAATATCCAACGTGATTACATCGCAGTTGGGATGTGATGAAAATTGCTCTGGAATGTTCTTGGGTTGTAGGTCACCAATGACCAAACGGAGGTTTTCACTATCTGAATTTTTAAGCAGATAGTCTAATAGATAGGAGGTTGATTTTCCTGCCCCCACAACTAAAATAGTGCGGACCATAGGTTTTGATTACTTTTGATTAAAACGGACACTAAGGTATCAAATTGTTATATTTCTAAAAAAATTAGTCGATAAAGTTATGAACAGAACAATATTGTTAACGGGAATCCTATTTGGTTTATTGGCCATAGTGTTGGGTGCTTTTGGGGCGCATGGCTTGGAAAAATTGGTGGATTCTGAATCGATTGAGGTGTTCGAGACCGGAGTGAGGTACCAAATGTACCATGCACTGTTTCTGCTTTTTTTGGGGATTTGGCAAGGGTTGGACAAAAGGCATAAAAAAGTGATTTATACTATGGTGCTGATGGGCGTTGTCCTGTTTTCTTTTTCCATTTATGCACTGGCCCTGAACAGTCTTACGAGCTTTGATTTTAAAGTTATTGGATTTTTAACACCAATTGGCGGCGTTTTTTTGATTTTGGGATGGTTTCTTTTAGGATACCGCATTTTAACCCATAAGAAGGCCTAAATAACCACAAATAGAGGTTTAAAAGTTATATTTTTCTAGTTTTGTAGTATCTAAAAAATGAACTAATGAAAGCTTCCACACCAGCTTCGAAAACGATTTCGCTTAAACCTTATGGAATAGATCATAAAAATTTCCATTACCAACTTTCTCCTGAGGAATTGCACAATGTTACCTTGGAAATGGAAATGGGAAAAGAAGCCTCTTCCGGGGCTTTGGCCGTAAACACTGGGGAATTTACCGGAAGGTCGCCCAAGGACCGTTTTATTGTCAAGGATGCCATTACCGAAGATAAGGTTTGGTGGGGCAATATCAATATTCCTTTTGAGAGTGAAAAGTTTGACCAACTCTATGATAAGGTCATCGCATATCTTAACGAAAAGGAGTTGTTTGTACGGGATTCCTATGCTTGTGCGGACCCGGCATATAAAATGAACCTAAGGGTCATTAACGAGTATCCGTGGTCCAATATGTTTGCCTATAATATGTTCTTACGGCCAACCGATGAGGAGCTGGATGGTTTTGAACCGGAATGGACGGTGGTCAATGCGCCCGGTTTTATGGCCAATCCCGAAGTGGATGGGACGCGCCAACATAATTTTGCCATTTTAAACTTTACTAGAAAGATTGCCTTGATAGGGGGAACTGGGTATACAGGAGAAATCAAGAAGGGTATTTTCTCTGCCCTGAACTTTATTCTTCCAGTATATAAGAATACGCTACCCATGCACTGTTCCGCCAATGTTGGCGAAGAGGGCGATACCGCCATTTTCTTTGGACTTTCGGGTACTGGAAAGACAACCTTGTCCACGGATCCCCATAGAAAGCTTATTGGAGATGACGAACACGGATGGACCGAGGCCAATACCGTTTTCAATTTTGAAGGAGGTTGTTATGCCAAGGTCATTGACCTTTCCGAAGAGAGTGAGCCCGAAATCTACGGAGCAATTAAAAAAGGGGCCATTCTGGAAAACGTGATTATGGATGATGCCGGAGTGGTTGATTTTTCAGATACCTCCATCACACAGAATACTAGGGTAAGCTACCCTATTTACCATATAGACAATATACAGGAGCCATCGATTGGGGAAAATGTAAAGAATATATTTTTTCTTACTGCAGATGCCTTTGGGGTATTGCCTCCTATATCAAAGTTGACACCTGCCCAAGCGGCCTATCACTTTATATCTGGGTATACCGCAAAAGTGGCCGGTACCGAAGCTGGTGTCGTTGAGCCCCAACCCTCCTTTTCGGCGTGTTTTGGTGCACCATTTATGCCATTGCATCCCACCAAGTACGCAGAAATGTTGAGCAAGAAAATGAAAGAAGCCGGAGTGGACGTGTGGTTGATCAATACGGGTTGGACCGGCGGACCTTATGGAGTAGGCACACGAATGAAGTTGAAATATACCCGGGCCATGATCCATGCGGCCTTGAGCGGTGAGCTTGGCCTCTATTGCTATGACAGATACCATATCCATTCGGTATTTGGTGTGGCACAACCTAGGGAATGTCCAGGGGTTCCCACCAAGGTGTTGAGTCCAAGGGCGACTTGGAACAATGATGAGGCATACTACAAAACGGCCTTTAAACTGAGCAATGCGTTTAGGGAGAACTTCAAGAAGTTTGAAGCCTATGCCAACGAAGAGATTAGAAGGGGCGGCCCCCAACGCTATGCATTTTAACGATAACAAAAAAGCCCGGTGAACACCGGGCTTTTTTTATAATATGTTCCAATAAAATCTTACTTATTTACGCTGGTAATGTATTTCTGTAGCGCCATGGTCATGGATGGTGTTTCCGGGGTTGGAGCTTGAATGTCAATTCGAAGACCGGCGTCGGTAGCAGCTTTTACAGTGCTATTGCCAAAAACGGCAATGCGGGTGTTGTTCTGCTCAAAATCCGGGAAGTTCTTCAAAAGGGATTCAATTCCAGATGGGCTAAAGAAAACCAAAACATCGTAATATACGTTCCTAAGGTCTGAAAGATCACTGATGACGGTCTTATAGAAAATGCCGCGTTTCCAATCTACACCCAACTCGTCCAAAGCTTGGGGCACAGCTGCCTTAAGGGCATCGGAGGATGGTAAAAGGAATTTTTCGTCCTTGTATTTTTTGATAAGCGGCACCAATTCATTGAAGGTACGCTTGCCAACGTAGATCTTACGCTTTCTATAGACCACATATTTCTGCAGGTAGTAGGCCACGGCCTCGGACTGACAGAAATATTTCATGGTGTCAGGAACCTTAAAACGCATTTCCTCGGCAATCCTGAAAAAATGGTCGACAGAGTTTCTGCTCGTCAAGATGATTGCCGTAAAATTGTTCAGATCGATTTTTTGCTGCCGTACATTTTTGGCTTCAACTCCCTCTACATGGATAAAAGGCCTAAAGTCTACTTTAACCTTTTCTTTCTCGATCAATCGTGAGTAAGGAGAGTTTTCGATTTTGGGTTCTGGTTGGGAAACCAAAATTGTTTTTACTTTCATAAGCTTTTCAATCTTTTAGATAGCTTCCAATTATCACCAAGGGCGCAATTTCGAGTGCGCAAAGGTACAAAATAAAATAGACAAAATACGGAAACACAGCTTTTTGATAGTTCTTCAATAGCTTTACGATTCCTATGCCATTTATAAGAAGAATTAAGATTATGGCCGTATAAACTATGGTTTTTGAGTCTTTTAGAATATAAATTAAAATGATGTTGGCCACACACAATACAAGGCTTCCATAATTGAAATAGGAGGTTTTGCTAAAAACCAAACCTGATACAAGCTCTTGGGTATTAAAGGCATAGGCCTTTAAAAATTGGACACTGAATTTTAGCAATTGGAACAGGGCCAAGCAACCCATAAGCACAAAGAAGACCGTCAGGGGATTGCCTTCGGGTATGGCGTTAAAGATGCTTAGGGCAATAAACACAAAGAGAGAAAGATTTACCAATTGAAACAGGGTAAGCAAAATGTGGAACCAGTTTAAGAGTTGGCCCTTTTTGTTGTGCAAGAGCACATACTTGTCATTGAACGGCAAAATCACAAAATTAAAAAACTTGCTGTGGTACAAGTACTTTCCCAAGGCAAGGATCAGTAGGCCAACGAACATGGCAATCGTCATCCAATCCAAAGAAATTATAGTCTTCTCTATGGGAATCATTCTAGGATTTTTATAGGTTTTCCATTTAAACCGGGAGGCAAACCATGTTCTGATATACCAATCCTAAAATACACCGGGTTGTCCATTGTTTTTGGCAAAGGAAGTTCAAAGGTATACAAAGCGGTGTCCTTTGTTTTTAGCATGGCACGGTCTGTATAAAGGTTGCCCACTTTTAAAGGGAGCATTTCCTTCACCTGTTTGTATGCGTTGGAATACGAAATGGTATAGGTTAACTCTTCAAGGGGAATATCAAACGGGTAGGGGTTGTACACCTTTAAGGTGTGCTCTATCCCAGTTTCCGGTTTTTGCACAATACATTCCAACTTTCGATAAGGCTGAAAATTTTCCATGAAAACCCCGTAAAAAACCGTGCTGTCCGGTTGTGTGTATTGGATATCCCCACTTTTCCTGTACTTACTTACATAGACCACCTTTTTGCCCCTTACCTTTTCTTCGGAATCGTCTATGGAATATTGGTTCTTTCGATACATGAAATTGTTCAACGAAATGGCAGGTATCCCGGTATTGAATTGGTATATGGGCGCAAGCCGGTATGAATTTTCAAAGATAATGGGAGCATCTTCTGCCTTGGCATGGAGCTCCTCCACCCAACCTTCATTGGCATGGGTCTCATACAACATGGGAAACAGGGGCTTGTATACTAGCCAAGCCCTGGCATAAAGCAATAGAACCACACTCACCAAGCCTATTCTGTACATCCATTTTCTGCTTTTTGCATTTTCCAGCAGATGGTCAAAGGCAATAATCGCCAATGGAATGGAAATGACAATGGCCCATTGGGCCTGTACCCGCCTATTAAAGCTCGATATGAAAAAGAAAATTATAATTCCGTAGACGAGGTACACCAAAGCCTTGGAAAAGGTATCTGTGGCCTTGAATTTAAAAAAGGAGGCGTAAACCCAATAAAACAACAGACCAATAATGACGATGAGGTTTAAAAAATATCCCAAGGTAAACCCTTCAAAGGAATAGGCTTGATTGGGGCGTTCGTACAGATGAAAAGTAATGGATACAAAATCGTTTTGATACAACCAGACAAAATGCGGGATGTAACAGGTCAATGCCAAGACCACGGCCAACCAAGCCTTTGGGTTAAAAATAAGCTTGACATTGGAAAGGAATACGAACAGAATCACCAATACCGCATGGTACTTGCTGTACATTAAGGCCGCCATGACCAGACCTAGAAGAACCGTCATCAAAATAGAGGGGTCTTTCAGAAATCGTTTGTACAACCAGAGGAACAAGGCCGTGAAAAACAAGAGAGGTGTATCCGGAAGGGTCAAAAAACCATAGGCGTTCATCAAGGTAAAGGAGAATACCAATAGATAAAAGTGAACCACATAGTCCTTCTTTTTGGGGTTATCGATCAGGAGCCATAATAAGATATATGTGCCAACGGATAAGATACAGCTCATAAAACGGACCCCAAGCTCCCCATCAAAAAATAGGCTCCCCATCTTTATCAAAAAAGCCACCATGGGCGGATGGTCAAAATATCCCCACGACAGGTTTTGGGCGTAGTACCAATAGTAAGCCTCATCGTAAATAAGTTCCGTAAAATATCCTTGAACAAGATTTAAGACAAAAACTACAGACAGCAGTGCAAGAAAAAGTTTAGGAAACTTTTGGGTCATTAAATGGATTTTTGATGGGCAAAGTTACAAATATTGGTGAACAGGCGATGTGGGCTTAGGTGCAACAAGTTGCATTGGCAAACAAGAAAACCGTATTTTTGAGCTCTAATTGATTTCGAATGGCGGACGGCTTGGTGATTATACCCACTTTCAACGAGATTGAAAATATTGAGGCCATTGCAAAAACGGTTTTTGACCTTAAGAAGGATTTCCATGTTCTTGTGGTGGATGATAATTCCCCCGATGGTACGGCCCAGGCAGTTAGGTCTTTACAAGAAGAGTACCCCAATAGGTTGTTCTTGGAGGTCCGCAAGGAAAAGTCTGGTCTGGGAACGGCATATATCCACGGATTTAAATGGGCCTTGGAGCGGGATTATGAATATATTTTTGAGATGGATGCCGATTTTTCGCATCGTCCTGCCGACTTGTCCCGCCTTCACCGCGCTTGCCTTAACGGAGCCGATGTCGCCGTGGGTTCCCGATATAAAAAGGGGGTGAATGTGGTCAACTGGCCACTTTTTAGGATCCTGTTGTCCTATGGGGCATCGTTCTATGTGAAATTCATTACTGGAATGAAGGTCCACGATCCTACGGCAGGGTTCATCTGCTACAAACGGGAAGTGTTGGAAAAAATCAAGTTGGACAACGTCAGGTTCATCGGGTATGCCTTTCAGATTGAGATGAAATACAGGGCTTACCTCCAAAAGTTCAAAATAGAGGAGGTGTCCATCATTTTTACCGATAGGGTCAATGGGAAGTCAAAAATGAATTCCGCCATCATCCGGGAAGCTATATTTGGGGTCATTGCCATGAAATTTAGAAGCCTTTTTTTCAGAAAGAACTTTTAGGAATGTCAAAAACACTATTGAAAAATGCCAAGGTGGTCAATGAGAACCACATTTTTGAAACCGATCTGCTGTTGGAAGGGGACTTTATTGTGCGCATTGATCCGGACATTTCGGATGCCAATGCCCAAGTCGTGGACTTGAAGGGAGATTTGTTGTTGCCGGGCATCATAGACGATCAGGTACACTTTAGGGAACCAGGTCTTACCCATAAAGGGACCATAGCCACGGAGAGCCGGGCGGCCATAGCTGGAGGTATCACCACCTTTATGGAGCAGCCCAATACCAATCCACAGACCACTACCCTCGAAAAATTGGAGGAGAAGTTTGCCATGGCCTCAACCGATGCCTATGCCAACTATTCGTTTCTGTTTGGGGGTACCAACGATAATTTGGAGGAACTGAAGCGACTGGATAAGAACGCTTGTTCCGGGGTGAAGCTGTTCTTGGGCTCCTCTACTGGAAATATGTTGGTGGATGACGAGGCGGTGTTGGAAAAGATTTTTAGCAATACGGAAATGGTGATTTCGGCCCATTGTGAGGATGAGGGGACCATTAGGGCCAATATGGCCAAATATCAAGATATGTATGGGGACAATATCCCTGTGGAGCTACATCCTATTATTAGAAGTGCCGAAGCCTGTTACCTTTCGTCTTCCAAAGCCATAGCCTTGGCAAAACGAACGGGCGCCCGTTTGCATGTTTTTCATGTTTCCACGGAAATTGAAACGGATTTGTTCACAAATGCGATTCCTTTGGAAGAAAAGAAGATTACCGCCGAGGTTTGTATTCACCATTTATGGTTTTCCGATGAGGACTATGCCAAAAAAGGTACCCTGATCAAGTGGAATCCTGCGGTGAAGACCAAAAACGACCGGGAAAAACTTTGGGAGGCCCTTTTGGATGATAGGATAGACGTTGTGGCCACCGATCATGCACCCCATACCTTGGAAGAGAAACAAAATCCCTATACCAAGGCCCCATCTGGTGGACCGTTGGTGCAACATGCCTTGTTGGCCATGCTGCAAAAGGAGCAAGAAGGCAAGATCAGTTTGGAGAAAATGGTGGAAAAAATGTGCCATAACCCCGCAAAGCTCTTTGATATCGATAGGAGGGGCTTTGTGCGCGAAGGCCATTATGCCGATTTGGTACAGGTAACCCGTAATTCACAAAACGAGGTTAAAAAAGCCAATATTTTCTATAAATGTGGTTGGTCTCCCTTTGAAGGGGTTACTTTTGGTTCCGAAGTGGCGCGTACCTTTGTGAATGGGCACTTGGCCTATGATCATGGGGTTTTTTCCGAAAAGAAAAACGCCAAAAGACTCACGTTTAACCGATAGGGCATGGGAAAGTTTGTTTTGTTCTTGATGGGAATCTTAATCCTCTCCTGTGGCGAAAAGGTGGTGGAAAAACCGGAAAACCTTATCCCAAAAGAGAAGATGGCCGATATTCTACATGACTTGGCCCTCATGAACGCTGCTAAATCGGCCTTTAGCAAGACATTTGATGAGAATGGCATTGAGGTCATGGATTTTATCTACAAAAAATATCAAATAGATAGTGTCCAATTTGTGGAGAGTGATCTCTATTATGCCTCAATCCCTTTGGAATACCAATCCATCTACGAAGATGTGGAGGCCAGGATAAACGAACGCAAAAACTTGATGGATAAAAACACCAAGAAAAGGAACGATAGCATCAGAAAGGCCCAAGAGAAACGGAGGGACTCCATTAAGAGCGCGAAGGACAGCCTCGTAGACCCCTAATCAGGGAATTTGGAACAACAAAAATCAATTGCGGTATCCAAGTCCTCAAAGTCAAAATCAAGTACTTCCTTTAACTTTTGATGGCTGTAAATGTCTTGATGTCTTAATCCTTTTACCATGGCTTTGGTGAGTCTCCGCCTTTTCCCCAATACAGAGCTTCGCAGCCCATCCAAGCGCCACATAAGCTCCAACATCCAAAAGGATATTTTTTTTGTCGGAGGGGAGACCCCTAATTTTGGAGCAATTTTATGGAACAGTTCCCCATATGATAAATTTTCACTGACCAAAATAAACCGTTCTCCATTAATATTGGATTCCATCAGGGTTTGCATGGCCTTGACCACATCATTGATGGATACAAAACCGGTGCCGCCGGGAATATAGTTGGTTTTGCCTTTGGCTGCATACGTGAAAAAGCTTCCACTCCCAGATTTCCAAAATCCTGGTCCAATGACTACGCCAGGGTTTACAATGACTATTTTTAGGCCTTCTTGGGAGGCTCGCCAAACCTCCAGCTCGGCATCATGCTTGGTAATTCCGTATACCGAAGCATTCGTATTGCTCCATTCATTGTCCTCAGTCACTTCCTTGTCCATTTTGGAAGAACCTATAGCGGCTATGGAACTTACATGGCAAAGCTTTTTTACGCCATGCTTGAGGCTTAAGTTTACGATGTTAGCCGTTCCCTCCACGTTGGTCATGACCAAGGTTTTGTACATTTTGGGATCAAAGGAAATCAAGGCAGCACAATGATATACTTGTTCAACTCCATGAAACAGCTGGTCCAAGTCGCCAATATTGGTAATATCTGCCCGTACCCACTGTATTTTTTCCAATAGTTTTTCTGGTTGGTCCGAGTAATAACCAAACACCTTGGATACTTTTTGGAGCGCATCCGTGCTTCTATAGTTGGCTCTCACCGCTTTTCCATTTTTCACCAAGCGGAAGAGTAGGTGCGAACCTATCAATCCAGTGCCTCCTGTTACCAATATCATATGATAAAAGTACCTATTTGTACTGAATTTATTGAGGGAAGTGGCAACTTCATTTTATATTTGCAGCTATTCAAAAAGTTGACCATGGAGAAGAATTTTGTTCAGGAACTGCAGTGGAGAGGAATGATACACGATGTAATGCCTGGTGCCGAGGAGCATCTTATGGAAGCTATGCGTGCCGCTTATGTGGGGATAGACCCCACAGCGGATTCGTTGCATATTGGGCACTTGGTGGGAGTAATGATGCTGAAACATTTTCAATTGGCGGGCCATAAACCCTATGCCCTTGTGGGCGGTGCCACGGGAATGATAGGGGATCCCTCCGGAAAATCGGCCGAACGGAATTTATTGGATGAAGAAACGCTTCGACACAACCAAGAGGCCATAAAAGGTCAGTTGAGCCGCTTTTTGGACTTTGAAAGCAATGTGCCCAATGCTGCAGTATTGGTGAACAATTACGACTGGATGAAGGATTTCTCATTCCTGGAGTTTATCCGCGATGTGGGAAAGCATATCACCGTTAACTACATGATGGCCAAGGATTCGGTTAAAAAGCGACTTTCGGCAGATGCCAAGGAAGGGATGTCTTTTACTGAATTTACCTATCAATTGGTTCAGGGGTACGACTTTTTACATCTATACAAAGCCCATGACTGTACCCTTCAAATGGGAGGGAGTGACCAGTGGGGCAACATTACCACGGGTACCGAACTGATCAGACGAATAGGGAACGGAAAAGGTTACGCCCTTACCTGTCCTTTGATCACCAAGGCAGATGGAACCAAATTTGGCAAGACCGAAGGTGGAAATGTTTGGTTGGATGCAGAACGAACCTCACCCTACAAGTTTTACCAGTATTGGTTGAACACTTCGGATGAGGATGCCGAAAAGTATATCAAGATATTCACGTTCCTGAGTCAACAGGAGATAGAAGACCTGGTAGCGGCCCATAAGGAAGCACCCCATTTAAGGGAACTTCAAAAGAAGCTGGCGGAAGAGGTCACCACCATGGTGCATTCCAAGGAAGATTTGGACAATGCCATAAAGGCCAGTGCCATTCTCTTTGGTAAATCCACTTCCGAAGATCTAAAGCAATTGAACGAAAAGACCTTTTTGGATGTCTTTGAAGGAGTTCCCCAAGCGCAAATAGCAAGAGAGGAGATAACTCCCGGTCTGGATATGATTGGAGCCTTGGCCGCAAAAACCGGATTTTTGGGATCCAATGGCGAAGCACGGAGGGAGTTAAAACAGAATTCAATTTCGGTGAATAAGGAGAAGGTTAAGGAAGATTACCTGATCACTGATACCGATTTGATAAACAACAAGTTTGTCCTGCTACAGAGGGGCAAAAAGAACTACTTTGTGTTGGTAGTAGAATAAAAGTTATGGGACCGTCATTCTGAATTTATTTCAGAATCCTATGATGTGGATTATGTATTTCGGGATGAGAACCTGAAACAAGTTCAGGTTGACGAAAACCATACTGTTGTGATGCTCCAAAGGGGCAAGAAAAATTACTTTGTTCTGGTAGTGGAATAAATAACAAGGGCCATCTTAAGATGGCCCTTGTTATTAGGCGATGAAGGAAATTCCGTAACGGCCACAGATTTCACTCACTTTGGCAAAGTCCGGTGGTCCTGGGGGCAGTTTCCCCAATTCTTCGAACATATGCTCCAGTCCGGCTGGAAAAACACTTAAAATGGTTCGACAATCTTGATTACCCACTACTTTCCAAGTATGGGGCACATTTTTTGGGGCAAAAGCAAGGTCACCTGCCTTTAAAATGGTGGTTTGTTCCCCAACTGTAACCTCAAGTTCTCCATCCAAAACTTTAAAGATTTCATCTTCGTTGGTATGTACATGTGGTGGGATCATGGTGCCGGGAGGATTCACTTCCTCAATCAATGTGAACATGCCATTGGTGTCATCCCCGGTCAATTTAAAGGTTTGTTGGTCTCCAATGACATTCACTTTTTTACCTTCATTACTGCGAACAATTTTTGGTGTCAAGGGATTGACTTCTTTGTCCAATTCTTTCGAAAAATGGGCCAAAGAGGGCAATGATGTCAATGCAGCAACCGAAAGAGCACCTCTTTTTAAAAAAGCATTTCTATCCATAATAGTAGTTTGTTGATTACCCTTTAAGATATGTAAAAAACACAAAATGAGCGGATTAAATATACAAATCGTGTTGTTTAGTGTGTGGATTGAAAGAATTTGTCCTATACAGCCTTAAAGTGCCATTAAATTACACCCCCGTATGTCTGAATTATCAAACCTACCCAGAATTTCAAAAGATCCATTGGCATAGGTTTTTCCCAAGTCCTGTGTAGCAATGAAGGAGCAGGAATGGATGTTGGCCAGATCAATAAGGTTTATGCCGCCTGTTTTTCCATGGGATTGAAGGCTCAAGGGGTCTTCCGTGTCGCGGGTCAGGACCTTCATCCATGGCGGAGTCCTGAAAATGCCGTTGCCTTGGGAATAGGCTTGGGACAAAAGTTCCGTCATGCCATATTCGGAATGTATGTTGGGAACCCCAAAGGCACTTTTTAAGATGTCGTGCAGTTCGGTGCGAATCAATTCCTTACGACGCCCTTTCATTCCGCCAGTTTCCATGATGGTAGTATGTTTTAAGGGTATGGGAAATTGCTCGGCCAAATCCAGCAAGGCAAAAGAGACGCCGATCAATAAGGTTTTGGAACCAGAAGCCTCCTGTGTTTTCAGTTTTTGATGGAGGTCTTGAAGATTGTACAGATAAAATCCACTGTTGGGATGTTGTGAACGGGATACCAGCTCATTGACCATGTAGACCAAAGATGATCCGGAGCGTTCCAAATAGGAAGGTAGCAGGGCCAGAATACACAATTCTTCCACAGGTCCATAAAACAAGGTAAAGGCTTCCATGAAACTACGTTCATATAAGCTTAGGTTGGCCACATAATGTTTACTTGTTGTGTTTTGGGTGGTACCACTACTCTCAAAAATGACCTCTGGTTTCTTTGGGGTGGAGACAACGGTTTTCAATTTGAAAAACTCAATGGGCAAAAATGGGATCTCCAACGGGTTGGCAACATTGGAAGGGCTTTTTCCCAAGTAATCGCAATACGTTCCATAAATGGCATTGGCACTGTACTGAAAACGGAATATTTCCATGGCCAAGGAATCAAATTCGTTGGAATTTTGGATGGAAAATAGCTGTTGAATGTCCGTGTTGTCCATTGGGCCGTAAAAGTACCCAAAAATAAAAAAGCCCCACCGTAAGAGTGGGGCTTTTAAGATATGTTTTTTACTTCACGACCAGCTTTCGGGTCATGGTCTTTTTCTGTTCGGTCACTTGGAGCACGTAGACTCCAGGTACCAGTCGGGAGATGTCCAAGGTATTGGTGGTTATCCGATCGGTTAGGACAACCTCACCAAAAACATCGAATACCTTTATCTGTTTGGTTCCATTGGATTCGGTAGTGATGTACACTTCTTCGCCATAAGCAGGATTGGGGTACATTTTAAAACCCGTAAGCTCTTGTAGGGGCTCAGTGTTTACACTGACCAACTCTTGACCGTAGGTGAATATAGGTAAAGCCATAATGAGAACAAAGTAGAGTTTCTTCATGAATGCTGATTTGGGGTCTATGCAATGTAAAAGTATGTAAATCAGTAGGGAAGGGCCACAAAATGTTGTGAAATGGGAGTTTCTGTAGGTAAAAGGATAAAAGTTGTGGTTTATGGTGCCTTTAATGTGGCGAAAAAGCCCAAACTACTTGACAATAAGCTTTCTGGTGGCCACTTTGTTGTTTTCCAAAACCCGTAAAATATAAACACCTTTGCCCAAACGGGAAATATTGAGTTCCTTGCCTAAAATGGTGGTTTGGAGTACTTGGGTTCCCAATACATCAAAAATGTAAATCTGTTTGGGGGAATTGTCCTTTGTCTCTATAAAAACCTTGCCTTGGGTCACGGGATTCGGATACAGCTTAAACCCATCAATATCTGAACTAGAGGTAGTTTCTTGCGAAAAACCAAGCGTACAGACAAAAAAGAAAATGACAAGGTAAAAGTGCTTCATAAAGTATTGATAACAAAGGCTGTGCCACAAATATAAAAAAATATGTCCGCGATGGTGGGGCCGTTCAACGAATTGTATTTCTTTTTTCGATGAAATGCAAAAAAAGAGCCCCACGATCGTGGGGCTCTTAATATAATATAGAAAATCTATGTGATTATTCAATACCTACAGTCCAACCTGCAGCCCAATCGGGTTCACCAGCACCGTTACCAGCACCAGTATTGTCACCTACAGTATAGAAATCCTGGTTTGCACCAGCATAGTTGGTGTTTACAAGTCCCATGGCAGGAGCATCAAACTGGATTGGGGTAATGGATAGTGCATCTGCCTCAATACGAACCGCGGCTTCGGCATCCGTGCCAGTTACATTTACACCCAAATCAACACCACTGGTGTAGAAATTGGTGATAGTAAAGTTACCACCTCCTTCTTTGAAGAACAATGCACCTTCAGTAACAGGACCAACTACAGTGATGTTGCTCAAAGTGGTAGTGGTCACAGGAGTGGCATCACCATCATCACCATTATTGGAACCTTCAATACCAGCTTTGGCACCACCGGCAATATACCAGTTGCTACCGTTACCGGTCCATCCGTCAGCAAAGTCAATGGAATCATCACCACTGCCTATGGATACCAAGTAGTTTCCGTTTACAGTACCACCGAAGAACTCGATACCATCATCACCACCGTTGTAAGACTGTACATACTCGAAAGTAGTTCCGGAACCAACACCGAACAAAGAAACACCGTTGAATTCTTTGTCATTGGAGAATGTGGCACCAGTATATTCAACACGGAGGTAGGTAATGGAACCAGAGTCATCATCGGAAGTATTTCCACCATAAGTAAGATCACCTACTTCCGTGGTTACATCCTCACCTTTGTTGGTTGGAGCGTCACCAGCGATGACCAATCCACCCCAATCACCTTGTGCGGGAGTTTCGCTGGAAGAAGTCATTACTACAGGAGCAGCGGCAGTACCGTTGATAAAGATCTGCGCACCTCTTTCAACACCGATAAAGGCAGCCGTACCGCCAGAAGCTTTGATAGTAGTACCAGCAGGGATGGTCAAGGAACCACCTGATTTTACTACAAATCCGCTGGTCAACAAGTATTCCACGGAAGCGCTCAATTCCACATCACCAGTGATTTCACCGGCCAAGTTTTCGCTTGAGGAAGCGCTGTTTTCCAAACCTGTGGTCCAGCCAGCAGCCCAATCAGGGGATGCGGCACCGTTACCAGCGCCTGTGGCAACACCTTCAGTGTAGAATGCTTGGTTAAGACCAGTATAATCTGTTGCCTCGAAACCGGTTGCAGGATCGGCAAACTGAATGTTGGTGATGGCCAAATCGCCATTTTCTATACGCGTGGCGGCAGGAGTATCGCCATCGGTTACATGAATGGCAAGGTCAATATCAGAGGCATAAAAGTTATCGATGGTAAAGTTACCACCACCTTCTTTAAAGAAGAGGGCACCTTCGGTAACAGGACCCACCACGGTAATATTGCTCAAGGTAGTTGTGGTCACAGGAGTGGCATCACCGTTGTCACCGTTGTTGGAACCTTCAATACCGGCTTTGGCACCAGCGGCAATGTACCAGTTGCTACCGGAACCTGTCCATCCATCAGCAAAGTCGATGGAGTCATCACCACTTCCGATGGACACCAAGTAGTTACCATCTACAGTACCACCGAAGAATTCGATACCGTCATCACCACCGTTGAAAGACTGAACGTACTCGAAAGTGGTCCCGGAACCAACACCGAACAAAGAAACTCCGTTGAACTCTTTGTCATTGGAGAATGTGGCACCCGTATATTCAACACGTAGGTAAGTAATGGAACCAGAATCGTCATCGGCAGTAGAACCACCATAGGTAAGGTCACCTACTTCAGAAAGTACGTCTTCACCTTTGTTGGTAGGGGCATCTCCGGCAATTACCAATCCACCCCAATCACCTTGTGCCGGGCTAGTAGCATCTGAAGTCATGATAACAGGCGCGGCAGCAGTACCGTTGATGAAAATCTGGGCACCTCTTTCAACACCAATAAAGGCAGCAGTACCACCGGAAGCCTTGATGGTTGTACCGGCAGGAATGGTCAACGAGGCACCTGCTTTTACAATGTAAGAACCTGTTAGGGTATATTCTTTGGAAGCATCCAATTCGGTGTCTTCGGTTACTTCGCCTGAAAGTTCAACGGGCGGCTCAACGCAGGCAGTACAAGATCCCCCGCAGTCAACTCCGGTTTCATCCCCATTTTGAATACCATCCGAACAGGTGGCTACTGGGTCTGGATCGGGGGCAGGGCCATTGTCGTCGCTCATACAAGAGACCACTAAAGCCGCTGCAGCGAAGCTTAGGACAAATTTTAAAAGTGATTTTTTCATAGTTGAGGTTTTAGATTTAAATATTCAGATTAATATTCATTTTAAAGGTTGAAATTCAGTATGATTAGAATTTATAGGTCAAGGATAGACTAAAGTCAACCCCTTTTTTATATGATAAAGCGGTCACTGGACCATTTTCCAAAAAGCCAGGAATGGCTGGGTTTTCGGTATCCAAATCCCCTTCAGCGTTCTCGTTTACCCTTTCAACGGTTGGGTTTAGGAGGTTTCTCATGTTCAGTCCAATGCCAAAGTGGTCTCCCAATTCCACTGCGGTAATCCAATCAAGGGTCACAAAACCTTTGTCTACCAAATGCCCTCTACCGGTACTTCCCAAAGCGTAAATACGGTCAGAGAAATAGTTGGCCGCAACTGTAGATCTCAGGTTTCTATTCTCGGAAAACTCCGTGTAGTAACTGGCGTCGAGATTGAAAATAAAGTCAGATGCTCCTTGCAGTGGCGCTTTGGTATTGGTGAACGCAGCGGCAAACATGGTTTCATCCGAAACTTTTTGGTAGTCCAATTCTTGATTGGTGTTCAAATAGGAAACGTTACCGCCAATGGATAGCCTGTCGGTCAATATACTTTCGGCAGTTTCCCTTTCGTTTTCTATCACGTCCAGTTTCACTTCCAACTCAGCGCCGAAGGCCGTGGCATGGTCGCCAGTATTGGCATAACTTAAATTGTTGGCAGCGGATACGATCAAGAAAGTGTTGATGGGGTTTTCAATATACTTCCCAAATACGGCAAAGGATACCAATTCGCTTGAAGAAGGGAACAATTCCCATCGAAGGTCAAAGTTGTAATTGGTGGAGTTCTGTAAGGCAGGGTTACCTTGTGTATCTTGGTTGATTTCTTCCTGGAAAAGGAAGGGTGCCCGTTCCTTGAATTGTGGTAACGTATAGGTCTTACTGGCCGCAAATCTTAGGTTTTGCTTTTCGTTTAACTCATATTTGAATGCTAGTGAAGGCAAGAACTCAAAGGTGTCCAATTCGCTGCTGTCATCGCCTTGGATAACGGTACTCCAGTCAATGTTCTGGGTGATTTGCTCACCCCTTGCGCCGGCAAACAGGGTGAATTTAGGAGAGAACTTGTATTCCAAGGTCAAATATCCTGCATGGATCTGCTGTTCCCCACCATAGGTCTGTGGATCAAGGGCTCCTTCCGTGGAAGCTGTTCCCCTAAAAGTCCGTATTTGCCAAAAACCGGAGTTGGGACCATATTCATCAAAATACGCATCGATGTTGTATGGGTCAACGAAGGGTTGGTTGGCCACGTTCAATATTTGGTAGTTGAACTGGGTGGCATCAAAAGCAACATTTTTTAAGCGACCGTTGTATCCCACAGTAAGTTTTCCGTCAAATCCGTCATCCTCATTTTTCTTGAATTTGAAGGAAGTTGAAATATTGGCAGAGACTTCTTCTTCTTGGAGCTCTTGGAAAAACCTATGGTTAGCTGAGGCAGCGGAAACCAATCTAAAGGATTTAGGTCCTTCGGGATCGTTGTTGGAGTAAGGTAAAAGAATATTTTGACGACGGTCTGGAATCAGGTTTTGTACATAGTTGTACCCTAGACCCCAGTTCACTTCAAATTTTTCACTTACATCGTGGCTTCCCAACAATTGGTTCACCGCAAGCAAGGTCTTTTCAAAAGTATTCCGTTGGATGAAACCTCCTCCGTTGGGCGCATCATCTTCCCTGTCCAAAATACCGTAGAACTCCTCATGTTTTTGCTCGGTATTGTTGAGCAATAAATAGTTGTATCGGATATCATGGGCACTGCCTAAACGAAGCCCAATGTTCCCCATAAGGGTAGTGGCCGTTTTGTAGCTGTATTTTTGATAATCAAAGTCAGAATTGGGCAATCCGGTCCCCAAGTTGGGGGCACCTCGGTTCACACCTTCCCTATAAGAGTTTCCATTGCTGAACGAACCAACGGCAAAGAAGCTCAATTTGGAGTTTTCACCAATATTGAAGGAATCACCTCCTTTAAGCGAAATATTGGAATTGATGGGTGTACTCTTGCTTTCGCGATCCCAACTGGTGTCAAAATTGTTGTTGAAGGCCCCACTAGGGATGGATTTGTCATAAAACCCTGTAAAATTTGGCCCGTCGAACAAGTAAAAATCATCCACACCAATGGCTTCGGTATTGACTCCTGAACCTACACCAAGTTCCATGAAACCGGAACCGGTATAGTTGCGGGATACAATATTGATGTTCGCCCCACCAAAGTCACCATAGTTTTGTGCATTATAGGTCTTGTCTATTCCTATGGATTCAATGATGCTGGTGCCAAACAAGCTCAAGTCAATGTTCTTTTTGGCGGTGTTGTTGGAAGGCAATGGAAGCCCGTTGAGGGTAGTGATGTTAAATCGATCTCCCAAACCTCTTACATAAACATTGTTGGAACCTTCTTCCCGGGAAATCCCAGTAACTTTGGTGACGGCTGTAGCGGCATCACTGGCTCCTTTTCTGGCCAATTCCTGGGCTCCAATGGAAGTTTCCAAGGTAATGGCTCTCTTTTGGTCCAAAAGCAATGCAATTTCTGAATCCTTCCGGGCAACGGTGGTCACTACAACTTCGTCCAAGGCCAATCCGGAAGATGCGCTCATGGGAACGTTTACGCTGGTTACCTTACCAGCAATTACTTCCACATTTGGAATTTCAACAGTTTCATAGCCCAAATAGCTATAGGTCAATGTGTAGATTCCAGGCTCAACACTTGGAATCTCATAGAGACCATCAAAATCTGAAGTGGTACCCATTGTGGTACCTTTAATAAGTACATTTGCAAAGGCCAAAGGCTCGTCATTGAGCTCTTTGTCGGTCAGCTTACCCACGATACTTCCAGTGGTTTGCTGCGCTACTACTTGCATGGTGCATGCAAGCGTAAAAATCATTAAAAAATATTTCATTATCAGCTAAGTATTTGGCGCAAAGAACGCCACGGCCTGTAAAAGCGATGTTAGCTGTATGTTAAGTGTTTATTGGAAAACTGTTACAATAATGTTAGGGGATTAAATCAACGTTAAGCATTTATGGCATTATAGTATTATCTTTACATTTGGGCGATTAACTTAGAAATACCATCCCATGAAAACTAAGGATATTAAGATTTTACTTGTTGATGATGAGCCTGATATTCTGGAGATTGTAAGCTACAATCTTTCTTCTGAAGGCTATGAGGTCTTTACCGCCAAGAACGGTGTGGAGGCCGTTGCAAAGGCAAAGAAGAAAAACCCGCATTTGATCATCATGGACGTTATGATGCCAGAAATGGATGGCATTGAAGCCTGCGAGGTAATCCGTAACACCCCAGGATTGGAAAATACCATCATCACATTCCTTACGGCCAGAGGGGAAGACTATTCCCAAGTGGCAGGTTTTGATGCGGGTGCGGATGATTATATTACCAAACCCATAAAACCAAAAGTCTTGGTGAGTAAGGTGAAAGCCCTTTTGCGAAGACTTAAGGAAGAAAAGAAAGACCTTGAGGAAATTGTCAAGGTGGGCAATATTGTCATCAATAGGGAAGAGTACAAGATCATCAATGACGGAGAGGAGATCATACTGCCCAGAAAGGAGTTTGAATTGTTGTCGCTTTTGACATCCAAGCCCAGTAAGGTTTTCAAAAGAGAAGTCATTTTGGACAAGGTCTGGGGCAATGAAGTGGTCGTTGGAGGACGTACCATAGACGTGCACATCAGAAAACTTCGTGAGAAAATAGGCGATCATCACTTTAAAACCGTTAAGGGGGTAGGGTATAAGTTTGTTCTGTAATGGCCATTCAATTACGGAAATCCTATAAGTTTGCCTTAAGGTCATCCCTTCTTATCACCCTGTTCACCTCTGCCTCCATCATTGCATTCCAGCTTGTAAAAGGACAGGTGCAATGGTTGTATACGGTGTTCTATGCCTTGGGCTGCTTTGTGATTTGCTTTGCCGTTCTCCAAATCCGGGTGGAACGTTTTATCTACAGGCGTATCAAGAAAATCTACGATGATGTCTCTTTGCTGGAATCTTCTTCTTTTTCTTCAAAGCCCGTCACTACGGATATGAAGACCCTTACCGAGGAGATAGAAAAGTTTGCAGAAGGCAAGAAGATAGAGATTGATACCTTAAAAATCAGGGAGGAATACCGAAAGGATTTTTTAGGCAACGTATCCCATGAACTAAAAACCCCTCTTTTTACTGTACAAGGCTACATCCTTACCCTGTTGGATGGTGCCATGAAAGACAAAAAAATCAGGGAAAAATACCTGCAACGCGCCAATAAGGGTGTAGAGCGTTTGATCTATATCGTGAAAGACTTGGACCTGATCACCAAATTGGAAGTAGGAGAGCTAAAACTGGATCGCGAGAATTTTGACATTATTGAGCTTATCCAAAATGTATTTGACCTTTTGGAGATGAAAGCGGCCCAGAAAGAAATCACCCTCACCTTTGATATGGAATACCCCAATCCCATCTATGTCAATGCCGATCGGGAAAAGATACAACAAGTGATCAGCAACCTATTGGTGAACTCTATCAAGTACGGTTCCCCCAAAGGAACCACAGAGGTAAGTGTGGAAAATCTGATCAAGAACAAAGTCATCATTAGGGTTACGGATAATGGCGGAGGTATCCCCAAGCAGCATATCCCTAGGCTTTTTGAGCGGTTTTATCGGGTGGACCAAAGTGGTAGCCGTAGCGAGGGAGGTTCAGGGTTGGGCCTATCCATCGTAAAACATATTATTGAGGCCCACGGTGAGAAAATCTATGTGGAAAGCGAAGAAGGTATCGGGTCCGAATTTTCATTTACCTTAGAGAAAAAGACCGAAAACAAGTCCGAATAATCTAGTTCAGATTCAAATTGGGTCAGCCCTTGGAATTCATCCATCCGGTTTAAGTCTTCCAATACAAAGTTCTCTTGATGGCTGTAGGGAACCAATCCATTTTTCTCCAGTCGCTTGGCCAAATATTCTTGCTCATATTGTCCCGGGGTTGGAATAAAAAAGGCCTTTTTTTCCAGTTTGGCCAAATCCATCACCGTGGTATACCCTGATCGGCACAACACCTTGGCACTTTGGTTCAAGGCAGTTTGAAGTTGTTGCGACTGCATAAAATTATACAGCAAGATGGAGCCTTTAGGGGTGGGCAGCTCTTCTTGGGTCTGGGTTTCCTCGATTTTTCCCTTCACAAAAAGTATGTTCCCTTCAAAACCTTGGAGTTCGGACAGTAGTTTTTCTTCCAAAAAGGTTCTTTGCGGCTCCGGACCGGATAGCAAGACCATAAGATCATGGACCATTGGGCTCTCCTTTTTTTCAAATCGGCTCAAAGGACCGAGATACCGAATGTTCAACTTGGATTTTTTCAAGTGCCCCAATTTTCCGGTAAGGTTGGGTTTGTCCTTTACATCGGGTACCCAACAGGCATTGAATTTCTTTATGATTTTTTGATGGGCCTTGGAGCTCATCCATGTGGTATTACCGGAAAGCACATTGAGTTGGTGGGTGATAAAAACACAAGGCACCCTTTTATAGAACACCCCCAATCGGTTATCGGAAATGATTCCGTCCAGTCCATGCTCCTTCACCAACTGCTTCACGGCCTTCTTTTCCTTGGCCATGGCCTTGAGCACTTTGGGTGAATCCCAGATCATTTTGATCTTAAAGTTCTTTCCTTTTTCGGCATAGGTGATTTTGTAGGATGGCAATTCGAATGAGGGCAATCCTGGAAATTCCTTTTGTAAAAGGGATAGGGCAACCCCATCCGAAGCAATAAAAGGCTGATGGCCATGGTCCAACAAAGCCTGTATAATGGGGATGCAACGTGTGGCATGACCCAATCCCCAATTCAATGGGGCTACCAAAATGCGTTTGGAACTTTGCATAAATGCAAAAAAACAAAATCCATATTGCTTGTGGATTTCCTTAGTTTTGCCAAAACATTAAATTATTGCTCAATCTGTAAGCGGTGGGAAGTAAGAACAAACTAAAACGGTTTAGGGAAAACGAAACTTTTACCAATGTGGTACAACCCACAAGGGATGAGGTTTTGGAAGGATTTGAATGGAGAGGCAAATGGAACTCTTTTTTTAAGAACAATAATCCCATTGTCCTGGAATTGGGCTGTGGAAAAGGGGAGTATACGGTGGGTCTGGCCCAACGCAACCCGGACAAAAATTATATTGGGGTAGATATCAAAGGAGCCCGGTTTTGGCGGGGGGCCAAGTCTGCCTTGGAACATGGATTGGGCCATGTGGCCTTTTTGCGGACCCAAATTGAGTTGGTAGATCAGCTTTTTGGCGAAAACGAAGTGGACGAAATCTGGATTACATTCCCGGACCCACAAATTAAGTACAAACGTACCAAGCACCGCCTCACCAACCCTATGTTCCTTGAGAAATACAAGCAGATTCTGAAGCCCAATGGGATTATCCATTTAAAGACCGATAGTGAATATATGCATGGGTACACCTTGGGGCTTTTGCAAGGATTGGGGCATGAAATTTGCTATGCCAACCATGATGTGTACCGAAACGAAGGAAGCCCATCCGAAGTTCTGGAGATACAGACATTCTACGAAAATCAGTATCTTGAAGCAGGAAAACCGATTACCTATATTCAGTTTAGGATCAACTAACCAATGACCCATATCATCATCCTCTTTTTTGCCACGTTTTCGGCAGCCTTCATGGCTACCGTGCCGCCAGGGTTGCTCAATATGAATGCGGCCAAGACCAGTGTGGAAAAAGGAAAATTAAATGGCATTGTTTTTAGTTTGGGGGTTTCCTCAATGATCATGGTACAGGCGTATGTGGCCGTGCTCATTTCCAAGTTCTTGTATAAAAATCCAGAGGTAATAGACCTTCTGTTGAAAATTGCCCTGGTGGTGTTTGCTTTTTTTGCCGTTTTCTTTTTTGTTACGGCCAAGAGAAAGAAAACCAAAAAAATGCAAAAGGTAAAAGTCAGCAAAAAGAACAGTTTTTACAAAGGCGTGTTGTTGGCAGCGTTGAATTTATTGACCATCCCCTACTACAGCGGACTCAATGCCATGTGGAACGAAGCTGGATGGATAAAATTCGAGGCCCAGGACATTACTACATTTGTTGTGGCTGCCGGTGCTGGTACCTTTTCGGTGCTGTACCTGTATACTTTTTATTTTGATAAGTTGGAGACCAAGACCAACCGATTCTCAAAAAACTCGAACTACATTTTGAGTGCACTCATGCTTGTGTTGTTGGTGATTACCTTGATTCGGATTTTTTATCGCTGATATGGAAGAGCAGAACTTTTTTGACAAAGTCTACCAAGTGGCCCAACAGATTCCGTATGGCAGGGTCACTTCGTATGGGGCCATTGCCAAATATTTGGGGGCGGCCCGAAGTGCCCGCATGGTGGGATGGGCCATGAACAATTCCTCGGCAAAGGATGTGCCTGCCCATAGAGTCGTGAACCGAGTTGGGGTATTAACCGGAAAACACCATTTTGGTGGGACCAACCTCATGCAGCAGCTTTTGGAAAACGAAGGCATCCAGGTCAAGGACAACCAGATTGTGGATTTTCAAAAATATTTTTGGGATCCGGGGAAAGAGCTAGGGGATTAAGTTTTCAAAGTCATCACCTTTCCAATAATTTGATGATTTCTTATCTACAGCTATTTTTTTTAAAAAACGCATGTCAACTAAATTCTCTAAATCTGTTCTTGCGGTTTGGTTGGTTACAGAGAAAATATTTTCAACTTCCTTGACCGTGAATGAACGATTTGAATCTCTTTCCACCCAAAAAAGAATCTGGGCCTGTCTTTCATTTATGCTTTCAATCTGAAAGAATTTGGAGATTTTTTTCTGTTCTTTTTTCTTCTTGGCGATGTATTTTTTTAAATCCTCGAAAGCTTTGGTCAGCACTTTCACTTGATAATGCACAAAATAACTCACATCCATTTCATCAACTTCGGTGTAGAGATAGGCTTTCTCATATTGGGATTTGGTTTCCATTATCACCCTGGAAATGGACAAATACTCGGTCAACCAGTATCCATTTTTTAATAAGAACCAATAGAACAATGCTCTTGCTGTCCTGCCATTGCCATCATAGAAAGGATGGATATAACCGATTAGAAAATGGAGAATGGAGGCTTTTACAATGGGATGGATGAAATTTTCCTTGGGATTGGAATTAAAAAATTCGCAGAAAGAGAACATTAAAGGCTCCAATTCTTGAAACTTTGGTGGTGTGTGGACAATTTCACCGGTTACCTCATTCATGACATGGACATCGTCAGTGTTGCGAAAAACACCGATGTGTTCATCCTCTAAGGTATTTTTGACAACAATTTGATGGATTTCAAATAACTTTTCCAAAGAAAGGTCTTGGTCTTGATGCTCACTGATAAATTGAATGGCCTCGTAATTGTTCAGGATCATTTGCTCTGATTTGTTGCGGGGCTTTTTGTTTTTACGCAACATTTCCTTGGCTTTTACCCTAGTGGTGGTAGCTCCTTCGATCATGGAAGAGAAAATGGACTCCTCCATTAAGGCATTGTTCAAGTATTGTTGTCGGTCCAAATCGGATAAAAGCTGTTCTTTTTGAATACCTGCACCAAAGTTAAAGTCGAGATAATGGAGTTTTTGTTGGAGATGTTCGTTGACATTGTATGAGTATTCAATTTCAAAATTTGAATCTATCATATTGCCAAATAGATATTCGGTTTTTTTTAGATTATCTCGCCTGTATTTTGTGATGAACCACAACAAATGATCTGAATCTATATTTGATTTTATTAGGTTTAATTTTTCATCCTTTATATGCTTGATTTTGTCCCAGTAAAGATATTCCCTTTCAATTTTTGAAATTGAATCTGAAAAAACGGTTACACTTTGTGTAAGCATCAATTGAAGGATGGAAAGGTTTAGGTCTTTACCCAATTCAAATATTGGTGGTTTTTCCAACATATTTGTAAATTTTTCAAAAATTAGGATAAATCATAATGTTTTAAAGATATGTAAATATTTGTAAATTTTTCAAAAATTAGGATAAATTAACTATTGTGAATCCCAATCCCACCATCTTCATTTTCAATGGGCAAACTTCCAATAATCCATGCCTAAGGCGTATCTTTGTAATTTAGAATCAATACAAACGACTGCAGAAAAAATAAGATTGATGAAGCTGAAAAAAGCAGATATCCTAAAAGCGTTGGAAAAAATATCCGCCCCGGGTGAAGGCCAGAATATTGTGGAAAGCGGAGGGGTGACCAATGTCCAAGTGTTTGGCGATGAGGTAGAGGTGGATGTGACCATAAAAAACCCAAGTCTTCAGGCCAAAAAGAAGACCGAAGTGGAGATTTTGAAGATCATCCATAGCGAGGTCTATGAAAAGGCCAAGATAAAAGTCAACCTAAAGGTTGATGCCCCGGCCAAGCCCAAGGTGAACCAGATAAAGGGAAATCCTATCCCCGGAATCCAGAATATCATCGCCGTTGCCTCTGGAAAAGGTGGTGTGGGAAAATCCACGGTAACCGCAAACTTGGCGGTGACCTTGGCCAAAATGGGCTTTAAGGTAGGGCTTTTGGATACGGACATCTACGGACCGTCCATGCCCATTATGTTTGATGTGGCCACAGAAAAGCCCTTGTCCGTCAACGTCAATGGCAAGGCCAAAATGAAGCCTGTTGAAAATTATGGGGTCAAATTATTGTCCATAGGATTTTTCACAGAGCCCAACCAAGCCGTGATTTGGCGGGGACCCATGGCCGCAAAGGCATTGAACCAGATGATTTTTGATGCCCATTGGGGAGAGTTGGACTTTTTGCTTTTGGATTTGCCTCCCGGCACCGGGGATATTCATTTGAGCATTATGCAGTCCATGCCCGTAACAGGAGCCGTAGTGGTGAGTACCCCACAGGAAATCGCATTGGCCGATGCCCGGAAAGGGGTGGCCATGTTCCAACAGGAAGCCATCAATGTACCTGTTCTGGGAATTGTGGAAAATATGGCCTATTTCACTCCAGCAGAGCTGCCTAACAACAAATACCATATCTTTGGGGAAAACGGGGCCAAAAATCTGGCGGAAGACCTAAAAGTCCCCTTTTTGGGAGAAATTCCCTTGGTTCAGAGTATCCGCGAAGCGGGGGATGTAGGAAGACCGGCTGCATTGCAAACGGCAACCCCAACAGAGGAAGCTTTTGAAGGGCTTACAAAAAATGTGGTACAGGAGTTGGTCAAGAGAAATACGGACCTTCCCCCCACAGAAGCAATAAAAATTACAACAATGGCTGGTTGTGCCGCCGTTAAAAAGAAATGAGCATGACATCAGAAGAGATTAAAACCAATGTAGAAAAAGCGTTGGATGAAATCCGACCTTTCCTTCAGAGTGATGGAGGGGACATTACATTGATTTCAATAGATAACGACAGCTCCGTAAAGGTGCGTTTGGAAGGAAACTGTATTGGATGCAGTGTTAACCAAATGACTCTTAAGAGCGGTGTGGAAATGACCATCAAAAAATACGCTCCTCAGATAGAGGAGGTCATCAACATAAGTTAGATGACAAAAATCATGAATCCTTTCCAAAGCAAGTGGTAAGTTGCATCCCACAAAATTTTTGTTGAATGATTAAGACCGATATACTCATTATTGGAGCAGGACCTACGGGTCTTTTTGCTGTTTTTGAAGCGGGCCTATTGCAACTCAAATGCCATTTGATCGATGCCTTGCCCCAACCCGGAGGACAATGTGCCGAAATATACCCTAAGAAACCCATTTATGATATTCCTGGCTATCCCGAGGTATTGGCCGGGGAATTGGTGGACAATCTTATGGAGCAAATCAAGCCCTTCCAACCCGGATTTACCTTGGGAGAACGGGCCGAAACCATAGAAAAACAAGAAGATGGCTCTTTTGTGGTCACTACCAACAAAGGAACCCGGCACCAAGCACCAGTGGTTGCCATTGCAGGTGGATTGGGAAGTTTTGAGCCTAGGAAACCGTTGCTGGACAACCTGTCCAAATTTGAGGACAACGGTGTGGCCTATATGATCAAGGAGCCTGAAATGTATCGGAACAAAAAGGTATTGATTGCCGGAGGGGGAGATTCCGCACTGGACTGGTCCATATTTTTGGCCGAGGTAGCCGATGAGGTCACTTTGGTACACCGTCGCAGCGAGTTTAGAGGGGCGTTGGATTCCGTGGAAAAAGTGCAGCAGCTCAAAAACCAAGGGAAAATTAACCTGATTACCCCAGGAGAGGTAGTGGCCTTGCATGGCAGGGACCAACTGGAGAAGGTAACCGTAAAAAACACGGATACTTCAGAAGAAACGGATGTACAAGTGGATAATTTCATTCCTCTCTTTGGACTTTCCCCAAAATTGGGACCCATTGCCAACTGGGGACTCGAAATTGAGAAAAATGCCATTAAGGTGGATAATACATTGGATTATCAGACCAATATTCCAGGGATTTATGCCATTGGCGATGTCAATACCTATCCAGGGAAATTAAAACTGATCCTTTGTGGATTCCATGAGGCCACATTAATGTGCCAAAGTGCCTATCAACGTATCCATCCCGATAAAAAGTATGTCATGAAATATACAACGGTCGGAGGGGTCACCGGTTTTGACGGAAGCAAAAAAGAAGCCCCTAAAGCCGTGGTCAAAGCAATTAACTAGGAGTTAGGAATTAGTGCATAGGATTTAGTATGGCAGTTCAGAAGTTTGAAGATTTAATTGTTTGGCAAAAAGCACAGGAACTAGCAGTTCTTATTTACAAAGAGTTTGAAAGATGTACGGATTTTGGTTTTAGAGATCAAATAAGAAGAGCCTCAGTTTCTGTTTCCAACAACATAGCTGAAGGTTTCGAAAGAAGTTCCAACGCCGACTTTTCCAAATTTTTATTTTACGCTCTTGGTTCGAATAGTGAAGTAAGATCTATGATTTATCTTTCCGTTAAACTAAATTTGTTGGCTAAAGGAAGAGCAGATGAAATAATTGGGATTACCCATGAAGTCTCGAAATTACTATATGGATTGATTAAATCTATGAAAACTAATTCCTAACCCCTAATTCCTATTCCCTAACAATAGAATGAGCGACATTAAACTAAAAATAACTGACCGAGAAGGTGTGGCACACGAAGTGGATGCGCCCACAGACATGAACATGAACCTTATGGAAGTGGTCCGTTCCTATGAGCTGGCCCCTGAAGGCACCATAGGGATTTGTGGAGGAATGGCCATGTGTGCTTCCTGCCAGTGCTATGTGCAATCGGACCATCAGCTTCCTGAAAAGTCCGATGATGAGGATGCCATGTTGTCCGAGGCCTTTTTTGTGAAGGACAACAGTCGTTTGGGTTGCCAAATCCATATTACCGAAGATCTGGACGGCCTTAAAGTGGAGCTCGCCCCTGCGGAAGATTGATTCTGTAGCGGACCCGATTCTGAAAAGCAACAAAACCCTATCTTTAGTCTTTCTTGTATCAAAACATGAGAAAGGCGCTACTTTTCCATTTTTTTCTTTTGGTGTCGGTTTTGGGCTTTGCCCAACAATCGTATTTGGATATAAGGGCCATAGTTACCGATAGTGCCCAAATCTTCACACCGGAACAGCTTAACTCCTTGACCAGTAAGCTCAACCGTTTTGAGTCGGAGACCACCAACCAGTTGGTGATCCTTACCATCAACGAATTAGGGTATGAAACCATCGAGGAGTATGCCAATGGCACCTTCAACCAGAATCGGTTGGGACAAGAGGATAAGGACAACGGTATTTTGATTTTGTTCTCCAAAAACGACCGTGAAGTGCGCATTGAGGTGGGATATGGCTTGGAACCATATATCACCGACGCCGTGGCATCGCGCATCATCAGAAACACCATGATCCCCAAATTCAAGGAGGAAGACTATTTTGGAGGATTGGATTTGGCCACGGATCAGATGATAGGATTTTTACTTGATCCAGAGGCACTTGAAGAATATAAACAAAGGATAGAAGAGGATAATGCCATGCCGCTTTGGGCAAAAATTGTGATGATCTTATTTCTCTCTGTCTTTGTTTTTGCAGGCGGTTTTGTTTTCTACAAAGGGTATTCGGCACTTATTGAAATGTTCAGGGGAATCTTTATTGGAAAGCTTGGCTTGGTACCGGGGATTTTCATGATTCCCTTTGGAATGCTTCAAGCTGGTTTTGGATTGGTCTTTATGTTGATGCCCCTGTTTTTCCTTTCCATGTTTCTGGAACTCAATATCAACATAGACCCGCTAACGGAAAACCTATCATGGTTGTATTATGCACTTCCTGGCTTTTTTGTTTTCACCATACTTTTGGCTTTGTTGAAAATAATGCTCAAAGGGAAAGAAGATTTTAAACTATCATGGGTAAAATCGGATAGCAGCTACATGAGCAAGACCTTTTCCTCTTCGGGCACCCATTCCTTTGGTTCGGGCTCGGGAGGCAGTTCCAGCAGTTTTTCAGGCGGCGGCGGAAGCTCTGGGGGCGGTGGCGCCAGCGGCAGTTGGTAAATCAATGGGAATTCCTGTATTTTCACAACATAAACAAACTACCTCAAAATGAGAGCAATCCTTCTATCTGTACTTTTTGTTCTGGTCTCCTGTACGCCCAAACCATCATCGGAAATTGAAAAATGGGAAGCACAGGCCCATGATATTACCATCATCAGAGATGATTTTGGGGTGCCTCATATTTATGGAAAAACAGATGCTGATGCTGTTTTTGGACTGTTGTATGCCCAATGTGAGGACGATTTTAACCGTGTGGAACAGAATTATATCTGGGCCACGGGCCGTTTGGCGGAAGTTGAGGGGGAGAAAGCATTGTATAGCGACCTTAGGGCCAAGCTGTTCATGACCGAGGAAGAGGCCAAGGCCAAATACAGTGAAAGTCCCGAATGGTTGAAAGAATTGTGCAACGCCTTTGCGGACGGTATCAACTATTATCTACATACCCATCCCGCAGTGAAACCTAGATTATTGACCCGTTTTGAACCATGGATGCCCATGTATTTCAGTGAAGGGTCCATTGGGGGGGATATTGAACGTATTTCCATTCCAAAGATCAAGACATTTTATGAAAGTGGCATGGAAATTCCGGAAATGGAATTGATCAAACAACAACAAGAAAAGGAAATGGCAGAACCCCAAGGGTCCAACGGGATTGCCATTTCAGGGGAATTGACGCAATCGGGCAACGCCATGCTCTTGATCAATCCCCATACCTCTTTCTATTTTAGGGGAGAGGTACATGTGGTAAGCGAGGAAGGACTCAATGCCTATGGCGCGGTAACTTGGGGGCAGTTTTTTGTGTATCAGGGCTTCAATGAAAAAACCGGATGGATGCACACATCAACCTATACGGATGTCATGGATGAATTCAAAGAAACTGTGGTCAAGAATGACGACAAGTTGTTCTATGCCTACGGGGAGGAATTGCGCCCCGTGGATTCTTTGGAGGTAACCTTAAAATACAAAGACGGCGACATCATGAGGGAGAAAATCTTTCCCATGTACCGCACCCATCACGGGCCAATTACCCATATGGTGGATGGCCAATGGACAGCAAGCGCAATGATGTGGGAACCGGTCAAGGCCTTGGAGCAATCCTATATCCGAACCAAACAGGGGGGGTATGATGGATTTCGGAAGATGATGGACATCCGGACCAACTCATCCAACAATACGGTCTATGCGGATGCCGAGGGAAATATTGCCTATTTCCATGGGAACTTTGTTCCCAAGCGGGATACGATTTTTGACTTTACCCAACCCGTGGATGGCAGCAATCCCAAAACCGATTGGCAGGGATTGCATACGGTGGATGAAAATATTTTGGTGTTGAACCCGGAGAATGGTTGGATCCAGAATTGCAACTCCACGCCATATACTTCGGCATTGGAGTTCAGTCCAAAACGGGAAGATTATCCCAAGTACATGTCCAGGGACCAAGAAAACTTTAGGGGAGTACATGCTATTGAACTGTTGACAGATAGAAGCGGGTATACTTTGGACAGTCTTATCCAGTTGGCCCATGACCCCTACCTACCTGCATTTGAGGCTTTGATTCCCGGTTTGGTGCGCGCCTATGATGCCCATCCAATATCGGGATTAAAAGAATCCATCGATGTTTTACGTCAATGGGATTTCACAACATCCAAAGAATCTATTGCCATGACCTTGGCCCATTATTATGGGACGCTTTGCTATGCAAAGGCGGAAAGGCCAAAAGATAGCTATGCCATGCAGTGGGTAGCATATTGGGGCAATGGTTTGCCCAACGAAGAAAAGTTGGCTCTTTTCCAAGAGACTCTTGATCAGTTGAAAAATGATTTTGGCACTTGGCAAATGCCTTGGGGAGAGGTAAACCGATACCAGCGTTTAAATGGGGATATCCGGCAACCTTTTGATGATGCGAAACCCAGCATTCCCATTGGTTTTGCCAGTGGCCGTTGGGGAGCTTTGGCGGCGTATGGTGCGCGATATGACAACAATACCAAGAAAATTTATGGCACTCGTGGCAACAGTTTTGTGGCTGCGGTGGAATTTGGGGACAAAGTAAAGGCCAAGACCATGTTGGCCGGAGGGCAGAGTGGAGACCCGGATTCACCCCACTTCAACGATCAGGCACAGCGATACGCAGATATGGAATTCAAAGATGCTGCTTACTATAAGGAAGATGTGCTAAAAAGAGCTAAACGGACTTACAGGCCTGGGGAATGATCATTCGTCTTCCTTGACGATGATCAAGCTGGCGCGTGAACCGGTGGAAAGGTTCCAACGGTTGTTGTGGATGACTTCACCCTTTTCATTGGCCACCACCACTTGGGCTGTATTGGGGCCTGAAGAGCCTTGGTTGAGGGCTTCAAACTCAATGCGGTTGAATCCTTTGACCAAATCAATATTAATCCCTTTAAAAGAACCGGTAAGCAAAAGATTGTATTCCACCACATCGCCATTGAGATAGATTTTAATGCGATCCCCATCCACATATTCGTGATCTCGGCAAACGATGCCCACAAATTTTGATGTGGTCTTGAAATCCCCCAGATATTGATCCCCAAAATGTTCATTGGAGCTCTTTTTTTCTTTTTCCCCTACTTTGGGGTCAATGACCATATCATGACCTGCTTGTAAAAGTTCTCTGTCCGGAAGCATTTTAACTCCTGGCTTGTCATTTTTGTCCGTAAGGTTTTCGTCAAGGACGGAGGGCATGCGAAGAAGTGTCCCTTGGTTGCTGGCCTTGATGTCCAAATCGTTCCGTTCACCAATCTTTAAGGGACGGGTTGTGGGAAGATCGGATTGTGCTTGCAAAACACTGATTCCCAATAAAAAACCCATAAGAACAAAAACCAGCTTTTTCATAGCAACTTGGTCGATTGATACTTGTAAATGTAGCAAATACCTTGCCATGAAGATGATAAAGTGGCGTTAAATCGTTAAGCTGCAGGCAATTCTTTTAACTCTCCATATAATCGACCAACTTTTCCGGTCCCTCTAATAACACCCTTACAATCTGTAATGTACCATCTGCCTTGGTGTCTATATGCCATTTGATGAGGGAAATTTTGCCATTCTCAAGTTCAATTCCGGTAATGCTTCTGGGATGCACACAGCTTCCGTCATTAAAGAATGGAATTTGGCCGGGTTCTGGAAATCGTGGTCGGTGCGTATGGCCCGCAATGGTGATTTGTAGATGGTTCCGTAAGATCCATCGTTTTATCCTTTTTTCGATACGAATGAGTTCCTTGTAATTTTTAGCGGGACTTGTGGGGTCTGCAATACCTACCACCTGGAGTGGTTTCCAAAGGATACGCACCAAAAATCGTCCAATGCGCCAACACACATAGTTCCACCAATCTGCTTGGTGCCCATGGACACAGAACAGTTTTTGACCTGTTCCAGTATGTTTTAAGATGATGGCCTCGTGATAGGTAATGCCTTGAAATAGGGCTTTGTCCGATCCGTCAATGGGCTCAAAATAGTGTGAAAGGTGCTTGTCCACATATTTTTTGTCGCTATAGACCATGTCATGGTTTCCCCAGAGCATATGCAAACGTTTTTCCAAATGGAACCGGCGAAGCAATTGGTATACATTTTTATGTGCCTCAAAAATGGAATCGAACCCCATGTTTTCCCAAAGTTCATCGCCATCCCCAAGCTCGCAATAATGGAATCCTTGGCGATAGTAATGGCTGAGGGCATGGAAATAAATGTTCCTGTTGTTGGCAAAATCATCGGCAAAACTATTGTCCCCCCTATGGCAATCGCTGAAAAAGATAAACTTGGAGTCGTCATCAAAAGGGATGATCTTGGCTTTTGCATAGGCCCGATCTAATCTGGCATTGGAGGACATGGAATAATTTTTACTAAATATCCTTAAAAATGGCGATTAATCCATAAAAATCTCCTTTATGAAAAGAACAGTGAAGGTTTTTGTAACTTTACCTGTTCAATCTCGACCAATATGGGTATGGTGCCACATTACAATGCCGAAAGTCCAATGGTACAGTTGGTTAGTTTCAACAAGCTATTGGAACACTATGACAGACAGCTCAATAGCGGGGACGAGCACCTTGCTGAAAGGGCGAGGTATGTCTTGGATGCACAGGCCCCTTACCCAGAACTCAGGGATGGGTTCAACGATTTGGACCTATTGGAGAAGCATAAGGATGTTATAGGTATTATTTTGGCCGACACTTTTTCGCCGGTACTTACCCAAAATGAGATAAAGACGGCTTCCACCCCTTTTGAGAACCTGACCTTCAACTCTTCCGAACGGTTTAAAAGGATATTGAAGGACGCAGGGGAAGACTTCGAGCTGGAAATCCGAAACATTCCCGACGAGTTGAGCTACATCATGAAATGTACGGTGATCCTCAGCTTTTATTATGGGTTTAAACTGGATTTTAAACGTCCTTTTTTCTATGATATTCCCGATGCGAATGGGGTAATGCACCATTACCGTATCCTGTATAATGCAGATTTCATGGAAATCATTCCAACGGAACAGTCCAAGGAGCTTACACAGGATGATGTGGATGAACTTTTGGAGAACTTTGAGAATCTGGAACTTTGGAAAGAAAAGATTCCGCCCAATAGTTTTATCACCAAAGGTTTTGTGATTTCCAATATGTTCGATGTTACCGCGGAACACTCCATTTCAGAGATTAAGTCGACATTGATAGGTAGACATAAACATGCGGGCGAAGACTTTATGGAGAGTTTTCAGGATACCTTTAGGTCTTTGTTCAAGCTCAAGGAAATCAAGGTGGGATTTGCAGGTTATGATTCCAATGCCAACCATTTCTTCAAGATATATGGGAAAGGCATGGAAAGCTTTATCCTTCATGGAAAGGATTCTGAGCCCTGTGATTCAATGCTTTGCGACTATTCCCATGGGAAACTTTTTAGGGAAAGTAAATATTTTGCCATCTCCAATGTGGAAAAATCATTGGTCAGATCTAATCAAAGCCAGCCGTACAAAAGTTTGCACGAGCAGGGGATAAAGAGCGCCATATTGGCGCCTATATCCAATAATGGGGAGTTGTTGGGCGTTTTGGAACTGGTTTCCAACACGGTGAATGAGCTCAACAGTATAAATGCCAATAAGTTGGATGATGTTATGCCCTTTATCATCTCGGCCGTGCTCCGATCTATCGAGGAGGAGGAAAACCTGATCGATGCCATTATTCAACATGAATGTACTACCGTCCATCCGTCTGTATATTGGAAGTTTCAGGAGGAAGCCAAGCGGTTTATGGCCGATCAACTTGCGGGACACCAACCCTTGTTCAAGGAAATTGTGTTCAAGGATGTGTATCCGTTGTATGGTCAGATTGATATCAAGGATTCTTCAAAAGAACGCAACCTGTCCATTCAGCGCGATTTAATGATCCAACTTTCCGAAATCAACGAGGTTTTGGGAAGAGCGACCCAAAAATATCAATTGCCCATATATGAAGAGTTGATGTATAGGGTGGATGCCTACCTCGATGAGGTCAAGGAAGCGTTGTATACCCATACGGAACAGGCTGTATTTGACTTTGTGAAAGAGGAAGTCGATCCTATTTTCAAGCATTTGAAAAAGGAGGACAAAGAACTCAAGGGCCTTATCCAGCAATACGAATCCAAGATAGACGAAACCACGGAATCGTATTATGACCACCGTCGCAATTATGATGATAGCGTCATGGAGGCCAATATGCAATTGGCGGCCTTGTTGGATAAAAAACAACTGGAAGCCCAAGAAATGTTTCCCCACTATTTTGAGCGGTACAAAACCGATGGGGTAGAGCATAACATGTACATTGGCAGTTCCATTGCACGCGACAGGAAGTTCAATAAACTGTATTTGAGCAACTTGAGGCTGTGGCAGCTCCAGGTAATGTGTGATATGGAGAACAAATACTACGCCATGAAACCACATTTGCCCGTAAAGTTGGATGTGGCTTCGTTGATTTTGGTGTACAGTACCTCCCTGGCCATCCGTTTTAGGATGGACGAAAAGCGTTTTGATGTGGATGGCACCTATAATGCCAGATATGAAGTGATCAAAAAACGTATTGATAAATCCTATATCAAGGGCACCAATGAAAGATTGACCCAAAAAGGAAAACTATCCATTGTATATTCCCAGCGTAAGGACGAAAGGGAGTATATGCGCTATATACAGTTCCTAAAAGCAAAAGGGTACTTTACCAATAATATAGAAATTGTGGAGTTGGAAGGACTTCAGGGGGTAACGGGCCTTAAGGCCATCCGCGCAGAGATTCTGTACAAAAAGGACAAGAAATCAGAGCAGACCTATACGTATGATGATTTGATGGAAGAGCTGAAATCTTGATCAAAACGTAAGCCTTTCAGGACCAAAGAAGCGAAAAGCAATTCCAAAAGCGAGTACCGAGATAATCATGCCCAACATAAAAATGTTGTAGGTGATCCTAAGTATTTTATATTTCTTGTTCAGTACCAAGCCCAAGTAATATAGGTCCTTGGTCAATGAGGAATATACATACTCCTTGTCCTTGACCAATTCCTGAAGGGCCCATTCGTATTTCTCCAGTTTCATTTTATGGAAATTGCCAAAGAACAAAAGGTTCACCCTTTTTTGTTCCACGTCTTCCTTCGTGAATTTTCCACTGGTCACATTGGGCCTTGTGGCCAAAACCGATAAGATCATGGAAGCCACACTGAACAGGATCAGGATAAACGTTGGATAAATGAGATAGGTATTGGAGGGATTGTCCAGTTTGGTGAGCAAATTGGCCAGAACCAAGGAAATGATGATGGCGTTTACCGATAATAGGATGTTGGCCTTGGTATCGGCAATATCACTCAGCTTCAAGTGGTTTTTTAAGGTAACGCGATATAAGGTCTGCACACTCCTATCCGGACTTTCTTGCTTGTATTTGGCTTTAAGGGCCTCTTTTTTGGCAATGTCCTTTTCGTTTTTTTTCTCCTTTACCAGTTGTTTTAGATTTCTTGCCTTGCCCTCTTCCCAATTTTCCTTGGCATAATCGGTATAAAACCGATGCTCATTTCGGAACATTCTGATGTTTTCATCCCGCCATTCTTTTGGGGAATAATCGGCAACGTCCAGTTCTTTTAATTCTTCCCGTAAAAAATCAGTGGTTTCCCAATAGCTTTTTTTGGCAAAATGGGAAGAATCTGCATCTCGGATGATCTGTTCGGAAAGTGTTTGGGGTTCGTAGTGTCGTTTTGTGGCCATGATCAAGCGGCATACCTCTTCAATATCAGCGGCTTTATATCCATTTTCCTTTAAGAAATCGGAAGCGGTCTTGCAACTGGCCTCCTCATGGTTCAGTCTTCCGGCCACATAGCCCGTGTCGTGCAGCCAAGCCGTCAACAACAGCTTTTCTTGCTCCTCCTCCGTTAAATCATAGAAATTGAGCAATTCTTTAGTACTTTTAACTACACGTTGCGTATGTCGTAAGTTGTGGTATAAGAACCTGGAATCGAGATCATTTTTCAAAAGTTTCGAAGCGAAAAGTTCAGCTTTTTCAACAATTTCCGACATAACTACATATTTGAACATCCAAAGTACAAAATTTTGGAGTCAACCTCATGGATATGAAGAAACATTACTTGCTCGCATGCTTATTGATCTTGGCTTATGGCTGTGCCACTTATGAGGCAAAATATGCCGCTTCAATAGGGAGTAGTGATACAACTTCCGAAAAAGAGGTCGACCATACCTTTTATTTGATTGGTGATGCGGGAAAATCGCCCATGGGGGAGATGAATCCCACCCTAAAGCGGTTTAATTCCGTTTTGGACAATGCCAATGCCAACAGTACCGTACTATTTTTAGGAGACAATATTTATCCGGCCGGATTTCCCGACAAAGATGATGATCCCTTAGGCCATAAAATGGCCAAAAACCATTTGGACGCCCAATTGGCAGCTGTAAAATCCTTCAAGGGCAGGACAGTGTTTGTTCCTGGTAACCATGATTGGTACAGCAAGGGTTTGGAAGGCCTGGAAAGAGAGGAGAAGTACATTCAAAAAGTATTGGATAGCAAGGAAGTGTTCCTTCCGGACAACGGTTGCCCCATTGAAAAGGTAGAAGTAAGCGATCAAACCATGATCATTGCCATTGATACGGAGTGGTACCTTACCAATTGGGACAAACATCCTACCATGAACGATAATTGTGAGATCAAAGATCGCACTAGGTTTTTGGAAGAACTGGAAAGTCTCATCAAGAAAAATTTGGACAAGACCATCATCATTGCCCTGCACCACCCTATGTTCACCTATGGGGCGCACGGCGGACAATTTTCTTTTGCCCAACATTTGTATCCCAGTGGGGGGAAAGTCCCACTTCCTATTTTTGGAACGGCAGTGAACTTGTTGCGTAAAACTTCCGGTGCCACAGTGGAAGACCTCAGTAACCAAGTCTACAATGAGCTAAAAAAACGTATTGTAACCCTGTCCCAATATTCTGACAAGGTCATTTTTGTTTCGGGTCACGAGCATACCCTTCAATATATTGAAGAGTTTGGAAAACCCCAGATTGTGAGTGGAGCAGGAGCTAAAACCGGTGCCACGCGACTGTTGAACGGCAGTAAGTTTTCCACGGGAAGAAATGGGTATGCCGTCCTCAAGGTGTACAAAGACGGTTCCAGTAGCGTCAATTTTTTTGGTGCAGACGAAACTTCGGAAGAGCTTTTGTTCCATACCCAAGTATTGCCGCCGGACCGGTCCACGGAGCGTGTATCCCTTCCCGAGGACTTTCCTCCGTTCATGGAGACCTCGGTCTATACCGATGAAGAAATCGATAAGACAGGATTTTATAAGTTTTTATGGGGAGAACGCTACCGGGAATATTATGCAACCCAGGTAAAAGCGCCAACAGTACGGTTGGATACCCTTTTTGGAGGGCTTAGGGTAGTTCGTAAAGGAGGCGGTAACCAATCCAATTCCTTGCGTTTGAAAGATAATCAAGGCAGACAGTATGTAATGCGGGACCTTCGGAAAAGTGCGGAACGCTATCTGCAGGCCATTGCATTTAGGGACCAATACGTAATTGGGCAATTTGAAGGCACCTATACCGAAGACCTACTTTTGGACCTCTACACGGGTGCCCATCCCTATGCTCCTTTTGTAATTGGCAAGCTATCCGACGCAGTGGGGCTTTACCATACCAATCCCAAGCTGTATTATGTGCCCAAGCAATCTGTTTTGGGCGATTTCAACACTGATTTTGGCAACGGGCTTTACATGATTGAGGAGCATGTGTCCGATGGACATGACAACTTGGAGAGCTTTGGAAAGACCAAGAAAATAGAAAGTACCTATGATTTCATCAACAAACTAAGGGAAGATGAAGAATATCGTTTGGATCATAAGGAATATGTAAAGGCGCGTTTGTTCGACATCCTTATTGGGGATTGGGACAGGCATGTGGACCAATGGCGGTGGGCCCAGTTCAAAGAGGGGGATGACAAGGTGTTTAGGCCCATACCTAGGGACAGGGACCAGGCTTTTTCGCGCTGGGGCGATGGATTCGTCATGGGTTTTGGTTCAAGAGCGGTTCCGGGACTTCAAATTTTTGAAGGGTTCAACGAAGAAATCAGAAGTGTGAAAGGATTTACTTCGTCCCCACGGACCTTTGCTTTGGATATGGCGCTTCTCTCCGAGTCTGATTTGGATATGTGGATAGAACAGGCGGAATTTATCCAAAAGCGCATTGATGGGTCCGTAGTGGACCATGCTTTTTTGGATTTCCCCGAAGCGGTCAGGGATTCATCCCTCATAAAAATAAAGAAGACCTTGATGGCCAGAAAAGACAATCTGGTGGATGCGGCCAAGGAATATTTTGAGGTTCTGAATAAGTATAGTGTGGTAACAGGGACCGATAAGGACGATTATTTCAGCATTACGGCCTTGCCCAATGGGGGTGTCGAGGTTCTTGCCCATCGTATCAAGGGAGGAGAGAAAGAAGATATTTTCTTTAAAAAATGGTATGATCCGGCATATACCAAGGAAATCTGGATCTATGGATTGGATGATGATGATGTGTTTGATGTGAACACGCCTGCATCCAAAATTAAAGTAAGACTTGTCGGGGGGCAGAACAATGACGTGTACAAGATTTCGGAAAATTCAAGAAAAGTACATGCCTACGATTTTAAGACCAAGAAGAACACCTATGATGAGGCGTTTGGAGGGCAAGTACACCGGTTGAATGATTATGAGACCAACACCTACGACTTTTTGAAAGTCAAGGCGAGTAACAATCAAATTTTGCCCAGCTTGGGTTTCAATCCCGATGATGGGATGCGGATTGGGTTCACCGATACCTATACCTTCAATGGGTTTAAGCAGAACCCATTTACCCAGCGGCATGTGGTAAATGCAGCTTATTATTTTGCGACAAATGGATTTGATTTGGGGTATACTGGTGAATTTGCCAACGTGTTCAACAATGTGAACTTTGAGATGAAGGTGCGATTTACCAGTCCCAATTTTACGCTCAACTTTTTCGGCTTTGGCAATGAAACCATAAACAATGATGACGAGGAACCTTTGGGGTTGGACTATAATCGCGTTAAACTACGGACCTTACGATTTTCCCCATCCTTGGTGTGGCGGGGCTACCTCGGTTCCGAGGTGCGGTTGGGGGTCACTTATGAGAGCATTGAGGTGGAAGAAACCGAAGACAGATACATCAATGAGTTTTATCTGGAAAACGGGGAGGAAAGCCATCAAAATTTCGTTGGGGTCAATGGGGAATACCAATATTCCAATACAGACAATGAGGCATATCCAACTTTAGGGATGAGTTTTTCATTGCGTGGAGGGTATAGGACCAATATTGAGGAATCCGGCAGGTCTTTCGGATTTGTGGTTCCCGGTCTGTCCATGGACCATAGGATATCTTCGGATGGTAGGTTGGTATTGGCCACCAAAGTACAGGGACATTTTACCATTGGCGATGATTTTGAGTTCTATCAAGGCGCTAGTATTGGTGGGAACAATGGCCTTCGAGGGTTCCGTTTTCAACGGTTTACGGGAAAAACGGCCTTTTACCAGAATACAGATATCCGATATAGTTTTAGGAGCAGGCAAACGGGACTGTTGCCCGTCACTCCGGGAATCTATGGCGGGTTTGACTATGGTAGGGTATGGTTTCCTGGGGATGCTTCAGGCAAATGGCACAATTCCTATGGAGGAGGTTTCTTCGTGAACGGTATAGACATCATTACCGCCAACTTTGGATTGTTCAATAGTACCGATGGGCTTCGGTTTGCCTTTGGAGTAGGATTTGGTTTCTGATGTAAAAGTCAATTGAGCCTTAACCGATACAGATTACGCCCTGTCTTTTTCTTTTCCTCGTCAGCGAGCAGTAGTGTGCCATTATCCAAAAATCCGATGGATTCTATTTGGGTATCACTATTGAGGTCTATGACCTTGGATTGTGCCTTTGATACATCGGGAAAATCAAAATCGGTCAACAAAAAAACAAAGCCGTAGGTCAGAAGGGCGATGGATTTTCCGTCTGGTGAAATGTCGGCCCCAGTTACGGAGCAATGGTCTTGGTCCTTGCAAAGGAACAGACTCCCTAAAAATTCGGCATCATAATCCCCCTCCGTATCGGGAACCCTATACACCAAAGTCTTCCCGGTGTAGGGGCGGGTTCGGTTCTTTGTGAAGATATACAGAAAGCCTTGCCAGTGAAAAAAGCCCTCAGTGTCAAAAAGCAGGTTGTTTTTTTTAGGGGGAAACCGTTTTTGTTCAGGATAGTTGAACCGTATCTTTTTGGCATTGGGTTCCTTCTTGTCCAACTCTGTATGGGATACTTTGTAGATGGTCAAATCTTTCCGTTCATTGGTGTTGTTGCCAAAGTCGCCAATATAGAGGTTGCCTTGTGAATCCATAGCCAAATCCTCCCAATCCTTATTTTTGGCATGGTCAATTTTATAGGTTTCAAGAACCTGGGCGGTGGTATTCACTTTGTGGATTTCATCTTTGTTGCCGCTATCTTGAACCACCCAAATATCGCCATGCACATTGGTTTCCAATCCGGATACCTCACTAAGTCTTGAAGGGAATTTCCCTAAAACGTCCAATTGACCGTAATACGTTTTTTGGGCACATGCTTGAAGGACACAGAAAACCAATATGAAGGAAATCCTGATCATTCAGACTCTTTAAGGGGCATATAGACTTCGGTCTTCCACATCAGTTCATTTCCACCCATGTTGGGGTTGTTGAAAAATACCTCGACAGGTTTTTCCTCTACAGGAATGTTTCGGGCTTGGGCGTAATTCAAAAGCGTGTACCAAGCTCGGTCCGAAGTGATGTAATTGCCATTATAAATGGCTTTCAAAGCTTTTTTAGGAAAAATGCGTTTGTAAATGATATTGGGGTTTATAGGCAATCTTTCTGAACGGATGATAGGGTAGCAAAAGTTATAGGATAGATAATCCTTTTCCACATTCCAATCCACAACCTCAATAAAAGGAGGCCCATTGACGGTAACTTCATTGTCGGCAAGAGTGTTACTTATGAAGGTGTAGTTGGCCATCATACCAGAGGCCTTTTCGTTTTGGGCAGCTTCCAAAGGAACGCAGGCACAGAAGGTGGAAAATAGTTCATCCTCTCCCAATACGGTGACCTTGATGCTATTGAGGTGGTTGCTCAGGTATTCGTTAAAGCTCAGGAGGGTTTTACGGGATCCTTTTTCAAAATCCGTATCTGAAAAGGGAATCCTGACTTTGTTCATAAAGGAGTGGTCCAAGTCCTTGATGCTGACATCAACCTGACTGAGCGAATCATGGATTGGGGTAATGTCCCAAACGTATTCATGTATGGAGTCTTGGACAATAATGGTCTGCTCAAAATGGTCTAAACTTTGATACCTGACAGGGATGTTGCTATCCAGGGTTTTGTTCCATACCCGTACTGTTTCATAGATGACTCCCGGAGCGGTCTTTGCCTTAAAACTGACCTGATAATCCTGAGGTTTCAGGAATAGGTACCACGCCAGTAAAAGCACCACAAGGACAAGAGCAGCAATATAAACTTTCCTCATAATTACTGATAAAGATAGGGAATCAACCTTTGGTCATATCCAATTTGTCCACTATAAATTTCCCTAGGCTCCTACCCTGTTTAATTCCGACCTCAATGGCCGCACGATAATGGATTCCTCCGTACATTCGGCTTAAAGCGGCTTCATCAGATGCGTGGTTAAAAGAGGAAAAGGAGCGTACGGGCAGGCCGTAAGCTACTTCGGTATCGTCATCAAAGGCAAAGTTGTCCCCAAAAATGTCCGTAAGCGCTATGGCTGCTGCACCGGATACCACGCTATGTCCACTGGTATATTCAGGGAACGGGGGCGTTTGGAGTACAGGCTCCCAACTGTCGTCAATATATTCATTGATGACCGTTTCAGGGCGAATAAGATTACTCCTGTATTTCTCGTCCCAACAACTTATAAAGCCATCGGCAATGGCAATGGATGTCTTGGTATAGGCATACACTGTTTTGGCAAAATCGGCATCCGATTTTCTAGCGGCTATTTTGGTAATACCGATCCAATGGGCCCCGGGTGTAATTTTCTTGGTAGCGAACATCAGGTGACCACGGGTTACAGAAACATAGGGGTTACAGTCCCAAAACTGGGCAATGGCTATCTCATCTGACTTATCCCCTTTGCCGATCATGCTCTTGCGCACTTCGTAGACTTCCATTACTTCCTCATAAAACTTGGAACCTTCTTCCATGGAAAAATCTGGTGGGGGAGCGGGCTTAAATTGATCCGCGGAATCAATGGCAAACGGGCGAATTTTACTCCAGTGGGGCTCCAGACCATTCATATAGGCCGGAGGTGTGGGCTGCCAACGTGAAGGATCTTCCGAATTTACCGAGAACTTGGGCATGGTCCTCGTTTGCTTGTAATTATCCTTGTTCATCCAAGCGGCAATATGCTCGGCAACTTCAAGACCGTATGCCTTGGAAGCGTTGAAGACAGGTTCATTTTTATCGGCCCAAATGGCATATAGACTATCTCGGAAGCTTACAATGCGGTCTTCGGAAAAAATGAGGTTTTTATCGAGTTGCATATGTGCAACGAGGGCAGCGACTTCAAAGTTGATGCTGTCCCCTTCTTTAGGCGCTGGAATTGGGGTCAGTTCGTGTATCTGTCCTGCCAAGGATTTGTAGCGATCATCTTTTTGGGCTATGATCTCATAGGCGGCAATGTTGGGATAGGCAAATATTCTACTGGCCACAGGCGGTGAGAAGATATCATGGATCATCACCTCGATGACCTTATCCACGGATCTGTGGTATTCTTCCGGAGTGATCACAATGGCTTCATGCTTTTTTTGACAGCCGGTGAAAACCATCAATACCACCGCAAGTAAACTTAATCTTTCTTTCATGGTTCCTTGTTAATTATTGATTTTATATACTTGTGTTTTGTCATTATTGAATATGGCCAGTAAATATTTTTGTCCGTTCAGGGATACTGTTCCCAAGTGTCTAACGGATTTCTTGGTAAGGTCCAGTCCCAATTGATTTCCTAAAATTATGTCATTTTCACTGTTGAGCAAAGCTCCTGGAAAAGAATCCAAACGACCATGGTAGGGCTTTACCCCAAAGTAATTGCCCCCGATCAGTACTTCAGGTTCTCCATCACCATCAAAATCGGCCGTGGTAAAGGCCATAATCGGGGAGACCTGTAGTTCATTGGTAAAGGGAACAAAGCTGAACGTCCCGTTTTCATTTCGTAGAAAACCGGATGTAAGGGTGTTCACTTCCCAAAGGGTGGATTTGTCCAATAACTCCTTTCCAAACAGTTCCTCCATGGTCTTTCCGGCAAAGGAACGGTAATTGGTATACTTTTTCTTTAAGAAAACCAGTTGCGAAGCAAGTCCATCCAAGGATTCCAAGGGATAGTACTTTCCATTTTTTTCGAGGCCGGTAACCGTTTCGGTCTGGCCGTTTTCATCAAAATCGTTAAAGAACAACTTCATGGGATATTCCTTGGTGGCGCGGAACTTGGAGTTGGTTCCCCAGTTTCCCAGAAGATAATCCGTATCCCCATCGCCATCAATGTCAAAAGGCTGGATACGTTGCCAGAGCCCTTTTACATCCATGGGATTGGACTCTACAAAAGCCTCGTTTTCGTATTTCAGAAATTTAGGGGACATCCATTCGCCGACGAGAATAAGGTCTGTGGAGCCATCCCCGTTGAAATCACTCCATAGGGCATCGGTGACCATTCCCTCAATGTTGAAATCCTTAACAACCGTGAAGACCCCATTGTTGTTTTCAAGAAGGTATGAAGTAACCGGAGTTCCAAAGTGTGCGGTAAGGGTGTGCCCGCCTACAAACACGTCCAAGTCACCATCCCCGTCAAAATCATAAGGGCGTACCACCGATGAGTTTTGGAAAAACTTGGGTATTTCCACAGCGGTAAAACTGGAATCGGTCTGTACATAGTAGGCATCCAAAAGGGCTTCGGATTCCCCAAAAAAGTCACCACCACCAGCAGTGACGAACACATCGTTCTTGTTATCGTTGTTGAAATCAGCAATGCTCGCCGAAATAGTTTCCTTGATGGAGTCGTTAGCAATCGTATCATAACGATGGGCCACAAATGCAGAATCTTGTTGGAGATAGATTTGTGGGGCCATGAATTTTGATCCTCCCAGAAAAATATCCGTTTTACCATCTTGGTTCAGGTCGCCCATGGCAAAGGCAGGTCCTCTGTCCGATACTTGGTAAGGAATCAGCTTTTCCCGGTTGAAATCCGTGTAGTTGTCTTCCACATGGGTAAAATCCAGCCCTAGGTTGTTGTTGACGGGCGTGAACAAATTTTTGTCCTTTTTGTGCAAGATGTCATAGTCGAAAGGCTTGGTGTTTTCTGGTGTAATGGTCAGGGTTTGGTTCACGGACACGTTGGTGAGTAGCTGATAGCTTTTATCAGGCCATACCACTTTAATGGAATCCACTTGTTGGATGTCTTTTAGGTAACCAAAGTGCACCATGGGTTCCGAAGAGGCCTGAAATCCTCTCGTAGGGAACAATTCCTTGAATTGGAGCCCCCCATTTTGATAAGAATATACCTTGGTTCCTATCCCGAAGGTATTTTTTGGGGTGAACTGGAACTTTATTTTTAAGTAGTTGCCCTTGTCCGAAGCTTTGCCGATGTACAAGGATGCGGGTTGGTTGATGTTGTTGGTCACCAAATCCAAGTCGCCATCATTGTCCAAATCACCCATGGCGGTTGCCCCGGAAATCAAGGTGTCCTTGGTAATCCAATTGCTGGACATGTCTTGGAACATGAGGTCTTCACTGCCCCGAAAAACATAATTGTGCACATTGCCCGAAGGCATCAGGGTCAGAGCTTCTTGATCCACAAGTTTGGTGTTGTCCAGTTTTTTCTGGATTTGGTCATTGGAGACAAACTTGATGAAATCCAGGTCGTTCGGTCGCTTTGGAATCCCATTGGAAATAAAGATATCCTGATGTCCGTCCAGATCATAATCACCAAAAAGGGCACTCCAGCTCCAATCCGTGGCAGCGACACCGCTCATCAAGGCGGTTTCCATATAGTTGCCATCGGGTTGGTTCACAAACAACATGTTGCGGGTAAACTGGTAGTGATATCCATAACGCTCCACACGGAGTTTTTGGGTCTGTATGTTGTCATCCCCTTCCGATGATTTCAAGGCCACTTCGTCTTCTGGTAGCATATCCAGGGACAGGAAGTCGGGCCTGCCATCATTGTTGATATCGCCCACATCGTTCCCCATGGAGAATCGACTGGTGTGTCCAAAATATTTTTTAAGGCTTTCAGTAAATGTACCATCCCCATTGTTCAGGTAGTAGTAATCATCTTCATGGAAGTCGTTCCCCACGTAGATGTCCGGGTACCCATCCTGATTAAAATCGGCAATGGCCAGACCCAAACCATATCCGTTTACACCGCCGTAGATTCCTGCTTCTTCACTCACATCGACGAATTGGCCATCATCGTTCCGAAGGAGTTTGTCCCCAGTTTCGTAGCGGCGCTCAAACCGAAGGTCGAAACGGCCGAAGGAATTCTGCGTATGCACGGCATGGTTGAGGAGGTATAGGTCAAGGTCGCCATCCAGGTCATAATCAAAGAAAGTGGCATTGGAGCTATACGAGTCAAAATCCAATCCATATTGGGAGGCACTTTCTGTAAAGGTGTTATCTCCATTGTTGATGTAAAGCTCATTGAACCCGTTGAATCCATTGATGCCCACCACGGCACACACGTAAATGTCCAGAAGGCCATCCCCATTTACATCGGCCATGGTAACCCCCGTATTCCAACTGCTGTTGCCCTCAATACCCGCGGCACTTGAAATGTCCTCAAACTTGAGATTACCCTTGTTCAGGTACAGTTTGTTCTTCACTTGGTTTCCAGTGAAGAAAATATCGGGGAGCCCATCATTATTGATGTCCCCAATGGATACCCCACCACCATTGTAAAAATAGAGGTAGTCCAAAATGCTGAGGTTGTCCGTGGAAGTTAAGGTGTTGGTAAAAGTAATTCCAGTGGCCTTTGGGTCGGGATTGTCAAAAAGATCACCTCCTTTTTTACATCCTCCCAACATCAGGGCCGTTAGAAATATGACCAACAGTTTATTCATTGATGGCAAATATCTTGGGTTTATTGTTATTGATGGCGGCAATGACAAAAGTTTTTCCATTTTTATCCTTGAACTGCTTCAGATATTTTACTTCATCTTTGATTTTAAAACCGCTCATGTCATAATTCTGCCATTCAAAGCCCAATTGGCCATCACCCAAGAGAACATTCCCATAGCTGGCATCGAGCCTTGAAAATTGGGGCTTGAACTCATAATTGTTCCCAGCCATGATAAGATCCAGGTTACCATCGTTGTTCACATCTGCACAGGTAATGTCGCAAACGCAGGACAGTTGTACCCGTGGGGGGAGGTTCTGAATGGTGAATTTTCCACCTCCCTCGTTTATGGCAATGACGGATGCTGAGGTTTCCACTTTCTTTACAATGGACTTGTCCAATACCTCTTCTGGAAAAAGTTGATGTATGGTACGGTGTGCATAATCCGATGCCTTTAGGTTTTGTTTCTTGAGTGGGGGCAGTTGTTCGGTGAGTTCCCTTTTTTGATGGATGGGGTAATCCCCACCATCTTGTTGCAAAGTGAAAATCTGTTCAATGGTACCGTTGTTGTCATAATCGTTGATCCACATTTTCATGGGCTGTCCATGGGAGGGTTTGTAGTGCAGATTGAGCCCTTGGTTGCCCAGAATAAGGTCAAGGTCGCCATCTCCATCCAAATCTGCGGCTTCTGCTGTGTTCCACCACCCATATAGGCTGTCCAGTGAAGAAGACATTTTGGTGAGTCTTCGCCCGGTATTTTTATAAATTTTTGGGGTGTCCCATTCCGCTGTTACAATGAGGTCGTCCTTACCGTCTCCATCCATGTCTGCCCATTTGGAATCGGTGACCATACCGGCATCCTTGAGGTCATAGGCCAAGCGTTCCGTTACATTGGCAAACGTACCATCTCCCATGTTCTCAAGGAACAGATGGTCGGGTGAAAGCCCATATACCCCTACCACACTACGGGAGCCTATAAAGACGTCCATATCTCCATCGTTGTCAAAATCGTAGGGAGAAATGGTTGAAATATTCTTGAATGTGGAGGGCAGTTCATTTTCAGATTTAGTGAAATTGCCCTTACCGTCGTTAAGGTACAAACGTGGTCTGTAGGTTCGCTGTAAATCCAAGTTGTTCCCCCCGGACCCTACCATGAGGTCTAGGTCATTGTCCCCATCCGCATCAAAAAACGCAGCTGCAACATCTTCAAAATCCCTGTCGTCCTCAAAAGCTTTTATTGTTTTTTGTCTGACTTTTCCGTTTCCAGTATGCAAGTATAGGGTTCCAGGCTGTCCGTGGGCACCTCCCATATAAAAATCTTCATTGCCATCGCCATTGATGTCCGCAACGGCCAATGAAGGTCCTTCCTGCGATAACTTTTGGTAAATGAGACCTTCGTAGTCAAAATCATTATAACCATCTTCCTCATGGGTGGCAATGCCGTTGGAATCCAATTCGTTGAGGAAGGATTTCGTGATTTCTTTCTTTGGTAGGGTATACATTTCTGAAGCCTGGGCGTGGTCCAAAGTCATTACCTGATTGACTGCTACATTTTCCAACTTTTGGGTGCGGTTGTCAGGCCAAACAATCCGAATGGAGTCCAAGGTTTCGGTTTTACCGAGTCCAATGTTCATTTCATAGCCCATGGAAGATTGAAAACCACGGGATGGGATCAGTTCTTGGTTGACGATGTTCCCATCAAAATAGAACTTGGCCAAGGTACCCACCGCAAAGGGGTTGTTCTTGGGCCCTTTGAACTTTAGCTGCAGGTAGTTGTTGTCCAGTTGGGATTCCGAATTGTTTCGGTATAAAAAGGTCTCGGTATTCACATTGTTGATGACCAGGTCCAAATCCCCATCATTGTCCAAATCCCCATATGCGGCACCATTGGATCGTGATGGCAAATCAAATCCCCAATCCTTATTGGCATTCGTAAAGCTGATGTCGCCATTATTCCTGTAGGCATAATTGGGCTGCGGTTTGATGGGCATTTTGTTGATGATGGAATCAATGGACTGTTTTTTTCCGGTCAATGCCATTTTTTGCACGATCTCATTGGCAAAAAAGTCCACAAAATCCAGATCGGTAAGATCATGATTGATTCCATTGGTCACAAAAATGTCCTTTAGGCCATCATTGTCCATATCAAACATAAGTCCGGCCCAGCTCCAATCCGTGGCATCTATACCACTATAATAGGCCACTTCCGAAAATGTTCCGTTCCCATTGTTGAGCTGCAGGGTGTTCTGGATGTATTGCTGGTAGAAGTCTTTGCTCTGTTTTAAGTTGAAGACGTTATACCCTTCAAACTCCATGACCGATTTTACCCGGTGCTCTTCCTCGGGGAGCATATCGGTAATAAAAATATCGTTGTGTCCGTCGTTGTTGATGTCCGCAATATCAATTCCCATTGCGGAAAGGCTCAAATGCGAGGTCCAATCCTTGATTTCTTCCTTGAAAGTCCCGTCTTGTTGGTTGATGTAGAGATAGTCCCTTTCGTAAAAATCATTGGAAACATAAATGTCTGGATAGAGGTCTCCGTTAAAATCGGAAACCAACACCCCCAATCCAAAGCCAATAAGACTGCCATAGATGCCCGCTTCTTCACTGACATCCACAAACTTTCCGTTGTCGTTGCGCAAGAGCATATCGCCAACCCCCTTGAAAATGTCGGGAACACCTTCCCAATCTTGGGCACGCACTTCGCGTTGTTCGGCATACCCCAAGCTACTCACGGGAATATTGCTGTTATTGAGGATATAGGCATCTAAATCCCCATCCTTGTCATAATCGAAAAAAGAGGCATGGGTAGTGAAACCGGTCTTGGCCAAGTTGTATTCATTGGCTTTTTCCGTAAAGGTGAGATCCCCATTGTTGATGTAAAGGTCGTTGTCATGGTTGTTGCCTTCCATGTTTCCGGCATTACAGACATAAATATCCAAGAGGCCATCTTGGTTTACATCCACCATGACCACACCGGTGGACCAAGGTTTGTTGCCCATGACCCCGGCACTTTCCGAGATATCCTCAAATTTAAAATCACCTTTGTTCAGATAGAGGCGGTTGGGCACCATGTTTCCGGTCAAATAGATGTCCGATAGACCGTCATTGTTGATGTCGCCAATGGCAACACCACCGCCATTATAAAAATTTCTATACTTGAAAATATTGAAGTTCTTCTGATTTTCAACGGCATTGATAAAGGTTACCCCGGTTTCATCCTGTGGCATTAACGTAAAAAGGGTTTCTTTTACGTCATCTTTTGGATTGGATTTTTTTTCTCCGCAGGAAGCCAGGGAAATCAATACAAGGCATAGAGTCGCATATCTGAGTTTCATTCCGTGTTCTGTTTTTTGATTAAGAAAATGGGAGAATCGTTGTTTAGAGTGATGATGAATTCCTCGTTCCCATTTCGTGTAATTTTCTCAATTTTCCGGGCTGCCCCGGAAACGTTCAAGTTTTGCTTCCAGGTTATATTCCCTTGTACATCATTTTGTAACAAAAGCCCATGCGAAGCATCTAATCTACCAAGTTGGGTGCTTATCTCAAAATTATTTCCAACCATTAATATTTCATTAATCGTTTCTTTATCAATCTTTTCAATATAAATGTCGTTCACCGTTGAGGATTGTGCCAAAAGAGACAATTCCTTCCTTGAAAAATGACCGTTTCCATCATTCTGAAAATAGGAAGTGTTCAGTAGGTACACCTTTCGTTGTATGGCGGCATCCAAATTTTCCTTTCCAAAAAGGGATTCCAAGGATGCCTTGGCAAAATCTTCATAAAAGAGAAACTTCTTGTTCAAGAAAGGCATTTGCTTGGCCAGTTCGTCCTTGGATGAAAAAACGGTTTCCTTATTCCCATGAAAATAGGTTGCTACGGTTTCTATGGAGCCGTTCCCGTCAAAATCGCGGATGTATAGGGTGATGGGTTTTTCCTTTGAGGCCCTGAACTTGGTATTGAGACCCCAGTTACCGGCCAGAATATCCAAATCGCCATCATTGTCCAAATCTGCCAAAGCAATACAATTCCACCAACCATGGGTGTGTTCCAACCCGTTGTTTTCTTGTTTGGCAAGTTGTTTTCCATCGTTGAGGAAGAGGGTGATGGGTGTCCAATGCCCCGCAACAATCAAATCGGGGTAGCTGTTTCCATCTAGGTCTGCCCAAACAAAATCCTTCACATTGCCAACCGATGCAAAATCAGGGGCAAAGTAAGATGTGATTTCGGTGAACGCCCCCTGGCCATCATTTTGAAAAAGGTATTGTTGTGATGTTTCGCCAAATTGTGTGGGCAGGGCGTTTGAGGTGATACAAAGGTCCAAGTCCCCGTCTTGATCAAAATCCACCGCTTCCACTTTTGAGGCATTGGTCTGTGTTTGGGAAAACTGCCCACCATCTTTGGTAAAGGCCCCTTTGTCGTTCCAATACAATCGGGGTTGCAGGGGTTTTCCATCTGTAAACTCGTTGCCTCCACTCACCACCAATAGATCAAGGTCACTATCCCCATCGGCATCAAAAAAGACATGGTCAATATCTTCGTTGATGGCATCCATTTCAAAAAGTTCAGGTTGATGGGAAGTAAAAGTGCCATCACTGTTTTGTAGATAGAGTGCCGAAGCTTGCCTTTTGGCCCCGCTGATAAAAAGGTCTTCCAGCCCATCATCATTGACATCGGCCACCGATACGGAAGGCCCTTCATTGGCATAGGAAAAAGGAACCAACGGATTCCGGTCAAAATCCAGGGAAGGCTGTTCTTTATGTACAAAATCCAAAGGTTGGGTAGTATTTAAAATGGGGGAGTCAGGTTGGTTGGGTTTCTCCATATAATAGTTGCCAGAGGCATCATTTATGGACACCTTCAAGGTTTGATCGGACTTTATGTTCCGCAAGGTTTCATATGGACCACCGGGCCACACAATTTGGATGGAGTCAATGATACTGTCCTTACCCACCCCGAAAGTAAGACTGTTGTCCTTTGCGGAGAGGAATCCGCGTGTTGTTATGTTCTCCTGTACGGCCCTATTATTTTTGTGGAACAAGATGGCCTTTGCACCTATCCCAAATTTGTTTTTTGGGGAACCTTCAAATGTAATCTTGATGGAGTTTCCTTTGTTGAGCGTATTTTCCAGGACAAACGCCTCTTCATTGACATTATTGACCACTAGATCTAAATCTCCATCGTTGTCCAGATCGGCATAGGCACAACCATTGCTGTACGAATCTTTTTTTATACTCCAGCTATCGGTGACATCGCTGAAGGTGACCCCATCCCTGTTTTTATAAAAGTAGTTGGGCACTTTCTTTTTGGGCAAGCGATCAATGAGTTCCATGTCCTTGTCCGATAATCCGGATGCAATGCTTTTTTGGATTTCCTCGTTGGAGATATAGTTGATATAATCCATATCATTGGTAACGCCCACAATTCCATTGGAAATGAACAGATCTTTAAAACCATCATTGTCAAAATCGGCAAATAGGGCGCCCCAAGACCATTCGGTGGCTTCGATGCCACTTAAATTGGCGATTTCCCCAAAGCGTTCCCCGCCCAAGTTTAGGTGGAGTGCATTTTGCATAAATTGGGGTGCAAATCCATTTTTCAGGTATTGTTGGTATACGGGATAGGGGTATTCCGCACCAGAAGTTTTAAAGGTTTCCAGATTTTCGGGAAGCATATCCAAAGAAAGAATATCGGCCAAGCCATCGTTGTTGACATCGGCAATGTCGTTGCCCATGGAGAAATGGGTGGTATGCCCCATTTTGTTGGGGTCCTGTGAGATGATTTCTTGGAAAGTACCGTCTTTTTGATTGATGTAGAGGTAGTCGTTCTCAAAGAAATCGTTGCCTACGTAGATGTCTGGGTACCCATCATTGTTGATGTCGCTGATGGCCAACCCAAGTCCATAGCCAATACTCCCTTGAAATATCCTGGCTTCTTTGGATACATTTACAAATGAACCTTCGTCATTCCGAAAAAGAATATCACCGGACATGGAATCCACTAGTTTTCGTTTAGTGCCCTTTCCGTATGAGCGATTGGGATTCACGGAATGGTTCAGTAGGTACATGTCCAGATCTCCATCGAGGTCATAGTCAAAAAAGGCAGCTTGTGTAGAGTATCCAATAAAATCCAAACCGTAATCGACGGCTGCTTCCTTAAAAGAGGGTACGCCATCCGTATTTGCCCCTTGATTGATGTAGAGTAGGTTTTCTCCCCTGATCGGGCCATGGTCCCCAACTTTACAGATATAAATATCCAATAGGCCATCATTGTTGATGTCCACATGGGTCACACCAGTGGTCCAACCCGTATCATTTTTGATTTGCGCAGCTTCGGTAATGTCCTGAAACTTGAAATTCCCTTTATTGAGGTACAGTTTATCTGCACCTTGATTGGAAGTAAAATATAGGTCCACCAATCCATCACCGTTAAAATCTCCGGCAGCTACCCCCGCGCCATTGTAGAAATAGAGGTAATTAAGGATATTGAGTTCTGGTGTCTGGTGGAGTGTGTTGGCAAATGTAATGCCTATATGGGAAGCTTTTTTTTGTACGAAAAGGGAATTGGGGTCAGGCTTTGTGCAGCCAATGACCAATAGGATTCCTATGAAAACAAACTGATATGTTTTAATTATTTTGTGCATGGAGGTAGACGGTAAGGTAACCATTTCCGTAGGAAATTGGAAGGAGGAAAGGGTTAACAATCGTCTAATATTTGGCAAATAATTGTATAATGAGAGGTTTGGCCTAATAGGAAAAGAGGCCGCCAATTGGCGGCCTCTTTATATATAAACAACCCAAACTTTGAATTATTGAGCTTAGTAACCTGGGTTTTGTACCAAATTTGGATTGGACAACAAAGCGTTGGTTGGAATTGGGAAATAGTTCTTGGTGTCATCACCTACAGAACCTGCATCCTTAAATTCCCAATCTTTGGTATACTGTCCAAAACGAACCAAATCGTTTCTTCTCCAAAACTCCTTATAAAGTTCCCTTCCTCTTTCATCGATCAAATCTTGAGCGGTAACAGAACCAAGCGGAGTTGCTTGTCTGATTGTTCTGAGTTCATTGACCAAGGCGGTGGGATCTCCTCCACCTCTTAAAATAGCTTCTGCTTTTAAAAGGTGTGCATCGGCATATCTGAAGACAATCTCGTGACTGTTGAAAGAGCGCTCACCAGCAGGGTGGTACTTGATGGTACGGATACCTGTACGCTCATTGTTACCGGCCAGTCCGGGGATTTCCTTGGTGAAAACCAATGGATTTCCAGGACGGTCTTTTAAAGCAACACCATTTGCATCATACATTTGGCCGATCAAGAACCCGTAACCAATACCGAGGTTTACATCATCGGCATTGCTGGCATCAGGCACCCAACCTCTTCTTTCCTCTTGTCCATCGCCAACATAGTTGCTGTTGGGGTCTCCTTCAAATAGGTCGTAAAATTCGGCAAGGGTGCTAAAACCGTTCCATCCGCCACCGGTATTGTCCGGTGCCACGATATGGTAGTGCATTCCGTTCCAAATCCTGTTTCCAACGGAGGTACTGGCCCACCAAATGGTTTCGGTATCGGCTTCTTCCGTAAACATTTCGAAGTAACCATCCTCCAAGGCATACCCTTCAGCAGCGATGGCATCGATCAGATCAATCACGGCATTGTAATCTGCGGCAGTGCCGGTATAGCGTTCCCCGTTCATCATGACCTTGGCCAATAAGAATCGACCAGCCGCTTGGGAGGCCTTGCTCAAACCTTCTGCTCCGGCTGCTATGGAAGGTAGGTTAGGGATGGCTTCCGTTAAATCGGAAACAATAAAGTCGTAAGCCTCTTGTTTGGTCATTACTTCAGGATTGATATTGGGTCCGTCGTCCAGTCCCCTGAATGGCACCTGACCGTATAGATCCAGTACAAAGAACATACTGAAAGCTCTTAAGAACTGCGCTTCAGCCTTTTGTTGTGCTGAGGGGGAGCTTCTGCTGTCAATAATTTCCGAAGCCCTATATACATTCTGGTTGAGGTTGTTCCAAACGTTTAGAATGTAGAGGTGCTGTGGATCCCAAGTATGGGTGTGCAGGGTACGCCAAATTCCATTGTCGCCCCAGTCCGTACCACGGGTCGGCACCAACATCTCATCAGTGGAAACCTCATTGAGGGCAAAGAAATTTGCTTGATCTCCCAATTGTCCGTAAACATCGTTGTACAGGTTATTGAGGTTACTCTGTGCGTTAACGCCACCAAACCCTCCTGTGTCCGCTTCGTTAAAAACGGAATCCGTAGGTTCAACTTCCAGATTTGTACATGCAAGCACAAGGACAGTCGAAACAAGAATCGATAGATTAATCTTGATTTTTCTTCTTTTCATGATCTTTTCAATTTTTTATTAAAAGGTAGCATTTAGTCCAATAGTGAAAGTCCTTGGTCTAGGGAATGCCGTATAGTCGATACCTGCAATTGGAATACCGTTCAATAGATCGGTGGAACCGTTGGAGTTACCAGGGGTAACACTTACCTCGGGGTCAAGGCCACTATAATCGGTAATCAAGAATAGGTTTTGTCCTGTAACGGATAACCTCAAGCTTTTTAGGGCGCCATCACCGCTCAGTGGAACATTGTACCCAAGGGTCACGTTTTGCAGACGTACAAAATCGGCGCTTTCCAAAAATCTAGTGGACACGGATGCCTCGGCCAAACCGGATTCATCGCTGGCAGGGACATCTGGCGTCACGTTACGGGCATTTTGAATGGCCCCTGCGGTGAAGAATGCATTGGCGGTATTGTTGTACACCGCTGCTCCAAACTGGCCACTCAAATAAGCGGATAGATCCCAGTTTTTGTAGCTAAGATTTGTGGAGAACCCTCCAGTGATATCTGGCAATGCAGTTTCGCCTATGTAAACTTGGTTATCGATACCTCCTGTGAAAATGGGTTGTCCATCGCCATCGTATCCTTCAAATTGTCTCAAGAAGAATGCAAACAAAGGCTGGCCTTCCTCCAAGCGCTGGGAAAAGGCATTGGATAGACCTTGTCCACGGATTTGTCCAGAAGGAATGATTACCTGTCCTCCCAATGGGTTTCTAAGCTTCTTGATCTCATTGTCGTTATAGGCGACATTAAGACCTGCACTCCAATTGAAATCGGCACTCTGTACCAAATCATAGTTTATGGAGAATTCTACCCCTTGGTTTATGATGGAAGAGTCAAAGTTTCCAAAAAAGAACTGTTGGGGGGCAGGTTGGGCAGAATTTACCCTTAAAAGCACATCTTGGGTGTCTTTGCGGTAAAAGTCAACCGAACCATTCAACCTATCGTTTCCAAAACCAAAGTCAAGACCAACCCCGTATTGAACGGTTTCCTCCCATTTCAAATCATCGTTGGGGAAGGCTACGGTTTCCGTTCCAGGAATGTTGATGTCACCACCATCGGAAATTACTTGGTCTGGCACAGCGTATCGTGATCTGAAGATGTAGTTAGCATGACCCAAACCGTCCTGGTTTCCTGTGATACCAAAGCTTAATCTAAGTTTAAGGGTTGACACGGAATCACCAATAAAATCTTCTTCGTTGAGTTTCCATGCAAAGGCAGCAGAAGGGAAGTACCCATACTGGTTGTTTCCACCGAATCTTGAGGAGCCATCCGCTCTGACCGTTGCCGTGAATAAATACTTGTCGGCAATGGTGTAGTTGACCCTCGCAAAGAAGGATTGAAGCTCGTCAGTAGTGTCAAAAGTATCTACAAACAAGGAGTTTACCCGCGTTCCGGTTACAGTACCAATATTGTCGGTTACAATATCGGGAACCAATCTATTAATGAACACCCCATTGGTGTTGGGGGCATATCCATATTGTTGGTATCTACCATCTATATTCTGTTCTATAACGTTGACCGTTTTATTAAGATGGTCCGACATTTCATTCAAATCGGTGGTAGCAAATCCAAAACCTCTTGCATTTCTACCGGAATTGGCAAAGTCTTGGAAGGAGAAACCGACTATCGCATCTAGGTTTGAGTTTTCAAACTCCTTTTTATAGTTCAAGGTGGCCTCGATCAATCTATTCTCTATATCCAGATTGTTGATGGCTCCCCGCCCATTTCCGAAGGTTCCCCTATCAAGGTTTCGTCCCAAGGAAGAAGCGACTGCATTTCTGGTAGCCTCTGACTTATCGTAACCTAAATTGATTTTTCCTGTAAGTTCAGGGGTGAAATCATATTCGGCAGAGAAATTGATCAGTGCCCTGTTGGTATTGCTCAAAGATTGAATATAATCTGTCAGTACCCGGGGATTCAACTGTCCGCCCGAGTTATATTCAGGGTTGCTCGGCCAGGTAGGGTTTGCCGAATAGGCAGCCCCCAAAAGGTCACCCCTAAATCCTGCACTACCACTAAGTGCTGGGGATTCATCATTTACGCGGGATACGGTTCCTTGTAAATTGAGTCTTAATTTGTCATCCAAAAACCGATGTCCCCAATTCACTCTTCCTGTGATTCGCTCCATGGAGGAGTTTTGTACAATACCAAATTGTTTTCCGTAACCGAAGGTGGCCCTGACATTACCTTTCCCATAATTGTTTGAATAGGTGATGTTTTGATTTTGGGAGACAGCTCTTCTTGTTACAACGTCTTGCCAATTGGTATTGTAACCTGCATCTTGCGCTACTCTGTCACCACCAAACTGCTCCACGGCATCAAGGAAAGCCTCTCTACCTAATAAGGGCAAATCATTGGCTGGGTTTGAAATACTTAACGTTGAATTGAATTCGAATACGCCACCTTGGCTGCCCTTACCACTCTTTGTGGTTATGATAACCACACCGTTGGCGCCTCTGGACCCATAAATTGCGGTTGCAGAAGCGTCTTTAAGGATACTCATGCTCTCAATGTCGGATGGGTTCAAGAAAGCCAATGGGTTTTTTGAACCACTGGTGCCAAAACCGATGTTCCCGGATTCGGGCGCAGTATCACTGGTGAGAGGAATACCATCCACAACAAAAAGTGGGTTGTTATTGGATCGTACGGATGTGGTACCCCTAATTCGGAGTGCAATCCCGGCACCAGGTTCACCACTGGCTTGGGTAATCTGTACACCAGCTGTTTTACCTTGGATCAATTGTTCGGGAGATGAAATGATTCCCCCGTTGAAATCTTCAGAGGTAACAGCGGCAACTGCTCCGGTGGCATCCTTGATTGTGGTTTGACCATAACCGATGATGACTACTTCATCCAAGGCTTGTGCATCCTCTTCCAAAGTCACGTTTACCGTAGATTGTCCATTGACGGAAACCTCAATGGTCTTGTAACCGATATAGCTGAATACCAAAACGGAAGAATCTTCAATGCCGTCCAAGGTATAATTACCGTCAAAATCGGTTTGGGTACCATTGGTAGTACCTTTTACAAGTACGCTTGCCCCGGGCAACGGTCCAGTTGCATCCGAAACAGTACCTGACACTGTCTGAGCTTTTGCCAAGCCAAAGCATAAAAATGCCCCAAGCATCAAAAAGCTTTTTAGTAGCGTAATCTTCATAAATAATTAATTTTAAGTTTAGTTAATTTTAATTCAAGTGTTAAACATATATAAAAAATATGTTAATTAAAATCTAAGCATATCCGCAATACGAAACGAAAACGGTTTCGTGTTGATAACTTTGGATATGTGTAAGGTTGACAAAACTTAATGGGTTGGTTTATGTATATTACAAAATAAGATAAGAAAATTAAGAATTCTGTAATATGCTGCTAATATAGTATTTTTTATTTTTACAAGATTTTAACATTTCTATAAGAGTTTTTAAGGAAGTTTAAAAGTATTGTGTTAAAAAGCATATTTTGGTCAGCCCCCTTTTCTATAATGAGTAATTTCCAAATTATTATTAAATCAAATCCCTGATTGTTGAAAGCAAAAATTACCCTAAAAGATATAGCAAGAGAGCTTGAAGTGTCCATTTCAACGGTGTCAAAGGCGTTAAAGAACAGTGAGGAAATCAGCCGGGATACCAAGGAAAAAGTGCAAGCGTTTGCCAGACTGTACAATTACAAGCCCAATAACATAGCCATTAGCCTTAAAAACAAGAGGACCAAGAACATTGGGGTGGTCATTCCTGATATTGTCCACCATTTTTTTACCACGGTGATCAGGGGCATTGAAAAATATGCCAATGCAAGGGGGTATAATGTAATTGTGTGCCTATCCGAAGAATCTTTTGATAAAGAGGTAATAAATATGGAGATGCTGGCCAATGGTAGCATTGATGGCTTTATCATGTCCTTGTCTTCCGAGACACAGCAAAAAGGCGATTATAACCACCTTAAGGAAGTAACCGAGCAGGGTATTCCCGTGGTACTGTTTGATCGTATCACCAATGAGATAGATTGCGATAAAGTTGTCATTGATGATGAATTGGGAGCGTACATGGCCACCAAAAAACTGATTGAACAAGGAAGAAAGAAAATAGCCCTCATCACAACCGATGATTACCTCAGTGTAAGCAAGGCCCGAACAGTTGGATACAAAAAGGCCCTCACCGAAATGAGGATAGATGTTGATGAATCCAAAATCCTAAAGCTGCCCACCATGGAAATGGACGAGGCCGGCATTAAAAGCTTTTTGGAAACCCAAAAATTGGACGCTGTGCTATGTGTCAATGAAATATTTGCCGTCTACAGTATGCGGTTGGCCCAAAAGAGCGGTCTCCGAATCCCTGAAGATATCTCCTTTATTGGGTTTACGGACGGGGTTTTATCCAAATATGCCAACCCAAGCTTAACGGTGGTGGCCCAGCATGGGGAGAAAATGGGCGAGATGTCTGCCCAAATGTTGATTGATAAGGTGGAAAGCGAGGAAGATGAAGAGACCTACCAGACCAAAATCCTCGAACCCACCTTGGTGATTCGGGATTCCATAATCCATTAACATAGGATCTATGGTATAAGTATCTTTGCCATTACATTTATCGCTAAAGCAATGAATCAAGAATACATAACAGCACACCCTTGGTCCATTATCGAAGAAGGATTTGACCAAGAATTGGTACAATCTTCGGAAAGTTTGTTCAGCCTCGGGAACGGGGCCATGGGACAACGGGCCAATTTTGAGGAACACTATTCGGGGGAAACCTTCCAAGGCAGTTATATTGCAGGAGTCTATTACCCTGATAAAACCCGTGTGGGATGGTGGAAAAATGGCTATCCAGAGTACTTTGCCAAAGTGCTCAACGCCCCCAACTGGATCGGTATTGATATTTCATTGAATGGTCAACCCTTGGATTTGGCCCAATGCAAAAAAGTTGCGCATTTTCTTCGAGAACTCAATATGAAAGAAGGGTGGTACAAACGCAGTTTTGTGGCCACCCTGCCCAATGATTTGGAAATTGCGGTTGAAGTGACCCGTTTTTTAAGTCTGGACCTGGATGAATTGGGAGCCATACAATATACTATACAACTGCTCAATACAGACGCTGAAGTTCTGGCAACACCCTATCTGGATGGAGGGATAAAAAACAGGGATAGCAATTGGGACGACAAATTCTGGAATATCACTGCAATTGGCTCCAAACAAAATAGGGCTTTTGTGGAATCCCACACCATGAAGACTCATTTTAAGGTTTGTACCTTCATGGAGAGTGGATTGTATGTGGATGGGGACAGGGTTGATGAAAATCCTGCCGTAAAAAAAGATGAAACTTCCGTAGGTCATACCTATACGGTCCATCTTCAAAAGGATGAGACCCTCACTTTAATAAAATATGGAGGCTATACAGTGGACAGGAACCATCCGGCAGACCAACTCCAGGAAGCCGCCAACAAGGTTTTGGACCAAGCTTCCAAACTCGGTTTTGAAACCTTGCTGCAAATGCAAAAGGAAGCATGGGCCCAGATTTGGGAAATGAGCGACATTGCCATTGAAGGTGATGTAAAGGCGCAACAAGGCATCCGGTTCAATATATTTCAGCTTAACCAAACTTATCTTGGAAAAGATTCCAGATTGAACATTGGCCCCAAAGGATTTACCGGTGAAAAATATGGAGGAAGTACCTATTGGGACACCGAGGCGTACTGCTTGCCATTTTATATGGCCACCAAAAACCAGCAAGTAGCTTGGAACCTATTGGAATACCGCTATAACCATTTACTTAAGGCCATAGAGAATGCAGGAAAGTTGGGATTCAAAAATGGGGCGGCACTATATCCCATGGTCACCATGAACGGGGAGGAATGCCATAACGAATGGGAAATCACCTTTGAGGAAATCCATAGAAATGGGGCCATAGCCTTTGCTATATACAATTATCACCGTTTCACGGGAGATTATAGCTACATCCCCAAAATGGGATTGGAAGTCTTGATCGGAATTGCGAGATTCTGGTACCAAAGGGTCAATTTTTCAGAAGAGAAGCAACAGTATGTAATGCTGGGGGTAACCGGACCCAACGAATACGAGAACAATGTCAATAACAACTGGTACACCAATTATTTGGCCAAATGGTGCATGGAATATGTTGCGGAACAACTCCAAATAGTATCCGAATCCTACCCAGAGGATTACCAACGTATAATTTCCGACACAAATTTGGTTCCATCTGAAATTGAGGACTGGACCAAAGTGGCGGGTAACATGTATTTTCCTTTTTCTGAAAAACACAAAGTGTTTTTACAGCAAGATGGGTTTTTGGATAAGGAATTGGTTCGGGTGCAAGATTTGGACAAGTCCGAAAGGCCCATCAACCAAAAATGGAGTTGGGACCGCATCCTTCGGTCTCCTTACATCAAACAAGCCGATGTGCTCCAAGGCTTTTACTTTTTTGAAGACCATTTCAGTCAGGAGGAATTGGAACGTCATTTCGATTTCTACGAGCCCTTTACCGTCCATGAATCCTCACTTTCACCCTGCGTGCATAGCATTCAGGCTGCCAAACTGGGACGAATGGAACAGGCCTATACCTTTTACTTGAGAACATCCCGGTTGGATCTGGACGATTACAACAAGGAAGTGGAAGAAGGTCTCCACATTACCTCCATGGCCGGCACATGGATGAGCATTGTGGAAGGTTTTGGGGGAATGCGGGTCGTGGACAACGTACTGAGTTTTACCCCCCGAATTCCAGAACAATGGAAATCGTATGCCTTCAAAATCAATTTTAGGAACCAAATCGTGACCATGACCGTCTCTGCCCAAGGAACTGCCTTTACAGTTTCCGGGGATGATACCCTGACCATTCAGGTAGATGGGAAGCCCCTCAAGTTGATGCCCGGGGAAACGGTTCATGCCTAAAAGCTCCTTTATTTTGCGGTTGGAAAAACCACGAGACCCCATGAAGAAAAAATCAATAGTCTATCAAGTCTTTACCCGACTTTTTGGAAACACCAATACCCATAACATTCCTTGGGGGACCATTGAAGAAAATGGAGTGGGCAAGTTCGCGGATTTTACTGAAAAAGCTTTGGGGGAAATCCAAGCTTTGGGGGTCACCCATGTCTGGTATACCGGAGTGTTGCACCATGCATTGGTGAATGATTATACCGCTTATGGTATTTCCAATGACGATTATAATGTGGTCAAGGGGCGTGCAGGCTCACCTTACGCCGTAAAGGACTACTACAATGTAAATCCCGATTTGGCCTTGGACCCCTCCAAACGTCTTGATGAATTCAAGGAACTTGTCCAGAGGACCCATAAATTGGGGATGAAAGTGATCATTGACATAGTTCCCAACCATGTGGCCCGGAAATACGAAGGAACCAACAATCCCGAAGGAGTGGTGGACTTGGGCGACCGTGATGATGTTACGAAGGAGTACGATGTCAACAACAATTTTTACTACATCCCGGGTCAACCGTTTCAGTTGCCCCATTGGGAGCATGGATATGTGCCTTTAGGCGAAAAAAACGTTCCGTTATCAAATCAAAAACTTGAGGAGAACCCCGCCAAATGGACAGGAAATGGTTCCCGAATGGCCCAACCCCATTTCAACGATTGGTATGAAACCGTAAAAATCAACTACGGGGTACGGCCGGATGGCATCAAGGATTTTGATGAATTGCCTTGGGACTTCAGGAGTAAGGGGCACAAGGAACACTTTCGGTTTTGGGAGGATAAGACCGTACCCGATTCTTGGACAAAGTTTAGGGATATTACCCTATACTGGTTGGATTTTGGCGTGGATGGGTTTCGCTACGACATGGCCGAAATGGTGCCGGTGGAGTTTTGGAGCTACCTGAATTCCAACATCAAAATGAAGAAGTCAGACGCTTTTTTAATGGCGGAGGTATACAATCCAGACCTATATCGGAACTATATCCAACTGGGAAAGATGGACTACCTGTATGATAAAGTGGATTTGTATGATGGTTTAAAACATATCATGAAGGGGTATGGCTGGACAGACCATATTCCCGTGGTGCAGCAAAAAGTGTTGGACATTGAGCACCATATGCTCCATTTTTTGGAAAATCACGATGAGCAAAGAATCGCCAGCCCGGATTTTGTGGGCAAAGCAGAACTGGGAAAGCCTGCCATGGTCGTTTCGGCCACTATTGGTACATCGCCCACCATGATTTATTTTGGACAGGAGGTAGGTGAGCCGGCCGCAGAGGATGCGGGTTTTGGAAAGCCTACACGCACCTCTATTTTCGATTATATTGGAGTGCCCCACCATCAACGTTGGATGAACAATAAAGCATTTGATGGAGGTCAATTGTCACAAGAAGAAAAGGAACTCCGGGAATTTTATGCCCGCCTTTTGAACTTTACCAAACAAAGCTCTGCTTTGATGGGCGAATACCAAGAAATTCATTTTTACAATAAGGAACGTGCCGAGAACTATGATCATAGGGTACTTTCATTTGCGAGATGGACCGATGGGGAAAAACTCCTGGTCGTTTCCAATTTCGACGCCCATAAAAACTATGCTTTTGAACTTAAGGTTCCGGAAGATATCATTGCCAAATGGCAATTGAAGGATGCGGTGTACGGCCTTTCCGAAGCATTATATGGAAAAGTGGAATCGACCTTATTGGTGGAGAATGGGCAGGGAAAAGTCTGGGTGGAATTACAACCTTTGGAATCCTATATTTTTAAGTTGACACCATAAAAAAGCGGATTGCAAAGCAATCCGCTCCAGTTTAAGGTTGGTTAGTTGCCTTACGATTTTGCAGCTGTTTTTTGGTAGATCAGTGCAATGATGGCTCCTATAATTCCGTAAAAAACAATGTCCAGAACGGCTTCAACAATATGGCCGGTCATATCCATCCAGCTCATGGTGGCATAGGTAATGAGGCCTGTGCCCAATCCTATTAGGGCCCCAATCCAAGCCCCAAACTCAAATCCTTGGCCTAAGGAATGATGGCCTCTGGCCCATTTACTGTACAGGGTACTAAGGATAAAGGAGGCGATAAGATTGGCTAGAGCGATGATTCCCAAATCTGGAACCTCTTTCATGGCATTTACAATGGTGTGCTCAGTAAAAAAGTCTACAGTGGCGAGACCCCAAATGAGGTATCCCAGAAAAAACATGACAATCGTTGCGACCAAGGTGGCCAGCAAATTGGATTTTGAAAACATGGTTGTAGTTTTTTATTGGTTATGAATATGATAAATGTATCAAATAAAATTTAACAAATCGATAAAAATCAACGCTTTATAAAATTAATATCTTTCTTTTTGGTAAAATAATTCATGGATTTTTCATTTTTGGATACAGTTCCCAGATTCGATTTTCATGTTGTATTTTTAACTACCATAAAAACGGAAAAATGAAGAAAAATCTACTTTGGGCATCAATTGTCATTATAATATGTAACAGCTGCGGAATGAAAGAATCAAAACCATTGGTCATTGGACATAGAGGTGCCATGGGCCACGAAACCGAAAACACATTGGCGTCTGTTCAAAAGGCAATGGACTTGGGTGTGGACATGATAGAGATAGACGTATTCCAAATAGAAAGTGGGGAAACTGTGGTGTTTCATGATGATACGGTGGATAGATTGACCAACGGAGGCGGTAAAATAGAGGAGTACAATGTATTTGATATGAAGCAGCTCATTTTGGATGGAGGACATACGATTCCTTTGTTGCAGGATGTGTTGAAACTCATTGATAACCAAGTAGGATTGAATATTGAGTTGAAGGGAGCGGGAACATCTGAAAGAGTGGACTTCATCACAAAAAGTTATATTAAAAACAGGGGATGGTCACCGGACAATATTGTCATTTCCAGTTTCAATTGGGATGAGCTTCGGGAAATGCGAAAGCTCAACAAGGACATCAAGATTGCAGTACTTACTAGCGATGACCCCCTAAAAGCCATTGAAGTGGCCAAGGAATTGAATGCTGTGGCCATAAACCCCAGATACACCACCTTGACTGCTGAGAATGTGGAACAAATGCAGGACGAAGGATTGAAAGTCTATACATGGACCGTCAATGACCCTGGGGATATTCAACGAATGAAAGATTTTGGGGTGGACGGTATCATTACCGATTATCCTGAACGGGCCCATTAATGTTCGATGTAATTATCGTAGGCGGAGGTGCTGCCGGTTTTTATGCCGGAATCCATATTGCGGAGCGGGCACCCCATGCCAAGATTGCCATTTTTGAACGGGGCAAGAATGTACTGTCCAAAGTAAAGGTTTCTGGAGGCGGCCGGTGCAATGTGACCCATGGCGAATTTTCCCCCCGGGAACTTTCCACCAACTATCCCCGAGGCGAAAGAGAGCTTTTGGGACCTTTCCACAATTATGCCCCTATGGATGTCATGGCTTTTTTTGAGGAACGTGGGGTGCCGCTCAAGATTGAAGAGGATGGACGTGTATTTCCCCAGAGCGATTCTTCACAATCCATCATAGATTGTCTTGTAGGCGAGGCAGAACGATTGGGCATCACGATTTTGCGCAACAGCTCCGTAAAACAGTTTGAACGAAATGGGGAGCAATGGCAGGTGACCACCATGAACAAGCACTACCATGCCAAAAAGCTACTGCTTACCACGGGAAGTAACTCCAAAATATGGGAACAGTTGCAAGCAATGGGGCATACCATTGTTTCGCCAGTACCCTCCCTTTTTACATTTAATATCAATGATGAACGTATCCATGGAATCCAAGGGATAAGTACCTATGTTTCTGCTGAAATCCCTCCCAAAAGAACTTTTTCCTCAGATAAGGCCCAACTGAACCTGAAGAGTGCTAAAAAGGAAGAACCCGTTTTAGAGTCCGAAGGCCCCTTGTTGATCACCCATTGGGGATTGAGTGGCCCAGCTATTCTAAAACTGTCTGCGTGGGGGGCCAATATTTTGAACAAATACAATTATGCATTCCGGTTGAATATCAATTGGATGCCTGAGTATACTACCGCTTCCATGGAAAGGCTACTCCGGAAAATAAAGGAAGTGGAACCCAAAAAAACGGTTTTGAGGACCCATGCCGTTGAACTTCCCCGCCGACTTTGGGCAAAATTGGTCCATGCGGCACGCATCAAAAAAGATGAAAAATGGGCTGACCTTACCAAAGAGAAACTTCAAAATTTGGCCGAACAACTCACCGACTCCTCTTTTAAAGTTGAAGGAAAGAGTACTTTTAAAGAAGAATTCGTTACTGCTGGAGGGGTAGATTTAAAAGAAATCGATTTTAGGACATTCGAAAGTAAAATCATTCCCAACCTTTACTTTGCTGGGGAAATCATCAATGTGGATGCCATAACGGGCGGCTTCAACTTTCAAAATGCATGGACAGGGGCTTATTTGGCCGCAAAGGCCATTGCTTCGTCCAAATGATCACTGTAGAAGCATGGCGATTCCGGCAGCCAATGCCGCACCCAATATTGGGCCTATCACCGGAATCCAAGAATAACCCCATCCGTTGGACCCTTTATTTTTTATGGGAACCAAGGCATGGATGATTCTTGGTCCCATATCCCGGGCCGGATTAATGGCATAGCCTGTAGTACCTCCCAAGGACAGACCAATTCCCCACACGATGAGCGCTACGGGCAAGGCGCCCAATGAACCCAGACCAATAATGGTATTGTCCGAGGACATCACGGCATCCGTAAAATAAAGTACGGCAAACACCAAAACAAAAGTGCCCAAGATTTCGGTCAAGAGGTTTAAAAAGGTATTTGGAATGGCGGGAGCATTGCAAAAGACTGCCCGCTTTGTATTTCCATCAGAAGTGGCATCAAAATGGTCTTTATTCATCAACCACACCAAAAAGGCACCCAACATGGCCCCGATGAACTGTGCTGCAATATAACTTAAGATGGCATCAACGGGGAATTCCCCTGCCACGGCTAGTCCAATGGTAACGGCCGGATTGAGATGTGCGCCGCTGTATGGTTCGGCAACCACGACCCCGGTATAAACCGCGAAGGCCCATCCGGTGGTGATCACCATCCATCCAGAACCATTTCCGTAGGTTTTTTGCAAAGAAACATTGGCATTGACACCACACCCAAGAAGAATCAAAAGAAAGGTGCCCACAATTTCGGCGATAAAGGGAGTCATATGGATTTTGGTTTAGCGTTTACAGTCGGTTAATTTATGGGTTTTCCGTCCAATGTTCCAAAGCTTTTATGGCCCGGTACCATCCTTGTATGCCTTTATCTATGTTTTCCCGCTCCTTGGAAGGCTTAAAATGGACATCGGCTTGCCAAATATCTTGTATTTCCGTGGTGCTTTTCCAATATCCAACGGCCAATCCTGCCAGATAGGCGGCACCCATGACCGTGGTCTCCACAATTTTCGGTCTAACGGTAACAGTGTTCAAAACATCGGCCTGAAACTGCATGAGCATATCATTTATGGTAGCACCGCCATCTACCCGAAGCTCCTTGATGGAAATACCCGAATCTGCTTCCATGGCTTTTAGAATATCCATGGTCTGGTAGGCAATGGATTCCAAAGCAGCCCGCGCGATATGGGCATCGGTACTTCCGCGCGTCAACCCAAAAATGGTGCCTTGGGCATGTTGGTTCCAATGTGGCGCACCCAAACCGGCAAAGGCGGGAACAAAATAGACCCCATCCGAACTATTGACACCCCCTGCGAGTTTCTCAACTTCCGAGGAGGTTTTAATGACCTTTAAACTATCGCGAAGCCATTGCACCACTGCTCCGGCAATAAAAATACTCCCTTCCAGGGCATATTGGGTCTTTCCGTTGATTTTCCATGCCACCGTGGTCAATAGATTATTTTTGGATACTACAGGGGTCTCTCCAATGTTCATGAGCATAAAACAACCCGTGCCATAGGTGTTTTTGACCATTCCCTTTTTGGTGCACATTTGGCCAAAGAGGGCTGCTTGTTGATCTCCGGCAATTCCCGCAATGGGGATTTTAGAGGCAAAGAAATTGGGGCTGGTGTAGCCATAGACCTCACTGGATTGATGTACTTCGGGAAGCATGCTCTTTGGAATGGTGAGCAACTCCAAAAGCTCATCGTCCCATTGCATGGTATTGATGTTGAAAAGAAGGGTACGCGAGGCATTGGTTACGTCGGTGATATGCAGTTTGCCCTCCGTCATTTTCCAGATGAGCCAGGCATCAATGGTACCCATGATCAAATCGCCGGCCTCGGCCTTTTCCCGGGCGCCTTCCACATGATCCAAAATCCATTTTACCTTGGTCCCCGAGAAATAGGAATCAATGACCAGGCCCGTTTTTTTACGGATCATTTCTGATTTCCCCTGCTTTTTCAGTGCATCGCAGTAGTCGGCTGTACGCTTGTCTTGCCATACGATGGCATTGTAGATCGGCTCCCCAGTATTTCGGTCCCACACCACTACGGTTTCACGCTGATTAGTGATACCAATAGCAGCCATTTGTTCCCCTTTCAATCCTTTTTTGCTAACGGCTTCGGCGGCCATTCCAGCTTGGGTGGCCCATATCTCATTGGGATCGTGCTCTACCCATCCCGGTTTTGGGAAAATTTGGGTGAATTCTTTCTGGGCCACAGAGATAATGGTTCCCTTTTGATCAAAGATCACGGCCCTGGAACTGGTAGTACCTTGATCCAAAGCAAGGATGTATTGGTTCATTTTTGTTAATTTAATGCGATTGAATTTACTAAAATTAATTTGGGTAGCTTTTTAATATGATGCATAACTATATAGCACTTCTAAGGGGAATCAATGTGGGTGGCCAAAAGAAGATAAAAATGGCAGACCTAAGGGAAACCTTGATCAAAACAGGATTGAACCATGTGGAGACCTACATTCAGAGTGGTAATGTGGTTTTTAGGGATGGGGAATCGAACAAGCGAGTGCTTGAAAGCCGCATCCATAAGGCCATTTTGGATGATTTTGGGTTTGAGGTACCCGTTTTGGTGGTATTGGAAGAGGATATCAAGGGAATATTGGATAAAAATCCGTTCAATCAAAATGATGAGGATAATAAATTATATTATGTATTGCTCAAAGAACCTCCAAGGACGGATGCCGTAAACGAATTCAATGAACTCCATTTTGAACAAGAAGATTTTCACATTACGGATGCCTGTGTCTACCTACTATGCAAAAAGGGATATGGAAACGCCAAACTCAGTAATAATCTGGTAGAGCAAAAACTCAAAGTGGAAGCCACCACCCGCAATTTAAGAACCATGCAAAAACTGCTGGATATGGTCCAAAAAAAGTAGTCGACCAATAGTCTTGTCTTGCCCCAAATAGTATTGAACCTGAACTTGCCCTTGAACTTGAACTTGAGCTTGTCCTTGAACTTATGTTTGAACTTGAGCTTGAACTTGTATTTAACCCTAAGGGTTAAGCTCCCAGACCTTGTAGTTGAGAACGGCTGCAAAACAAACCCATAATAGATAGGGGACCATTAAAATAGCGGCAGGTTTACTCACCACCTTGAACCATTTAATGGTCAACATGATCAGGGTGAGCAGCACCAAAATCACCAAAAGGGCCAATAGTGGATTCTTCAATCCAAAAAAAACAATGCTCCACAAAGCGTTGAAAAGCAATTGAAAGACAAAATGATAAAGGGCCGTTTTCACCCAAATATGGTGATATCCCTTGGACCAGACCACCCCGGCCGCAACACCCATCAACACATAAAGCACGGTCCAGACCGGGGCAAAAAGCTCATTGGGCGGGGTAAAGGAAGGCTTGTTCAAAGTGGTATACCATTCATTCACAGAACTTTGGGTTGCAAAACCCGAAAGGAAGCCTATGAGAAGACACACGGCGACACTGATGGAAATGTAAATGATTCTTTTTTTCATGACAGGCACTACATCAACTAAAATAAGAATTTATTTGAATCCCCTTTCCGGTAAGAGGCATGCTATCTTATATTTGTCCAAACATTTCCCATGACCGAAAACGACTTTTCCCAAAACACCTATTCCCATTTTCCAAAGGAGGGCAAGGTCTCATGGAAGGCGCCCAGCAATATCGCCTTGGTGAAATATTGGGGGAAAATGGCCCATCAGATACCGGCCAACCCATCCATCAGTTTTACATTGGATGCCTGTGCTACAACTACTTCAATGGCATTCGGGAAAAAAGAGGAAAGCTCCAATACATTTTCTTTCGACTTCTTTTTTAAGGGGAAACCCAAGGAAGATTTTAAACCCAAGATCCAAACCTTTTTGGAACGTATCGATGCGTATGTTCCTTTTTTAAAGGAATATCATTTGGTCATAGAAACCTCCAATTCTTTCCCGCATAGTAGTGGGATAGCTTCCTCGGCAAGCGGTATGGCCGCATTGTCCTTGTGTATCATGGACATTGAAAAGCAAATGAATCCTGATATGGACGAGGCCTTTTTCAATAAAAAAGCGTCCTTTTTGGCCCGTTTGGGTTCGGGAAGCGCCTGTAGGAGTATTGAGGGCGATTTGATTCAATGGGGAACACATAAAAACATACCCGAAAGTTCCAATCTGTACGGGATCAAATACCCTTTTGAGGTACATCCGGTGTTCAAGAACTATCACGATACCATTTTGTTGGTCCATAAAGGGCAAAAACAGGTCAGCAGCACCGTAGGACACGAATTGATGCATGGACATCCTTTTGCCGAAAATCGGTTCCGTCAAGCACATGAAAATTTGGATGCGCTAAAGGAGGTCTTTGCCAATGGCGATGTGGAGGAATTCATCAAGATTGTGGAAAGTGAGGCGCTTACCCTACATGCCATGATGATGACCAGTATGCCCTATTTCATTTTAATGAAACCGGATACTTTGGAGATCATCAACAAGATTTGGGCCTACCGTTCGGAAACCCATGTTCCCATTTGTTTTACCTTGGATGCAGGGGCCAATGTTCATGTACTCTACCCAGAGTCGGTCAAGGAAAAAGCCATTCAATTTATTAAGGATGAATTGGTTGAACATTGTGAGAAAGGGCACTACATTTGCGACCGAATTGGTCAAGGAGCACGAAAAATACTATAAAACCAACCCAAGGAAACCGTTTTTTTGCGTTCTTTGCCCCAACTTTTGATGGTGATACAAGATTTTGAAGGGAAAACAGTTTTGTTCATCGGATTAGTTTAACAATCAGACACATAGTTTGTATCTTAGCAATAGTATATGAAAGGCCCTTTATTTTATTCCAAGATTCTACTTTTCGGAGAGTATGGTATCATCAAAGATTCCAAAGGCCTTTCCATTCCCTATAATTTTTTCAAAGGAGCTTTAAAAAGCGGTAAGGACCTATCTGGGCAAGCCCTTAAATCCAACGAAAGCCTTAAGGCTTTTGCAGGGTATTTGAAGCAGCTCCAAGATCAGGAAGAAGGCTTGGTGTCTTTTGATATAAAAGCTTTGGAAGAAGACATTGCCAACGGAATGTATTTTGACAGTTCCATTCCCCAAGGTTATGGGATTGGCAGTAGTGGTGCCTTGGTGGCGGCCATTTACGATAAATATGCAAAGGACAAGATTACAGTGCTTGAAAACCTGACCCGGGACAAATTATTGAGGTTGAAGGAGATTTTTGGAAAGATGGAATCTTTTTTCCATGGGAAATCTTCAGGTCTTGACCCTTTGAACAGCTACTTGAGTTTACCCATTCTCATCAATTCCAAAGACAATATTGAATCTACCAGCATACCCTCCCAAAACACCAATGGCAAGGGTGCCGTATTCCTGTTGGATAGTGGAATCACTGGAGAAACAGCTCCCATGGTACAGATTTTTATGGAGAAGATGAAGCAAGAAGGATTCCGGAATATGGTCAAGAACCAATTCGTAAAGCATACCGATGCCTGTGTGGAGGACTTTTTGAACGGAAACATCAAGTCGCTTTTTGGAAACCTGAAGCAACTGTCCCATGTGGTTTTTGACCACTTTAAACCCATGATTCCGTCCAAGTTCCACCAACTTTGGAAACAAGGCATTGAAACCAACGATTACTACCTAAAACTTTGTGGTTCTGGTGGTGGAGGATACATTTTGGGCTTCACCCAAGATTTGGAGAAGGCAAAAAAAGCACTCAAAGACTACAATTTAGAGGTGGTGTACAACTTCTAAAATCGTCCCATGTTACTCAGTCGAAAGAACAAACTCTTGCTTTTTAAGCTGTTGAGTCTGTTTTCTGTGGTGCGCGGATATAATATTTTGGTGATCACCTTGGCCCAGTATCTGGCCTCCATCTACATACTTTCGCCAGATGTTCCGCTTCGGCAGGTGGTGCTTGACCTTAATCTTTTTTTGATCGTTACGGCTTCTGCCTTGGTCATTGCCAGCGGATATATCATCAATAATTTTTATGATGCCGAAAAGGACCTGATCAACAAACCTACCAAAAGTATGCTGGACAGGTTGGTGAGCCAGCGGTTTAAGCTGACCACCTATTTCATCCTGAATTTTGTGGCGGTATTCGCGGCGAGTTATATTTCGTTTAGGGCGGTGTTCTTTTTTTCGGCCTATATTTTTGGCATCTGGTTCTATTCCCATAAGTTGAAACGCATTCCCTTTTTGGGCAATCTGGTGTCGGCCACTTTGGCCATTGCCCCCTTCTTTGTGGTATTTGTGTACTATCAGAATTTCAAGACCGTAATTTTTGTACATGCCCTGTTTCTGTTTCTCTTGATTTTGGCCCGCGAAATGATCAAGGATTTGGAGAACATGGCCGGCGACATGGCACAGAACTACAAGACCATTCCCATAATTTACGGACCCAAAGTTTCCAAATTTCTTATCGGCCTGCTCATTGTCCTAACTTTGGTTCCTGCCCTTTTGCTGATCAAGACCTTTGATGTGGGCTATATGTACCTTTATTTTATGGCCTGTATTGCACTGCTTTTGCTGTTTTTGGTACTTCTGTGGAAGTCAGGGGGGAAGCGGGATTATGTTTGGCTCCATAACATCCTGAAGTTTATCATTGTAGCAGGTGTCTTTAGCATTCTCCTGATTGATGTGGACCTCGTTCTGAACCGAATCCTGTAATTGTTTGCCCTAGAGGTTTTTCGGGAGGTAAAAACACTACATTTGCAAAAAATTGATGACTGATGACGAGATCGGACAATAACGGGAACAGGAGAAATCCAAAAGGCGGCAATAGGGGAGGAAACAACCGTAAGCCCTTTGCCAAAAAATACAATACCCGTGAAAAGGGAAATACCCCACAAAAAAAATCCAACCCAGATGAGATTCGGTTGAACCGATATATTGCCAACGCGGGTATCTGCTCCCGTAGGGAGGCCGACACCTATATTGCCGCCGGAAATGTATCCGTGAACGGAAAGGTGGTGACCGAAATGGGTTACAAGGTGAAACGCTCTGATGACGTCCGTTTCGATGGAAAGCGATTAAGCCTCGAGAAGAAAGAATACATCCTTTTGAACAAGCCGAAGAACTTTATCACCACCACCAGTGATGAAAAGGGAAGGCGGACCGTAATGGAGTTGGTTTCGAGTGCTTCCAAGTCCAGACTTTTGCCCGTAGGGCGGTTGGATCGCAACACCACTGGACTTTTGCTCTTTACCAATGATGGGGATCTTACCAAAAAACTCACCCATCCCAAGCATGGGGTCCGTAAGATATACCATGTGCATTTGGACAAAAACCTGAGTTTATCCGATCTGCATAAGATTGAGGAAGGCTTGGAACTGGAAGATGGCTCCATTGAGGTGGACAGCATCAGCTTTATCCAAGGGGCTCCCAAACGCGAAATAGGGGTGGAGATCCATAGCGGAAGAAACCGTATTGTGCGTCGTATTTTTGAGCATTTGGGCTATGAGGTGACCAAATTGGACCGCGTTATCTTCGCCGGACTTACTAAAAAGGATTTGCCCCGAGGCCATTGGAGGCATTTGACCGAGCAGGAGATCATCAATCTTAGAAACATAAAATAAAGTTTGGAAAAGGCGAAGCTCTACCATATCCGGTTTTGGTTATTGGCACTTTGCTTCTTTACACTTGCGGGTGTTTTTGAATTTTTCCTGGGCAGATCGTACTTCGACATCAATATTCATGACACCTATTTTGTCATGGCACAGGCAGATTTGTTCATATTGACCGGACTGTGGTTTGGTCTCTGCGGATTGGGATATTGGATTCTTTTCAAGTTGAAGATAAGGGTGTTCCCATGGATGCATTGGGTGCACTTTGTACTGAGTCTTTTGCCTTTTTTGATGATGTCCCTTACCAATTATATTTCTCCGGAACCCAGCTTTGAAAATTTAGCTTTGCTAAGGCGAATCGATTATGCGTGGTTTCTGGTAGTGTTGGGATTTCTTGTGGGTCAAACCCTGTATTTCCTTAATATTTTTATTTCTACACTTTTGGCAAAACGCTAATCCACTCTTATAGTTTTCCCATATCCTCGAACAAGGTCCACTGGTTGGGGTCCAATACAACGGAATCCGGTCGGTCCTTGGACTTGATCTTGAAACTTTTGGAACGTTCGTCCATTTGAATAGCTTCAATGGTGGTCACACCATCTTTGACCAAACCAATTTCCAAAGGAAACTGAAACGTGTGGTGTTCCTGCACTTGCGAGAGTTGAATGATCACCTCCCCTTTTTTATACTCCCATTTCCATTTGAGTTGGGGATGCCCTTTGGTAAACAGCCATTGCTGGAAAAAGTTTTCCAGATCTTGGCCTGAAACATTTTCCATCACCAGTCGGAAATCGTTGGTGAGGGCGTTGCTGTTTTGGTAGGTGGCGTAGTACTTGCGGATGCCTTCCCAGAAGGTATCGTCACCCAATGTATACCGAAGCATGTTCAAGACCCAACCGCCCTTTTGGTAGGTGTTGGTGCTTAGTACTTGCATGGGATCTTTGATGGTAAGGTCTATAATGGGTGAAGGATTATTACGATAGTAGTCAAAGATCTCATTTTTGTCAATCGCCAGTTCTTCCTTCCTTCGGTCATCACCATACACGCTTTCCAGATAAAGAATACAGAAATAAGTGGCAAACCCTTCGCTGAGCCACACATGGTTCCAGCTTTTTTCGGTAGCCGAATTCCCAAACCATTGGTGCGCAATTTCATGGGCGATTAAAGGTTCCACCGTCTTGTTCCCAGTCACCGAATTCTCAAAATAGGCTATGGTCCCAGCGTTCTCTAGCCCTCCCCATTGGGTTTTGGCCTGCATATTGGCCAGTTTGGCATAGGAATAGGGTCCAATGGTACTGATAAAATAGTCCAGCACGTTCGTTGCGACCGAATAATCGCTAAAACCATCCAAGCGGTTTTGCGGGTACACCCATGCAGAAACCTCAATGTCATGCACTTCATCAAGAAGCCTAGAAGCAAATTCGGTCACCCCGATGGTCATCACCTTGGTGGCCACAGGGGCGGGTTCTTGGTAAATGGTAAGCTTGTAACCATTCTCAAGATTACTTTCTTCGAGTTTTTTGCCAGTCGCCACCACATCGTATTGGTCTGGTGCGGTGATTTGGAATTCTACACCGGCCTTATCGTATGGATGATCAACGGAAGGAAGCCAGTGCCGGGCCAAATTGGGCCAATTGTCCCCAAAAAAGGAACGCTTCCCATACTTGGTGGTGGAAATGACCAGACCCCGCTCAGGAACACCATGGTACTTTACGGTATAGGTCCGGGTCCTGCTTTCGGATGCAGTAGGAACAATATTGATTTTATTCTCGGTATAGGAATACTTCGCAGGCGATGTCCCTTCCAGGACCTCGGTGACTTCCATGCCAAATTCCCCCGACTTTTCAATGAGGTCCAGAGCAAATGGAACAGCTTCGGATTTAAAGGAAACCACAATTTGGGCCTCCCCTAGTATTTCGTTGTTTTCGTCGTTCAGTTGGAGCCCAAAAACATAGTTTTGCACATCTACGGATTCATTTTTGGGGTAGGAATCTTGGGCCACGACCCCAAAGACCATAAAAATAGCAGCGAGTGAAAGGAAAAATCGTTGTTGCATCATGCAACCAAGATACTATTTTAAGTGAATCCGAAAAGTCTTCCAATATGCTTTTATTACAACATTGGGTTTGTGCCCTAATTGAATACTTCACTGAAATTATATGCTTGTTAAAGCTATATCATTGATGATAAGACGCACTAAGGCTCACAAGTGCCACCTTGCAGCTCCGTTTCCGTTGGATTGTATAGGTTGTCTGTGGCTGTATACCAAGGATAATTTCCTCCTTGGATAAGCGGCACAATTGCACAAAAATTGGTTAGCTGGCTGTTGTTTATGATGGTAATGCCATCCTCAACGGTGTCCAAATTATCCAGTCCATCCAGATTAGCGAGAGACGGATTGTTACGGATGCTTAGTTCACCGGTTATGTGTTGAAGTGTGCTCAATCCAGATAGATCCACAATATCATTATATCCTGCCTGTGCGCCATAGCTGTCACTAAGACTTAGCTTTCCATTAAACACAATGTATTCTTTTGCCGCAAGTTTATCAACCCCTGTCTGTTTCGAGATGTCCAAACTTCCATAATATTCCCCCAAAGGGACCTCATATTGGCATTGCTCTGAAAGGATTTCTGAAGCTCCGGGGTTGTAACGATTAAAATATATTACGGCAGATGTGTTTGGATTTGAAGTATAGAGTTGCTCTAATGCACAAAAATTATAGAGAGCGTCATTGTCGGAAATGATTAAATGATCAACATCAGTTAAATTTTGCAATCCGTCTAAATCTAAAAGCAAAGGGTTGTTTGTAATGGTTAGCCAATTTAGGTTGAAGCAAGTACTCAATTGAGAGAGACTTTCCAATTTGGGGTTGCCGTCAATTTGTATGGAAATATTTTCTCCGGGTGATATTGGGAAACCATCCAAACTTGCAAGATTTTTATTTCCATTGATTAAAAGCGCACCAGTGATAATAAGATTTTCTATGCCTAAAAGTGAAGTGCAATTGGTATCAGTAATTATCAGATTCTGAACAGAGGTTAAGTTTTCAAGCGGTTGTAAGCTTTCTATATTTTCATCACTGATCCTAAATATTCCTCCCGTTACACTTGTATATCCTTTCTGTATAAACGCTTCCAGTTCTTCTTGACTTAATATATTAAGATCACCCTCATAAACATCACTGATGCCCTTGCCGGACAACGGGAAATTGGGTGGTGTGGCGGTGGCATTGCTTGCCACTGCAAGACTTCCTGAATAGGTGGTCTGGTCCAATGGCGAAAAGGTAACGTTTATGGTACGTTGCCCATTGGAGGGAATATCGCCCGAAGTCCAATCCCCAGAGAAACCTTCGGGCCAGGTAATATCCGTAATGGTAAGGGTTGAATTTCCCGTATTGCCCAAGGTAATGGCCATGGTCTTCTCACTATTGGCCACTACATTCCCAAAATTGAGGGAACTGGAATTGTTCTCCGATGCAATGGAGAGTATGGCAGTTGGATCGGGTGGGGGCAATTTTCCACCGGTATCTGGACCGTCATTATCCGATTTGGAGCAGCCAAAGAATATCAAAGAAATCAGGACCAGGAAAGTAAAGGCATTTTTTTTCATTGTTGGAGCATTGGAATTCATCTTTTATGTAAAAAATGAATGCATTCAACACCCAAAATCCGAAAAGAATTGGACTATACTATGGCAAAACCAACGTATGGGGCATATGGATTGACCAATGCCCCTTTTGGATTGATAAATGATATAGCTATGCTTTTACTAGCCCTATAAGATTATATCTTGTCCATTTTGGCCCTGATTTCCTCCAAACACAAATTCCCTAAACTACCCTCGTGGGAGTGTTCAATGTCCCGTTTGGGTTTAAAATTGCCATTCTCTATGGCCTTGCCCATAGTCTTGTAGGCATCCCGGAACGGCATTCCGCTTTTTACCAGCTCGTTCAAGGTGTCCACACTAAACAGGTAGTCGTATTTGGGGTCTTCCAAAATGTTAGCGTTTACCTTGATTTCCTTAAGGCTGAAGGTCATCATCTCCAAACAGGCCTGCATATCCTGTAAAGCAGGGACGATCACTTCCTTCACCAACTGAAGGTCCCGGTGATAGCCGCTCGGCAGATTGTTCATGATCAAAATAAGCTGGTTGGGTACGGATTGGATTTTGTTGCATTTGGCGCGAATCAATTCAAACACATCCGGGTTTTTCTTGTGCGGCATAATGCTGCTTCCGGTGGTCAACTCATTGGGAAAGGAGATAAAATCAAAATTCTGACTCATGTACAGACAGATGTCCATCGCCATTTTGGATAGGGTAGCGGCAACGCTCGAAATTCCGAATGCTGTGGCTTTTTCCACTTTGCCCCGTCCCATTTGCGCTGCCACTACATTATATTTTAGGGTGTCAAAGCCCATTTCTTCAGTAGTGAAACTTCTGTCGATGGGAAAAGAGCTTCCATAACCTGCAGCACTTCCCAACGGGTTTTGATCGGCAACTTTGTGAGCTGCTTGTACAAAGTACAAATCATCAATCAAGCTTTCGGCATAGGCCGAAAACCAAAGCCCGAAAGAAGAGGGCATGGCAATCTGCAGATGCGTATACCCGGGCAACAATACATTCTTGTGTTTTTCCGCAAGGTTCAAGAGTAGGTCGAAAAGTGTTTTTACTTGGGCCTTGATATCGTTCAACTCATCCTTGAGGTACAATTGCATGGCCACCAGAACTTGGTCGTTGCGTGAGCGAGCTGAATGGATTTTTTTACCTGTGTCTCCAAGTTTCTCCGTCAACAAAAACTCGATTTTGGAGTGCATATCCTCAAAATCGTCCTCAATGGTAAATTTCCCCTTTTCTATATCCTTGGCGATGTTTCCCAAAGCCTTCACCAAATCCTTGGTTTCTTCTTCGGTGATCAATCCCACTTTTCCCAGCATCTTGGCATGTGCGGTTGAAGCGATTACGTCGTATTTGGCCAAAACCAAATCGAGTTCACGGTCGTTTCCTACGGTAAAATGGTCTATTTTTTTATCGGTACTAAAACCTTTGTCCCAGAGTTTCATAGTGAATAATTCAAGTTCAAGTATCAAGTACAGCTTTTTTGTGTTTGAAGCTTGTACTCGTGTTTTATTTTTTTAGAAAACCTTCTAATATTTTTATATATAAAGCGATTCCTTCCTCAATTTCGTTTACATAGATAAATTCGTCGGCCGAATGGGAACGGGTGCTGTCCCCAGGCCCCAATTTCACCGATTGGCAGCTTAGGGCCGCTTGGTCGGATAAGGTCGGGGAGCCATAAGTGCCCCTGCCCAATGCCAATCCACTTTTTACCAAATCATGTCCTGGGTCAATGGAGGAAGAGTTCAAGCGTAGGGAACGAGGTGTCATTTCGCAAGGTGCTTCTTTTTGCAAAAGGTCCGCAATTTCCTGATTGGAATAGCAATCGTTCACCCGGACATCCACGACCAAATCCACTTGGGCCGGCACCACATTGTGCTGTTTTCCCGCATTGATTTGGGTCACCGTCAATTTTACTTCGCCCAAAGCTTCGGAAACTTTATCAAAAGAACAGTCCTTGAACCATTGCAATACATCAATGGTGTTGTATATAGCATTGTTGTTATTGGGATGTGCGGCGTGTGATGGGGTTCCCTTGACCACCGCATCGAAGACCACCAGTCCTTTTTCGGCAATGGCCAGGTCCATTAAAGTGGGCTCCCCTACTACAGCCACATCAATGTTGGGAAGGATGGGCAATAGGGAGCGAATGCTTTTTTCCCCGGCATCCTCCTCTTCACCGGTTGCCGCCATGATGATATTATGACTTAATCCTTCGGCTTCGTAAAAATGGACGAAAGTGGCAAGAAGTGACACCAAACATCCACCGGCATCATTACTGCCCAGACCGAACAATTTACCCTCTTCAATATGAGGATGGAAAGGGTCTTTGGTATACGCATTGTTGGGCTTTACCGTATCGTGGTGGGAGTTGAGCAACAAAGTGGGTTTGGACTTATCAAAATGTTTGTTGAAGGCATAGATGTTGTTATACTGTCTGTGTACCTCAATGCCAAATCCTTCAAGGTATGCAGCAATGGCATCCCCTGTTTTGTCTTCCTCCCCGGAAAATGAAGGAATGGAAATCAACTGTTTTAGCAGTTCAATGGCTTTTTGGGTCAATTGGTCTTGGGAAATTTTCATAGCGTTAATGTGGTAAAATTTGAATTGCCTTCTTCGAGCATACCCGAATCCCCGATGCAGACTTTGGATACTTGGTTGCGAAGGGCGTAAAAGCAGTTGTGCATTTTGGGCAACATTCCATCAGAGATGATGCCATAGGCCAAAAGCTCATCATACGTCTTGGTGTCGATATGTTGAATGACGGAATTTTCATCCTCTACGTCTTGTAAGACCCCTTTCTTTTCGAAACAGTAATAAAGCGTAGTGTCAAATTGATCGGACATGGCAATGGCAAGTTCTGCCGCGATGGTATCGGCATTGGTGTTGAGCAACTGGCCTTTGCCATCGTGCGTCAACGCACAGAAAATGGGGGTGAAGCCTGCCTGTAGCAGCTTAAAGATGCCATAGGAATTCACAATGTCCACATCGCCCACATAGCCAAAATCTACCTTTTTTACGGGTCTTTTATGCGCTCTTATGGCATCTGCATCCGCCCCACTCATTCCAATGGCATTGGTGCCAAAGGCCTGCAATTGGGCCACAATGTTTTTACTGACCAAACCTCCATACACCATAATGGCGACGTCCAGACTGGCAGCATCCGTGATTCGCCTACCGTTGATCATTTTGGTTTTGATTCCTAATTTACCTCCCATTTCCGTGGCCTTTTTGCCACCTCCATGTACCATTATCTTGTTTCCCGGCAATTTGGAAAACAGTCCCAAAATGTGGTAAAACCCTTTCTCGTCCTCAATCAAATTGCTTCCTACTTTTACTATGGAAAGTGCTTGTTTCATACTATACATTTAAAATTCCTCCATCTATGGTTATTGCGGTGCCAGTGATCCATGAACTATCTTCTGAGACCATAAAAAGTGCAAGTTTTGCTATATCTTCAGGAGTTCCCAGCCGTTTCAGCAAAGTGGCTTCCTTTGCCTTTTCCACGGCGGTCTCCGGGTTATTGAAAGCTTTTGCGGAATCCCACAGCAAAGGCGTGTCCACCGGCCCCGGACAAATGGCATTCACCCTCACTTTTGGGGCATAGTCCACGGCCATTTGCTTCATCAAAGCCAAAGCTGCGGCCTTTGAAGCACAATAGGCAGGATGGTTGGGGAAACTCTTGAATGCTGCTATGGATGCGTTGATCAAAATATGGCCCTGTTCCCCGTTTTGCAAATGGGGCACTGCATATTTCGATAGGTAAAAAATTGAACTCAAATTGGTGTTGATGGTATTGTGCCATTCGGAAATGGGAAGCTCCTTGACATTCCCGAGACCCAGAATACCGGCGTTCAGGGAAAGCATATCCAATTTTCCGAAGTGCTGCATTGCTGTAGCCACCAATTGTTCGTTGTAGGATGGGTCGGTAATGTCGCCAGCCAAGAATACTGCTTCCGCCAGTTCGTTTTCCAGGGCTTGGCCACGTTCCAGATTACGACCGGACAGCACCAATTTGACCCCCTCCATGGAGAAGGCTTGTGCTATGGCTTTTCCCATACCACTGGTGGCTCCGGTAACAATACAGACCTTGTCCTTTAGTTTCATGATAGGGTTTCCAATAGTTTTTTGAATACAAGTTGTACGGCGAACACCCTGTTATGGGCCTGTTCCACAACCAAAGACTGATTGCCATCCAGCACGGCATCGTCCACAACCATATTTCTTCGTACGGGAAGGCAATGCATAAACTTGGCCTTTCCCAATTTCTGTTCTGTCATGGTCCAGTCAAGGTCCTTGCTCAAAACTTGACCATAATCCGAGTAACTGCTCCAGTTCTTTACATAGACAAAATCGGCATCTTCCAAAGCCTTGTCCTGATCATATTCTATATGACACCCTTTTGTAATATCCGGATTAAGTTCGTACCCCTTTGGGTGTGTGATCACAAAATCGGCATCTTGGAGTTTCATCATACCCACAAATGAATTGGCCACTGCATGGGGCAATGCCTTTGGATGCGGTGCCCACGACAAAACCACTTTGGGTTTCGGTTTTGTATTGTGTTCAGCCAGGGTAATGGCATCGGCCAAAGCCTGCAAAGGGTGACCCACTGAGCTTTCCATGTTCACAACAGGAATGGAGGCGTACTGGGCAAACCCATTGATGACCTCTTCAGCTTCATCCTTGGCTTTGTCCACTAATCCGGCAAAGGCCCTAATGGCCACAATGTCACAATATTGGGAAACTACCCGTGCCGCTTCCTTGATATGTTCCGATGTACCTTGGTCCATAAGGGTGCCATCTCCATACTCCAAGGCCCAACCTTCGTTCCCAAAATTCATGATCATCACTTCCATTCCCAATTGCATGGCCGCTTTCTGTGTGCTTAAACGCGTACGTAGACTGTTGTTGAAAAAAAGAAGACATACGGTCTTTTGTTTGCCCAAATCCTGAAATTGATAGGGGTCTTTTTTTAAAGTAATCGCTTCATCTACCCATACGGGGAGAGAATCTATATCGTTTATGGAAAGGTAGTGTTTCATTTCAATACAGTTTTGAGGGCTTCAAAAAATAGGTCGATGTGTTCTTTGGTTATGTTCAATGCCGGTAAAAACCGAAGCAATTTTTTGTTTTTGGCACTTCCCGTGAAAACATGTTGGTCATAGATCATTTTTTTGCGTAATTCGGCCACTTCAAAATCAAATTCCAAGCCAATCATCAATCCTCGCCCCTTTATGTTTTTTATTTCTGGGATTTCGGCCGCTTTTTCCTTAAAATAAGCGCCCAAGCTAGCTGCGTTGGCAATCAAATCTTCATTTTCAACGACATCCAAAACCGCCAAACAGGCCGCACATGCCAAGTGGTTTCCTCCAAAGGTAGTGCCTAAAAGCCCATATGAAGGTTTAAATGTTTCATGGAGCAGTACGCCACCCACGGGAAAGCCATTTCCCATACCCTTGGCAATGGTTATGATATCAGGTTGGATATTGTGGTGTTGAAAGGCGAAAAACTTCCCACTTCGGCCATACCCGGACTGTACTTCATCCGCAATTAGGACCACATGGTTCTCCTTACATTTTTGGGCAATGAATTGATAGAATTCCGTGGAGGGTTCATCCAATCCACCTACCCCTTGAATGGCTTCCAGAATCACGGCACAATACGCATCGGAGGTGATGGCCTGTTCAAAGGCTTCAAAATCATTGAGAGGAAGAAAGGTTACTTCCTGTTGCTGGTTGATGGGTGCATTGATGCTGGGATTGTCCGTAGTGGCCACCGCTGCAGAGGTCCTGCCGTGAAAACTGTTCCTGAACGAAATCACTTTGGCTTTTCCGGTATGAAAAGAGGCCATTTTTAGCGCATTTTCATTGGCTTCGGCTCCCGAATTGCACATGAACAGGTCATAATCCGTGCAATCGGACAATTTTCCCAATTTTTCTGCGAGTTCCTCTTGGAGTGGGTTTTGCACGGAATTGCTGTAAAACGCCATCTTATCAAGTTGGTCCTTGATTTTTGCCACATAATGTGGGTGGGTGTGCCCAATGGAGATTACGGCATGGCCTCCGTAAAAATCCAAATATTTTTGCCCCTTATCGTCCCATACCTCAATGCCTTTGGCAGATACTGGGGTAACGTCATAAAGAGGATATACGTCAAATAATTTCATAATCTTTTTACTGGTCATCTCGAACCGAGCCGAGAGGTGGTTTTTTATGGTTGAAGGTCAATACTACGCTCGACCTCATATTGTTTTATCCTTTTTTAATTTGGCTTATCTTCTCATATGAGCTCACGATTCCGCGAATCAGGGAAGAACTCAACCCTTGGTGCTCCATTTCATTCAAGCCTTCAATAGTACACCCTTTGGGGGTGGTTACCCTATCTATTTCTTCTTCGGGGTGGCTTCCGGACTCGATCAAAAGGCTTGCGGCACCGTTACAGGTGTGCATGGCCAACTCCTGCGCTTCTTTGGCATCAAACCCCAACTGAATGGCCCCTTGGGTAGTGGCGCGTATCAAGCGCATCCAAAAGGCAATGCCACTTGCACAAATCACAGTGGCCGCTTGCATCTGTTCCTCGGGAATTTGCATGGTGTGTCCCATGCGGTTAAAGATGGCCTTGGCCAAATCAACACGTTTTTTACCCAACTCATTGCTGCAGATACAGGTCATGGACTTCCCTACGGAAATGGCCGTATTGGGCATACTACGGATGATGAACTTGTCCGCACCTATGATCTCTTCAATTTTTGGAATGCTAAATCCTGTAATGGTACTGATGACCACATGTTTTTCGGAGAGCAGGTCCTTGACATCCTTTAGAATGGTGGCAAAATGCCCGGGCTGCACGGCAAAAATCAGGATGTCGGAATTTTTCACCGCTTCTTGGTTGTCCGAAGTCACGGTGACGTTTCCGTACTTTTCAAATTCCTGGATGGATTTGGTGTTTCTTTTGGTGAGGTACATGGTGGTGGCCCCATTGCTGTGCAAAATGCCCTTGGCAATGGACAATCCCAAATTTCCTGTTCCTATGATGGCTATTTTCATTTTTAACTTTTTTATCATTCCCGCGCAGGCGGGAATCTGAATTGTTTAACCCTTTGGCTACGCTCAGGGTATATTGGTTTAAAAAACTCCTGCTTTTAGCAATAGACCTTCGGTCTCAGGGAAACCGAACATCAGGTTCATATTTTGTACTGCCTGACCAGATGCACCTTTCAATAAATTGTCAATGGCAGAGGTGACCAAGATCAAATCCTCATGCTGGTGCAGGTGGATATGGCATTGATTGGTATTCACCACTTGCTTTAAGTGGATGGGTTCATCGGAAACATGGGTAAAGACCGCATCTGCATAAAACTCCTTGAATAGGGCTTTGGCGTCCTCCAAACTTCCGTCAAAGGTAGTGTAGGCGGTGGCCAATATTCCCCTTGTGAAGTTTCCTCGGTTTGGCAAAAACAATAGTTTGCCCACAGGATTTTTATAGGAGTCCAGGCTCTCTCCAATTTCACCCAAATGTTGGTGCGAAAAGGGCTTGTACCAGGACACATTGTTGTTTCTCCAGCTAAAATGGGAAGTGGACGATAACCCGACCCCTGCGCCGGTACTTCCTGTTACGGCATTGATGTGCACCTCATTTTTTAACAGCCCTGCTTTGGCCAAGGGCAACAATCCCAATTGGATTGCGGTGGCAAAACATCCGGGATTGGCAATGGCGTCAGCGGATGTTATGGCCTCCTTGTTCAGTTCAGGAAGTCCATATACAAACTCTTTTCCATTAAAATGAGCATCGGCCTTTAGCCTAAAGTCGTTGCTGAGGTCTATGATCTTGGTGTCCTTTGAAAAGGTGTTTTCCTTCAAGAATGAGGTGGAATTGCCATGTCCCAAGCATAGAAATACCACATCCACATCTGGATTCACCTCACCGGTAAAAGCCAAATCTGTCAACCCCAAAAGGTCTTGGTGGGCTGAAGTGATAGGTTTACCAGCCCTAGTGGTGCTGAACACAAAGTCAATTTCGGCTTGGGGGTGGTTCAATAGGATTCGGATAAGTTCCCCACCAGTGTATCCGGATCCGCCTATGATGCCTGCTTTAATCATTGTTCTGGTTTACATGGTTCGCAATTTTACCGGAATTGGATAAAATTTTAATGAATCCTTTGGCATCATCAGCCGTCCAGCCCTTGTTCATTTCACCGTAACTTCCAAAGGAAGCGTTCATAAGGTCATGGTCCGAGGCAATTCCGTTGAGTTCAAATCGGTAGGGGTGAAGCGTGACAAAAACGTCGCCGGAAACATGCTTTTGGGTATCCGCCAAGAACGCTTCAATGTTTCGCATCACTTCATCCAAATAGTTTCCTTCGTGCAACAGCATGCCATAAAAATTGCCCAATTGCTCCTTTTGGTACTGTTGCCATTTGCTCAAGGTGTGTTTTTCCAAAAGATGGTGCGCTTTAATAATGATCAGAGGAGCAGCGGCTTCAAAACCAACCCGCCCCTTGATGCCGATGATGGTATCACCTACGTGGATATCCCTGCCAATGGCATATTTGGATGCGATGGCCGATAACTTTTCAATATTGGCCACAGGGGTGTCTTTTTCCCCATCCAAGGCCACAAGTTCTCCTTTGTTGAAGGTCAGTTTCAGTTCTTTGGGAAGCTCTTTTTCCAATTGGCTTGGGTAGGCACTTCCAGGCAGGGCCGAGTGAGATGTTAAGGTTTCCTCACCACCCACGGAGGTACCCCACAAACCTCGGTTGATGGAATATTTTGCTTTTTCCCAAGAATAATCAATACCATTTTGTTGTAGGTAGTTGATTTCCTCTTCCCGGGCCAATTTTTTATCCCTGATCGGGGTGATGATCTCAATCTCAGGGGCCAAAATTTGAAAGATCATATCAAACCGTACTTGGTCGTTTCCGGCACCGGTACTACCATGGGCAATGTACTGTGCCCCGATTTTTTTGGCATGGTTTACAATTTCAATGGCCTGTACAATCCGTTCCGCACTTACCGAAAGGGGATAGGTATTGTTCTTAAGGACATTCCCGAAGATGAGGTATTTGACCACTTTTTCATAAAATGTGGCAATGGCATTGATGGAAGTATAGGAACTTGCGCCAAGGGCCAGGGCCTTCTCCTCGATTTCCTTGATTTCTTCCTTGCTGAAGCCGCCCGTGTTCACACTTACGGCGTGTACTTCAAAACCTTGGTCCTGTGAAAGATATTTTGCACAATATGAGGTGTCCAATCCACCGCTATAGGCCAAAACTAATTTTTTCATGTTGTATTTCTTCTATTAATTGATGTTACGAGAGCAGTAAGAAACGGTAGCGTTCTCGACTGCGCTCGAACTGATATTTATTTTTGTTTCTTTTTCAGGAATAGGGCCTCTTTGATTTTCTTCAATCTTTGAAAGGCTTTCTCGTTCCATTTTTTGGTTTCCGGTTTTTTGGAATTTGGGTCGTACAGCATACCGGTGCACAGACACATTTTTTGTTCTGTGCGGGTAAGGATATCAAAATTCTTACAGGTCTGACAGCCTTTCCAAAATTCAGGGTCATCGGTGAGCTCAGAAAATGTGACGGGTTTATAGCCCAGTTCATAATTCATTTTCATCACGGCCAACCCTGTGGTGATACCAAATATTTTTGCTTCGGGGAATTTTTTTCGGGACAGGTCAAAAATGGCTTTTTTAATTTCCTTGGCCAATCCTTGGTTTCGGTAATCTGGATGTACGATCAATCCGGAGTTGGCCACAAAGTCCTTGTTGCCCCATACTTCTATATAACAGAACCCTGCGAACTTGTCTCCGTCCAGGGCAATAATCGCGTTCCCATTTTGTAACCGCTTCATGATGTACTCTGGGGTACGTCTAGCAATACCGGTACCTCTGACCTTGGCAGATTCCGTAATGGTATCGCTTATGATAGGAGCGTATTTAAAATGTGATTCGTTAGCAACTACAATTTCCATTGCAAGCGTTTAAACTGATAAAAAATTAGTGAAAGATGTTGGTTGTTTTTGCGGAAATGGACTCACCTATTTCCATAAATCATGCTGCACCCTTACGGGCGACGGCGGGGAGAAAATGGACGTACTGGAGCAGGGATGCTCAACGTGTTTGCTATGTATTGTTGTCCTTTCATTTCGGGGTTAAAAGTACAAATTAATTCCAATTGACCTAAAAACCGATTTAATTTTTAGGGAAATATAACTTTTTTGAACCTTTGGTTATCATTTCATAAATAAAAATGCCCATGACCAAAATGTATTCAAAGGCCAACAACCAAAGATTCTCCTTGTAATCCGGATTGGAATAGGCTTGATAGCTGAGTACAATGGCAAAGGACCACACCAAAGGAAAGCGATATTCGGTGAGGATGGCAATGCCCAAAAGAAATACAATATACCAAGGGTGCACGGTGCTGGACATGAAATAATACAGGGAAAGTGCAAGTAGTATAGAGGTTATTAGGGTCTGTAGGTTTTGGTTTTTCCGAAGGAACGTAAGGAGTAGGATGACCATGGCCATGACCTTGATTACAACCGCGCCATAGGTTTTGATCAACTCCCAAGGTTTTGCTTCGTAAAAATGCACGGCTATTTTTTTGATTCCATTGTAGATTCCGGCATTGAACTCAAAGTTGGAGAACCATAGCCCAACGGTATCTGAATAATTATCAATAAAAGAGGGGGAGTAAAAGGGAAGAAGCAAAGCCACGCAACCCAGGCCCACCAATAAATAAAAGGCTGTACTTTTTTTAAATCCCAAGTATTTCAGCAAAATGGGTAAGAAGAGTACAGGGACCAATTTCACCATAATGGAAATGGCATACAGAGGAGCTGCCCACCACCATTTGCTGCGGGAAAGGAGGTATAGGGCCCACAGAAAGAAGAAGAGCATGGTGCCTTCAAAGTGAAGGTTTCCGGTAAGCTCAATGATGACCAATGGATTCAGAAAATACCAGAAAGCCATGTGACCGGGCCTGTTGAGCTTTTGGAGTAGCTTCCTCCCAAAATATAGGATACCCAAATCGCCCAAAATACTGATCAAACGTAGGGCAATGATAGAACCGAGCATGCTGCCGCCACTTAAAAGGGATGCCAAGGCAAAGAAAAACTGGTTTACCGGGGGATAGTTGCTGTAATGCTTGCCGTGGATGCTTCCCATGCCTGCATAGAGCTCATCGGCATGGGCAATGGGCAGAGAGGGTTGCTCTATGAGCTGGTCAGGGGTGTACAGATAGGGGTTGATGCCATTTTTGATGAGTTCCCCATCCCAAATAAATCGATAAAAATCTTGGGAAAGATTAGGTTCTGCAACAAGGAAAATCAACCTAAAAAGGATTCCCGCCACCAAAAGGAACTTAAAGTTCCATTTTTCAAATTGGATGATCTTGTAGCAGAAAAAGAACAGCCCGCAGAAGAGGGTCAGCAGTTTTATATAGTCGGTACGGTGCAGGTCATAGGCGAAACTGGCATAGAACAACATACTCCCGATGACAAGGAGTATCGGGTATTTATGCAGGCGCCAGTAAGATAGCATGGTCTATGCCTTGGAGGTCAATGATTTAAAGAACACAAAGCCAAAGCCTAGGAACAACATCAAATGGAATGGGAAAAGTCCATAATCATTCAACGGGATGGCGCTGTACATGCCAAATAGGAAATAGACCATCAAGGCAAATTCCAAAATCATGTTGGGCGATAGTTTCTTGGCCAAATACTTATTGCCCTTCCACGTATCGGTAAGGTTGTTGATGTTGAACTTGGGCGTACGCACAAATTCACTTCGCTTACCCAAATGCCCCTCCAAAACGGCAACGGTATTGTGCAAGGAGAAGCCCAATGCCACCGAAAAGAAGGTAAAAAAGAGTTTGATGTAGTCCACAAAATTGTCAAAACTACTGCCTTGGATACTCTTGTAGGTAAACCAGTAGCAGACAAACAGGATAATGGTACTGATGATAAAGAAACTGGTCACCTCAAAAATCCAACCCAAATGACCGTACATGTTTTTGATGTACAGCATGGGAATGCTCAATAGGGCAACGATGAACACGCAGAGGAACATGGAACTGTTCAAGAGGTGCATTACCCCATGGAATTTGGTTTTAAAAGGAATATTTTTGGCAGTGATCACACTCCAGACCGTTTTTCTAAAGTTTTCAGCCCCACCTTTGTTCCAACGGAACTGTTGGGAACGTGCGGCACTGATCACTACAGGAAGCTCGGCGGGGGTTTCAACATCCTCCAAATATTTGAACTTCCAGTTTTTCAATTGGGCTCGGTAGCTCAGATCCAAATCCTCGGTCAAGGTATCACCTTCCCAGTTACCGGCATCCAAAATGCACTGTTTTCTCCAGATGCCCGCGGTACCGTTAAAATTGATGAAGTGTCCTTTGGAGTTTCGTCCTACTTGTTCCAAGGTAAAGTGCGCATCCAAAGCAAAGGCCTGGATACGGGTAAGGGTGGAATAATCACGGTTGATGTGCCCCCAACGGGTCTGTACCACACCAATTTCCTCGTCCTTAAAATAGGGAACGGTTTTTTTAAGCCAATCGCTTTCTGGGAGGAAGTCTGCATCAAAAATGGCGATGAACTCACCTTTGGCGATGGCCAAACCTTCTTTCAAGGCACCGGCCTTGAATCCTTTTCGGTTTTCCCTTCGGATATGTTGGATGTCCAATCCGGTTTTTTGGAGTTCCTCGATGCGTTTTGCGGTTTCAATAACCGAGTCATCGGTGGAATCATCCAGTACTTGAATTTCCAACTTACTTTTGGGGTATTCTATTTTGGCAATGTTGTCCAACAAGCGCTCCATTACATATTCTTCGTTGTAGATGGGTAGCTGTATGGTAACAAAGGGAATTTCCTTTGGATCTAGTAGGTTGAATTTAGGGGCTTCTTCGTTTCTCTTTTTGTAGCCGAGGTAATTGATCAGGAGATTCAATTGGGCCAAACTGTAGAAGAATATCAAAATCAAGGCGGTACTATAAATGGCAATGATGATAAGAGCGATAGTAAGTCCCATATTATTTTATACTGTATTTAAAGATCCAACCCAAGATTTTTATGCCTGCAAATATAGTACCTTTTACCGTTCCTGAAACTTTTGACACTCCTATTCGTTGTTTGTAACGTACTGGTACTTCGATATATGTCATTTTTTTTCTCAAAATTTTAAGCTGCATTTCCACGGTCCATCCATAAGTCGTGTCCTGCATCCCCAATTCTTTGAGTTTTTCGTATTTAATTGCCCTAAAAGGACCTAAATCCGTAAATCTGGACTTAAAGAACAATCGCATCAAAAAAGTGGCCAACCCATTGCCAAAAACCTGTTGCGGGGTCATGGAACCTGGTTCCCGAAGCGCTTTTTTTCGCGCACCTACCACAAAATCAATATCATTCTCCAAAATTGGGGCGACCACCTTATCCAGCTCTTCCGGATAATCAGAGTAATCTCCGTCAATAAATACGATGATATCGGGTGCTTTGGATTGTTTGGATATGTAATCTATTCCTTTTAGGCATGCGGAACCATATCCTTTGCGGGTTTCGGTGATAACGGTAGCCCCTGCTTTTTGGGCATTTTCCACGGTATTGTCGATAGAACCATTGTCCACCACAACAATCTCAGAAACATGTTTTGGCAATTCGGAAACCACCTTGCCTATAGAATCTCCTTCATTGATTGCGGGAATGATTACCTTGATGTTGGCCATAGGCATTCTTTGGATTTATCTTGAGGTTGCCAAAACTACACTATTCCACCGATTTTTGACTTGATGGATATGACCCAATGGGAATTATTTTTGGTTCACCAAGTCCATGAGGTCAACGTCGTTCCCCAACAACACTTGGTTGCTGTCAATACGCCCCTTTTGTGGGCCATTTTCCAATTTTAGCACTCCCCTTGGGCAGACGGCGGAGCAGATACCACATCCCACACAGCTGGAACGTACAATGTTTTCCCCTTTTTGGGCATAGGCACGGACATCAATGCCCATTTCGCAATAGGTGGAGCAGTTTCCACAGGAGATGCACTGACCTCCGTTGGTGGTGATACGGAAGCGGGAGAACAAGCGTTGTTGAAAACCAAGTATGGCGGCCATGGGACAGCCAAATCTACACCAGACCCGGTTTCCAAAAATGGGGTAAAACCCGGTTCCGATCACTCCGGAAAAAATACTTCCGATCAAGAAGGAATAGGATTTGCGAAGGGTTTCAGATTTGAACAAGAACACATGCCCTTCACCACTAAAAAAATGGAATCCGATCAAGGCCATAATAATAACAAAATAACCAATGGCCCCATATTGGGCGTCTTTTTGAAGTTGTTCCCTTTTAAAGAGCATTACCCAACCAAAAACCAAGGTCAATAGCGAAGCCACACCTATTAAAAAGGTGCTTTTGGTGAGCCAATATTTGCTCGTGTCGGTGCCTAAATAGGAGTAGATGACAGCGGTGGTCATGAGGGTTACAAAAACCACTACGCTGTGAACCACCCAACGTTCAATTCGCCATGCCTTTACGGATTTGTCGCTGAGCTGTCGGAAAGAATCCCCGGCGGTCTCCGCCAGTCCACCACATCCGCAGACCCAGGAACAGTACCAACGTTTTCCGTATTTGTACGTAAGAATGGGTGTGATCACAAAGATGGAAAGAATGCCAAAAATCAACAGGGCAAAGCCAATATCCCCAGAACTCAAAAATCCTTTGATGCGATAGCCTTCAAAATTGTAGTAATTGAGGGGCCATACATTTTTAAGGTCGTAGTAGGGCAAACTGCCGCCATTTAATAGTTTGTCACCGTTCAAACGGGCCATTAATTCGGGAATGATAAAGGCAAAAGCCGTTTGAAATAGCATCACGCTGAACGTCCGTAAGCGTTCGTAGCGATTGTGACGGTATTTCCACAAAAATTTTACCCCAAAGGCCAAAATGGCCACGGTATAGAGGGTACCGTATACAAACCATTGGCTGGCCGGGTTCCCGCTCAAGGCTTTGCTGAGGGGGTCAAAAAGGGCAATAACCCCTTTGTTGGCACCTTTACTCGCCAACCCCAAATATTCGGGATAAAAATAAAGTACAATATAGAATCCAGTAAGGGCAATTCCCGCTATCCAACCCCAAAACCCTTTATTGGAAATGGATTTGAACCAAACCCCATCGTTCTTAATCCCAGGCAGCTTTTGGGAATAAGCTTCCCATGAAAACCAGAGAATACCCGAGAATAGCGCGGATAACGAAATAGTCAACCAGAGTGTCTTGTTGGGGAAGGAGACATTAAAGGCGGCCAATAGCATAACGGCCAAACCGAACATTCCCACCAAGGTGGCGAATTTTTGGTTTCGGGTAATATTTTTGGGCGGTTGGCCGGTAAGGGCCATGCTTTGACTATGCGTTTTATGGTTCATGGTTTGTTGTCCTTTTTTAATGATTTGAACTTTTGACCTTTGAATTCTGATTTTCTTAAATAGAACATGAAAGCCCCAATTTTGTTAATCTCCATTTCAATGACTGATTGTATATGTTCAATTTGTTCTTCATGGATCAGCTTCTTGTCCAATGCTCTGTAAAGTTGTGATTTAAGTTCAGAGCAAGACCCCTTGGAATAGCTTAAAAAATTATGGAATTCACGATTTCCATCTCTGCCAAACCCTTCGGCAATATTGTCCATAATTGAACCAGAACTTCGCTCCATTTGGTCCCTTAATGAAAAATTCTTGCCAAGTGGGGTTGTTCCAAAAAGGTTTTCGATTTCTTTACAAATGGTTCTGGCCAATTGCCAAACTTCCAAATCTTCAAATTTTTCTATTCTTCCCATATCAAATTTTAGAAACACTGAACCATGAACATTAAACCATTTAATTGAACTGAAAGATGCGTTTTAAACTTTTCTTTTTGGGTTTGATGGAGGTCCCGAAATCAGCATTGTACTTGGAAATAATGTCAGCTTCATATTTTTTATAGAATTCTGGGTCGAAATTGGCATCCGCCAAGTGTTCCAAGACAAAATCCACGGTACGCTCTTCATTGAACCAACGGTCAAATAGCTCATGCCGCATTCGGATACCAAAGGTATTGATGCCCAAAAATTGCTTGGAGTCTTGGTGAAAGGCAACTGTTAAGCAGATTTTTTCCTCTGGGTGTCGCCAGTGGAAATGCATTTCATGGGCTTCCTTTCTCCGCTCGGAAAATACCCAGCCATAAGTTTGGTACTCAATGTCCAAAAACTTGGCGGAGTTGAACCAATGTCCGGGATTATAGACAATGCGGTTCCCGCAAATCGTTTGGGCCAAGGTTTCGCCCATCATGCGACCGGTGTACCAAACTGCTTCAATGGGTCTGCGGTTGCCAATGGCCTCGTGCTGCTCGGCACAATCGCCAATGGCATAAATATCCTTGATATTGGTTTCTAGGAAACGGTTCACTTTTACACCTCGTCCCAGTTCAATGCCGGAATCTTTTAGGAAATCAACATTGGGGGTGACCCCTGCGGTGAGGCCCACCAAATTACAGGGAATTTCTTCATTGGTTTCGGCGATGATGACGGATTTTACCCGCCCATTTTCGTCCGAAACAATTTCTTTGAGGTTGGTGCCCAATCGAAGGTCGATATGGTGCTCCAAGATATGTTCGTTGATCATTTGGGATTCGCCGGAAGGGAGCACCCCGTTCCAAAAACTGGTCTCACGTACCAAAAAGGTGACGGGAATATCCCTGCTTCGGAGCATTTCGGCCAATTCAATACCAATCAATCCCCCGCCTACGATCACCGTTCTTTTACAAGCTTCCTTGTTCGGGGCATTTACTTCCAAAAGGTCGAGATCTTGTTTGGAATAAAGCCCTTGGACTCCATGTAGATCCTGTCCGGGCCAACCAAATTTATTGGGTTTGGAGCCTGTGGCAATGATGAGCTTATCGTAATGTAGGGAACTTACATTATCTATGGTGAGTTTCTTTTCTTCTGGATTGACTTGGGTAACGTAGCCCCGTACCAATTCTATCCGATTCTTTTCCCAAAACCAATCTTCATAAGGTTGAATGTGCTCGAACTTCATGTGGCCCATATACACATACATGAGGGCCGTTCTTGAAAAGAAATGGTCGGTTTCCGCAGAAATGATGATGATGCGTTTATCGGACAGTTTGCGGATATGCCGCGCTGCGGTCACTCCAGCAATCCCATTCCCGATAATGACAATGTTCTCCATAGGATTAGATTGATTGTGGCTATTGTGTCGTTTTTAAAGATAGGAACTTAACGCTTTGTGTTAATTTAGAAAGGTTTTAATTAACAGCAACCTAACCAATAATGGATTATTTTAGGGAGGTACATTTTAAAATTATGGTGCGATTTGCGTTTTTATGGTGCCTTATCCTTCTTTCCTGTAGTGGGCAAAAGCAGGAAAAAATCAATGGGATAAGTTTTGTGGGATCTCGAGAAGAGGTGTTGCAGGCGCATGTGAACCCTGTGTTGGATATCCATGCCAACTATGCAGCAGTAATGCCCTTTGGTTTTATTAGGGATTTGCAATCTCCAGAGTTGGTGTTCGATACGGAGCGCCAATGGTATGGGGAGACCAAACGAGGGGCCAGGCAATACATAGATATGTTGCACCATAATGGGGTCAAGGTAATGTTGAAGCCCCAAATTTGGATTTGGCGTGGAGCGTTCACAGGGGATATGGTCATGGAGTCCGAAGCGGACTGGAAGACTTTGGAGAATGCATATGCCAAGTTCATTCTGGCGTATGCCGAATTGGCTCAGGAAGCCCAATGCGATATGTATTGTATTGGTACCGAACTGGAGGAGTTTGTAAAGAATCGACCTGAGTTTTGGCAGGATTTGATTCTAAAGGTGAAAAACATCTATAAGGGCAAACTTACGTATGCAGCCAATTGGGACGAGTATACGCGAACCCCGTTCTGGGGCCAGTTGGATTTTATTGGGGTGGATGCGTATTTTCCATTATCAGAGCATCGGGAGCCTTCCCAAGAACAATTGCGAAAGGGTTGGCAGCCTTGGAAACAGCAATTGAAGACACTGTCCGAAAAATTTGAAAAGCCCATCCTCTTTACGGAATTTGGATACCGGAGCATGGATTATACCGGGAAGAAACCCTGGCTGGTGGATAGAAACCAAATGGAGGTGAATCTAGAAGCCCAAGCAGCGGCCACCCAGATGATCTTTGATGAATTTTGGGACGAAGATTGGTTTGCCGGAGGCTTTGTCTGGAAATGGTTCATACACCATGAGAAGGCAGGGGGGCATGCCGATAATAGATTTACTCCCCAGAACAAACCTGCGGAATCCGTGATACGGAAACACTATGCCCGGATTAAGAAATTGGGGCCCCAAGGTTAAGGAAAGGAATTGTTAAGAATTTTCCCCTAATCAATTGTAATCGTAGCTGTTTTTTTGCCATATTTGTAATGCACCCTTCCCCAAAAAAACACAATAATGAGATTACTGCAAACCCTATTCTTCTGGGTCTGTGCTTGCTCTGTTATTTTGGCGCAAGAGGACCATTACACCGTAGTTGCCCAACCTGGAGACGGAATTTTTTCGCTCTTGAGAAAGCAAGGACTGGACCCTGTGAAACACTATGGCGAATTTCTTGAGTTAAATTCTGAAAAAATCAAAAACGGGACCCAGTTGCAGGTAGGGGTTGGTTATGAAGTGCCCAGAGCCAAGGATTCCTTTAAAAACACAGGTGTAGTGGTGCAGGCCCAAGATGGTGTCGAGACCTCTATTTTTGATGGTGAGTTGGGTCAGATGTCCCTGAAGAGCGAGACCTTGAAAAATGCAGTGTATTACCTGATTGTTGAAAATACGGAGCATACGGATACCTACGCGAAGGAGGTTACGGAAAATTTGGCGGCAGAATTGATGGTTCATGGAGCACAAGTCTATGTTTTGGGACAGGAAACCGCTGATTCTTTGGGTTCGGACAAACCTCTCACCCAAATGGAGAAGATGGGAAATTACATTGAGGCCATAAACAAGAGATACATTCAGAATAGTGGGAAATACCAAAGGGTATTGATGATACGGGCAACGGACGTCAATGCAGGGAACAACATGGACGTGGCGGTGTACCACTATGATAAAAGCGAGTTGGGACAACGATTTGCCAGTAACATCCAGAATGTTTTTAAGGAGAATAGCATATCCAATCGTACATACAAGAATGTGGATATGATCTTTGATGATAAGGGAAGCCTTTACTTGGCCAGGAACATTCTTCCGGCCATAAGCCTAATCACCTTGGAGAACACCACCAAAAAATCAAATAAAAAGATAGCGGTACAGCTGGACAGAAAGCGGTTCGCCAATCTCCTTACCAATGGCATTATGAACGATTATGCCGACTTGGAGATTGAGGAATGAGCCTTTGCGGTAATGTTTTTGGTATAATAGCGGTGTAATTTCTCTGGCCCTGCCCCAGTGAAATTTTTTAGATGGATCATTGCAAAATGAAACTGAAGCCGTAGCCATCCCACTTCATCATACTTTCTTGCGGATGTAATAACGGAGTAAGGCAACACCTTGAAACGGGTATGGCGGTACAACCTTTGGATAAACTCCGTGTCCTCATAAATTGTATAGGTTTCGTTAAATCCGCCTGTTTCTTTAAAAAGACTCGATTTTATAAAAAGGGACTGATCTCCGCCCCTGCACAGGATATGATTGATGCGGGAGAACCAAGCGAAAAATTGTAAAAGTGGATTTCGGGTGTCGAATTTCATCCGAAAACATCCGGTTTCATGGCCATTTTCAATCGCATTCAAGATGACTTGGTCGAAGCCTTTGGGAGGAAAGGTGTCCGCATGCAAAAAGTAAAGCACATCGCCTTGCGCATGTTCGGCTCCAAGATTCATCTGTTTGGCCCTTCCTTTTTCTGACTGAACGGCCATTGCCCCATGCTTTTTTATAATATCAACGGTGTGGTCCGAGCTGCCTCCATCCACACAGATAATTTCCCGAACAAGATCGGGTGAGGATGACTGTTGGATATAGTGGAGCAATGTTCCAAGATGGCGCTCTTCATTGAGCACAGGAATAACGATACTTATGGACAGGGGCTTAGCGGGCATCGTTCAAGCTCCAGTCATATTCCAAGTATTCTATTTTGACGTCTTCGGGAAGTGAACGATCTACATAAGGGTTGATGTACTCCCGAAGTGACCTATTCTCAGTGAAATCGCCTTTGTACCACTTGAATATTTTGGATAAATAAGCGGTATTGCCTTCAAATTGGTTCCGTTTGGGGTCATTGATGAAATCCAAAGCGGCTTGGTGTAGTTGACCCTCCATGTTCTCGGCGGTAAAAGCCGAATTGAGCAATTTGGGGCAGGAATAGGAAGCGCAATTGATGGCAAAATGAATACGGGCTTCGTTCATTTTCCGAAGAATCTTGTGCTCAATGTCATTTAAAGATAGAACATCGCTTCCCACCTTGAGCCATTCCTTGTCCCAACGGTTGGGAATGTCCTTTATGCTTTCCACCGGATAATGGTCCACAATGAGCTTAACGGTCCCGGCATTGTACAGGTTGATGTAATAGGCCAATTTTTCGTTTTTGGACCAGGATGTTGCAGGTGGATTAGTGGAGAGTTCCCCCAAATAGGCATCCAAACGGGATACCTCTTTTTGCAATCCACCGTAGTCCACATCCCCATCTTCATCTACATACTGTTGCACCAAAGTGTTCCATAGGTTGTGCGATGGAGGGGTCGATGTTTCTTGATGCTCAATTTTTACACTCTTTCCGCCGCAACAAATCAGAATCAACCCTAAAACGATGTGCAAAACACTGTTCATGACCAATAATTATCTTAACAGCATCCGCCCCCGTTATAGTGCCAGGTGCTTTCACTGATATGGATTTCATCCGACGCATTGCCCAAAGCTGCCGCAGTTTTATCACATACGGCCAAGGGTTGGTTTTGAAGAAGTACATGCCCCTTTCCATCATCAAAATACTCCTCTCCTCCATAATAAATGGCTGTTTTTCCAGTGAACATGCAAGGTCCATCTTCTGGCATGGGATCTTTAATGGCCGCTATTTCAATGGACTCAATATGGATGAGCTCATCGGTGGGGTAGTGGTTGGGCGAGAGTACCCTGTACGACCTTCGCCCCCTGATTTCTATGGTGCCGAAACCGGCATCGGTCAACACTTTTACATAATCCTTCAAGGGGATACTGCCGCTAAGGCATTGGGCACGGAGTCTGTCATCATTTCGTAATTCATCATTCATAGGCTGTTCGCAGATGGGGTCGCTCATGACCAAACGGCCATGGGGTTTGAGGACCCGGTACATTTCTGCAACGGCCTTTTTCAGGTCTTCCATTTTAAAGATGTTGAACAGACAGTTTTGGGCTGCAACATCAATACTTTCATCGGCTACGGGCAGGTTTAATGCATCACCTTTTACGAGATCTACAAACTCACTTTTGAACCAATCATTTTCCGTTTCGGCCACCTTGAAGTTTTTTCGGGAGGCCTCCAACATTTCATCCACGGAATCCACTCCAATGACCCCACCTTTTTGACGGGAAAAATAGGAGAACTGCAGCAGTTCCATTCCACCCCCTACGCCTACGTAGAGAATCTTGGGGTCGTTCACCAAATCTTGTGCGGAAACGGTACTTCCGCATCCGTAGTTCATCTCCTGCATAATTTTGGGGATGGACAGTCCGGGGAACTGCCAAATGGGGTTGGTGGTACAACAAAGTCCAACATCCGGGGTCAGTGCAGCCTCTTTGTAGAGGTCTTGGGTGGCATCTAAATAGCTCATATTTCCAGTATCAATTCTTTAAACAGTTGTATCATTTTGGGCTCGGTCTTGTTGGCAATGGCTATGATTTCCTGAATATCAACAGGTTGAAGATTGTCAGGGTCGCATTCATCGGTCAAGACGGAAACCGCTACAATGGGTAGTCGTAAATGATTGGCAACAATTACTTCGGGTACGGTGCTCATTCCAACGGCATCGGCTCCCAATATCTTCAGCATGCGGTATTCGGCCTTGGTTTCCAATTGCGGGCCTACCACGGAGGCATAGACGCCTTTTTGAAGTGATATTCCATTTTTCTGGGCGATGTGCTCAATTTTTTTGCGCATATCCGCATCATAAGGCTCGCTCATATCCACAAAGCGATCTCCAAATTCGGAGACACCCTTAAAAGCCAGCGGAGAACCTCCTTGTAGGTTGATATGGTCCTCAATGAGCATCATATCCCCTTTTTTGAAGTTGAGGTTAATGGCCCCTGCGGCGTTGGATACGAACAGTTTTTTGATGCCCAGCAGATGCATCACGCGGATGGGATAGGTGATGTCCACAAAATCATACCCTTCATAAAGGTGGAACCGTCCCTGCATGACCACTACTTTTTTTCCGGAGATGGTCCCGTAGATCAGTTTTCCTGAGTGGAACTCCACGGTGGCCAATGGAAAATGGGGAATATGGTTGTAGTGGGCCTCAACGGGATTTTCTATGTTGTCTACCAGTTGTCCAAGGCCGGTGCCCAGGACAATTCCAATTTCTGGGGCATCAAAGCCCCGTTTGTTGAGGTAATCGACGGATTCGTCAAGTTGTGTTTGGGTCATTCTTTCATATGTTTTAAAAAAGGCTGAAATGCCTCTATGTCCTTAATATCTTCGTAGTGATCCACATCATTCTTTTCCGGGAGCATAAAAACCGACTCGGATTTTAAATCCTGTAAGGTGTCGGACAGCACCGTGTCCGTTCCCCAAGTTTTGTTCTGGAAGACTTCTTTTTTCAAGGCTGTCATCCCAAGTAGATAGTACCCTCCGTCCTCTGCAGGTCCCAAGACCACATCATGGTCGTCTAATCTTGAAAAAGCCTCTTCCATATCGGTTTGGGATAGCTGGTACATATCACTCCCAATAATAATGATTTTTTCAAAGCCTGCCTTGAACCCTTCTTCAAAAGCATTCAACATACGCATTCCCAAATCAGGGCCGTGTTGTAACTTTTTTGTGTAAGCGGAGTTGTCCCAAATATCGTGTTCCCAAATGTCTTCGGAATAGAAAACCCATTTTTCCATAGCCAGGTTTTTGGTGAACGAAACGGTATGCTGGAGCAGGAACTTGTAAATATCCAGTGCGGCCGTATCCCCGACCTTGGCCGCCAATCGGGTCTTGCATTTGCCCAGTTCCGGGTTTCGGGTGAGAATCAATAGGAGGCTATTGCCCATTGGTCTTGGTTTTGGAGGTATATACTTTGTGGGCATTGGTCAAAAAGCGTCCCCAATACTTACTAAAGGCATGTACTTTTTCGGTCTGTTGTTGATCTTGGTCATACACCGGACGGCCTTGGTTTTTCCATTCAAAAATGCCCCCATATAAGTTTTTCACGTTGGTGTATCCAGCCTTTTTCAATTGCTTCCCAATCTCTTCGGACCGAACGCCCAAGGAACAGTAGACTACTAGGGGCGTTGTTTTATCAGGGACCATCTCTTGGACGGTTTCCACATTGAAATCCGTATACCCCACCCATAAGGCATGGTCCAAATGACTTACCTCAAATTCTTCGAGTTCCCGGGCATCCAGTAGCATGGGAGTGTTTAGGGTGTCCAAGGAAGCAACCGTTATGTATTCAACCGTGTGGTCGTTGTACTTTTCAAGCACATCGGGTATGGACTGTGCACAGGAAACCACGCCGAGGACCAAAAAAAGAAGAAGATGTAGGTGATGCTTCATGGATTTTGGATGTAATCCAAAGATAGCCTTTAAATTTTCATTCATTATTATGATTAACTTAAGGGAATATTCATGAACAAAATCCAATCCGATGCAAAAAGCAATGGTCGTATGTGTTTTTTTGGTAGGTTTTATGGCCTGTAAGGAAACAGGGAAAAAGAAGGTTGATGAAGAACAAGAACCTCAAGTGTATAAAGAGCAATACCGCCCCCAATACCATTTTTCACCTCCCAAGATGTGGATGAACGACCCCAACGGACTTGTATACAACGAGGGAATCTACCACCTTTTTTATCAATATTATCCAGATGACATTGTATGGGGACCTATGCATTGGGGGCATGCCGTTAGTGAGGATATGGTACATTGGGAACATAAGCCTATTGCCTTGTATCCGGATGAGCATGGCCTTATTTTTTCAGGAAGTGCCGTGGTGGACCGTAACAATACGTCGGGTTTTGCCAAGAATGGAGAAACACCCTTGGTGGCTATTTTCACCTATCACTCCATGGAAGGAGAAAAAGAGGGCAGGACCGATTTTCAGACCCAGGGCATTGCGTACAGTTTGGACAATGGGGATACATGGACCAAGTACGAAGGAAATCCGGTTATTGACAACGAGGGAATAAAGGATTTTAGAGATCCCAAGGTTTTTTGGCACGAATCCACAAAGCGATGGATATTGGCTTTGGTGGCAGGGGACCATGCCAAGTTTTACGCATCGGAAAATTTAAGGGAATGGGAGTATCTCAGTGATTTTGGAAAAAATCAGGGCGCGCATGGCGGTGTATGGGAGTGTCCGGACCTTTTTAAATTGCCGGTAGAGGGCACCGATGAGGAAAAATGGGTGTTGATCATCAGTATAAATCCGGGAGCACCCAATGGAGGGAGTGGTACACAGTATTTTGTTGGGGATTTTGATGGGGAGAGATTCACTTCAGATCAGAAAAAGGCAAAATGGTTGGATTATGGAACGGACAATTATGCAGGGGTCACCTATAATAATATACCCAACGGTGACCGAATATTTATAGGGTGGATGAGCAACTGGGATTATGCCAGGGATACACCGACCCAAGTTTGGAGAAGTGCCATGACCTTGCCCAGAAAACTGTCGTTGGTAAAAATGGGAGAGGAATATACCTTGAAAAACTTCCCGTTGGAGCAAGTAGATGGATTAACTGCAGAAATGCTGGCAAAAGATGTAAGGGTTCCATCAGGTGGAAAAAAGGAGGTGGTTTTAGATGGACTGAACCAATCCCGAATCAAATTAAGAACAGCTTGCAAGGATTTCAGCATCACTTTTAAGAACCATTTAGATGAAGCATTAGTGTTGTCTATGGATTCCAATACCAATATGTTTAGGTTGGACCGGACCAATTCGGGGGAGGTTGAATTTCAACAAGAGTTTGGCAATAAGCATCACCAAATGCCATTGGATTGCTCCAAGGTAGGGGGGCTGGAGCTAAGTATCTTTTTGGACAGATCGTCTGTTGAGGTTTTTATAAATGAAGGGCTTTGGGTGATGACCGACCAAGTTTTCCCAACCGCGCCTTATACCATCTTGATCATATCCAATGGGCAAAGTGGGCAAGACATTTTATTGGAAGGCATAGAAACCATGCAAACCATTTGGTGAATTTTTGATGACAGGAAATAAAAAGGGCATCTTAAAAAAAGACACCCTTTAGAGAGACTACATTATACTGATTGGGAATTTTTATGAATGGTGTTTAGTATAGCTTAACTGATATAATTGTATAGGTTGCTGATAAGGGAAACTACTGAAATGGCAATGACAACATACCAGAAAAGGTAACCCAGTTTTACTTCTACAGTGTTCATTTTGCAATAGTGTTTGTTCTTGGTTGAGATGTTCTGTCACCGAAATTACTAAAAGCATGGTCCTGTTAATCCACAATTTTATTTATGGCAGTAAATGGGATATAATTGGTACAAATTGTTTTGTAAATGGCAGAAACCACATTATTTAAATGTGCGTCCGGAGAAGGAATAGTGGGCCTTATGTTTTTTATTTCACTAAAAATCAAATAGTTGGTGTGATTTTTGGCGGGGAGGCCCCATATAAAAAAGGAATGGGACCATAAGCATGCTTGCTCACGGCCCCATTCCTTCCTTTGCGGAAACCTTGCTCTACACTAGAGGGGTCCCTTTAAGGCGTTTTTCAATCTTTTGTTTTTTCAGGGTCAAATTTTTCATCACTTCCATCAATTTGGAATCTTTTGTCTTTTTATAGATTTCATTGATGGAAAGTATAAGCTGTTTGGCTTCCCTTGAAGCTTCAACCCTATCGCTGGTAGACATGTGGCTCAGAGGTCTGCTTTCAAACTCTTGGGCCTTTGTAAGTAACTCTTGAGTCATTTTTGTTTAAAATTAATCTGAATTGGCTAAATATAAGGGTTTGTTTTATAGTTTGTGCTTATAATGCCATTCGATTTTTGTATTTATGAAAACCTTAAGAGAAAAAAGTCGTTTTAACTTTTTTTTCTAGGTTTCAAAAACGTGGACGGGTGAAAAACAGCCCTTTAAAGTCACTTGGCCTGAGTCTAGGTAGGCGCCAAGCGCTCCGGTCTTCTACGGATTTTGGAACTCCACCCCTTCTATTTTCACCACCACAGGGTTGGGCCACGTCTGGTCGTTGTAGAGGCGTTGCGAACGCATCACGCTTATGGTAAGGCCCCCTTCCGTGGACAAGATCTTGGGTGATGGGTCCGTGTTCGGGGCGTACTCCAACACCTTTCCATTCTGTCCCAAAACGCTGATCTTGGTATTGGGCCCCGCTTTTACGGAATTTAGGGTAAACGCCTTTCGTTTTCCAAAGGGCATGGCCTCTTTGGTGATAAAGGCATAAACGGTATTCTGGTTCTTCTTTTTGGTGAACCAGATGTTCCCTTCGCGGATCACGCCCCAAGATTCCACCTCATGGATGGACTCCCCGTTCACAAACTGCCAAAGGGCCACTTCGCGAAGGCGTTCTTCCTGCTCAATGGGCAATGAGCCATCCGGTTTGGGCCCCACGTTCAGCAACCAGTTGCCGCCTTTTGCCCTGATCTCAATAAGTTGCTCAATAATATCCTTGCCACTTTTATAGGTCTCGTTGGTGGGTTTGTACTGCCATTGGGTACCCATGGTGTAGCAGGCCTCCCAAGGGGCGGGCATGGGTTCGTTGGGCGTGTTCTGTTCCGGGGTGTGCATTACGCCGCGGGTCACCACGATGTCCGGGTCCATGGACCAGGCCACCTTGGCCAGTTCGGTCTCGGCATATTGCTCCATGCCGTCCAGAAAGATCAGGTCTACCTTTCCGTAGTTCTTCAACAGTTCGCGCAACTGCTTTTTTGCAAAAGCGTTGAGTTCCGGGTTGCCGGAAGCCTTGGCCTTGGGATCTACCCTACTGATGGTAACGCCCTGCTCATATAAAAAGTGGAAATCGTCCGGGGAAAAGTATACTCCAATGGCAATGCCTTCTTTTCGGAACGCGTCGAACACCTCGCGGGTGGCGTCCCGCCCAAAGGGCGTGTTCATGATGTTGTAGTCCGTGGTCTTGGTATCGTACATACAGAAGCCGTTATGGTGCTTGGTGGTGAACATCACGTACCGCATCCCGGCCAGTTTGGCCAGTTTGGCCCAATTTTCGGGGTCAAATGCCTTGGGGTTGAAGGTCTTTGGTAGCTCTTCAAAATAGCGTTTGGTGTAATCTTCCGATGCGCCGACCAGCGAGTGGCTGATCACGGAGCCCAGTTCCACATCCACACTCCAATGGATGAACATGCCAAAACCTTGCTCGGAAAACCAAGCTTCCCTTTCCGGTTTGTTCAGGTTAAGGACTTCTTCTTGGGCGTGTAGGGAAACAGGCAGCATCAACAATATACAGCCTAAGATCTGGATAAAACGGGTTGTAACGTATTTCATTTGGGTATTAAGGTTTGGTATGGGCCCCTAAGATACGACTTGAAAGGAAACGAAAGAAACTAAACTTACCTATTGATTTTATGGGTCATCCGCAACAAGGGGCACAGCATTGGTTGCGCACCAAGAAGCCTTGGTACACATGGGTAACCTGTAGCCGTAGAAAAGGGTCCGGGGGATCTATGAAAAAGGAGAGCTGCAGTTTATCATGGTCCACGTACCAACTGCCTTGGTGCAGGGGGCGGGGCAGCTGCAGCATTTGGCCCTCATGGGGCCCTTGGGCGTGGGGCATGGCAAATTGAAAGGAGAAGGGAAACACCATATAGTCCAGCACCGTTATTTGGGCCACGCCCTCTTGTGGGGTTTTCTGGAGGATCACATGGCCCTGCGGCCTATGCACCTGTTGCAGCAATTGCCCGTTTTGGTGGTTGCCTATTTCCAAGTTGGCAAAGCTAAGGTACAAGGGTGCAGGAGAGTTTTGGTGGAGAAAGCGGTCAAAGGTGGATAAAATGGAAAGTGTTGGCATAATGGATTGTTAGATTTTGGGATTCTCTATATTCAAAAATAGTAAAAAGGTTGTAAATAACCCATTGTATACAATTCGTTGTATAAAACTTCTTGTATGCATTTTTGATATATGTCGAAACGTGAACGAAAAAAAGAAATCCCAGCCTTTTGTGTTGAATTTGGGAAACACCTCAGAGCACTTAGGGTTGAAAATGATTTGAGTATTGAAGAAATTGCCTTCAAGGCAGGCATAGATGCTCAGAACCTACGGAAATATGAATTGGGTAAGCAAGAAATGAAAATTTCCATGTTGAAAAGATTAGCGGATGCTTTTGGAATAACGACTTCGGAATTGTTGGCTTTTGATGAAGATAAAAAGTAACAGACAATTTGCTACTAAGCAGAATGATTTGACAAAAGAAGAAGAACAGTATCTCTTGAAATTTGGTGCGCGGATACGGCACTTACGCAAAGAAAAAGGAATGACCCAAGCGGATTTGGTTTTTGAGGCCAAGGTCCATGGAAACATGATAGGCAGAATTGAGCGCGGTGAGCGGGCGGCCAATCTTCTTCAACTCCACAAAATTGCCAAAGCTCTTGAAATTAGTATGGAAGAGCTTTTTGATCTTGGAAAATAAGCTAGACTGATTATCAAGGTATTTATGCTTATTTTGGGGGTATATAGATGTATTTATATCCATATAAACAAGTTGGCTGCAATATTATCAAAACTATATGACAGAAGAAAAACAAACTGAACAAGAGCCTAAAACAAAAGGAAAAACAAATTGGAAACCAACTGTAATCTCAATTTTAATTGGTATAGCAGTAACTGTGGGGGCTACTTGGTATACAGTTGAAATAAATAGGCAAGAAGCGGTTCAAGCAGAGAGTGAAAGACTAGACAAAGTAAAAGAAAACTTAGTTTCTATAATCGAAGAGCATATAGTAAATAAGGATAGTATAGATTTAGAAAGTTTTAGTCGATTAGTTAATAATAGGACTAGAGAAGAAAAATTATATACTCGCCCTTCTGTATATAACTTAATAACTCAAGCGGAATATAATATACAAAACAGTAAACACTTAAGTTTTGATAAGAAACTAGAGTATTCAAAGATTATTTCCTCTTTGTACGAAGATTTTAAAACAGACACATTAAACTATAAGTTCTCTGAAAGTAGATTCCCAGAAGAGGCAATCAAAATAATTTCTTTATTCAATGAAACTAATAAGTCAGAAGGAAAAAAAATGCTTCTGAGCTACAGTCAAAAATATGAACAGGAAATTTCAAGTCTTCAAAAAGCACAATTAAAAAAGGAATCATTTATTGACAGTCTTTTACGTTCACCAACAAATCTTGTATTCCTAATTATTGGGTATCTTATTCTAACCACTTTACTTATGTACTATTTGAGAGCGAGAAGAAAGAAATTAAAACATTATGAAATTCTTAAAGAGAAAACATATTTTGAACGTGAAAAGATAAAAGCTGAGATTGTCCATTTAATGGATTTAATGAATAAAGAAAAACTTCCTAAAGAAGACAGAAAAGATATTGAACAAAGGATTGATTATCTTTTTGAAAAACTTGATTCGTTAGAAAAATACTACAGCCAACACGGTGTATAAGTAATAGCGGTTTAAGTGACAAAACGAAAGACAAAACATAAATCAAAGGTCTGTGCTAAACTGAAAAGTTAGTGTATGAAATCCCTAACTGTTCATAGCCGAGACCGTTATAGATAATCCAAAAATCAATGTACAAAACCCTACTTATACTTTTTCTATTTAGCACTTATAGTTTTGGACAGGAATTCAAAAAAGTTGTATCCAAGAATAAACATTCTGATGAAATCATTGCGATTGCGACAAATGATGAATTCTTTGCAACGTGCAGCTACGATAAATCGTTAATAGTTTGGGACTATCATGGTAAGGTCGTTTTCAAATATAAACTAGCTGACGGAAAAATAAATTCAATGTCGTTTATGAAAAATTCCAACTCACTTCTAGTTGGACTTACGATAAAAGACAACTCTGAAATTAAAAGCCACATAATTAAGTGTCTGGATATTTCTGGTTCATTAAAGTTTGAACTAGTGGACACCTCATTGACTCAAGAGCAAGTTGATACTTATTATGAACAAAACACAACTAGTGTTCAAAATGCAATAAGTTACGTAAGTGATAAATTCCCGGAATTAAATATTAAAAAAGAAATAGGAACTCCACAAACTAAATATAAGTTATCTCATTTTGACCTAGTTCAGGATATCGAGGTTTCTCCAAACAACACAAGTATCGCTTCCGTTGACAAATTTAATATTCTAAAAATTTGGGATACGAGTGGAAAAATTATTAACTCTTACCAAATCATCAACAATAAAAAGGATACAGAATTATATTACCTATCAGATTCCACACTCTTTATAACACCAAACCTAATTCTCGATTTGGAAACTTTAAATATCAAAAGTATTAGTGGATTTGAAAAATATTCAAGTATTCCATTCGGAGATATGATCTATTTCTATTTTGATTATAATAATGAGAGTAGACCAGAAAAACTCTATAATATCAAAACTTCTAGACTAAAAGAATTTGACAATAAAAAGTACTACACCCTTTTTGCTTCGAAATCAAATGATAAACTTGCTCTTCTAGGTGTTAACGGACTTGTCAGCGTGATTAACAAAGACGGTGAACTACTCTCCACTTTTGGTAAAGACAGAAACGAGTTAACTACATTTCGAGGTGAAAAGTTTAAGCTGTTTAGTAAAATATGTAAAATTGGATTTTCACCAAATGGACAATATATTATTTCTGGTGATGAAGCTGGAAAAGTAATTATTTGGGGTATTAAATAGAGCCTATACACAACAATGCCAATGATCGGTTTTATTCCTGTTTTGGGGGTGTAGGGGTGTGTTTTACGTTTCTATGAACGAGTTACCAGCAAACAGAGAAATCTACCATATGAAAAAAACCATACTTATAGTATTAATCGGAATTCTGTTTTCTTGTAATGTAAAGTCAAGTAAAGAAAAAGCTTCAATGCAAGAAAGTCTAGCTGTTGCAGACTCGTTAACAATAGAACTCAACAAAATCTATAAGCAAGGTCATATAAATGGATTGTCGGTGTCTATTGTAAATGAGCATAAAACCCTTTATCAAAACGGCTTTGGTTTTTCAGATATTAAGGCAAAAAAAGCATATACTGAAAACACAATTCAAAATATTGCTTCAATATCAAAAACTTTGTTAGGTGTTTCACTGCTTAAGGCACAGGAAATGGGAAAGTTAAATCTTAATGACCCAATAGAGAAATATCTACCTTTTAAAGTTAAAAATCCCTATCATCCCGAATTACCAATAACCATCAATCATTTAGCTACCCATACTTCTACAATAAAAGACACTGAATTTTACGACAAAAGTTATGTTCTAAAAGATGATTTTGGCAAGCTGGATATTGATATTCCAATGAAAGAATTTTTGAAGGATATTCTGACCACAGATGGAAAACTTTACAAGAAAGATGGCTTTCTAAAAAATAAGCCCGGAGAACTTTTTGAATACACTAACATTGGCGCAACTTTAGCTGCAATCGTCTTAGAAATGGCTACTGGCGAAAAATATGATGACTTTACAACCAAATACATTTTAAAGCCTTACAAAATGTCGAATTCTGGTTGGTCTTTCGATGCAATTGACGTATCAAAGTATTCCATGCTTTATAAAACAGACCAAACAGAATACCCTCGTTACAAACTAATTACTTATCCAGATGGTGGGTTTATTACTTCTGCAAATGACCTGAGTTTATTTCTTTCAGAATTGATTAGAGGTTACTCTGGAAGTGGAAGCTTACTCAGTGCAGAAAGTTATAAAACACTGTTTAAGGAACAATTAGGAGAAGATAATTTTATTGATAGAGGTGCAAGGGACTACTCTGATGAGTACAATACAGGAATATTTATGGGATTTACACCAAATGGGCATATTGGTCATACAGGTGGAGACCCAGGTGTATCGACATTTATGTTTTTTAACCCGAAAACCAAGTTAGGGCGAATTTTAATTGTGAATACTGATTTAGAAGAAGAAGGGTGGCAACAGTTTATTGATATTTGGAATAAATTAGATGGGTTTTCGGCACGTTTAAAATAATGCCAGCGCACAACAATGGCCATAATTCATTGCCCTGCTCTTGCAAGACGGCATCTTGTAGCATGGTGCCTCCGGGTATTGCTATGCAATGATTGGTTTTATTCTTATTTTGGAGGTGTGGGGTGTGTTTTGCGTTTGTATGAACAAGTCGTGGTCAATATTGAAAAATCACCTCAAAAATCAATGAGAATACGTTTTGTAATAGTGGTTCTTTTTTGCTCAACAGCTTTTGCTTGCGGAGAAAATGAAGACGACCGATTTATTTTCTTTCTTCACAACCGGTTTTTAGAAGAACATGAACTGGACGAATCGCACCCAGAATTCGGACGGACCGAATACAAAGAAATCTTGGCGGAATTTGAAAAAAGCGGACTGAAAGTCATCAGCGAAAAAAGAAACGGAAATGTGAACGCCCGTGACTATGCCGTTGGAATTGTAAACCAAATAGACAGTCTGACGGAAAATGGAATCGAACCCAGCAAAATAACCATAGTCGGAACTTCAAAAGGTGGGTATATTGCCCAATACGTTTCTACTTTGGCAAACAATCCTGAACTGAACTTTGTGTTCGTAGCGAGTTTTAGAAATAACGATCTGGAAAATATTCCCGAAATCAACTTTTGTGGAAACATTTTGACCATTTACGAAAAAACCGATCCTTTTGGAGTATCCGCAATCCGAAGAAAAGAAAACTCGACCTGTGAAATAAAGAACTTTAAAGAAGTTGAACTGAATACAGGAATGGGACACGGATTTTTGTTCAAACCACTAGAAGAATGGATCGGGCCAACCATAAAATGGGCAAATGGAGATTATGGGCTGGAATAAAAAATCGTGGCAACATTGTATAATCGCAATTAGGCAGTTCTTAATACCCGCTGTCACAAAATGGCATCTTGTAGCATGGCGCCTCTGGGTATTGCTTCGCAATAATCGGTTTTATTCCTATTTTGGAGGTGTAGGGATGTGATTTACTTTTCTATATGCAGGTTGTGTGTCATTTCCAGAATACCAAAAACAAATATGAGAGCAGTAGTTTATGAAAAATATGGTCCGCCAGAAGTCCTTACATTAAAGGATATGGAAAGGCCGAAACCGAAAGATGATGAGATCCTGGTAAAAATACATGCAGCCACGGTTACTTCCGGGGATGTTAGACTTCGCAGTTCTGATTTCCCGCCTTTATTCTGGCTTCCGGCCAGGTTGATTTTTGGACTTTTTAAACCCAAAAAGAAAATTTTGGGACATGAATTGGCCGGAATAGTGGAAGAAACAGGGAAAAGTGTTACTAAATTCAATGTTGGCGATAGCGTATTCGGCACCACTACAATGCTAAGTTCAGGGTCGTATGCCGAATATATTTGCCTTCCCCAAAAGTGGAAACATGGCGTTGTTGCATTGAAACCGGAAAACTTGACCTACCAAGAAGCGGCGGCATTACCGATAGGAGCAATGACGGCAATGTACCTTTTGGAGAAAGCCAATTTAAAAAAAGGCCAAACCGTGTTGATCTATGGTGCTTCTGGAAGTGTTGGAAGCTACGCTGTACAAATTGCCCATAATAAAGGAACAAGCGTAAAAGGGGTGTGCAGTACTTCGAATTTTGAAATGGTAAAATCATTGGGAGCTGATAGCCTTATGGATTATAAGAAAGAGGATTATTCTGAAGGCAGTGAGAAGTTTGATGTGATTTTTGATGCGGTTGGAAAAACTACAAAAGCGAGGGCAAATAAAGTTTTAAAAACCGGAGGTGCTTTCGTTTCGGTTAAAATGTTGACAAAAGAGAAGGATGAACACCTTAAGTTGATAAAAAATATGGCTGAAAACGGAGCATTAAAGCCTTTTATTGACAAATCCTTTAAACTTGATGAAATAGTAAAAGCCCACGAATATGTTGACACTGGAAGAAAAAGGGGAAATGTTATAATTGATTTATTAAAATAAACGAAAACACAAATGGCCATACATAATTTATAGTGTGCAAAAAACTATGGGCGAGAGTGTTGTGTGGCGTTTCCTGTTTTATGTAACAATTATGGTGTGCTTTCGTCATGATTCTATACTTACCAAGTAACCATGAAAGTTCAATCCTTCTTTAGTGCTAGTTTTAGTCCATCTTCAAAGTATAAAGGCGTTTGGCCAATTAAAGTGTATGTCTTAAAATTATTTTTCTTTCTCATGTTTTTCTTTGCGGCCAAAGATGCATGGACAGAATTAATAACACACAATGGACCTTGGGAAGCTGAAATAGCTATTGCCTGGTGCTCTATTGCAGCTTACACAACCTTATCGGGTTTAGGAATATTCCACACTTTAAAAATGCTGCCGATCATGCTCTTTATGTTTTTATATAAAGGACTTTGGCTTGGTTTTGTTGCATATCCTTTATGGAAAAATGGGGAACTGGCGGGTAGTGAAGCCGAAGATTGGGTGCAAATTTTCATGCTTATTGTAATTCCAATTATTTTCACTCCGTGGAAGTATGTCTTTAAAACATACGTTCTAGGCAAGGACTGAATAAAGCAGTGGGCAACACCGACTATAAGAAATTGCAAGTACACAAAAACCCATAGCCCAGCCGTTGGCAACAACGGCTTATAAATACTTCATTTAGGATCATGTGATTTGGTATGGGCCCCTGAGATACGCACTTAAAAGGAAGCGAAAGAAACTAAACCTACAATTGGTTTTTTGGGTTACCCGCAACATGGGGCACAACATTGGTTGCGTACCAGTATGCCTTGGTACACATGGGTCACCTGCAGCCGTAGAAAGGGGTCCGGGGGAT